>ENA-OWPF01000049-OWPF01000049.1-human-gut-metagenome-genome-assembly--contig:-NODE-49-length-136901-cov-134.474833_pt1 | contig 136901 bp, 116 predicted proteins | sample MGYA00248261_ERZ651840 | MGnify/ENA primary metagenome ERZ651840 (study PRJEB26924, sample SAMEA4378268) | human gut metagenome | biome: human gut; feature: human-associated habitat; material... | reverse complement strand
TAGAGCATAACCTTGCCAAGGTTAGGGTCGCGAGTTCGAGTCTCGTTTTCCGCTCGCAGGAGAAAGCAACGCAGGTTGTTTTCTCTTTTTTTATGCATTTTTCTTGCAGGAAATTTTTTGTATATCTGTTGCGGGTATTATGAGGAATTTGATATATTTGCGCCTGCAATTAAGAAAATGAAGAAACATGACAACGTATGATATTTATTTCTCGGACGGCAGTTCGAGCGACAATAAGGGGTTTTCTATCAAGACTCCTGAAAAGGCCATTCACATGGCGGAAGACATGTTGGTGAAGGGCAACAGCTACATTGAAGATTACGCAGGCGGAGTGATTTCGGTCGTATCTTCCGGCGGAGAAACCGTATGGAGCAGCCCGATTCCCGAGTCGAAAAAGAAATGACACAGTTTATATTTTTAAAACCATAAGATTATGTTTTCTGGAATAGTAGAGGAATATGCAGAAGTCGTGAAGGTGGTAAAGGATCAGGAAAACCTGCACCTGACATTGAAATGTTCGTTTGTGGATGAGCTGAAGATTGACCAGAGTGTATCACATAACGGGGTATGTCTGACGGTAGTCAGCATCCAGGACGGTACTTATACGGTAACGGCCATGAAGGAAACCATTGAACGCTCCAATATCGGTCTGCTGGCTGTAGGCGACAAGGTGAATGTGGAACGCAGCATGATGATGAACGGACGGCTGGACGGTCATATCGTGCAGGGACATGTGGACCAGACAGCAGTCTGTACGGCGGTTGATGATGCGCAGGGAAGCTGGTATTTCACCTTTAAGTATAACTTCGACAAGGAGATGGCAAAACGCGGATACTTTACGGTAGACAAAGGTTCTGTCACGGTGAACGGTGTCAGCCTGACAGTCTGCAATCCTACGTCGGATACGTTCCAGGTAGCGATTATTCCTTATACTTACGAGCATACCAATTTCCATACAATCAAGGTGGGCAGTGTGGTAAATATCGAATTTGATATTATCGGTAAGTACCTGAGCCGCATGATGCAGCTTACAGAGTGATACTTTCGAATTATATAACTTCAAGGCGCAGCTTTTGGGAACGATTTCCGAAAGCTGCGCCTTGCGTTTTTTTATAGATCTTTGAGCAGTACCTCGCTGCTTTTTTCTGTAAATTCTTTGCGGGCCTGTATCAGGGTTTGCCAGGCTGTAGAATAATGTCCCGGGTCAATTTTGAAGTCCTCCGCTCCGTTGGCGTCCAGCTGGCTGAGGAGGGTGCCTACGCTTAACCGGTGGATGTCAATTCCAGGGAGATATTGAGGGTCGCGGGATTTTTCTTCTCCGCCGACACCGGCTTCATAAATCAGTCGTATATCCTGCAATTCATACAGAATACTTTTTGTCAGACGGATTGGAATCTTGTGTTCTTTGCTCAGGGCTTCTGCCGTGTAAGGCCGGCCGCCAGTGGCGAACCGTTTGCAGATAGAACTCAAAATAATGGTGCAGAAAAAGTCGTGGAAGCGTCGGCTGATATTGGCTGTTTCCTTTCCGAAGTTGAAGGTGGATATGTTCTGGCTGATGTAGCTCATTTCGGCTCCGAACAGACAGATGCTCCAGGATATTTGTGTCCACAAAAGGAACAGAGGAATGGCGGCAAAACTTCCGTAGATGGCATTGTAGTTAGAAACCCATATCTGGCTATTGATGTAGAAATACTGAAAGGCTTGGAAAGCACTTCCTGCCAGAATACCCGGTAGCCAGGCGTGTGCCAGCTTGACTTTCGTGTTGGGCATGAATGTGTAAAGTCCGATGAACATTCCCCAGATAAGGGCATAGGGGATAAGGCGGACGAAGAATTTCAGAACCGGGGCCAGTACCATGAAGTTCTGCAATTCTTTGACATAGGTGCTCATGAAGATGGACAGACCGCTGGAGATAACGAGCAGTACCGGTAGCAGCAGAATCAAAGAAGAATAGTCGGTAATCTGCCGGAACAGACCGCGTGGCTTCTTTACTTGCCAGATGGCATTGAAACTGCGTTCGATATTGTCAATCAGCAGCAGGACGGTTCCTAATAACATAATGAGCCCCACACCGATGAAAACTCCGCTTTGTGCATGTTCCAGATAGGAATTAATCCAGCTGATAACAAGTTCAGCCTGCGCACCTGTTACCCCGCTGCGGAACTGTGATTCAATCAAGGTGTCGAATCCGAACCCTCTGGCTATGGCGAAAAGCAAGGCCAGGATGGGGATGATGGAAAGCAGGGTGCTGTAGGTCAGCGCTGATGCACGCACTACAATACGGTCATTGATAAACTGGTTGATGGATAAGTAAATAATCTTAAGACAGGTGTATACTTTCCATTGGAGGTGAGAAACTTCCTCTTCCCGGATGCGCCAGATACCGTCGTCCAGAAAGTGAATCAGTGATTTGAGTCGTGCGTTCATGGTGGATTGGTTTTAATGAAAAAGAAAGCAGCCGGTCTATAAGCCGGGTTCTGTCACCCTGCAAGCAGGGGAGTCTGTCATTTATCTACTCCTGCCGTCACCGACAGGCTCTAGCGGTCCACCCTCCGACGTGGGGCGAGCAACCCTCGTTAATGCCGGTTTACATGACCTTACAACTCCTAAGATGCACAGCCCGCATATCGCTATACGGCTGGTAGGCTCTTACCCTACCTTCTCACCCTTACCTCCGGGTGGAGGCGGTTATTTTCTTCTGCATTACTCTACCCTTACGGACAGCTTTCTGTTAGGAAGTAGGATGCTCTGCGTTGCCCGGACTTTCCTCTTTTACTATATAATAATGTACCAGCGACAGACCGACCGACTGCTTTCTTCGTGCAAAGGTACGCAAATAAACGGAATTTGTGCTATAATTGTCAGGATTCTTTTGATTCGGGTGTTTGGGGAGCTGTCAGAACGGGCCGGACGAATTGTCAGCGTTGTCACTATTTCACTGGTAATGAATGTAAATTTGTCAGATATGCCAGTTAACTGCGGTTAATGCCCTTGTTTTCATTGTTAAAAGACGGAAAAAAGAATAGGGTAAGAGTACAATCGTATGGATTTTGTTCTACTTTAGCAAATGAAAAGTTAAAACAACGCCGAAATTAACATTTAAAACAATAGAATGTATGAAAACAACAACTAAGTTTGCGATTGGTTCTGTGGCAGTCGTTGCTTTGAGTGCCGGAGTGGCAGGGGTTACAGCGTATGCCATGATGGAGAAAAATCAGGATAATACTTCTTTTTATGAAAGTTTTGAAACAGCATCTCCTTTACGTACCGCAGCGTTCGATGCTTCCAGCATGCAGCCGGTAGACTTGACCAAAGCGGCAGAGAGTACGTTGAATTCCGTCGTACATATCATGTCTATCCAGCGCAGCAAGATACAGACTATTCAGGGACAACCGGATATTTTTGACTTCTTCTTCGGTGACGGTAGAGGACGTCAGCAGCAAGTACAGACTCCGGAACAGAGAGGTTTCGGTTCGGGTGTCATCATCTCAAAGGATGGTTACATCGTAACGAACAACCACGTGATTGACGGAGCAGATGAAATCAATGTGAAGTTGCACGACGGACGCGAAATGAAAGGTCGTGTCATCGGTACTGACCCGACTACTGACCTGGCACTTGTAAAGATTGAAGGAGATGATTTCCCGGCTATCGTGGTAGGTAACTCTGACAACCTGAAAGTCGGTGAGTGGGTATTGGCAGTAGGAAACCCGTTCAACTTGGGTTCTACAGTGACTGCCGGTGTGGTAAGTGCGAAGTCTCGTGGACTGGGAGCTAATCAGGTAGAATCTTTCATCCAGACCGATGCGGCTATCAATCAGGGTAACAGTGGTGGTGCGTTGGTTAATGCGAAAGGTGAACTAGTAGGTATCAATGCCATGCTGTATTCTCCGACTGGTGCTTATTCAGGATACGGTTTCGCTATTCCGGTAAGTATCATGACAAAGGTAGTAACCGACTTGAAACAATATGGTACCGTACAGCGTGCTCTGCTGGGCATCGCCGGTCGTGACATGGGTGATGAAAGGTATCCGGATGAAATCAGAAAAGAGCAGAAAGAACTGGGAGCTACTGAAGGTGTACAGGTAGTCGAAGTAACCGAAGGTGGTTCTGCCGATGGATTCTTGCAGAAAAACGATGTCATCCTGAAGTTGAATGACAAGACCGTGAAGACCATGGCCGACCTTCAGGGAACATTGGCTAAGTATCGTCCGGGTGATAAAGTGAAGATCACCGTATTGCGTGACAAGAAGGAAAAGACCTTTACCATTACGTTGAAAAACTCTCAGGGAACTACTAAAGTGGTAAAACAGGCAGATATGGAACTCCTGGGAGCAGCCTTCCGTGCCGTACCTAATGAACTGAAAAAACAGTTGAACTTGGGCTATGGAGTTGAAGTGACCGGTATTGATAACGGAAGAATGAAAGACAGCGGTATCCGCAAAGGTTTCATTATTCTGAAAGCCAACGGCAAGCAGTTGCGTACCGTGCAAGATTTGGAAAATGTAATGAAAGCAGCTTCTCAGTCACCCGATCAGGTACTGTTCATGACAGGAGTTTATCCTTCTGGAAGACGTGCCAACTATGCGGTAGACTTGTCGCAAGCTGAATAAAAGATATTACTGTAAGGTAAAAAGATTTGGAAAGAAAAGGCGTTCCGATTTTTCGGAAACGCCTTTTTGATGTTTTTTCTTTCTCCGATAATATGGGTGGGAGATGAACAATTGGCTTGTTTTGTCTGTTGTCATTTAAGAATGGCGGTTGACAAAAAGAGAGCAGGCCCGTCTGTTTAAGAAAATTATAGATTCTTTCTTTGCAAATCTGCCACCTAAATAAAATTAATTTTGTACTTTTGTACCCAAATCATTTTATATAGAATGAGACAGTTAAAGATTACTAAAAGTATCACTAACCGAGAGAGTGCTTCTTTGGATAAGTATTTGCAGGAAATCGGTCGTGAAGATTTGATTACTGTAGAAGAGGAGGTAGAACTCGCTCAACGTATCCGTAAGGGTGACCGTATTGCTTTGGAGAAGCTTACGCGTGCTAATTTGCGATTTGTGGTGTCTGTGGCCAAACAGTATCAGAACCAGGGATTGAGCTTGCCTGACTTGATCAACGAAGGTAACCTGGGCTTGATTAAAGCTGCTGAGAAATTTGATGAAACTCGTGGATTCAAGTTTATCAGTTACGCCGTTTGGTGGATTCGTCAGTCTATTCTTCAGGCACTGGCTGAACAGTCGCGTATTGTACGTTTGCCGTTGAATCAGGTAGGTTCACTGAATAAAATCAGCAAGGCGTTTTCTAAGTTTGAGCAGGAAAACGAGCGTCGTCCTTCACCGGAAGAGCTGGCCGATGAGCTGGAAATCCCGGTAGACAAGATTTCGGATACGCTGAAGGTTTCCGGTCGTCACATTTCAGTGGATGCTCCTTTTGTGGAAGGAGAGGACAACAGTCTGCTGGACGTGCTGGTGAACGATGATTCTCCTATGGCCGATCGCTCCTTGGTAAATGAATCACTTTCGAGGGAAATTGACAGAGCACTTTCTACGCTAACCGAAAGAGAAAAGGATATTATCCAGATGTTTTTCGGTATTAACACGCAGGAAATGACGTTGGAAGAAATCGGCGACAAGTTTGGGCTCACACGTGAGCGTGTTCGTCAGATTAAGGAAAAGGCAATTAGAAGATTAAGACAAAATTCTCGTAGTAAGCTGCTCAAATCTTATTTGGGATAAGGTAGAGATTGATTTCCAAAAAAACAGAAGAGATGTATGAAGGTTAGCTCAGACCTTGATACATCTCTTTTTGTATGTAGAAAGGCTTTTTCTTTGTTAATTTATATGTCTTCTTTCGGTTTTTACGCATAATTGTGTACTTTTGCCCCCAATAAATTGATGAATTATGCGTTATACAAAGTTTTTTTGTTTTCTGTTAATGATGGTATTTGCTGCTTCCGCATTCAGTAAGCAGCCGAAAGATAAGAATAAATATGGAGTGTATCTGGCTGGTGTGTCTGCTTCATTTACTGACTCATTAGTGTATTTCACAGACGTGCAGTATCTGGACAGTGCTGCTGTAGATGATAAAGGAATGTTAGTGGGCCGTGCATTGTACAGCATCCAGTTGAAGGACTATCTGGAACAGAAACAGAATGGAAAGAACCGTACTTGCTTCATGTTTTTTAGCCGTAAAAAGAAAAACGTGCAGAAGGAACTGAAGAAATTGAAGGAAAAATATACCAAGGGTGGTTCATTGTTCCTTCAGGATGTGAATGCGGAATTTAAGTTTGAAAAGCCTGATTTTGAATAATGCAGATGAAGAAATGGCTTTACACCCTGTTGGTGATCGTACTGGCCGCCTGTTCCAATGAAATTCCGGAACAACAGCCTGCGAAACGCTCCGGGCGTACGGTATTGGCTTATTTGATTTCAAATAATGCAGGAACTTCTTTAGATAACGATTTGCGAAATAACGTAATCGATATGTATGCCGCATTGGGCAATATGAAAGAATCATGCACATTGCTGGTATTTTATCGTCCTTATGCAGATGATGCTCCCTTGGGTAAGCCTACTTTAATGAGTTTCTATGCCGACGGACGCGGCAATATTAATAATGTAGCAGCTTTGACAGGTGCAGAGCTGACTTTTGATGCGGTCTGCCATGTAGCTCAGAAAAAAGAGTATACCATGAACAGTCAGATTGCAACCGATCCGGCCGTGATGGAGGAGGTGTTTACTGATATGCAGAAGATCGCTCCTTCTGATAGTTATGGTCTTATTTTAGGTTCGCATGCCACGGGATGGATGAAGGGTAATTCTGTGCAATCAAAAGCCTTTGGTGATGACGGTGGTTACAATATAGATATTCCTGATTTGGCCAATGTGTTGAAGAAAAGTTTCTCGGAAAAATTGGATTTCGTGCTGTTTGATGCCTGTATGATGGGTAATGCAGAGGTGGGCTATGAATTGAAAGACGTAACTTCACATTGTATTGCTTCCGTAATGGAGACCCCGGTGTATGGATTCCCTTATGATCGGATTCTTCCTTATTTGTATACTGAAAATATAGACTATTCTGCTGTTTGTCATGAGTTCATGTCTTTTAATAAGACGAATAACTTGTGGGGTACATGCGCAGTGATGGACTGTAGTCAAATGGAAAACCTGGCCAGTGCGGTAAAAGCAAAACTCTCAGAGTGGCAGGATGCGCTTTCTTCTGTGTCCATGCAGAACGTACAGCAGTATGGAGTGAACAGCTATAAGTATTTTTCCTACGATGTACTTGATTTCTTTCGAGAGTTGGGAGGAAAAAGCGGAGTGGCAGAAATAGATTTAAATGAGGCTATTGCTTCTATACAAACTGTGTTGAATGAGGCAGTAATAGCTAAAGAGTGTATCCCAAATCCTTCTAACTCTACTTTTAGGGTTGATGAAGCCCATTTTTGTGGAATCGGTATGTATATTCCGAAGGAGGTTAATGATTACGTGCCTGATAATATTTCTTGGAATAATTGGAATGATTATTACAAACAGTCCATCTCTTGGTATCGTGCTGTAGGTTGGGCAGATTTAAAATTGAACTAATTACAAATTTCTTTACTCTTTGCGTGAACATTCTATCGGCTAAGTGTGTTTTTATTTATTAAAACAGCTTTATAGGTATGTGGAATTTCATCAAAGAATTACGACGTAAGGACCACCAGCGTTATCTTGGTGGACTGGATTTCTTTAAATATATTGGTCCCGGTTTGCTTGTGACCGTTGGTTTTATAGATCCGGGCAACTGGGCTTCTAATTTTGCGGCAGGAGCGGACTTCGGGTACTCCTTGTTGTGGGTGATTACCTTGTCTACTATTATGCTCATTGTGTTGCAGCATAATGTGGCTCATTTGGGAATTGTTACCGGACTTTGCTTGAGTGAGGCTGCCACGAAATATACGCCGAAATGGGTGTCACGTCCTATCTTGGGAACAGCCGTATTGGCATCTATCTCCACTTCTCTGGCTGAGATTTTGGGAGGAGCCATTGCCTTGGAAATGTTATTCGATATTCCTATTATCTGGGGTTCCCTTCTCACGGCATTCTTTGTCACAATCATGCTGTTTACCAATTCCTACAAGCGGATTGAGCGCTCTATTATTGCATTTGTGTCGGTGATAGGACTGTCTTTCCTTTATGAACTTTTCCTGGTTGACATAGACTGGCCTTTGGCTGCCCGTTCGTGGGTGACGCCTTCCATTCCGGAGGGAAGTCTGTTGGTGATAATGAGTGTGCTGGGAGCTGTAGTGATGCCTCATAACTTGTTCTTGCACTCGGAAGTGGTACAGAGTCGGGAATACAATAAGAAGGACGATGCTTCTATCCGTAAGTTATTAAAATATGAATTCTATGACACCCTGTTCTCTATGGGAGTAGGCTGGGCCATCAACAGTGCGATGATTCTGCTGGCTGCGGCTACCTTCTTTGCCAATCATATCGGAGTAGAAGAGTTGCAGCAGGCCAAGAGCTTGTTGGAGCCTTTGCTGGGCAATCAGGCTGCTACTATCTTTGCTCTTGCCTTGCTGATGGCAGGTATCTCTTCCACTGTGACAAGCGGGATGGCTGCCGGTTCCATTTTTGCCGGCATGTTTGGTGAATCCTACCATGTAAAGGATGTGCACTCTCGTGTAGGAATTCTACTTTCATTGGGAATTGCACTGGTTGTCATTCTGTTCATCGAGAATCCTTTCCAAGGATTGATCATCTCACAAATGATACTGAGCATTCAGCTTCCGTTTACCATTTTCTTGCAGGTAGGGTTGACCTCCTCTAAACGGGTCATGGGGCAATATGCCAACTCCCGGTGGAGCAGTTTTGTGCTTTACACCATGGCAGTGATTGTATCTGTGCTGAATCTGGCTCTTCTTTTCTCAGAAAGCTTTTAAACTGTCCGTAAATCGGTGCCTGACATCTTTTTCTTATAGTGGTATGCCAGCATCAAGGCTGCCACGGCGAAGGCCAAGGCATCGGATAACGGCATGCTGAACCATACACCTTCCACGCCATAGAAGGGTGGGAGAAAAGCCAGTCCCGGAAGAAGGAAGAGCAGCTGGCGGGAAAGAGACAGGAAGATGGAAATCCGGGCTTTTCCGATGGACTGAAAGAACTGGGTGATGACAATCTGTGCACCTACCACCGGGAAGGATAGAATGCCAATTCTCAGGGCCAGTGTCGCTTCATCAGTCAGTTCGTGGTTGTCAGTAAACATGCCGACAAATATACCGGGAAACAGCTCACCGATTATAAATCCTAAGGTAGTAATGATACATCCTGCCGTGATTCCCAGCTTCAAGGTTCTTTTTACGCGGTCGAAATGTTGTGCACCGTAGTTGTATCCCGTGATGGGCTGCATTCCCATGGTGATACCCATTACAATCATGACAAAGAGCATCTGGATACGGTTAAGGATGCCGAATGCACCGATTGCCATATCACCTCCATAGTTGAGCAGACGGTTGTTGATGAAAATCACGATGCAGCAGGCACACACATTCATGACGAAGGGCGACATGCCGATGGCAAAAATATTGGCTATGATGTGTTGTTTCAACCGCATGCTGTGACGCTGGAAGCGGATATAAGTCTTCGGACTGTAGAAGTGATACAATACCCACAGCATGCCGATGAACTGTGAGCAGATGGTCGCAAGTGCCGCTCCCCGGATTCCCCAGTTCAGTACAAAAATGAAAATCGGAGCCAGAATAATGTTGCAGCCTACGGTCAGCATGGAAGAAAGCATGGCTTTTTTCGGGTAACCGGTGGCACGCATGATGTTGTTAAGCCCGATCATGACGTAAGAAATCGGACTGCCCAACAATATTACCTGCATAAAATCGCGGGCATACGGCAGGGTAGCTTCGCTGGCTCCGAAGAAAAAGAGAATCGGTTCCAGAAAGATAAATGCCAATCCGCCGTAGAAGATGGCATTAATGACACAAAGAATGGCTACGTTACCGAGAATATCTTCTGCTCCCTTTTTATCCTTTTGTCCCAGTCGGATGGAAGAAAGTGTGGCACCTCCTACGCCCACCAGTGTACAGAAGGCTACCAGCAGGTTCATCAGCGGAAAGGTAATGGCCAGACCGGAGATGGCCAGGGCTCCCACACCATGACCGATGAAAATACTGTCGATGATGTTATACAAGGAAGTCAGTGTCATTCCGATAATGGCAGGAATGGAATATTCCACCAGTAGTTTCCCGATAGGGGCTTCTCCCAATATATGCGGATTGTTTTCTTTCATGTACGTTTGTTTATTTTAATTTCCAAAGTTAGGAATATGAAGCAATATTTTAGAACTTTGTACCGTTAAATCAAACTAAACATACCAATGGACAAAACTAAATGCGTAGCAGCACTTTTTGATTTTGACGGAGTCGTGATGGACACTGAGTCACAGTACAGCATCTTCTGGAATGAGGTGGGAAAGAAATACCATCCGGAATACGAGGAATTCGGAAAAATCATCAAGGGACAGACGCTGCGGCAGATTTACGACCGTTATTTTCAGGGAATGGAGCATGAACAGGCTGAAATTACAGAAGGCCTGAACCGTTTCGAGACAGAGATGCGCTATGAATATGTGCCGGGAGTGGCAGAGTTCATGCAGAACCTTCGTGCCCATGGAGTGAAAATAGCCATAGTGACCAGTTCGAACGAGAAGAAAATGGCCAATGTGTATGCGGCACATCCTGAATTGAAGAATATGGTGGACCGGATACTCACAGCCGAGATGTTTCAGAAATCCAAGCCGGACCCTGATTGTTTTTTGCTTGGAGCCAAAGTTTTCGAAACGCTTCCGGCCAATTGCGTTGTGTTTGAAGATTCATTCCATGGCATTCAGGCGGGAAACGCAGCAGGCATGCCTGTAGTGGGACTGAGCACTACCAATCCGGCGGAAGCCATTCAAAATCAGTGCGCCCGGGTGATTCCAGATTTCACCTGTTTTACGTATGAAGAAATGATGAACTTGCTGTAAGGCTTGTCTGATTCGGAAAAATCGGCTATTTTTGCGGAAATTTTATTAATTCAGAAGAAAACTATGGCAGGATATCTTTCTGGTGATACTCGTAAGGTAACGACTCACCGTTTGATTGAGATGAAACAGAGAGGTGAAAAGATTTCCATGTTGACCTCTTATGATTATACAATGGCGCAGATTGTAGACGGCGCAGGTGTGGATGTGATTCTGGTAGGTGATTCAGCTTCGAATGTGATGGCGGGTAACGTGACGACCTTGCCTATTACCGTGGAGCAGATGATTTATCACGGAAAGTCAGTGATGCGCGGTGTGAAGCGTGCATTGGTAGTGGTGGATATGCCATTCGGTTCTTATCAGGCAGACCCGTTTGACGGGGTACGCAATGCTATCCGCATCATGAAAGAAACACATGCTGATGCCCTGAAGCTGGAAGGCGGTGAAGAAGTCATCGACGTGATTCGCCGTATCATCGGTGCCGGAATGCCCGTGATGGGACACCTGGGACTGATGCCTCAGTCTATCAATAAATACGGAACTTACGGTGTACGCGCCAAAGAAGACGCAGAAGCTGAAAAGCTGATCAAGGATGCGCGTCTGTTGGAAGAAGCCGGATGCTTTGCCTTGGTACTGGAGAAAATTCCGGCAGCACTGGCAACCCGTGTGGCTCAGGAGCTGACTATTCCGGTTATCGGAATCGGAGCCGGTGGAGGAGTAGACGGACAGGTATTGGTAGTGACTGACATGCTGGGTATGACCAAAGGATTCAGCCCGCGTTTCCTTCGTCGCTATGCCGACCTGAATACCGTGATGACCGATGCCATCGGACATTATGTAGCCGACGTGAAAGCTTGTGACTTCCCTAACGAGTCAGAACAATACTAAGATTATCACTTATAAGCCGCAGATGCATGGACTGCAAAGTCCGGTTCTTCCGGACAATTTAAAAGTCGCAGTCTGTGCATCTGTGTTTTCTATCAGATGTAGAAAAAATGTGGAACAAGAATTTTAATCTTTTGCTCATCGCTAATTTTTTCCTGTATACGGCAGTGTATATGCTGTTTCCTGCACTTCATCACTGGATGGTGTCAAAAGGAGGGTATACGGGATTTCAGGCCGGAGGGGCCATAGCCATCTTTGGAGCTTCTCTTTTTCTTTTGGGAGCTTTCAATAATTACCTGGTCGATACGTTTAAGCGTAAGAATGTGTGTACGCGCAGCCTTCTGCTGCTGGCGCTTTTGGGATTGTTGTATCCATACGCCGGAGAGTGGGGGATGATTTTCCTTTTGCGTGTGCTTCAGGGAGCCTTGTTTGGGGTGGTACTGATGGCCATGGGCAGTACCCTGGTCATCGATGTAACTCCCAGCCAGTACAGAAACAAGGCCAGTGTGGTTTTCACCTGGTCGGGGGTACTCGGTATGCTGTGCGGCATCCTGTTGGGATATAATGCAGGCTGGTATCTTTCGTTCCAGCAGCAGATTTATCTTTTTGTGGGACTTTGTGCCCTTCCGGTCGTACTGGTTTCCATGGTGGAAGTCTGTTTCCGTGCTCCGTTGGACCTTCCGTTGCTGTCGTTCGACCGTTTTCTGCTTTTCCGTACCTTGATTCCGGGGCTGAACATGATGGTGGTTCCCTTCATTTTAGGGGTGCTGTTCAGCTCGATTTTCGATACTTTTTTCTACATTTGTATCATAGCCGGATTTATCGTCTTCCTGCTGCTGGACCGCGTGGTTCGCAAGCAAGTGAACGGCCGCCTGCTGAATGGTGTCGGACTGGTATTGATGTGCGTGGCGGTATGGCTGCTGGGCTGTTCCACCGAAAAAGGAATGCTGATGGGAGCAGGTTTCCTGACCGGATTGGGCATGGGTTTCTCCCTGCTTCAGTTCTTGCGGATGATGATACGTCTTCCTTTGCACTGTGAGCGCGGAACGGGCTATCACACCTATCAGTTGCTTTGGGAGTCGGGCGTCATGCTGGGCGTGTTCTTCGGGAAATACACAGAAGACATCTCCGGACAACAGTTCCGGGCTGCATCGCTCATTCTGCTGGCAGGTCTGTTGATTTATCAGGCAGTGGTGCACGGCTATTTCATGAAACGAATGAAGAATAGATAACTTAACTAATATAAAGAATATGGCAGACGACAAGAAAATTATCTTTTCAATGGTGGGAGTGAGCAAATCATTCCAGAACAACAAACAGGTATTGAAAGACATCTACCTATCCTTTTTTTATGGCGCGAAAATCGGAATCATCGGTTTGAACGGTTCCGGTAAGTCTACTTTGATGAAAATCATTGCCGGAATCGAAAAGAACTACCAGGGTGAAGTGGTATTTTCACCGGGCTATTCTGTAGGTTATCTGGCACAGGAACCTCAGCTTGACGACACGAAGACCGTGAAGGAAGTCGTGATGGAGGGAGTGCAGCAGGTGGTAGACACGCTGGCCGAATACGAAGAAATCAATCAGAAGTTCGGTTTGCCGGAGTATTATGAAGATCCGGAAAAGATGGACGCACTCTTTGCGCGTCAGGCTGAACTGCAGGATATTATTGACGCTACCGATGCGTGGAATCTTGACAGCAAACTGGAACGTGCGATGGATGCATTGCGCTGTCCGCCCGAAGACCAGCTGGTGAAGAACCTTTCGGGAGGTGAACGCCGCCGTGTGGCTTTGTGCCGTTTGTTGTTGCAGAAACCGGATATCCTGTTGCTCGACGAGCCGACCAACCACTTGGATGCAGAAAGCATTGACTGGCTGGAACAGCACTTGCAGCAGTACGAAGGAACGGTAATTGCCGTAACGCACGACCGCTACTTCCTGGATCATGTAGCCGGATGGATTCTGGAGCTTGACCGTGGCGAAGGTATTCCTTGGAAGGGAAATTATTCAAGCTGGCTGGAGCAGAAGACCAAGCGTATGGAAATGGAAGAAAAGACGGCCAGCAAACGTCGTAAGACGCTGGAACGCGAGTTGGAATGGGTGCGCATGGCTCCTAAGGCTCGTCAGGCCAAGGGTAAGGCTCGTTTGAATTCGTACGACAAACTCTTGAACGAAGATGTGAAGGAGAAGGAAGAAAAGCTGGAAATCTTTATTCCGAACGGTCCGCGTCTGGGAAACAAGGTTATCGAAGCCAAGCATGTGGCCAAGGCGTATGGCGATAAACTGCTTTTCGACGACTTGAACTTCATGCTGCCGCCTAACGGTATCGTGGGAGTGATCGGTCCGAACGGTGCCGGAAAGACGACGTTGTTCCGCCTGATTATGGGACTGGAAAGTGTGGATAAAGGCGAGTTCGAAGTAGGAGAGACGGTGAAAGTGGCCTATGTAGACCAGCAGCACAAGGATATTGACCCGAACAAGACCGTATACCAGGTAATCAGTGGCGGTAACGACCTGATTCGTATGGGTAATCGTGATGTGAATGCCCGTGCTTACCTGAGTCGCTTTAATTTCTCCGGTTCTGACCAGGAAAAACTCTGTGGTATGCTTTCCGGTGGTGAACGTAACCGTCTGCATCTGGCCATGGCACTGAAGGAAGAAGGTAACGTGTTGTTGCTCGACGAGCCGACCAACGATATCGACGTAAATACTCTCCGTGCGCTGGAAGAAGGTTTGGAAGACTTTGCCGGATGTGCCGTAGTTATCAGCCACGATCGTTGGTTCCTCGACCGTATCTGTACCCACATCTTAGCTTTTGAAGGAGACAGTCAGGTGTTCTACTTCGAGGGTTCTTACACGGAATACGAAGAAAACAAGATGAAGCGTATGGGCAATGTAGAGCCGAAGCGCGTACGTTATCGCAAGTTGATGGAAGATTAATTTTCTTTAATCGATAAATAAAAAGAAGCCTCTGGCAAGGAAACTTGCTGGAGGCTTTAAGTTTTTCAGATATTTTTTGTACATTTGGGGTATAGTTTATGAGTTCTTATAATGGTTGGAGGCATTGAAAAATGATAACACATCCTATATATAGTTATTCGCTTTGCATCGCCTTGCCGTTGATGCTGTTTTTCGGCTTTTATTTTATTTTTGCCCCGGTGCCGGACAAAGCAATCTTTAGCAATTATCTTCGTTCGCGTAGGGTAATGGGATTTGCCGTGCTATTGTTGGCTGCCAATTATTCCGTACATTTCTTTGCAGAAATCCGTTTCCAGAATGTGGATGCAGCCATCTTGATGAATCTGTCTACCTATTTCCTTTGTTACTGGCTTTTCAGTTCGGCGCTTACTACATTGCTTGATCGTTTCTATATTACGCGGCGGCGCTTTATGGTACATGTGTGTCAGTGGTTGCTGTTTACAGCCTTGTCGGGGGTGGTACTATTAGGATTGCCAAAAGGTTTGATTCAAAAAATGGGTATTCTGGTTATGTGCGTATGGCTGGTAACGTATGGATTTGTTCTGGCACGCCGGCTTATTCTGGCCTATCGTAGAGCAGTACGACTGTGTGATGATACCCATTCTGATAATGTGGGTGCTTATATACAGTGGTTGTCCATTTTTACTTATTGGGCGGTGATTTTTGGAGTAGGGTATGGCCTATTGACCTTCCTTCCTGACAAATATGTGTATATCTGGATTCTGTCGTCTGTTCCTTTTTATATTTATCTTTATTGCTCCTATATGAACTATCTGTTGTTCTACGAGCAAGTGGAGCAGGTCTTCGAGTCAGAAATGCCATCGGAAGGAGATGTTTCAGCTATGGCGATAGGGGAAATGCAGGCTCTTCCTCCTAGTTTCTCTGACATTGCAGAAAGACTGGCTGTCTGGATAGAAGAGAAGGGCTATCTTAAATTAGGGCTGACACTGAAAGAGCTTTCAGAAATACTGAAGACTAACCGTACTTATCTTTCCAGTTATATTAAGCTGGTTTATCAGTTGTCATTCCGTGAATGGATTTCCAGTCTTCGGTTGGAATATGCAAAGACTATGCTGAAGGAATGTCCGGAATTGACGATTGCTGAAATTGCAGAAAAGTCAGGTTTCCAGTCGGCCAGCCATTTCATACGTCTGTTCAAAGAAAAAGAAGAGTGTTCGCCAGCCCGTTGGAGGAAGAAGTAAATCGGTAGCTGTACACAAAAATGCATTGAATAAAGAAATGAGAATGCTTTGAATGAGACAGATGGAATATCCTGTCAGGAATTGCAATGAATTTTAAATAATCAGGGGTAAATATTGGCTCTTGGATATTTTTCTTATCTTTGTATAAAGGCTTGAATCAAATAAGCATTTGCCGTTCCCCGTTATTCATTATTAATTGTTTAGTATGAAATATCCAATTGGAATACAAAATTCTGATTGCATCATGGAAGACGGTTATTTCATCAACTGGAAACAAGTATAAATAGAAACACATTAACTAATATGGAAAAGAAAATACCCTTTGCTTCTGATGTAATTTTGATTGATGCAGCTTTCCTTGACCGTGTGGAGAAGGATATGGCGGCACATTTCGCACCGTTGGTGGGGCGTGAACTACCTAAGGCTGATTTGGCCGTGTTGCTGGAGTGCCTGGTTTTGGATGCCGGAATTGAGCCGGGCAAGAATGAGATACAGGTAATTTTTGTGTATGATGAGGAGCATAGCCGGATGAATTTCTGCCTTCCTTCCGATTTGGAAAAAGAGGTTCACGGTATGGCATTCCAGAGCCGCCTGGGCGAGTTTGCGCTTTATGCTTTCCAGCCTTCGGATATGGCCCGTCGGGAGGACTTGTTTACGGAATCACTGCAACTGCTGACCGAATCGAAAGATGCACGCCGAATCATGCTGGTGCCCGATGAAGAGGGATATGGGACTGCTGTGGAGCAGCAGGCAGCAAAGATAAAGGGAAAAGATGGTGTGACGGTGTTCGGTATGAATCCTCCGGCACACGATTATGAATATTCCTTTGAAATGTTAGGATTTGCCATTCTTCAGTCGTTGGGCATCCGGGCAGAGGAACTTTAATCTTTGTGGAGGCATGTCGGATTTCCGTTTGAAAGCTTTCTATAGTGTGGCACGAAACCTTAGTTTTACCAAGGCTTCGCAGGAGTTGTTTGTGAGTCAGCCGGCAGTGACCAAGCATGTTAGGGAACTGGAGAGTCTCTATGGTGTGCGTCTGTTCGACCGGAAGGGAAATTCCATTTCGCTCACTGAGGCTGGAAAATTGCTGATGGAGCACTGCGAACGGATTCTGGACGATTACCGCAAGCTGGAGTACGACATGCACCAGTTGAACAATGAGTATGTGGGAGAGTTACGGTTAGGGGCCAGTACGACAATCTCACAGTATGTGCTTCCGCCTGTGCTGGCTGCTTTTACGGAGCGTTATCCCAAGATGAGTGTGTCATTGATGGATACCAATTCGCGCAATGTGGAGAAGGCTTTGCAGGAGCATACTATTGATGTGGGTATGGTGGAGGGAGTGTTCCGTCTGCCCAGCCTGCGCTACGACCCGTTCTTGTGCGATGAACTGGTGTCGGTAGTTTGTTCCCGCGGCCACTGGGCCGGAAAGGAGGAACTGACGCTGGAAGAGTTTGTTCGTGTGCCATTGGTGCTTCGTGAGCGAGGTTCCGGCACGCTGGATGCCATTGAGATGGTATTGGCAGAGCAGGGACTGAAGCTTTCTTCGCTGAACGTGCGGATGCACTTAGGCAGTACGGAAGGTATCAAGTCGTTCTTGCGGTGCAGCAACTGTATGGGTATCGTGTCAATCTGTGCTCTCGAGAGGGAACTGAAGGAAGGAGACTTTCAGGTGATTGACATTGAGGGCTTGCAATTCAAGCGGCATTTCTGTTTTGTATCGGCTCAGGGACAGGAGTCGGATACGGTATTGAATTTTATGCGTTTTGTCCGGCACTTCCTTTCCGGAAAGTAAAGGCCGGACAAAACGTCTCTTTTTATTTTTTTCCGAATTCAGGATCGATTTTCAGCAGGGCGGTAACGCCGAAGGTGGCCAGTGTGCAAACCATAATCCAGATGAAGAACAGCTGGTAGCCTAAAGTCTCTTGCATCCAGCCGGCTATCATGCCCGGCAGCATCATGCCCAAGGCCATGAAGGCGGTACAGATGGCATAGTGCGAGGTCTTGTGTGTGCCGTTGGCAAAATAAATAAGGTAGAGCATGTAGGCCGTGAATCCGAATCCGTAGCCGAACTGTTCCACAAAGATGCAGCTGTTCACGATGATTAAGTTGTCGGGCTGGGCGTAACTCAGGTACACATAGACAATATCGGGCAGGGAGATGGCCCATACCATCGGCCAGAGCCAGCGGCGCAGTCCGTGGCGTGCTACGGCAATGCCTCCCAGGATACCTCCCAAGGTGAGACCGACAATGCCGAGCGTTCCTTGGGCAAAGCCTATCTGTGCCGTGGTCATGCCGAGTCCTCCTTGTTCCACTGGGTCGAGCAGGAAGGGAATGCCCATCTTGGCTAACTGTGCCTCGGGCAGGCGGTAGAGCAGCATGAACAGAATGGCGGTAAGCGCCTGTTCTTTCTGGAAGAAGGAACGGAAGGTGAGCAGGAAATCGGTCAGTATGCTCCGGGCTTCTCCTTGTCGGGCGACCGACGGACAGTCCTGGTCAGGACAGGGCAGTACGAAGGAATGGTAGAGCCACAGAGCCAGCAGGCAGCCTGCTAACGTGAAGAAGGTGATGCTCCAGGCGTACGATGTGCGTCCGGTCATTTCTTCCAGCCAGCCGGCCAGCATAATGAGCAGTCCTTGTCCGGCGATGGTGGCAAAGCGGTAGAACGTGCTGCGGATGCCCACGAAGAAGGCTTGCTGATGCGGGGTAAGGCCTAACATGTAGAAGCCGTCGGCGGCGATATCGTGGGTGGCAGAACTGAAGGCTACGAGCCAGAATACCGCCAATGTGGTCTGGAAGAAATGGCTGGTGGGGATGGTGAAGGCAATGCCGGCCAGTCCGGCACCCAGCAGCAACTGGGTAGTGACAATCCACCACCGCTTGGTGCGGAGCAGGTCGACAAACGGGCTCCACAGAGGCTTGATGACCCAGGGCAGGTTCAGCCAGCTGGTGTAGAGGGCCACCTCCGTGTTCGAGATGCCCATTCGTTTGTACATCACCAGCGATAAAATCATCACAGCTACGTAGGGAAGTCCTTCGGCAAAGTAGAGCGAAGGTACCCAGTACCAGGGAGAGCGTGTGCGCATAGTCGTTCGTTTTTAGTATAACTTACGGATTTCAGCTCCCTGGTAGTAATGCAGCAGAATCTGGTCGTAGGAATATCCTTTTTCGCCCATCACGGCAGCACCGATCTGACAGAGTCCCACACCGTGTCCCCATCCGGCACCGGTCAGTTCGAACCATTCGGGCACTCCGTTCACTTCCGGTCCCTTGTCGACTACGAATGCCGAGCTGAACAGGTGGGTAGGTGAGAGGGTGCGTCGTATTTCCAGTTCCTTTCCGATGGTCATTGTTTTCAGGGTTCCTACAATTTTCAGCCGGCTGATACGTCCCGATTTTCCACGCTCTACGGGGATAAGGTCGAGTATCTCCCCGTAGTCGCTCTTGGTATGCGTGGCAATGAGTTCGGCCAGTTCGGCTTGCGTGTATCTCACCTTCCAACGGTAGAAATCGTGTGTCTCCTGGTCGTAGTTGTTGAGTATCTGTGAAAGGATTTTCGGATCGGTGGTGTGGCAGAAAGACTCCGGACGCTGGCGTATCCATCGTTCGGCTTCTTCCTCTTGGGTGAGGTCGGACAGGGGGGCATCCGTGTCCAAGTCGCGCACGGCACTGAGGTAAGGATAATGCTTGTCTTCCCAGCAGTAGTTGAACTCTTCGGTCACTCCGCCGCAGCACTTCGAGAAACGGGCGTCGCAGATGGCATGCTTGTGCATGAGTACCTGGCCGCGTGTTTCCTTTACGGCTTCCACCACACTCTGGTTGGAGGCACGGGTAATGCCCTGGTAGCGCTGGCAATGGTCGTCGGCGCATACGTCGAAGATGGTATGGTCTTCGCGGTCGTACCAGCGGATGTATTCTGTTTCGGTCTTGAGGAAGGGGAAGAAGTTGCTGCCCTGTTTGCTGAGGGCCTTCCGCTTTTCAATCTGTGCTAAAAGCCAGCTTCGGGAGATAACTGCATGGGCTTTCAGAAACTCCAGGGAAGAGGTGGCGTTCATCTCGGACGAGATGACGCTGGTCAGATAGTCTTCTGCCGGCACCTGGTTGATGGCGGTAATCTTTCCTTCGTCTACCACCAGACGCAGGGTGCCGAGGAAGGTTTGTGTTTCCTGACGTTCCCAGTGGAAATTGATGCCGATGGTTACGTCTTCGAGCGAGAAGGAGGCATCGTCTTCCAACGGGGTGAAGGTCAGTTCCCGGTACACGTTTCCGTTCCAGGAAATTCCTCCTTCGTCGAAGGATACGCGTTGCTTGCCCGATACGGTTTCTCCTTTGGCCAGAAATTTGGCATTGAGTGTAAAGGCTATTTCAAGGGCATTGACGATGCCCACGTTAATTTCAGGTTCTTTCATGATGCTTAATGTGTTACTTCGTGGTAGATTTGGCGGAGCGTGTCAGCGTCCAGTTTTTGAAAATCTTCTTCGCGGGCCGTCACAAGGATGCCGGCCATATCGAGGGCGCCGGGACTGACTATCAGCTGTGTGTCGCCTTCGGCAGTGTAGCACTGCGGACGATGGGCTGTGCGCGGGATGTAGACGGTGACAAATCCGTAGCGCGGGTCGTTCCAGGCAAAGAGGTTGTAGCGTGGCTCGGTTTCTCCTTCGTGCAGGGGCAGGCTGTGCAGGTAGCTGTCAATCAGCCGTACACCTGTGGCCAGTCCTCCCTGAGTGATGAAGGCCCGTATTGGACAGAAGTATCCTTCGATGTCGTAGGCGATGCAGGATTTGCCGTCGGAGAGGGGTTCGAAACCTTTTTCTACCGCTGTGCTCATCAGTCTTTCCCATTGGCGGATGAGGGGCACATCTTCCTGGCGTACGGCCTGGAAATGGAAGTGGTCGGGGGCAGAAGCACCGCATTTGGCTCCATTGTAGAATACGGTGTAGCCGCTGGCAAAGTTCTTCTCCAACCAGTCGACCAGGCGTTCGGGCAACCGGCGCGAAGTTTTGTCGGCCAATGTCTGCCACTGGTGACTTTCCGTGGAGATGGTGAGGTGTCCCGGCAGAATGGGGTAAGGATTCAGTCGCAGGCTGAAAGGTTCGTCCAGCAGGATACGGACAGACTCTTGCTCTTCCGGCTTGTGGCTCAGGCAGAGGAAGCAGGGACGGGAAGCGATGGAGGCCTTGTCTACTTTGGCACAGGTAGAAACGGCGCGTGCCGGATTGAACTGCACGGTGATGTCGTTCGCACCGAGTGAAAGTGTACGGGTCTGTACGTGTGCCAGTGCTTCGTGGTTTTTGCGGGCCAGTGGCCATGTGTCGAGCTGGTGACGGATAAAGGTTTCGGCAGAAGCCGCAGGGGCTGCATCTTCCCATGAAAGAGGGTGACGGAGCAGGGCCTGGCGTTTCCGTATTTCCAGGGTACGCAGGCTGTCCTTGTAGCTGTTGTTCTGGTTCTGCTTCTCGATGCTCAGGGCCGCGTCGGAATTGCCTTCCCAGCGACGGCACAAATAAAGTACGTCGTAGATACGTCCGATACGGTATTCCCGGGAGAAAGCCAGTCCTAAGGCATAATCTTCGCCGTAGCTGGTGTTCGGTACACGGATTTTCCGCAGCAGCGGTGTGAAGAAGGCCCGTGGGGCACCCAGTCCGTTGATGCGGAGGGCGTTGTTGTGTCCGTTGGTATCGGTCCATTCCTTGTGGTCGATGACGCCCGGCGGTAATGTTTCCAGTTGGAAGTTGGTCATGCGGTAAGAGCCGATGACCATGGCGCAGCGTTCCCGGCGGAACTTGTCGACAATGGTCTGGAGGGTAGACGGACTGCTGTACAAGTCGTCGCTGTCGAGCTGTACGGCAAAGCGTCCGCAGAGAGGGTGATGCACACCCAGGTTCCAGCATCCGCCGATGCCCAAATCGTCACGTTCGGGAATGAGATGAATCACTTTTTCGTTTCCGGCGTATTGGTCAATGCACTCCGTGGTACCGTCGGTAGAATGGTTGTCGATGACAATCAGGTTGAACGGGAAGTCTGTTTCCTGTTTCAGTACCGATTCAATGGCGTCGGCAATGGTGCGGATGCGGTTGCGCACGGGGATGATGACCGAAGCTTCGTATGCAAATTCGCCTTCCGACAAATCGATTTCGCGCTCCACCGGAGGCAGGAAGGCATGAATATTTTTCAGGTAATAAGTAAATGCCGTTTCCCGTTCCAGTTGTACGCTCCGGTTACGCGGGTCTACGTAGTCAAACTGTTTTTCGCCCGACAGGCGGGTGTCTTCTTCAATTTCGGTATAAAGGAACTCACGTATGTGTGTCAGTTCGTATTTCTGTGAAAGTGCCAGTCGCACGGCATACAAGGCAGAATACTGGTATTCGGGCTGGTGGGTGATGGTGTCGAACGCTTCCTGCAAGGCCGCCGTTTTGAAGAGCAGCACCGAGCCGAAGTCAAAGTCATCGCGCACGCTTCCCGGCTGGTAGTCGATGACCGGATGAGGCTTTCGCACTCCCTCTGTCACCTGATAATGGTCGGCATAAACCATCCCCGATTCCGGTGCGGCTAAATAGTCGCACATGCGCTCCAGTGCCATGTAGCCCATATCTAATGTGTGGGGCTTGGTATAAATAAGGAGGTAGGGAGTGCGGGTGAGGGCAAGCATCTGCCGGATGCCTTCGGTATGCTGGAAGGAGAAAGAGGGAAGAAAATGGCATTTCTCCGTAGGGTTGTCTTTGTTCTCCGGATGGTCAGTTAGTAGGAATATCTGGTCTGTTCGGGAACTCTCCGTCAGGCCTTTGATGGTTTTATTCTGCTGGTTATCACTTCCGTATAAAAGGAAGCAAGTTACTTGGTTATTCATAATTTAATACATTTATACGTACAAAGATAGGCAATATATCTTATTTTTTCTCTAACTTTGTACGCTAAATATGTGGAATATGCGCAGTGCTTTCGTTTAAGGAACCGGGAATGTCTCAGTACTTCCTCGAAAGTACTCTAGTACTTCCTTGGCAGTACTCCAGTACTTCAGGGGAAGTACTCCAGTCCTGACAAGGGAGGACTGGAAGTGAGTAAAAGCCTGTGGCATAAAGAAGTAAAGAGCGCTATGACGAAAAAAACTCCTTTATTAGGCAAAACATTGGGCGAGCTGAAAGCCATTGTGCAGGATTTGGGAATGCCTAAATTTACTGCCGGGCAGATTGCATCGTGGCTGTACGACAAGAAAGTAGGCTCCATTGAAGAGATGACAAACCTTTCGCTCAAAAACCGTGAGCGGCTGATGGAGAACTACGAGGTGGGAGCCAGTGCGCCGGTGCATGAGATGCGTTCGGTAGACGGAACGGTGAAATACTTGTTCTGTACGCCCGAAGGTGATTACATAGAATCCGTATATATTCCCGATGACGACCGGGCTACTTTGTGCGTGTCGTCGCAGGTGGGATGCAAGATGAACTGCAAATTCTGTATGACCGGAAAGCAGGGATACACGACCAGCCTGACAGCTGCACAGATTCTGAATCAGATTTATTCTGTGCCGGAACGGGATACGCTGACCAACGTGGTATTTATGGGCATGGGTGAACCGTTCGACAACCTGGACGAAGTGCTGCGTGCCTTGGAAATCCTGACTGCTGATTATGGCTACAAATGGAGCCCGAAGCGTATCACGGTTTCTACCGTAGGACTGCGGAAAGGACTGGAACGTTTCCTGGAAGAAAGTGACTGCCATCTGGCCATCAGTCTGCATTCTCCCTTCCCTTCCCAGCGCAGGGAGTTGATGCCGGCAGAAAAGGCTTTCTCCATTACCGAGATGGTGGAAATACTCCGCCGGTATGATTTCAGCAAGCAGCGCCGTCTGTCTTTTGAATACATCGTGTTCAAGGGGGTGAACGACAGCTTGATTTATGCCAAGGAACTGGTGAAGCTGCTCCGTGGACTGGACTGCCGGATGAACCTGATTCGTTTTCATGCCATCCCGAACGTGGATTTGGAAGGAACGGATATGGAGTCGATGATTGCTTTCCGTGATTATCTGACACAGCACGGCTTGTTTGCTACTATTCGCGCTTCACGCGGAGAAGATATCTTTGCGGCTTGCGGCATGCTTTCTACCGCCCAGCAGCAGGCAGAGAAAAAAGAGAAAGAAAGTGAAACCTTTTAATACAAGAAACATAATGAAACGAATGACATTTTACCTTGGGATGGCCCTGGCGGTGCTGTCGCTTGCTTCCTGCCGTAATGGGGGGAAGAGTATCATTACTCCGGTGTCAAGCGGACGCCCGTATGAAGTGATGGTGGTGGCCGATGACAAATGCTGGATGAGTCCGGACAGTGCACTGTTTCATGTGCTGGACACGGATGTGCCGGGATTGCCTCAGGCTGAACGCTCTTTCCGTATTTCGCGTGTGCGGCCTGACTTTTTTGACCGTTCGGTGCGTCTGTTCCGTAACATCATTATCGTAGATATTCAGGACATTTATACGCAGCCCAAATTCAAGTATACGCGTGATGCCTATTCGTCTCCGCAGATGATTATGACTATTCAGGCACCTAACCAGAAGGAGTTTGCAGACTATGTTTCGAAAAACGGTCAGGTGATTATCGACTTCTTTACCCGTGCCGAAATGAACCGTCAGGTGAAGTTGCTGGAGAAAAAACACAATGAAACACTTTCGACCAAGGTACAGAGTATGTTTGATTGCGACATCTGGATGCCGGTGGAAATGGAGTCGTACAAGCAGGGTGAGAATTTCCTGTGGGCTTCGAGCAACCTGAATGACTTGAACTTTGTGATGTATGCCTATCCGTTCCGCGACCACGATACGTTTACCAAAGAGTATTTCATTCATAAACGTGACTCCGTGATGAAAGTCAACCTGCCAGGTGCGCGTGAAGGCATGTACATGGAAACAGCCGATTCTATCTTTGTCGAGACGCGCAACATTGCCGTGAAGGGAGACTATGCATTCGAGGCCCGCGGATTGTGGGAAATGAAGAACGATGCCATGGGTGGTCCGTTCGTATCGCATGTGCGGGTAGACCGTGACAATGCACGGGTTATCGTGGTGGAAGGTTTTGTCTATAACCCGGGCAAGCTGAAACGTGACCAGATTCGAAAGCTGAACGCGGCGTTATATACACTGAAGCTTCCTTCAGAAAAAGAAGTGTCGGAGATTCCGGTAGACAATTCCATCTCGGAAGAACAAATCAAACAAGAAGCTGAACAGAATAAGCAATAAATATGGAAAATCGTAAAATTAGAGTGGGAATCACTCATGGAGATATAAACGGGGTAGGCTATGAAGTGATATTGAAGACTTTCTCTGACCCCACCATGCTGGAACTTTGTACGCCGGTGGTGTACGGTTCTCCCAAGGTTGCTGCGTATCACCGCAAGGCCATGGAGATACAGACCAGTTTCAGCATTGTAAATTCTGCTGAAGAGGTGCAGGACGGAAGGGTGAACGTGGTGAACTGCATAGAAGAGGAGTTGAAGGTGGAACTGACCAAGCCGACTTCCGAAGCTGGAAAAGCGGCACTGGCTGCACTGGAAAGAGCGTTGGCCGATTACCGTGAAGGCCTGTTCGATGTGCTGGTGACGGCTCCTATCAACAAGCATACCATCCAGTCGGATGCGTTCCATTTCCCGGGGCATACGGAATACATTGAAGAGCGTGTAGGTGAAGGACAGAAGGCCTTGATGATTCTGCTGAAGGGTGATTTCCGTGTGGCACTGGTGACAGGCCATGTACCCGTGCGTGACATTGCCGGTGAATTGACCAAAGAACTGATTATGGAAAAGATGGAGATTTTCCATCGTTCACTGAAGAAAGATTTCGGCATCGACAATCCGCGTATTGCCGTGTTCTCACTGAATCCTCATGCGGGAGACAACGGACTGCTGGGAACGGAAGAGCAGGAAGTGATTATTCCGGCCATGAAGGAAATGATAGCTCGTGGCGTGCAGTGCTTCGGGCCGTATCCTGCCGATGGTTTCATGGGTTCAGGCAATTATACGCTTTTCGACGGTATTCTGGCCATGTATCATGACCAGGGACTGGCTCCGTTCAAGGCACTGGCCATGGATGAAGGAGTGAACTTCACCGCCGGTTTGCCTATCGTACGCACTTCGCCTGCTCACGGTACGGCATACGATATTGCCGGAAAAGGCATTGCTTCGGAAGATTCTTTCCGTCAGGCAGTGTACGTGGCCATGGATGTGTTCCGCAACCGTGCCTGGGAAAAAGAAATCAGTGCCCGTCCGTTGCGCAAGCAGTATTATGAGAAACGAGATGACAGTGATAAACTGAAATTAGACAGTATAGAAGAGGAATAACATGAAGTTTGCAATCATATCAGCCGGGGAAGGTTCCCGGCTGGCACAAGAAGGAGTTCAGTTGCCCAAACCACTGGTGCAACTGAACGGTATGGCCATGATTGACCGTCTGATTCACATCTTTGCGAAGAACGGGGCAGAAGAAGTGGTGGTCATTATCAATAATGAGGTGGCTTTGACAAAGGAACACCTGAGCAAGCTGGAAAAAACATCGGAAGTGCCTTTGCGGGTTATTGTCAAGACAACACCCAGCTCTATGCACAGTTTTTACGAACTGAGCCGTTACCTGAAGGACGACCGTTTCTGTCTGACTACGGTCGACACGATTTTCCGGGAAGAGGAGTTTTCACGCTTTATTGACGCTTTCAAGGCGTTTGAAGGGGATGGCATGATGGCCGTTACAGATTACATCGACGACGAAAAACCGTTGTATATCGGTACGGACGAGGACCGCAATATTACCGGTTTCTATGATACTTTGCAGCCTGATACGCGTTACATTTCAGGAGGAATCTATTGCCTGTCGCCCAACTCAATCGTGACATTGGAGAAATGTATGGCGCAGGGTATGTCGCGCATGCGTAATTTTCAGCGTCAGCTGGTAGCCGACGGCCTTCGGCTCAAGGCTTATCCTTTCTCAAAAATTTTGGATGTGGACCATGCGGGGGACATTGTAAAAGCAGAGGCTTTTTTGAACGGACAAGATTAAAACAGAATAAGCAACATTGATTTTTTGCGTAAAATCTAGAAAATAAGAATAACAAGATAGAATGTGTAAAAGAGGAGAGAAGATTCGGGTGATTGGTGTGAGCCGTGGTAATGAATATTCCCCGAATCACGTAGACAATGATGCGGCAATCCTTCGGCTTGCGGCAGAAGCATTGGAGAGAATGGGGTGTGAGGTGACAATTTATCCGGAAAAGGAATTTGTTGCTCAGAACATAGAGGGTGAATTTATTTTCGACATGGCTCGCGACCGCGCCACCATTGAGCGGTTGAAAAAACTGGAAGACGGGGGTGCCCTGGTGGTGAACTCTGCGTATGGCATTGACAACTGTGTCCGTCAGCAGATGACGGAGCTGCTGGTGGCAAATGAAGTGCCACATCCCCGGAGCTTTATTATTTCTACTGATGAGAAGTTTACTCCTTCCGTGTTCCCTTGCTGGATTAAGCGAGGCAATTCGCATGCCATGGTGAAAGAAGACGTGGTGTACGTGGAATGTCGGGAAGAAGCAGAAGTGGTGATGGCCGATTTCCGGAAACGGAACATTCCGGTGGCAGTAGTCAACGAACACCTGGTGGGAGATTTGGTGAAGTTCTACGGGGTACAGGGAACGAATTTCTTTTATACCTTCTATCCAACGGAACAGTCACACAGCAAGTTCGGACTGGAAGCCATCAACGGAGCCACGAGAGGTTTCCCGTTCGATGTCAAGCAGCTTCAGGCATACGCCAACAAGGCAGCCGAGGTGCTGAATGTGCCTGTATACGGAGGCGACTGTGTGGTATCGGCTACCGGTGAAATCCGCATCATCGACTTTAACGACTGGCCCAGCTTTGCCCGTTGCCGTGAAGAAGCCGGACCGGAAATCGCCAAGTGTATCTATAATCGTATTATCCACAAATTAGAAAAATAATGAGTACGGAGAAAAAAGGAGTAGAGGCTTCTTTCAAGTCCATGGATACAGAAGAGTTTCTGGACATCCATTTCAATCGCCCAATAGGTTATGTGTGGGCGTTGTTTTTCCAGCGTTTCGGGGTACATCCCAATGTAGTGACCATCCTGTCCATCATTTTAGGCGTAGCGGCAGGAGTGATGTTTTATTATCCCGACATGACGCATACGCTGATTGGTATTTTCCTCTTGATGTGGGCCAACCATTATGATAGTTGCGACGGGCAGCTGGCACGTATGACCGGCAAGAAAACCCGCTGGGGACGTATGCTCGACGGATTTGCCGGTGACCTTTGGTTTATCACCATCTATGTCGCCATCTGTCTGCGTCTGATGAACCAGCCGCTTCCTTTCCATCTGGGAGAGGCTTCCGGACAGACCTGGAGCATATATATATGGCTGATAGCCTGGTTCTCAGGTACGGTGTGCCATAGCAAGCAATGCACGCTGGCCGATTATTACCGTAACATCCACTTGTTCTTCCTGAAGGGAAAGGCAGGTAGTGAGCTGGATAACTTCAAACAGCAACGTGAGATTTTCCATAGTCTGCCGTGGAAAGGCAACTTCTGGTGGAAGGCCTTCTTGTATTTTTATGGCAACTATACCCGCAAGCAGGAACAGATGACTCCCAACTTCCAGCGTTTCTACGCCTTTGTGCAGGAACGTTACGGTGACAACATTCCTCAGGAGTTGCGCGATGAGTTCCGTGCCTTGAGCTTGCCGTTGATGAAGTACACCAACATCCTGACATTCAATACCCGCGCGATAGCCCTTTACATCAGCCTGCTGATAGGAGAACCGTGGTTGTATTTCATTTTCGAGATGGTGGTGATGACCAGTCTGTTTGTGTACATGCGTCGTCGTCATGAGGCATTGTGTGCATATCTTTACCATAAATACGCCAAGTGATGAAGGAAAAGTTTCGGAATATATTCTGGTTTTTCGGCATCTTTGCCATTGTGGTTATGCTCTGCACGTTCGATATGGACTATCAGGAGTTGTGGCAGAACTTGCGCAAGGCAGGGGTGTGGTTTCCGGCCGTGATTCTTCTGTGGGTGTTCATCTATTACCTGAATGCCTGGTCATGGTATGTCATTATCCGCGACGGGAAACATGCCAAGGTGCCCTTCTGGAAGGTCTATAAGCTGACCGTATCCGGTTTTGCCCTGAACTATGCCACTCCGGTGGGACTGATGGGCGGTGAGCCGTACCGAATCATGGAGCTTACGCCTTACGTAGGTGCTAGCAAGGCCACCTCGTCGGTTATTCTCTATGTGATGATGCACATCTTTTCTCATTTCTGGTTCTGGCTGGTATCGGTCGTCTTGTTTGTGATTTTTGAACCGGTGAACTGGGGGATGGGGATCATGCTCTCGGTGGTGGCTTTCTTCTGCCTGCTGGCCATTTATTTCTTTATGAAAGGCTATCGCAACGGAATGGCGGTACGCACGTTCAAGCTGTTGTGCCGTCTGCCTTATGTGAAACGCTGGGCCAGCCGTTTCCTGACTGAAAAGAGAGAGACGCTGGAACGCGTGGACGCACAGATTGCCGCACTTCACAAGCAGCGGAAAAGCACGTTCTACGTGGCATTGGGACTGGAGTTCATGGCGCGTATTGTGAATTGTGCCGAAGTGTTCTTTATCCTGAACATTCTGACCGACCATGTGAGCTTCCTGTCCTGCATCCTGATTATGGCCTTCACTTCCTTGTTTGCCAACCTGTTCTTTTTCTCGCCCATGCAGCTTGGGGCACGCGAGGGAGGATTTGCACTGGCGGTAGGAGGGCTGGCCATTCCGAGTGCGTTTGGCATCTATACGGGACTGATTACCCGTGTGCGTGAATTGATATGGATTGTAATTGGCGTGTTGCTGATGAAAGTCGGCAACGGCACCCCAAATAAGACTAAAGATGAGTAAACTGACAGATGTAAAAGGCGTAATCTTTGATTACGGAGGAACTATCGATACGAACAGCCGCCACTGGGCGGAAGTGTTGTGGAGCAAGTATGAAGAATTTCAGGTGCCGGTGGACAAGGCGAGTTTCCGTGAGGCATACGTGCACGGGGAACGTACGCTGGCCCGTGTGCCGCTGGTCAAGCCGGAACATAATTTCCACGATGTGCTGCGCATCAAGACCGACATTCAGATGAAGTACTTGGTGGAACAAGGCAAGCTGGACGGAGAAGAAGCCCGCAGGGAAGACTATGCCGGGAAAGTGGCCGACAGCTGCTACCGCTATGTGCTGGACGTGCTGGAACACACCCGTCCCGTAGTGAAGTCACTTTCCGAACGCTACAAGCTGGTGCTGGTATCCAACTTCTACGGAAATATCCAGACCATCCTGAAAGACTTCGGCTTGTTTGATTTCTTTGCCGGCATCATAGAATCGTCGGTAGTGGGAGTACGCAAGCCCGATCCTGCCATCTATCGGCTGGGTGTGGAAGCCATGGGGTTGCCTGCCGGAAATGTGCTGGTGGTAGGCGATTCCTTCTCCAAGGACGTGGTGCCCGCAAAGGCTGTCGGCTGCAAGGTGGCCTGGCTGAAAGGTGAAGGCTGGGGCAACGAAGAAATAGATGAAACACTTCCGGATGTAATCATCACCGACTTGCCGGAACTTTTGTCGTATGTATAAAGGAGGGGCAAGGATGAAGAAAAAAGGAATTGCCCTGGTGGAACGCCAATACCTGTTCCCCTTTGTACTGATTACCTCACTCTTTTTCCTGTGGGGATTTGCCCATGCCATTCTGGACGTGCTGAACAAGCATTTTCAGGAACTGCTCACCATCACCCGTACCCATTCGGCCATGATTCAGGCCACGATGTACATGGGTTATTTCATCATGGCCATTCCGGCCGGATTGTTCATCAACCGTCACGGATACCGTAAGGGTGTGGTGCTTGGATTGTTGCTCTACGGAATAGGCTCGTTGTTGTTCATTCCCGGACAATATATAGCTTCGTTCAATATGTTCCTGTTCTCGTTATTCGTCATCGGATGCGGACTAACCTTCCTGGAAACGGCCGCCAATCCGTATGTGACGGAGTTGGGAGCACGGGAAACGGCTGCCAGCCGACTGAATTTCGCTCAGTCATTCAACGGGCTGGGATGTATCTTTGCACCGATTCTGACCGGTCTCTTGCTTTTCTCCGACGAAGACAAAGGAGCAAGCGGTAATGTGGCCCTCCCGTATGCCGTAATGGGAGTGATTGTCCTGCTGGCTGCGCTGGCTTTTATGCGCGTACGTCTGCCGGAAATTCCCCATGAGGAGGAAGTGGACAGTGAAGGCCATCGCGTAGGTCTGTGGGCGCATAAGCTTTTTGTGTTCGGACTGGTAGCACTGTTTGCCTACGAGGTATCCGAGATTTCCATTAACAGTTTCTTTATCAACTACGTGACAGAGGTCGGCTGGATGAATGCCCGCGATGCTTCGTTGGTACTTTCGTTCGGTGGACTGGGGCTGTTCATGATAGGACGTTTCGTGGGAAGCTGGATTATGCGCCGCGTCCGTGCCGAGAAGATGCTCTTCTGGTGTGCCACGGGAACGGTTATCACCACCCTGCTGGTGATTTTGGATTTAGGCTCCGTGTCGTTCGTAGCTCTGCTTTGCGGTTATGCCTTCGAAGCCATTATGTTCCCCACCATTTTTGCTCTCTCTCTGAAAGGGCTGGGCAGCCATACGAAGCGTGCCTCTTCCTTCCTGATGATGTCGCCGGTGGGCGGTGCCGTAGGTCCGGTACTCATGGGACTGGTAGGAGACTATGCCGATATGCACTGGGCATTTATCGTACCTTTCGTCGGCTATGTAGTGGTGTGGTTCTATGCCCGCCACATGATGCAGCAGAAAAACTAATACCGCTTTCCTTTACGGAAAGCATATATAAAAGAAGCGCGGAACTCTTCAGTGTCTCCCGACACCGTGAGAGTTCCGCGCTTCTGCGGTTAGTGATAATTATAGTAAGTTATTTGTTTTGAGGAGCCTGTGGACATGCCGGGCATACATTCGGACATCCCGGTGCGGGCATCTTTCCCGGCTTACCCATTTTCCCATGTCTCATCGGAAAGTTTCCTTTGTGCATTTTTCCCGGGCGAGGCATGCTGAACACCTTTTCCAGCTGGCGGGCATTCAGTATTTTCTTGAATGAAGCGTAGTACTTTTTCTGGGTATCGAGCACTTTCTGACGAACTTCAAAACGCTGTTCAATCTCCTGTTGAATCTGTGCGTCAGTACGTTCGCACGGTTTTACTTTATTTCCTTTTGCGGCCGGACGGCATTCTTTCAAGGCAATCAGGTATTCCTTGTAGAGAGAAGTAAACTGAGCTAATTTGGCATCGTCCAGCATCAGTTGTTTTCCCATACGCTGAGCCTGTGCTTCCATACGTTGTTCCGGAGTGAGTTTTACCTTGCAAGGCTTTTCGGCTTTTTCCGGACAAACCTGAGGTGCAGCATTTTGTGCCATTACACTTCCAAAACCTAAACATACGGTAAGAATCAATGTAGATAATAAACGAGTTGTTTTCATTGTGGTCAAAATTTAAAAGTGAATAATCATTTTCAGTGCACTTACGGCTTTAAGACAATGAATCCCTCTTGTGGTTTATTGGGAAAATGCTTTTTTAACATTTTAGGAGATTTAATTTTTGAAGTGTGAAATTCTCTGCTGAGAATGTGGGAAATGTGTAAACTTACTTAGATAAATGAGAATTTAGCAAACTTCGGATCAGGGTATGTAAAATGCTTAGGCGTTTGAATTAAAACTCTTTGACGTTTCAGTTAAAACGCCAAAGAGTTTTGAAACGAATGCACTTGCGTTTCAAGTCAAACGTCCTTGCGTTTTTTAGAGGAGTGCAATCAATTCTTTTTTATTCTTAAAGGATATGGTAAATATCACTGAATCAGCATGCTCTCAACTTCTGACAGATTTCCGTCTGTTTTCTCGGGAGTGATGTGAAGCAGACGGGCCAGCAAGGAATAAATCGATACATTTCGGAACTTCGGAGCTTCGTATCTTTTCTTGAAATCCGGTCCGCATGCCCGGAACATTACCTGCATATCGTCGTAGGTCGGGTCAAATCCATGGGCACCTGGCAGCGTCTTGTTGCCTTCCTCCACTAGCCAGCCTAAATCAGGCAGTACGATGATGTCGCCCACACGCGGATTGCTTCCATAGTTCAAATAAGCAGGAATATCTTCTTTTTTCCATACCCGTACGTGATTCAGTCCCTGTAGTGCCTGATACACGGAGTCGCGGCATTCCGGTTTCGTATAAATCTGTGCCGGCAGGTTTCCGTCAATCAAAGTATACCATTTTTCGTTCAACAGGTGCTTAATAGGCACAAAACGGTCTGCACTGACAGTCGCCATTCCGTGGTCGGACGTTACAATCAGGTTGATGTCATTTCCGAAAGGTAAGCTTTGAAGTCCTTCCCATAAATATTTCATGAGGGCATCCAGCTCTTCCACGCAGCGGCGTGTTTCCTTGCTGTGCGGGCTATAAGTGTGTCCGTAGGTATCTGAATCCTCAAAATAAATCATAACCAGCTGGGGGCGTTCTTCTTCCGGCAGTTTCAGCATTCTCAGTGCCTCTGCCACACGCTCCGTCTGGGTGAGCCGGGGTTTCTGGTCGTACACGTGATAGTAGGTAGGGTGCTGTCCTTTTACGGCAATGTCAGAGCCTACCCAGTAGATGTTTCCCGTCTTGATGCCCTGCTTCTGTGCGGTAATCCAGATGGGTTCTCCGCCATAATAAGACGCATCGTTGCGGGTTTTCAGGTTGCTCATTTTGTAAAGCTCCTGGCGCTGTGGGTCCCAGAATGTGTTAGCCACAATGCCGTGGTGGTCGGGTACCAATCCCGTAGCAATGGTGTAATGGTTGGGGAAGGTCTTCGAAGGGAATGATGGAATCATGGTGGCCTTTACACCTTCACGAGCCATCCGGTCGAAGAACGGTGTGTCGTACATTTGCGGATAATCCCAGCGGAACCCGTCGAGGGATACAATGACGGTGTAGTGCTTTCCGGCCCAGATAGAGAGGCAGATGCACCACATCATACACAGCGAGATAAGTTTTTTCATAAGTCTGGTTATTGTTAGAGGATGATAAAAAGAAAGGTGTATTGCCGTTCTTTTGTGGGCAATACACCTTTTATGTAAAGGGTTAGTCTTTCATTAGAAAGTCAGTCTTACACCCACCTGGCAGTGCCAGCGTGAGCTGATGTCGCTCTTCTTGATTTCGGCATTGTTGTAGTAATACAATGGAGTCGTTTTATCAGCAGCAAATTCCTTAAGAGTCAGTGGAGAAAGGTTGTAAGCAGATTCATAGCTTGCACCCCATTTCTTGTTCAGCATATTGGCAAAGTTGATGATGTCGAATGTAAATTCCAGTTTGCCCATACCCTGAATATTGTAGATAGTCTGAGCCAAGTGTAAATCAATTTCATGTTCCCATTTGCTCAGGTTTGAATTACGTTCTGCATACTGACCTCTGTGGTTCTTTGCATAACTGTCGTTTTCAATCCATTGCTTGAAAGATTCACGGCTCTGTGCAGCAGTCATGATAACCTTGCCTGTTTCTTCATCAATATTATCAATGAAGGTCATTTTGTTTAACTCTTCATCAGTTGGTATGTAAAGCAAAGAGTTACCCTTTTGGCCGTCACCGTTAAAGTCCTGTTTTTCGTTCATTGTCAGGCTGTAGCGGCTTCCTGAGAATCCATTATAAATAACAGCAATTGTGGTGCTTGTCCATCCATTCCAGTATTTAGGACTATTATAAGATGCCTGAACCATTACACGATGAGGAATATCGAATTTAGAGAAGCCAAGCTCATTCTGAGAATTGGTATCTACAGAGTAGTTGTATTTCCAGTTAGAGTAAGCTACTGAACTTGTTCCATCGTTTACTGATTTTGCATGTCCAAAGGTGTAAGATGCAGACATGTCCAAACCAAAGTTGAAATGTTTTTCCAGCAATGCCGATAAAGCATATGTATATCCTTTATTAGTATTTCTCAGGTTGATGATGCTATAATAATCGCTTTGTCCTTTAGTATAATATGGAGCGACTGATGCCTCCACTCCAGGGATTGCATATACTTTTTCACCGTTATTTGTCAGTGCCAAGTTCTCAAAGAATACGTTATTCATGGTTTTTGAATAGATACCTTCCAATGTCATTTTGATATCACCCGGCAGTCTCTGTTCCAAGGCAAGGTTAGCGCGGAATACTTGCGGATATTTGAAGTCTTTAGATACAGTTACGATATCCGGGCTGAAATAACCGCTTCCAGAATTTGCTCCAGCCATAGGATTGTTGGCATACTGTCCTAAAGAAGGAGCTGTGTGGGTATGATTTTTACCATCTTTGGGTTCGATAGTGGTACCTTTGCTTTCCATACCTGTATTGTTGAATGCATTTGACAACCATACAAATGGTACGCGACCTGTAAAGATACCTATACCACCACGCAATAAAGTCTTATGTGAGTCATTGGTATACCAACGGAATCCTACGCGCGGTGAGAACAGGACTTTTGCACTTGGGTTTTCTCCTACACGAACGCCAAAACCTTTTTGTGCAGCATATTCATTAAATGTAGGGTTCTCAGTCGGATTATTAAATACTACCGGAATATCAATACGCAAACCATACGTCAGGTTGAAGTTGTTGCTGACATCCCATTTATCTTGTGCATAGAAACCAAACTGGCCAGATTTCATGGCAGGAGCCCATTGTGTGTCGCCTCCCGTTAATTCTGGGTCCGTGTATTTGTAAGAGAATTTATAAGGCTGATCATCCAGGAATCGTTGTAAGTCAGCATAATACCAAGAACCATTTACAGCTTGGATAAACAGATTCTTCATGCGGTATATTTCGTTGTGTGTACCGAATGTCAGTGTATGGTTACCTAAATACCAAGAAAGGTTATCTTCGAATGTATAAATGTCTTGATCCAAGTAGTTGGCACCAGAAGAATACTCTGTACCGATGTTAGCGGTAATGGCTGTTTTTTGGTCACCACCTAAAATGTCTTCAATCTGGACTGTAGGACCTTGGTAAGCTACGTCACGGTGGTCACGAATGAAGCTGGCTGAAGCACGGAATTCATTGTACAAATTCTGTCCCAAGTGAGAGTTCAACTCTGCTACGATAGAATTTGTTTTATTGTTCATACGGTAGCCACTGTTTACGAAAGTGTATGAAGTGGATCCCACTCCGTAGTTGTCATCGTATGAGTTGTTGTGTTGGTAACGCAGAGCTAATTTGTGGTTCTGGTTGATGTTCCAGTCAATACGAGCTAACAGCCCAAATGATTTACTTTCAATATCGCGCTGTCCATAGTTTTCCTGAATACCTGTTAGTTTAGCATATTGGTCAGCAATCTGTTTGGCTACATCATTGGTGATATAGCTGTCAGTATATCCCGGGTAAATACTTGAAGGATAAGATTCTTTCTTCGCTTCTGCACTTACAAAATAGAACAATTTGTCTTTTACGATGGCACCGCCCAATGTTCCACCGTAAGTACGAGTGTACTGCTGGGTGAGTGGAGACTTCTCATAACCGCGTACGGCACTGTATTTACCATACATGTTCTGGTTGTTGAAGTAAGTGTAAGCCGAACCGTGAGTGGTGTTAGTACCCTGCTTGGTGATGGCATTGATACCACCTCCAGTAAATCCGCTCTGACGTACATCGAAAGGAGCAACGACTACCTGAATTTCCTGGATAGCATCCATAGAAATCGGGTTGGCACCTGTCTGGCCACCGTTAGTTCCGGATGCTGACAAACCAAATACGTCGTTACTTACTGTACCGTCAATCTGGAAGCTGTTGTAACGGTTGTTTGAACCGGCGAATGTGATACCTCCGTTCTTTGAAGTCATGGCCATCGGCATGTTCTTCACGATGTCGTACACGTTACGGTCGACTGTCGGAGTGTTTTCGATTTTCTGTGTAGAGAAGTTGTGTGCAGCTCCGGCATTCGCTTTTGCATCGGCTACGACTACTACTTCGTCCAACAGTTCTGAACTTGGTTTCATTTCGGCATTCAGGCTGAGTGTGTTACCCAGTTCGAGTGAAATACCTGTAAATGCAGTTTTGTTGTAACCTACGTATGAGATTTCAATTTTGTAGGGACCACCGGTACGCATACCTTGGATGGTGTAACGTCCGTCTACGTTTGTTACTGCCCCGTAGAGAGTTCCTGACGGTTCGTGGATAGCTACCACTGTAGCACCGATAACCGGGGCTTTGGTTTCATCTAAAACTTTTCCGCTGATAGCAGAAGTTGTTACCTGAGCATTTGCGCCAACAGCCATGGCTGAAACGACTAATGCGGAAAACAGGAATTTGGAATGATGTACCATAAAATTTTAATTAAATTGTAAATCTATTTTCGCGTTTTAATTCGCTTAATACTTTGTAGTTAAGTTCGTTGAATCTTTTTGTATTACTTGTTTTTTCTGTTGCAAAGTTAAAAAATCTTTTCAACGAATAATTAGAGAGTGGACGATTTAACAAATTAGGCAGTCGATAATTAACTTTTTTATTTTCCTGTCGGATAGGGAATATAGAACGACAGACTTCTTTTTTCTTGATTTTGTGTGAGTTATATAATTCAGGTAATATGTAATAAGTTTGTAATTTGAGAACTGATGAAAGAAGAATCTGACAAGGTTATTGTATGAATCCTGAATTTATTTTCATTTTGCTTTGTGGTTGACTTTATTATGGACATTTGTTTTTTTGTCTATTTTTGCAAAATGAAAGTAAGAGTTTATCAATATGAAACAAAAATTGGAAGAGAATAAAGGAATTCCGGCTTCGTTACTGTGGATACTGGCCATTATATCAGGACTTTCTGTGGCGAATCTGTATTATAATCAACCGTTGCTGAACCGTATCAGTGAGGATTTGGGTATCTCGGAGTTTACAGCTAACCTGATACCTATGACCACACAGATTGGGTATGCGCTGGGATTGTTATTTATTATCCCTTTGGGGGATTTGTACAAGCGGAAGAATATCATTGTCATTAATTTTCTCTTGTTGTCGGTGGCGACTTGCAGTATTGCCATGTCGGTGAATGTGTTTTACATCTTGTTGGCCTCGTTGGTGACAGGGATTTGTTCGGTCATGCCGCAGATTTTTATTCCGATTGCTGCACAGTTTTCGCTGCCTCAGAATAAAGCACGTAATGTGGGGATGATGGTCAGCGGTCTGCTGACCGGTATTTTGGGTTCACGGGTAATCAGTGGTTTTGTAGGCGAATACTGGGGATGGCGTACGATGTATTATATTGCAGCCGTTATTATGCTGCTTTGTATTTTTGTGGTAGTTCGGGTGTTGCCGGATATGCCACTAAATTTCAAAGGTACGTATAAAGGACTGATGAAATCGCTTTTTACGCTATACAGGGACAATTCTACCATTCGTCTGGTATCTGCACGGGCCGGACTCTGTTTTGGTAGCTTTCTGGCGTTATGGGCATGTTTGGCCTTTAAGTTGAGTGGGGAACCGTTTTATGCAGGAAACAATATCATCGGTATGCTGGGATTGTGTGGGGTGGCTGGTGCACTGACAGCTTCTTTTGTCGGGAGTCTAGTACATAAGTTTGGAGTGCGGTTTTTCACTTTTGTTGGTTGTTCGCTCATCATTGCAGCCTGGATCATCATGTTTATATTCCAGAATTCTTATTTAGGCTTTATCGTGGGAATTATCGTGATAGATATCGGTATGCAATGTGTGCAGATAGGTAATCAAACCTGTGCATTGTCGCAGGCTCCCAAGGCGACCAACCGGGTGAATACCATCTTTATGACGACTTATTTTGTGGGTGGTTCACTGGGAACCTTTCTGGCCGGTACATTCTGGCACGCTTGGGGCTGGACCGGAGTGGTCTGTGTAGGAATCGGTCTGACACTGATTTCACTGCTTGTGACGCTTTTTACTCGAAACTGATTATTCAAATGAACGAATATATATGAAAAAGAATGTGATTTATTTGAACGACTGGCTGGCTATTCATCCGTATACGACAGTTTGTTCTTCAGATACGTTTTTTGTGGAGTTGGCCAATAAACTTTATGCGGCTTGTCAGTTGGAGGAATTGCCTGAGACGTTTCGCAAGAATTTAAGTTTGTATGTGGCGGCTTATCTGGAAGACATCATTTCCGGTCTGGGATTGTGGCAGGGATTTACCACTGCTCATACCCGTTTGTATGGCAGGTGTCTTCCATTCTATCCCACGGGAAAAGATTATATAAAGGGAGAGGTAAACTTGGAGAATATACGCTTTATCATTTGGAATACATGGCAGAAGGCTCCTTTCTCACACGGGTATGTGAATCCGTTGGATACCTCAATCTTAAAGCAGGCACAGGATTTTCAGCCTTTACTGGAGGAAGCTTATGAGGTGGCTCCGGAGAATGAGTTGCTGAAGGATTATTTTGCCGGCTATGCAGATGAAAAAGAGGCTGACCGGAAATTGTCATGGCTTTTCGGGCACACTTACCTTACGGAACCTTCTATGCTGCCCTACATTGAACGGGTGGCACCGGATGACCGTTTTATTATCCCTACGGGTCCTTTGGCGTTGTTCCTTCACGAATGGATTGAGTTGTTGGCTGGTAAGCAGGCAAAGTGCTGGAAATCGGTTCCTCGTCTGTATCAGGAGGAAAAGGAAATGCCGGAAACTGTTTTGCAGAAGAATGCGGAGATTTATCGTCTCTTTACCTTGTGGACTGGCGGACGGAAGATTATTTATCTCAACGGTTATGATTCACTGAAGCGCTTCCTGGTAGAGATTCTGCAGTGGCCGGATGATGAGAATCATACCTTGCCGCAGATGAAGAGTTGCCGGAACTTTGTATTGATGGTGGATGAGCAGAAAGGGCTTTTGCTGGCGAAGGATGTGTGTGAATACATCGCCGACACGGAAAATCCTTATTATGATCAGGAAGAGGCATCGCAAAATGCATTCCGGATGTTGACGGAAGAGATGCTTTGTCCGCCGGACTTGTTGCATTATTGCATTGAGAAAAACTTGCTGCCAGATGCAGAATTGCCTGAAGTAGGAGAGAAGATGCTGGTGAAACTGAATGCAGACTTTATTGCACGGCATTCATTACTGTATTATTATCGGGGCGATTGATTTTGTCGAGTATATATCATAAAAAAAGAGGCTGTCTCAAAATAGAGAAATTGGACAGATATACTTATAATTTATAAGTTATAGTATAAAAATCTCCTGCTTTTAGCCATATCATTAGAGTAAACTAAGGCTGAAACAGGAGATTTTTTATTTCTAAGTTTCAATCTGTAATATTTTTACTTTTGCAATTCTATTTTGAGACAGCCTCTTTTTTATGTTATGATGGATATAGATTAGCAAACCTTGTGTGAACCGTCGCTGATAACTACATCGTATACTTTTGGGCTACGACCGAATTTTTCTTTGAAGCGTTCTTTTGCAGTAGAAATGAATGTTTCGTACAATTCATTTTTAACCAGGTTGATGGTACATCCACCAAATCCACCACCCATTACGCGTGAACCTGTAACTCCACAATCAAAAGCAATATCGTTCAAGAAGTCGAGCTCTTCGCAGCTTACTTCATACAGCTTGCTCATACCATGGTGAGTTTCATACATTTTCTGTCCCACTGTTTCGTAGTCGCCTTTTTCCAATGCGTCGCATACGTCAAGCACACGCTGGATTTCTTCGATTACGTATTCAGCACGCATGTAGTCTTCTTCAGAAACTTCAGCTTTTACTTCGTTCAGCATATCCATTGTGCAGTCTCTCAGGAATTCTACAGTCGGGTGGTTCTTCTTGATAGCAGCTACAACAGCTTCGCAGCTCTGACGGCGTTTGTTGTATGCAGAAGATGCCAGTTCATGTTTTACTACAGAGTCAACCAATACCAAACGGTATCCGTCCGGTCTGAACGGGAAGTACTGGTATTCCAGTGAACGGCAGTCCAGACGAATCAGGTGACCTTCTTTACCGAATACAGAAGCAAACTGGTCCATGATACCGCAATTAACTCCGCAGTAGTTGTGTTCTGTAGCCTGACCTACTTTAGCCAGTTCGAATTTATCAATTTTGTTGTCGCCGAACAAATCGTTCAATGCGTATGCGTATGTAGATTCCAATGCAGCAGAAGAAGACATACCTGCACCCAGAGGTACATCACCTGCAAATGCAGTATTAAAGCCTTTTACGTCAACTCCGCGTTTGATCATTTCACGGCAAACACCAAAGATATAACGTGCCCAGCTTGCTTTCGGAGCATCTTCTTCATTCAATCCGAATTCTACGTAGTCTTTCAAGTCGATAGAATAAGCGCAAACTTTATCTTTTCCGTTCGGTTTGATTTCAGCCACCATACCTTTGTCTACAGCTCCCGGGAATACAAAACCTCCGTTGTAGTCAGTGTGCTCACCAATCAGGTTGATTCGTCCCGGAGAAGTATATACTGAGCCTGTTGTACCGTCGAAATGCTTGATAAAGCGGCTTCTTACAAATTCTATGTCCATAATGATAAAAATTAAAGGTTAATAAATTCTGGTATATAAACAAGAAAGGATGAAGAATGAGTCCATCCTTCATCCTTGTGTTTTATTATTCAGTCGGAATGTCTTTGTTTACATTCTTGCATCCGATCAACGCATAGAACAACAAGTATGCCAATGCGGCTGCAATTACGATAAAGCTGTTCAGGTAACCTGCTGAGTCGGCTACTCCACCTTGTAACAGCGGAAGCAATCCACCACCGCAAACCATTACCATGAAGATTCCAGAAGCTGCTTCTGTGTATTTACCCAGTCCTTCTACAGCCAGGTTGAAGATACCACCCCACATGATTGAAGTACAGAGTCCGCAGAGTGCCATACACATTACGCTGACAGGAACTGCTTCCAATCCGAATGACAGACTAGCTCCGCTTTTGAATACCGGCATATTGACTACGCTGCTCAACGGAGTTACGAAGGCAATACCGATCAAAACCAATCCGAGAATAGAAGCTACGGTCAACATGGCCTTACTGCTGAACTGAGCACCGAGTGAAGCACCAATCAGACGACCGATAAGCATCAGGAACCAGTAAGTACCTACGATAGAACCTGCAATAGCCGGATCGATACCCAGACCGCCTTCATTTACTTGTGCAGTCATAAACAGGTTTGCAAAGTGAGGAACACCTACTTCAATACCTACGTAAACGAAGATGGCGATGGTTCCCAGCTTGAAGTGACGGAAAGACAACGGGCTGTGTTCGCCTTTGCTCTTGTTTGCCTTAGACAAGCTTGGTTCAGGGATAGCCATGAAGAAAAGTACCAGAAACGCGATGGCGAAGATAGCCATGGCGATGTACAATGCCGGCAAAGCCTTAGCGATAGTACGTTCTTCTACGTTGGCACCCATCAGGTAACCTACCAATACCGGAACGATAGTAGCTGACAAAGAGTTCAGTGAACCGCCAGTCTGGATAAGCTGGTTACCTTTCTTGCCGCCACCACCCAGAGTGTTCAACATCGGGTTAACTACTGTGTTCAGCATACACATAGAGAAACCAGAGATGAAGGCTCCAGCCAAATATACAGAGAATCCGCCTTTAGAGGCCAATGCCTGAATACCTACACCAATGAATCCTACTGCAATAGCAATCAATGCTGTTTTCTTGTATCCGATTTTCTGTAAAAGAAGTCCCGAAGGAATACCCATAAATGCGTATGCAATGAAGTTCGCAGCGAATCCGAGTGTAGCTTCCAGGTTGGTAGCTCCAAATTCACTCTGTACGATAACTCCGAATGGAGCCGGCAAACCGGTTACGAAAGAAATCATAGCAAACAATGCGAACATCATTACTATGGGTAACAAATAGCTTTTTTGTTGTTGTGACATGTTGTTTAAAGGTGTTAGTTTGTTATAGGTTAATTAAAGAATTAGGTCTTTATTTTTCAACTCCGAACTTATAGATAGTTACCTGATGGTAGGTATCTTCCGGTTTCAGTACGACTGATGGGAAGTGTCCTTTGTTGGGTGAGTCGGGGAAGTGCTGTGCTTCAAAGCAGATGGCACTTCTTGCCGGGAATGTAGCACCGTGGTATCCAGTGAAACCATTGTGCCAGTTGGCTGTGTATACTTGTACACCCGGCTCTGTGGTATAAACTTCCAGCGAGCGTCCGCTTTCTGGTTCTACGCATTTAGCCGCAAATACCAGAGCTTCCGTTTCGCGTTTGTTCAGCACGTAGCAATGGTCGTATCCGGCTCCGTTGATGAGCTGCTGGAACGGTTCATTGATACGGCTTCCCACTGTGTGCGGTGTACGGAAGTCCATCGGAGTACCTTCTACTTTCAATACTTCTCCTGTAGGGATAGATACTTCGTCTATTGGAATATAAAAATCTGCGTTGATTGTGACAATGTTATTGTCTACGGTTGGAGTTGGATTATTCAAACCTGCCAGACTGAAAAATGCGTGGTTTGTCAGGTTGATGATGGTTTTTTTGTCGCAGTTGGCTACGTAAGTGATGACCAGTTCGTTCTGTCCTGTCAGCGTATAAGTAACTGTGACATCCAGATTGCCTGGGAAACCTTCTTCCCCATCTTTAGAGAGATAGTGCAGCGTTACGCTATGTTCATCTTCCTGTTTGGCATCCCATACGCGGGCATGGAAACCAGTCGGACCTCCATGCAGGGAGTTAGGACCGTTATTGATGGTCAAATTATGTTCTTGTCCGTCCATCAGGAAACTGCCTTTCGCAATACGGTTGCCATAGCGTCCGATTAATGTACTCAGGAAAGGTTCGTGACTGTTGATTACGTTGTCGATACTGTCATGTCCCTGCACCACATTGGCCAGTTTACCGTTTTTGTCCGGTACCATCACAGTTAAAATTGCTCCCCCATAGTTTGTAATTGCTACTTCGGCACCTTGCTGGTTCGAAAGAATAAACAAATCTGTCTCTTTGCCGTCTACAATTTTTTGAAAATCTGCTCTTTTTAAGCCGCTTAAATTATTTTCTTTGTAAAATGTGTTGTTCATATTATTAAAATCTTTTAGTTCACACATTATTTTGTTGTGCAAATAAAAAGATTTTCTTCAATATACCCAAACATTTTCGAAGAAAGAACGTTCTTTAATTGTTTAAAGAAAGTAAATCGGCCACAATAAAACTGCTTCCTCCCACAAAAATAAAATCATCCGGCTGGGCCTGTTCCTTGGCTGCTTCGAAGGCTTCTTTCACATGGGGGTAGGCTTCTCCGTGCAAATTGAAGGTTTCGGCCAGTGCTTTCATTTGCTGGTAAGGAAGAGCTCTTTTCACGCTGGCTTGTGTGAAATAATATCGTGCATCTTTAGGCAACATAGACAATACCCCGCTCACATCCTTATCGTTCACCATGCCGATGACAATATGTAAGGTTTTATAAGTCTGATGTCTGAGCTGCTCGTTAATGTATTGCATGCCTCCCGTATTGTGTCCGGTATCGCAGATGATGGTCGGTTTTTCACCTAATTTCTGCCAGCGTCCCATCAGACCGGTCAGCTCGCAGACATGGAGGAAGCCTTCACGTACATTCTCTTCTGACAGATTATATCCTGCATGACGAAGCTGTCGGATTGCCGAGAGTAGGGTATTGGTATTCTTTAGCTGGCATAAGCCTCCCAGTTCGCCCTCCAGTTGAGGATAGTCAGCTGTTTGGTAAACGTAATGCATCGCTTCGTTGCGGGTCGCATGGATGAGCAGGTGCTCGTCTTCGGCAAATACAATGGGAGCCCCTACGGCAGTAGCCTTAGCCTGGAAGACAGGTCGGGTTTCTGGAGTGGTTTCACCGATTACGACCGGAGTACCTTCTTTAATGATGCCCGCCTTTTCTGAAGCAATTTTTTCCAGGGTATTGCCTAAAAACTGTACATGATCAAAACTGATGTTGGTAATGACACACAAGTCGGGCTGAATGATATTGGTGCAGTCCAGTCTTCCTCCAAGACCGACCTCTATGACGGCTACATCCACCTGCTGTTCAGCGAAATAGGTGAATGCCATGGCAGTGGTAAGTTCAAAGAAAGAAGGGTGGAGCGGTTCGAAGAAAGCACGGTGCTTTTCTACAAAGTCGATGACAAATTCCTGACTTACCGGAGTGCCGTTTACGCGGATACGCTCACGGAAATCCACTAAGTGAGGAGAAGTATAAAGTCCGGTTTTATAGCCTGCAGCCTGTAGAATGGCAGCCAATGTATGCGAACAAGAACCTTTTCCGTTGGTTCCTGCCACGTGAATCGTATGGAATTTGCGGTGAGGGTGATGGAAGTAATCATCCAGGGCATACGTGTTGTCTAATCCTTCTTTGTAAGCATCTTTGCCCACCTGCTGAAACAGAGGGGCACTATTATATAAGTAGGTAAGTGTTTCCTGATAATTCATGATTTCTGCTTTTTAAAAACAGCTGCAAATATCATCATTTTTATCAGGATAACCTATCTTTTTACGATTTCATTTACCAGTAAGCCCCTTGTGGGTACTTGATTCCTTCTACTCCGATGCTGATGGAACTGCTTTCATTAAACTTGAAATTAATCATTCCCCCAATCCGGTCGGGAGCGAAATTTGGCATGGGATAGTAATAGGGTGAACGTTTCGGCATGAGCGATTTGTTGCCATAGGCATACAGACTGATACGTTCGTTGACTTTAAACGCAGCAATGCCGGTAATTCCTACATTACGGTAGTTAATGCCACCCCAGTTGAAATTGCTGGCATACAATCCGCCTGCTACGCTGAAGCGCTTGTTCAGCGGTACGGCGTACAAGAAAGCGGCGTCCTGACCGAAACCCACTCCGGAAGGAGCATATTTGCTCGGACTGAACGTGACATTCATGCCGATGGAGGCATTGAATCCTTTATGCAACTCCCAGGTGGTATAGCCGTAATTGAACGGGGTAATGCCATACATATCGAAGGGAGAGTATAGGTAATGCTGCGGAACAGGAGCGGGCAGGGGTACACTGAGTGTATCCTTAGCCATGAGCTGTTCAGCATGCAATGTCGTGGAAAGGGAGTCGGAAGGAAGCGACTTAGGGTTTTCTGTCTGTGCTAAAACGAGTAACGGACAGAACAATGTCAGCAGCAAGATATATTTTTTCATGACTTTCATTTTTTTGTTACCCCAAAAATACAAAAAATGTCACTGCTATTTAGGCTGTTATCTCTTTTTAGTCTTGGTTTAAATTTTATTTGGATAAAGAAGACGATGTGGACCGGAGCAGAATCTGAAATGTCCTGTTCTCTTTTCAGTACTTCTTAAGGAGTACTGTAGTACTTCCACGAAAGTACTGGAGTACTCCTTATGCAGTACTGGAGTACTTCTTTGGAAGTACTGGGCAAAGGCTTTCGGCCGAAATAAGAGACTTGCAGGAATCGTGTTTAAATGCAGAAAGGACTGACTCCACTTGTAGGGGAGACAGTCCTTTCTTGTATCTGAAAAGCTGTTGCTTAATCGAATAAACTTCTGAATTTCTTGAAGATTTTTTCTTTCAGGCTTGTATTTGGCTTGAAGTTCTCTGCTTCCTGCCATTTTTCCAGTGCCTGACGTTCTTCTTTCGTCAACGTTTCCGGAATGTAGACGCTGATATTTACCAGCAAGTCACCTGTACCGGTGTTGTAGCCGTAGCTGTTGATGTTTGGCAGACCTTTGCCGCGCAAGCGGAGCACTTTGCCTGGCTGTGTGCCCGGCTCAATCTTGATTTTTGCCTTTCCATCGATGGTCGGAATTTCTACCGTACCTCCTAATGCAGCGGTCGGTACGCTCAACAGAAGGTTGTAGATCAAGTCACTTTCGTCGCGGATGAGTTCCGGATGCTTTTCTTCCTCAATCAAGACCAGCAAGTCGCCCGGTACCCCGTTGTGCTTTCCGGCATTACCTTTTCCGTTGATGGTCACCTGCATGCCTTCAGCTACTCCGGCCGGAATCTTCACGGTTACTACTTCTTCACCGTAAACCACTCCTTCACCGTTACATTCCTTACACTTGTTCTTGATAATTTTACCTTCACCGCCGCACTGCGGACATACAGACTGTGTCTGCATCATGCCGAAAATGCTCTGCTGTGTGCGGGTTACGCTACCCGTTCCGTGACAGGTAGGACAAGTTTCTGTACCTCCGTCACCTTCTGCCCCTGTACCATGACAGTGGCTGCATTCTACGTATTTCTTCAGCTTGAATTTCTTTTCAACCCCAGTTGAAATCTCCTTCAGGTTCAGTTTGACCTTTACGCGCAAGTCTGAACCACGGAATTTCCGCTGACGTGACTGGCCTCCGCCACCAAATCCGCTGCTGAATCCGCCAAATCCTCCGTGTCCGCCGAAAATATCGCCGAACATAGAGAAAATATCGTCCATAGACATGCCTTGGCCTCCAAATCCGCCAAATCCACTTCCACCTCCGGCTGCACCGTCTACTCCGGCAAAACCGAACTGGTCATAGCGTGAACGCTTGTCCGGGTTGCTCAATACTTCGTAGGCCTCTGCGGCTTCCTTGAACTTCTCTTCCGCTTCCTTATCACCCGGGTTGCGGTCCGGATGATATTGGATGGCCTTCTTTCGGTAGGCCTTCTTTATTTCGTCTGCCGTGGCTGTTTTGGCAACCCCCAGCACTTCATAATAATCTCTTTTCGCCATGACTATACCTGTTTATTATTGGGCAACCACCACTTTTGCATGGCGGATGACTTTTTCATTCAGTTTATATCCGGTCTGTACACAATCCAGTACCTTTCCTTTCTGTTCTTCGCTTGGAGCAGGTACCAAAGCCACAGCTTCATGGAAGTCAGTATCGAATGCTTCGCCCACAGGTTCCATCTTTTCCAAGCCTTCCTGATGCAGGTTCTTCAGGAACTTCTGATAAATCAGTTCCACTCCCTCGTAAATGGCTTTCACGTCTTCTGCCTTCTGCATGTTCTGCAGTGCACGTTCCAAATCGTCCAAAATCGGCAGGATAGCATTGATAGCCTTTTCTCCTCCGTTTTTGATTAATTCGGCTTTTTCCTTTAAGGTACGTTTGCGGAAGTTGTCGAATTCAGCAGACAGACGCAGGTATTTGTCTTTCTGCTCGTCGATGACTTTCTGAGCTTCTTCCAGTTCTTTTCCCAACTTTTCTTCGGCAGTCAGTTCCTTTTCTTCTGAAGAGGCATTTTCCTGTGCTTCTGATGCTTCGGAAGTCGTTTGTTCATTCTCGGCAGCTTCTTGTGACTGCTTTTTCAATTCTTCTTCCACGTTCGGATTTTTATTTTCGTTGTTCATATCTTAATGGTTTTTATTTTCGTATGAATAGTTTTCTTTTTCCTCTAACAAATTTCGTGCCTTAATGGCAGTTTTATTCAAATTGGCTGCAAAAATAATAAAAAACTGCCACACTGACATAGAAAAAACGAAGATTACACGTGTACTCCCGATTTTGGCATTTCATCATTCTGATAGGTCAGTTCAACCCTTGATTTGTCAGCTTCGCACGTTTGTAGGGCTTTTATTGTGTGGTGTGAGGTAATTTTGTTTCCATCATCAATCAATACACAAGAAAATGTTTAAGAAAATAGTCCGTTTTTCAATTCGAAAAAAACTGTTTGTCGTGCTGACAACCTTGTTTTTAATGATTGGGGGCATTTATTCAATGCTGACATTGCCCATCGATGCAGTGCCCGACATTACCAATAATCAGGTACAGATTGTTACCGTGTCGCCCACTTTGGCTCCTCAGGAGGTGGAATAGTTGATTACTTTTCCGATAGAAGTGGCCATGAGCAACATCATGAATGTGGAGGAAATTCGTTCCGTGTCCCGTTTCGGCTTGTCGCTGGTGACCGTGGTGTTCAAGGAAAGTGTGCCCACACTGGATGCCCGTCAGCTGGTGAATGAGCAGATACAAACCGTGGCCGGAGAAATACCTTCGGAGTTGGGTGTGCCGGAGATGATGCCCATTACCACCGGTTTGGGTGAAATCTACCAGTATGTACTGAAAGTAGCTCCCGGGTATGAGGATAAGTATGATGCCATGGAGTTGCGTACCATTCAAGACTGGATTGTGAAAAGACAGCTTTCGGGTATTCCGGGTATCGTGGAAATCAACAGTTTCGGAGGATACCTGAAGCAATATGAAGTGGCTGTTGATCCGGATGCCTTGTATTCGCTCAATATCACCATCAGCGATGTGTACGATGCATTGAGCCGCAACAACCAGAATACCGGAGGTAGTTATATAGAAAAGGTGAACCGTGCCTATTACATCCGTTCGGAAGGTATGATTGCCGACTTGAAAGATATTGAACAGATTGTCGTGACCAATCGTGGAGGAATCCCTGTACATGTGAGCGACATTGCTAAAGTACGTTACGGAGCTCCCAAGCGTTTTGGTGCCATGACCAAGGATGGAGAAGGTGAATGCGTAGGAGGTATTGCCATGATGTTGAAGGGTGCCAATGCCAATGTGGTCACGCAGGAGTTGGAGAAACGCGTGGCGAAGGTACAGAAGATGCTTCCCGAAGGAGTCAGTGTAGAACCTTATCTGAATCGTTCGGAACTGGTGAACCGTAACATTTCGACAGTTATCCGCAACCTGGTAGAAGGAGCCATTATTGTGTTCTTGGTATTGATTCTGTTCCTCGGCAATGTCCGTGCAGGATTGATTGTGGCTTCCGTAATCCCGTTAGCTATGCTTTTTGCCTTTATCCTGATGCGGGTGTTCGGTGTATCTGCCAACCTGATGAGTTTGGGAGCTATCGACTTCGGTATTGTGGTAGACGGTTCCATTGTGATATTGGAAGGAATTCTGGCACATATCTATGGCCGTCGGTTGATGGGACGTACTCTTAGCAAAGAAGAAATGGATGCAGAGGTGGAGAAAGGAGCCGGCAATGTCGTACGAAGCGCCACGTTTGCCGTTTTGATTATTCTGATTGTGTTCTTCCCTATATTGACTTTGACCGGAATCGAAGGAAAATACTTTACTCCGATGGCCAAGACGCTGGTGTTCTGTATTATCGGTGCCTTGCTGCTGTCGCTGACTTATGTGCCGATGATGGCTTCCTTGTTCCTGAAGCGTACGGTATCGGTAAAACCGACATTGGCCGACCGTTTCTTTGAAAAATTGAACCGTGTATATCGTCGGACATTGGACTTCTGTCTGTCGCATGTATGGGGTACGCTGGTGTCAGCCTTTACCTTATTAATACTTTCGTTCTTTCTGTTTACCCGCTTGGGTGCCGAGTTTATTCCAACTCTTGACGAAGGTGACTTTGCCATGCAGATGACGCTTCCGGCAGGTAGTTCATTGAGCCGCAGCATCGAGGTGTCGCTTGAGGCTGAAAAGAAACTGAAGCAGGATTTCCCGGAAATCAAGCATGTGGTTGCCAAGATTGGTACCGCAGAGGTCCCAACCGACCCGATGGCGGTGGAAGATGCCGACGTGATGATTGTGATGAAGCCTTTCAGCGAATGGACATCGGCCAGCAGTCGGGCTGAGATGGTAGAGAAGATGAAGAAGTCATTGGAAACGGTGGAAGGGGCAGAATTCAACTTCAGCCAGCCTATCCAGTTGCGTTTCAATGAGTTGATGACAGGTGCCAAAGCCGACATTGCCATCAAGCTGTATGGAGAGGATATGACTGAACTGTATCCCAAGGCCAAAGAAGCTGCGAAATACGTGGAACAGGTGCCTGGGGCTGCCGATGTATTGGTGGAGCAGGCCATGGGACTTCCGCAATTGTTGGTGAAGTATGACCGCTCTAAAATAGCCCGTTATGGCATTGACATAGAAGAATTGAATTCCATTATTCGTACGGCATACGCTGGAGAAACCGCCGGGGTAGTCTTTGAAAACGAACGTCGTTTCGACCTGGTACTTCGTCTGGATAACGAAAAGGTGAAGGACTTGAATATCGACAAACTGTTTGTCCGCACGGGCGAAGGTATTCAGATACCGGTCAGCGAGGTAGCCAGCATTGATTTGGAAAACGGTCCTTTGCAGATTAACCGCGATGCGACCAAACGACGGATTGTCATTGGGGTCAATGTGCGCGATGCCGATATTCAGCAGGTAGTAGAGCAGATACGTACCTCTCTGGAGAAAAATATCAAGTTGAAACCGGGATACTACTGGGAATACGGCGGACAGTTTGAGAACTTGCAGAATGCCGTGCGTACCCTGAGCATTGTCATTCCGATTGCGCTGATGCTGATTCTGCTGTTGCTGTTCTTTGCCTTCCGCAGTGTTATCTATTCATTGGTTGTCTTTTCTACGGTGCCCTTGTCACTGATTGGCGGTGTGGTAGCTCTGTGGCTGCGCGGACTTCCGTTCAGTATTTCAGCCGGCGTAGGATTCATTGCCTTGTTTGGTGTAGCCGTGTTGAACGGTATTCTGATGATTAACCATTTTAATGATTTGCGAAAAGAAAAACATATACCATGTGTACGAACCGAATTATAGCAAAAGGATGTCCTCATCTGTTGAGGCCTGTCTTCCTGACCGGACTGGTTGCTTCTTTGGGCTTTGTGCCGATGGCCGTAGCTACTTCTGCCGGTGCCGAAGTACAGCGTCCGCTGGCCACGGTAGTGATTGGTGGTCTGATTGTGTCTACTGTTTTGACCCTGATTGTCATTCCGGTATTCTATCGTTTGGTAAATGTGATAGCCCATCTGTGGGGCCGGAAAAAACACCGTGTACGGTTAGGACGCAAGGCGGGTATGACGTGTATGTTGCTTCTCGCAGCTGTATCTGTTTCTGCAGTCACTCCGCAGAAAGCAATTACCCTGGATGAGGCGGTAGAAATAGCCTTGCAGAACCATCCCCGTCTGAAGATGGCCAGTGCGGAGATTGAACGCAGTCGCGTAGCCCGTGGTGAAGTGTGGGATGGAGGAAATACCTCGTTCAGCTATTCCTGGGGACAGTTGAACGGCGAATACAAGAAAGATAATGAACTGGCCGTGGAACAGTCGTTAGGCTCTTTGCTGACTCCTTTTTATAAGAATGCGTTGGTGAATGCCCAGGTAACGACTGGCACTCATTACCGTGACATGGTGAAGAAAGAGATTGTGGCCGAAGTGAAACGTGCCTGGGTATATTATCAGTATGCTTTCCACCTGTATCATTTGTACGGAGCGCAAGAAGAACTGGCCTTGAAATTGCGTGAGAGCGGCGACTTGCGTTACCAGCAAGGAGATATTGACCAGACGGAGCGTAATATGATTGCGACACTGGCCGCCGAACTTCACACTCGCAGCTTGCAGGCGCGGGAGGAGATGGAACTTGCTTCCCGCCGTTTCGCCTGGGCATGTTATGCCGGTGAACAGGTGGTTCCCAACGACAGTTCATTGGCTGTGCTTCCGCTGTCCTTGCAAGACCGGATGCTTTCGGCTCCTCATCTGAACTATTTTGCCAGTCAGGTGCAGGAAAAGAAATCGCAGCTTCGGATAGAACGGAGCAAGTTCTTCCCGGAATTTTCGCTGGGTTATGTCCGTCAGAAAATTGCTCCGCTGAATGGCTTGAATTCGTGGATAGTGGGAGTGTCTTTTCCCATTCTGTTCTTCCCTCAGCGTAGCCGCAGCAAGCAGGCAAAGGTGAGTCTGCAGATTGCTCAATGGGAAGCCGACCAGAACCGTGTACAACTGAATAACAAGGTGGAGGAACTTTACCGTCGTGTGCGCCAGCAGCAGGAAAGCTTAGATTATTATGCCAAAGCTGCGTTGAAAGAGGCAGACGCCTTGCAGGAAAGTGCCTTGATGAAGTTCAAGGAAAGTGAAATCAACATTACGGAGTTTGTGCAGAGTCTGAACGCTTCCCGTGATATTCGCCGGAATTATATTGAGACGGTATATGCATACAATGTGTCCGTGTTGGAAATCGAATTATATACAGAATAAAAATAAAAAAACATAGCAAGATGAAACAAATACCTTTTTTCTCAGCCTTATGCTGCTCGCTGGTGATGGCCTCTTGTGGAGGTGGTGCCACTGAAAAAACATCCGATGAATCTACAGCGGTACAGTCCGTACAGCAGGATAGCCTTCAGGCATCTTCCGACAGCCTGAAAGTGGATGGTACTACGGGAGCTACCCAGGTGGCCAATGCACCTTCTTTTAACGGTATCTTGATGATACCGCCACAGCAACACGCAACGATTACTCTTAGTATGGGCGGGGCTGTACACAGCGTGTCTTTCCTTCCGGGCGATTATGTGCGTAAAAACCAGGTCATCCTGACACTGGAGAATCCGGAATTCATAGCTTTGCAGCAAACCTGGCTCGATGCAGCTGCGCAGACAGAGTTCCTGGAAAAAGAATATCTTCGCCAGCAGAATCTGGCTTCTCATGAGGCTGCTTCACAAAAACGGATGCAGCAGAGCAAGGCGGAATATTTGTCGATGAAGAGCCGTCTGGATGCAGCTGCAGCCCAGTTGCTGATTTTGGGAGTGGATGCCCGCAGCTTGCAGACAAAAGGCATTCAGCCTTATTTGGAGATAAAAGCGCCGTTAAACGGCTATGTCACGAACATGAACGTGAACGTAGGAAAATATTTCAATGTAGGTGAGCCCGTGTGCGATGTGATTGACAAGCAGGCCCCGATGCTGCAGCTTACAGCCTACGAAAAAGATCTGGATAAGTTGAATGTGGGCGACCGTATGGAGTTCCATGTAAACGGAATGGGAAATGAAACCTTCGAAGCCGTACTGGTTTCCATTGACCAGATGGTAGACAATGCCAACCGTTCCATCAAAGTGTATGCCCGTGTGGCTCATCCGCAAAAAGATTTTCGTCCTGGCATGTATGTGTCGGCACGTAAGTCGACAAAAAATGAATAACTTTGCAGCATGAAGCGAATCTGGAGCAATAAATATGTGCTGATAGTGAATGCCATCTCCATCATGGTGGCATTCCTTACGCATTTCCCGGAACTGATTACCTTGTCGAATCCGTATTCGGCCGACGGTCTTTCGTTTCCGGGCATGCACTGGGCCGATGTGGGCAATGAGGTACTGTTTACGTACCTTTCCCTTCTTTTTCTCTTTTTCCTGAATGAAGCCGTGTTCCGTTTCAATAGCGATATGGTTTCTATCGGGTGGAAAAAGGTGGTTTGTTCGTTTGTGCTGACCTGGGTAGTAAGTAACCTGCTGGGCAAATGCTTTGTTTACCTGCATCAGCATTTCGATGTGCCTGCCATTGATGCCATGCTTCATCATTATCTTCATCCTTTGCGTGATTTCCTGATAACCTGCATTGTGACGGGAAGCTGCTATTTCTTCCATCAGAACCGGAAGAGCCGTAAGATGCTGCTCGAAAACCAGCAGTTGCGTATGGAAAATGTCATCAATCAGTACGAAGCCTTGAAAAGCCAGTTGAACCCCCACATGCTGTTTAATTCGCTGAACACCTTGTACCTTTTGATTCGGGAGTCACCCGACAAGGCCCGCCACTATTTGGAAGAATTGTCACGGGTGATGCGCTACACCTTGCAGGATAACGAGGCGCATTCCGTGACTTTGCGCGAGGAAATGGAGTTCGTGCAGTCGTACATGTACCTTTTGCAGGTGCGTTATGAAGAGAATCTTCAGTTTGACATCCGTATCCATCCGGAACTGATGTCACGGAAACTGCCACCCATGGCCCTGCAGTTATTGGTGGAGAATGCCGTGAAGCACAATGAAATCAGTAACCGCCGTCCGCTGACAGTGTCTGTGATAGCCGAAGGTGACACGGTAGAGGTGAGTAATCCGCTTCAGCCCAAACGGGGAGGGAGTGCCGGAATGGGTATCGGACTGGCTCTGGCCAAACGCTATCAGTTGCTGTATAAAAAAGACATAATCGTAAAAGAGGAAAATCATCGTTTCGCCGTTATTCTGCCTTTGATATGAAGACTTTGATTATAGAAGATGAGAAAGCAGCCTTGCGCAACCTGAAGGCCGTAATGCAGGAAGTGAACACCGATTTTGAAATCGTCGGCGAAGTGGACAGTATTTTCGATGGGGTGGAGTGGTTTCGCACGCATCCCATGCCGGAGCTGGTGTTTATGGACATTCATCTGGCCGATGGTTCAGCCTTCGATATCTGTGCGCAGGTAGACATCACGTGCCCCATCATCTTTACTACAGCCTACGATGAATATGCCTTGCGGGCCTTTAAGGTGAACAGTGTGGCCTATCTGCTCAAGCCCATCAGCCGGACTGATTTGCAGGAGGCCATGCACAAACTGGAATTGCTGGGCGGACAGGTGAAGGAAGAAAAACAGCCTGACTTGTCGGCTATCATCCGTAGTTTGAAAAAGAAAGAAAATTACAAGACGCATTTTCTGGTGCCGGTGAAGGGGGATAAACTTCTACCTGTGTCGGTGGAGGCTATCCAGTATTTTTATATCTCCAACGGGCTGGTTAAGGCGGTAGATAGTGAGGGAAAAGAATTTGTCTTCTCTCAGTCGCTCGACGAACTGGCCGAGCAATTGAATCCGCATGATTTCTTCCGTGCCAACCGCCAGTTTATCGTGTCGCGGAAGGCCGTATCCGACATCAGCCTATGGTTCAACGGACGGCTGGCCATCAACCTGAAAGTGCCGGTGCCCGAGAAAATCATCATCAGCAAGGCCAAGGCTTCGGAATTGAAAGACTGGTTCTGATTTTGTAAGACGTGCGGTACTTGTCAATCTGAAATGAAACCTCCTCTTCTCCTTTATACTGTATCTCATATTTTTATATTATCTTTGTGCCGTAATTCAAAAAAGGTAGAAAAAACAGATGATAACAGTTTCAAATGTAGCCGTTCAATTTGGTAAAAGAGTGTTGTATAACGACGTGAATCTGAAGTTCACGAATGGTAATATCTATGGTATTATCGGAGCCAACGGTGCCGGTAAGTCTACGTTCCTGAAAGTGATTTCAGGCGAGCTGGACCCTACTAAGGGTAGCATTACCCTGGGACCGGGCGAGCGTCTTTCGGTGTTGAGCCAGGACCACTTTAAGTTTGATGCCCACACGGTGCTCGATACCGTACTGATGGGACACACCATCCTTTGGGACATCATGAAGCAGCGCGAGGCCCTGTATGCCAAGGAAGATTTTACCGATGAAGACGGTATCAAGGCAGCCGAACTGGAAGAAAAGTTTGCCGAACTGGAAGGCTGGAATGCCGAGAGCGATGCAGCTATCCTGCTGAGCGGACTGGGCATAAAAGAAGACAAGCACTACACGCTGATGGGTGATTTGAGTGGTAAGGAAAAGGTGCGCGTGATGCTGGCACAGGCGCTTTTCGGAAATCCGGACAACTTGTTGCTCGACGAGCCGACCAATGACCTGGATATGGATACGGTGACCTGGCTCGAAGAATACCTTTCTAACTTTGAACATACCGTGCTGGTGGTAAGCCACGACCGTCACTTCCTTGACTCGGTATGTACGCATACGGTGGACATCGACTTCGGCAAGGTGAACCTCTTTGCCGGTAACTATAGCTTCTGGTATGAATCCAGCCAGCTGGCTCTCCGTCAGCAGCAGAACCAGAAGGCCAAGGCAGAAGAAAAGCGTAAGGAACTGGAAGAATTTATCCGTCGTTTCTCTGCCAATGTAGCGAAATCCAAGCAGACTACCAGCCGTAAGAAGATGCTGGAGAAACTGAATGTGGATGAAATCAAACCGTCTTCTCGTAAATATCCGGGTATCATCTTTACGATGGACCGTGAGCCGGGTAACCAGATTCTGGAGGTTTCCGGACTGCGTGCCGAAACGGAAGAAGGAACAGTGCTTTTCAATGACGTGAACTTCAACGTGGAGAAGGGCGACAAGATTGTCTTTCTGAGCCGCGACCCGCGTGCTATGACGGCCTTGTTTGAAATTATCAACGGACATCGTAAGGCACAGGCTGGACACTATAACTGGGGAGTAACCATTACCACGGCTTACTTGCCGCTGGATAATACGGATTATTTCAACTGCGACCTGAACCTGGTAGACTGGTTGAGCCAGTATGGTCAGGGCAATGAAGTGGAAATGAAAGGCTTCCTCGGCCGTATGTTGTTCTCCGGTGAAGAGGTGATGAAGAAAGTCAGCGTGTTGTCGGGAGGTGAGAAGATGCGTTGTATGATTGCCCGCATGCAGTTGCGTAATGCCAACTGTCTGATTCTGGATACTCCGACCAACCACCTGGACTTGGAATCTATTCAGGCGTTCAACAACAATCTGAAGATTTACAAGGGAAATGTGCTCTTTGCCTCACACGACCATGAGTTCATCGAAACCGTGGCCAACCGTATCATTGAGTTGACTCCGAATGGAATCATCGACAAGATGATGAGCTACGACGAGTATATTTCATCCGACCATATCAAGGAAATGCGTGCCCGTATGTACGGCGATAAATAAGACTCAAAAAACGCCTTTGCGTTTGGAAGAAAACGTAAGTACGTTTTATCTGAAACGCAAGGACGTTTTGATCAAAACGCTTAGGCGTTTTACTTAAAGCGCAAGTACGTTTTTGTGGAAACGCACTTGCGTTTTTTTCTGTTCGTCAGGACTTCTTTGGAATATTTTGAAAATATAGGTATAATCTTCAAATTATCAGTTTGTTATTATGAACTCAACTTTAAATCCTACTCAAAAAACACACATCGTGTGGCTCGACGTGGTTCGTCTGGTAGCCATGTTCACTGTAGTATGCTGCCATTCGGCAGACCCGTTCAATTTCTATCCGGGAGAACCTCCGGCCAATATTGCGGAAATCAAGTGGTGGGGTGCCGTGTACGGTTCCTTGCTTCGTCCGTGTGTGCCTTTGTTTGTGATGATTACAGGAGCCTTGCTGTTGCCGGTAAAAGGGGAGGTGGCTCCGTTCTATCGTAAACGCATCGGGCGTGTGTTCTGGCCTTTCCTTATCTGGTCGGTCATTTACAATCTTTTCCCGTGGATTACAGGCTTACTGGGAGTAGCTCCGGAAGTCATTCTCGATTTTTTCCCGTATTCGGGTGAGGAAGTGATGCGCCAGTCACTCGATGTATCGTTGGGATACATTGCACAGATGCCGTTCAACTTCTCTTTGCTGGACGTGCACATGTGGTACATTTATCTGCTTATCGGGCTGTATCTGTACATGCCGGTATTTTCCGCCTGGGTGGAAAAAGCCAGCCGGAAAGCACAGCGCTGGTTTCTTGTGGCCTGGGGCGTGACGCTTTTTGTTCCTTATTACAGGGAATTTGTAGGGCCTTACATCTGGGGGGCCTGTTCCTGGAACGAGTTTTATATGCTCTATATGTTTGCAGGATTCAACGGTTATCTGCTGTTAGGACATTATCTCCGTCACACGGAATGGAGTCTGGCAAAAACACTGGGATGGGGAATCCCTATGTTTGTCGTAGGTTTCTGTGTCACGTTCTTCGGGTTCCGTCACATGACCGCATCGCCCGACTGCACGGAAGAACAGCTCGAACTTTTCTTCTACTATTGCTCACCGAACGTGGTACTGATGACCCTTCCGTTGTTCATGCTTTGCAAGAAAGTCCGTGTAAATAATCAGCAAATACAGAAAGCCCTTGCCAATCTGACGGTATGCGGTTTCGGAGTGTATATGATTCATTATTTCTTCACCGGTCCGAGTGTAGTGCTGGCCCGTATGTGTCACGTGCCTGTCGGATTGCAGATACCGTTTGCTGCGATAGTTGCTTTCCTTGTATCATGGGGGCTGGTGATTCTGCTTCGCCGGCTGACTGGAAAGTATGCCCGTTATGTGGTAGGGTGAGGGAGTTTATTTCAAAAACTCCCCGCCGAAAGATAAGGGTAACAAGTCTTTGGTTCCGTCTATCTCGTAAATCGCATTTTCTCCATATAGCAAAATACGCATAGGCTGTTGGTAGCGCTGTTCAGTTTCCAATAGCACCTGCCGGCAGGCTCCGCAAGGAGGAATCGGTGTATCGAGATAGCCGGATTCACTTCGGGCGGCGATGGCCAGTGTCAGCACAGGCTGGTCGGGATACTGGGAATTGGCATAAAACAGTGTGGTACGTTCGGCACATGTTCCGGATGGGTAGGCTGCGTTTTCCTGATTCGTACCCGTCACAATCACCCCGTTCTTCAGCAGGGCAGCGGCACCGACTGAGAATTTGGAGTAAGGTGCATAACTGCGTGAGGTGGCTTCTTTGGCTTTGTCCATCAGTTCACGGTCTTGTGGGGTAAGTTCATCGTATTGCAAGGAGTGGATACGGATTTCAAGTTTGATTTCTTTCATGGCTTTTGTTTTTGTAGTTGGTAAACAAATATAAGTAAAAAAATGCTTTTCTCTCTGTTTTTCTGTATTTTTAAGTGTTTGCCCGTAAGCTTCTGTGGTGAATCGTTTATCTTTGCACGTTAAACGGTAAAGAAGAACTGCATGAAATCATTAAAATATATTTTGGTGTGCTGTCTGGCAGGGATGGCACTCTCTTTGGGGGCAGCTCAGCGCAAGAATAAGGCGTACGAAGATTACATCCGGCAGTATCATAAAATTGCAGTGGAGGAGATGAAGCGTTATCATATTCCGGCCAGTATCACGCTGGCACAGGGACTGCTGGAGTCGGGAGTCGGACGAAGTGACCTGGCCCGCAAGTCGAACAACCATTTCGGTATCAAGTGTGGACGGAGCTGGGACGGACGGACGGTACGTGCCGACGACGATGCACCGAATGAGTGTTTCCGGGCTTATCGTCATGCCAAGGATTCGTATCGTGACCATTCCAAATTCTTGCGTACGGGAGCACGTTATGCCTTTTTGTTTCGTTTGAAGATTACGGATTACAAGGGATGGGCACGTGGCTTGAAGAAGGCGGGCTATGCCACTGACCCGCGTTATGCCGACCGCCTGATCAACATTATTGAACTCTACGACCTGGATCGTTACGATACCAAGAAAGGTTTGGAATGGATAGAAGAATTCCCCAATCCGCATCAGCCGTATTTAGCCAATGATATGGTGTACATTATCGCTCGTCGGGGAGATACGTTTGAAAAATTGTCAGATGAGCTGGGCATCAGCAAAAAGAAACTGCGCACTTACAACGAACTTCCGAAAGACTATCAGTTTATGGGAGGGGAAATTGTGTACCTGGAGAAAAAACACCGTCGGGCTACGAAGGAATACATTGTGTACGTGGTGCGTCAGGGTGATTCCATGTACTCTATTTCCCAGAAATTCGGTATCCGTTTGAAGAACCTGTATAAGTTGAATAAGATGGAGCCAGATTCACCGGCTCCGAAAGTAGGCGATATTCTGCGGTTGAGATAACCGGTTTATTCGTGGTGGTAAGGGCCGTTGTTCAGAATGGTCATGGCCCGGTAAAGCTGTTCCACGAAGATAAGCCGTATCATCTGGTGTGAGAATGTCATTTTGGAAAGGGAAATCTTTTCCTGGGCAGCCTGATAGACGGAAGGAGAGAATCCGTAAGGTCCGCCGATGATGAACACCAGCCGCTTGTTTACGGTATGCATTTTCCGCTCTATCCAGTTGGCAAACTCGATGGAGCGGAATTCTTTTCCATGCTCGTCGAGCAACACTACTACATCGCCGGGCTGCAAGGCTTTCAGGATGGCTTCGCCTTCCTTTTCTTTCTGCTGCTCCATGCTGAGGCTTTTGGTATTCTTCAGTTCAGGTATCACCTCCATATCGAACGAAACATAGTGTTTGGTACGTTCCACATAGTCGTTGATGGCTGTGATATAATGCTTTTCGACCGTCCGGCCGACCACAAGTAGGGTAAATTTCATATCTTTTTTACTTTGATTAAAACGGGTTGCCTTTGCAAAGATATGAATAATAATTACCTTTGCTTCCTGAAATATCACTTAATATTTTGAACAAAATGGACGAAAAAATTGTAAAGGATTTGATTGACCGTCTGATTGACCTCTCTTTTGCAGAGGATATAGGTGACGGTGACCATACTACGTTGTCTTGCATTCCGGCGGATGCAATGGGCAAGTCGAAACTGCTGATTAAGGAAGAAGGTATTCTGGCCGGTATTGAAATTGCAAAAGAAGTGTTCCATCGCTTTGACCCTGAAATGAAGGTAGAAGTGTTCATTCAGGACGGTACACACGTGAAACCGGGCGATGTGGCCATGGTGGTAGAAGGAAAGATTCAGTCTTTGCTTCAGACCGAACGCCTGATGCTGAACATCATGCAGCGTATGAGCGGTATTGCTACGATGACCAGCAAATACGTAGAACGCCTGAAAGGAACGAAGACTCGCGTACTGGATACACGTAAGACGACTCCGGGCATGCGTATTCTGGAAAAGATGGCGGTGAAAATCGGTGGAGGAGTAAACCATCGTATCGGTCTGTTCGATATGATTCTGCTGAAAGACAATCACGTGGACTTTGCCGGAGGAATTGACAAGGCAATCACGCGTGCTAAGGAATATTGCAAGGCAAAAGGAAAGGACCTGAAGATTGAAATTGAAGTGCGCAACTTCGACGAATTGCAGCAGGTGCTCGACCTGGGTGGAGTAGACCGCATCATGCTGGACAACTTTACTCCGGAAAATACACGCAAGGCCGTAGAAATGGTTGGCGGTCGTGTGGAACTGGAGTCATCGGGTGGTATTACCTTCGACACCTTGCGTGACTATGCAGAATGTGGAGTGGATTACATTTCTGTAGGTGCACTGACGCATTCTGTGAAAGGTCTTGACATGAGTTTCAAGGCTTGCTGAGGCTGACCGAATGAAAGGCATGCCCCACTTGTTAAATAAGTATCTACCAAAATAAAATAAGAAGAGTGATGAAAAAAAGTATTTTATGGAGAAGTGTGCTGGTGCTGGCATTGTGTATTGCCGGTACAGCCAATGGAATGGCTCAGGACCTGAAATCAATTCTGTCAGGTGTAGCCAATGCGGTAGCGAATAAGGTAACGGGTGAAAGTGCCTCATTGACAGGAACGTGGGCTTATGTGGGTCCGGACTGTAAGTTTGAGAGTGACAATCTGCTGGCTAAGGCTGGTGGTGAAGTGGCTGCTAAACAGGTAGAAGATAAGATGAGCGGTGTACTGGAGAAGCTGGGTTTCAAGGAAGGTACAACCTACACCTTCAATGCCGATAGTACGTATACTTCGGTGGTGGGTGGAAAAACAGTTAACGGAACATACAGTTACAATGCGGATACCAAGGAACTGACAATGAAAACTCGTCTGGGATTGAAAGTGAATGCGACGGTTTCGAAGGGGCTGACCGGAGATACCATGAGCCTGCTGTTCAAGGCAGACAAACTGATGTCGCTGGCACAGACCATCACAGGAGCTGTGGCAAGCAAGTCATCCAATTCGGCAGTAAGTACAGCCAGTTCGTTGTTGAGCCAATATGACGGATTACAATTGGGAGTGCAGCTGAAGAAGCAGTAGCACATTGTAGATTGTAAAGAATAAAAAAGAAGCATGGATTTTAGCGAATGTCTGGAATCCATGCTTCTTTTTTATGTCAGATGCATCCCTTGCTGGAAGGAATCTCAAAATGATGAATGTCACGGCGTATGGACATCTTGATGCTGCGGGCGAGAGCCTTGAAGATACCTTCTATCTTGTGGTGCTCATTGGTTCCCTCTGCCTTGATATGGAGGTTCATACGGGCCGAATCACTCAGCGACTTGAAGAAATGGAGGAACATCTCGGTAGGCATGTCGCCAATCTTTTCGCGGGTAAAGGTGGCGTCCCATACCAGCCAGGCCCGTCCGCCGAAATCGAGTGAAACCATGCATTGGCAGTCGTCCATGGGCAGACAGTAGCCGTAGCGTTCGATACCTCTCTTGCTTCCTAATGCTTTGTATAGACATTCTCCTAAGGCGATGGCCGTATCTTCAATGGTGTGGTGTTCGTCCACTTCCAGGTCACCGTCTACGTGGATGTCCAGGTCGATGCCGCCATGCTTGCCTATTTGCTCCAGCATGTGGTCGAAGAATCCCAGTCCGGTATGGATATGGCAAGTGCCGTTTCCGTCCAGGTTCACCCGGATACGGATATCGGTTTCCTTGGTTTTGCGGCATACCTCGGCAGTACGTTCACCGGCAAAGAGAAACTCTGCCACGCGGTCCCAGTCGGTGGTAGCTAATACGCACGTGTCTTCCAGTCCTTTTTCGGTCAGCAGACTTTTATCCGGTTGCAGCAGGATGGCCTTGCAGCCTAAGTTCTTGGCCAGCTCTACGTCGGTAGCGCGGTCGCCAATCACAAAGCTTCCGGCCAGGTCGTATTCCGGATTGTTCAGGTAGGCCGTAAGCATGCCGGTGCGTGGCTTGCGGGTAGGGGCATTGTCTTCCGGAAAACTCCGGTCGATAAGGATGTTGTCAAATTCAATGCCTTCGTTTTTGAACGACTGAAGCATCAGGTTGTGTACGGGCCAGAATGTATCTTCCGGAAAAGAATCAGTACCTAATCCGTCCTGATTGGTCACCATGACAAACTCAAAATCCAGTTTCTGCCGGATAAAGTAGAGGTTGCGGAACACCTTCGGATAGAATTCCAGTTTCTCGAACGCATCTAACTGGTAATCTACGGGCGGCTCGATGACGAGGGTACCGTCGCGGTCAATGAACAATACTTTTTTCATGCTTTCTCCTCCTTGTAGTTTTTCAGGGCTTCCAGCAGGGTATCGTTCTCCGGACGCGTACCGATGGTGATGCGCAGACAGTCCTGACAAAGTGTGACACTACTACGGTTGCGGACGATGATACCCTTATCCACCAGGTAGTTGTAAATTTTCTTGGCATCACTTACTCGTGTCAGGAAGAAATTGGCATCAGTAGGATAGATGCGTCGGCAGCAAGCAAGCTTCTGGAATTCCTGCATGAGACGGGTACGTTCGTGGAGCAAGGACTCCACCCACTGCTGTACTTGATAATGCTTTTCAATCATGTGGATGGCTTCCTGCTGGGTCAGCCGGTTCACGTTGTACGGATATTTGATTTTATTCAGCAGGTTGATGATTTCCTGAGAAGCGAAAGCCATGCCCAGGCGGATACCGGCGCATCCCCATGCCTTGGAGAAGGTCTGCAGGATAATCAGGTTCGGAAATTCGTCGAGCTGCTGCAGGAACGATGCTTCATTTGAAAAGTCAGCGTATGCCTCATCCAGAATAACCAGTCCTTCAAATGAGCGAAGCAGGGTAAGAATCTCTTCCCGGCACAGACGGTTTCCCGTCGGGTTATTGGGCGAACAGAGGAAAATCAGTTTGGTGTGTTCGTCGGCAGCGGCCAGTAAGTCGGCAGCTTTGAACTGAAAGTTTTCATCCAACTGTACTTTCCGGTATTCTACATCGTTTACTTCGGCACATACCTGATACATACCGTAAGTCGGGTCGATAGCTACTACATTGTCAATGCCCGGACGGCAGAAAGCACGGAAAGGAAGGTCGATGGCCTCGTCGCTTCCATTGCCTAAGAAAATGTGGTCTGGCGATACTTTTTTTACTCTTCCAATCAGGCCCTTTAATTCTCTTTGAAGCGGATCGGGATAACGGTTGTTAGGGGTATTGTAGGGATTCTCGTTGGCATCCAGAAATACGGAAGCCTCTTTCCCGCTATATTCGTCGCGTGCCGAAGAGTAAGGCTTCAGAGCCCAGATATTCGGTCGCGTAAGTTCTTTCAATGGTTTCATAGTTACTTATTTAAACGTACGGATACTGCATTTTTGTGCGCGTCGAGTTGTTCGTTGGCTGCCATGACTTCAATGGCCGGGCCAATCATGGCAATACCTTCGGGGGTAATTTCCTGGAAGGTAATCTTGCGGATGAAGCTGTCCAGACTGACTCCGCTGTAGGCCTTGGCATAACCGTTGGTAGGAAGAGTATGGTTGGTGCCCGAAGCATAGTCACCTGCGCTTTCCGGAGAATAATAGCCTAAGAACACGGAACCCGCATTGACAATGCGTTCGCTGATTTCCAGGTAGTCCTTGGTTTCGATAATCAGGTGCTCGGGAGCATATTCGTTGGTCATTTCTACGGCTTCGTCCATGTTCTTCACTAAAATCAGTTTGCTGGCAGATAAAGAACGGCTGGCGATTTCCTTTCGGGGAAGCTGGGCCAGCTGGCGTTCCACTTCTTCTGTCACCGTCTTCAGCAAAGTTTCACTGGTGGTAATCAGGATGGCCTGGCTGTCGGTGCCGTGTTCTGCCTGTGAAAGTAAATCGGCAGCTACAAAGACCGGATTGGCTGTTTCATCAGCCAATACCGCTACTTCAGAAGGTCCGGCCGGCATGTCGATGGCCACGTCGCGTAAGGAAACCTGCTGTTTGGCCGCAGTGACATACTGGTTGCCCGGACCGAATATTTTGTAGACTTTAGGAATGCTTTCTGTACCGTAGGCCATGGCTCCGATAGCTTGTACCCCGCCGGCTTTGAAGATGCGGTTGATGCCAGCCAGTTTGGCTGCGTAGAGAATGGCCGGGTGAATCTTTCCTTCCTTGTCGGGAGGAGTACAGAGAATGATCTCCTTGCATCCGGCAATCTGTGCCGGAGTAGCCAGCATCAGGACGGTGGAGAAAAGAGGAGCTGTTCCACCGGGAATGTACAATCCCACTTTCTCAATGGCTACAGCTTTCTGCCAGCAAGTCACGCCCGGCAGTGTGGTGATTTTCTTTCCCTGGAATACCTGTGCGGCGTGGAACGTGCGGATGTTGTTATAAGCCAGTGTGATGGCCGCTTTCAGTTCGATGCTGACTTTCTTTTCTGCTTCGGCAATTTCTTCCTCGCTTACCAGCAGGGAGTTCAGTTGCACTTTGTCGAATTTCTCTTCGTATTCGAGTACGGCCTTATCACCCTCAAATTTGATGTGGTTTAATATTTCGAGTACGGTTTCCCGCAATGATTCCGTTTGAAGCGTCGGACGTTTCAGCAAGTCCGCCCATGTATTTCTTTCAGGATAAGTAATGATGTTCATAGTAACAATCTTTGTGATTAGGTTCTGAAAATCAAAGTATCATTTTCTCAATAGGCAGCACCAGGATGCCTTGTGCACCGATGGCCTTCAGCTTGCCGATGATTTCCCAAAAACATTTCTGGTCGAGAACAGTGTGGATGCTGCTCCAGCCTTCTGTAGCCAATGGCATGATGGTCGGACTCTTCACACCGGGAAGAACGGCTACGATTTCTTGTACCTTGTCGGTCGGCACGTTCATCAGCACGTATTTTTTGTCTTCAGCGGTTTTGACTGCATTGATGCGGAACAGCAGCTCCTGGAGGATTTCCTTCTTTTCGTCCGACATGTGCTTATTTCCGATGAGCAGCGCTTCGCTCTTCATTACTACTTCCACCTCTTTCAGATTGTTGCTGATAAGGGTAGAGCCGGAGCTGACAATGTCGAAGATGGCATCTGCCAGACCGATAGCCGGAGCAATCTCCACCGAACCGGTGATAACATGGATGTCGGCCTCAATGTGCTGTTGTGTCAGGAAGTTTTTCAGGATATTGGGGTAGGAGGTAGCAATCTTTTTGTGATTGAACCATTCCAGTCCGTTGTATTCTGTTTCTTTGTGAATGGCCAGTGACAAACGGCATTTGCTGAAGCCCAGACGGTGCACGATTTCCGCTTCTTCAGCACGTTCCACGAATTCGTTTTCTCCTACAATACCGAGGTCGGCCACGCCGTTGGCCACACATTGTGGGATGTCATCGTCGCGCAGGAACAGTACTTCTACCGGAAAATTGCTGGACTGTGTCAGCAGGGTGCGTTTGGAGGTAGATAACTTGATGTCTGCTTCAGTAAACAGGGCCATTGTGTCTTCGAACAAGCGCCCTTTGGATTGTACGGCAATTCTTAACATATTGTTCTAAGTTTTTAAAGTGTCAAATAAAAAAAGGCTTACCGAGGAATAAATTCTTACGGCAAGCCTTTGTGTAATCTTATCTCTTGTAACTGCACGCGTCGTCAGCCTACCGTGTGAACCGTTAGGTAATGATGATGGCGATGATGTACAGTATTTAAAATCATAATTATCGTTCTTTTGTTGCGACAAAAATATTAGATAAGAATTAAAAAAGCAAATATTTATCAGAAAAAACTCGCTTTTGCTGTCAAATTTATAAAGATTCCTTTTCTTTTTCCGTATAACAGCCTTTGAAGTACATTTCCTTTTCTGCTTTTTCTCTTGGGAAAATGAAATAGGTGCAGACGGCCTTGGTGCAGACTTCATCCTGTGCATTGTAGATTTCGGCTTCAATGAACACAAAGTTCCGTTTCTGCTCCTTGATTCTTCCTTTGAGGGTAAGGTGAGAGTCGGTCGTGTGAATGGGTTTCAGGTATTGAGTTTCCATGCGCGAAGTCACTCCCGCCGTCTGAAGCTTGCGGGCAATCACCCAGGCACATATCTCATCCAGCAGAGTTGCCTGAATACCTCCGTGCAGGGTGTTCAACCAACCTTGAAAACGGGCTTCAGGTACCCATTTACTCACAATCTCGTCCCCGTCTTCATAAAATTCCATTTTCAGGCCCGACTCGTTGTTGGGGGCACAGCCGAAACAGAAGTATCCTTCCATTCCTTCCCATGGATTGATGATTTTTTCCATGATGGCTGAGTTTTAGATAGTATAGTCCACGCAGGCACGGTTTTCCTTGGCATCTTTCAGAATACCAGCTGCGGCTACGTGTGCCGGATGGATGGCATAAGTCTTCACGTCGTCCAGCGTATCGAAACTGCTGTCCAGGCAGATGTCCCATACTTCTGCCGGGTTTTCATTCAGTCCTACATGAATGTCACGAATAAAGGGGATAGTGGCCGGAAGAGCCTCGATGGCAGTCTTGAAACGGTTCATAATGTCGGCTTTTTCTGCCGGAGAAAGGGTTTCTTTCAATTTAAATAAAACAATGTGCTTGACCATGTTTGTTTGTTTTTATGATTTTCGTATCTTTGAATATTGCAAATATAGAAATTAATTATTGAAACAAGTTATGATTATCATTGGAATTGCAGGAGGAACAGGCTCCGGTAAAACAACTGTAGTGAGAAGGATTATCGAAAGTCTGTCGGAGAATGAAGTGGCAGTGCTTCCGCTTGATTCATATTATAAGGACAGCAGTCATGTGCCCGTGGAAGAACGGCAGAACATCAACTTTGACCATCCTTCGGCATTCGACTGGGATTTGCTCTCCAAGCATATCTCCATGCTGCGTAACGGAGAATCCATTGAACAGCCTGTATATTCCTATCTTACCTGTACGCGCCAGAAAGAAACCGTGCATGTAGAACCCCGTAAGGTCATCATCATCGAAGGTATTTTGGCTTTGAGCGACCGCAGGTTGTGCAAGCAGATGGACCTCCGTATTTTTGTGGATGCCGATCCGGACGAACGTCTCATCCGTGTCATCCAGCGGGATGTGATAGAACGCGGACGTACGGCTGAGGCGGTGATGGAACGTTATGTGCGTGTGTTGAAACCCATGCACCTGGAGTTTATCGAACCGGCCAAGCGAATAGCCGACCTGATTGTGCCGCAAGGAGGTCATAATGAAAAGGCCATCGAGATTCTGAAGATGTACATTGAACGAATCGTAGACAAATGAAAGGCTGGATAACGGGGCTGTGCTGTGTGCTGGCCTTTTTTTTGTTTTTTTCATGCGGCTCTGAGAAAAAAGCGGAAGAGACTGCCGTCGATTTGCCACAGATTCAGGAAAGAAAGGAACTGGTGGTGCTGACTGTCAACAGCTCTGTGTCTTATTTCCATTACCGTGGTGAACCCATGGGATTCCAGTACGAATTGGCCCAGCAGTTTGCCAAGTCGCTGGGACTCGACCTAAAGGTGAAGGTCGTAAAAGACGAAGAGCAGCTGGTGAGCAGTCTGCTCAAAGGAGAAGGTGATTTGGTAGCCTACAACCTGATTATTACCAATCCGCTGAAGGATAGTCTGATTTATTGTGGTGAAGAAGACATTACGCGGCAGGTAATTATACAGCGGAGAGGGAAGAAAGCTTTGAAGGATGTCACGGAACTGGTAGGAAAGAAAGTCTATGTCAATTCCGGAAAATACCGTACCCGCCTGGAAAATCTGAACCGCGAACTGGGAGGAGGAATTGATATTTGTGAGATTTCCTCCGATAGTGTATCGTCGGAAGACCTGATTACGTGGGTGGCAGAGGGGCGTATTGACTACACAGTAGCTACAGATGAAATTGCCCGCATCAACCGTACCTATTATCCGGTGCTTGACATCAACCTGGCCATCAGCTTTGACCAGCGTTCTTCGTGGGCCGTACGGAAAACATCGCCTCTGCTGGCAGAGGCCGCCGATAAATGGCACCGCGAGAATATCAATTCACCGGCATTCCGTGCCAGTGCCCGCCGTTATTTTGAATTGACCAAGCGTCCCGCACATGGAGCCATTCTTTCTGTGAAAGACGGTAAGATTTCCCACTACGATGATTTGTTCCGGCGTTATGCCAAAGAAATCGGCTGGGACTGGCGTCTGTTAGCTTCGTTGGCTTATACTGAATCGAACTTCAATCCGAATGTCGTATCATGGGCCGGGGCCAAGGGGCTGATGCAGCTGATGCCGGCTACGGCACGTGCCATGGGAGTGCCGCCGGGCAAAGAGCAGGACCCGGAAGAGAGCATCAAAGCTGCTGTGAAGTACATTGCCGGAATGCAGCGTACGTTTAGTAAAATCACGGATAAGGAAGAACAGGCCAAGTTCATATTGGCCGCCTACAATTCCGGTATCGGCCATGTGACCGATGCCATGGCATTGGCCGAAAAATACGGACGTAACCGCTACATTTGGGAGCACCATGTGGCCCATTTCATGCTGTTGAAAAGCAACAAGGAATATTATCAGGACCCCGTCTGCAAGAACGGGTATGCCCGAGGAAGCGATACCTATGAGTTTGTACACGAGATTCTGGCACGTGCGGAACTTTACCGAAAGAAGATAAAGAAGTAAACAACTGAAAAGTTGGGTTTTATAAATAGCCTGAAGTTTTTGCGGAAGCTTCAGGCTATTTTTTACGTTTCCCGTTGCGGAAACGTAAGTTTTCCAGTGCGGAAATGTAGGTTTCTCCATCGGAAACCGTACGGTTTATGTGGGGGAAACGTAGAAAACTTTTCAGCAGTCTGCTTTTTCTTTTAGGAAGTTTGCAAAATATAATAAGTTACATTATTTCCTAATCATTTTAAAGTTCTACAATAAGCAGATAGCTAAAAGAAGTTTTCTGCTTGAAAAAAATAAGTTTTTCTTTGGCGCTGTATAATTATATTCGTAATTTTGCGAACAACAAACAAAAGAGGTGAAAATGGTAAGAAAGAACTATTCAGAAGAACAGGAAAAAATGGCCCGCTTTGCCAAGGCCATGGGGCATCCGGCTCGTATAGCCATACTTCAATTTTTGGCCTCGCAGGAATGTTGCTTTTTCGGCGACATTCACGAAGAACTGCCCATAGCCAAGGCTACAGTGTCACAGCACTTGAAGGAACTGAAAGAAGCCGGACTGATTCAGGGAGAGATTGAAGCACCTAAGGTGAGGTATTGTATTAATAAGGAGAACTGGAAACTGGCCAAAAAAATGTTTGCCGATTTCCTGGGCCAGCCGATATGTAAAAAAGAGAGCTGTTGCGAATAAGCTCTTTTTTTGTTGTGCTTGTTCGTTGTTTTGCGAATTACTAATAATAGATATAGAAGAACGATGAAAAAGATGGTATGTCTTCTGTCAGTATGCTTGGCATTGGCCTCATGTGGGATGCAGGGCAGAAATGAAAAAGAAATTCAAACAAGTGACAAAGCGGTGGTCAGAAACAGTGAGGTAACTGCCAAAGACCATGTAGAGGTATTGTATTTTCATGGGAAGCAGCGTTGTGCTACGTGCATAGCCATTGAAAACAATACTCTGGCTGTGATGAAAGAGAATCTCTCGGAGCAGGTAAAGAAGGGGGAAGTGGTGTTCAAGGTGATAGACATCAGCAAGAAGGAAAATGAGAAGATTGCCGAAAAATATGAGGTTACCTGGTCGTCACTGTTTGTGGTGTGCTATAAAAATGGACAGGAGACAGCGGAAAATATGACTCAGTTTGCTTTCGGAAATGTCCGTAAATCGCCGGAAGTGTTCAAGGACGGACTGGTGAAGACCATAAATGACATGCTGAAATAATAAGGAGAGGCTATGGACTGGTTACAGACATTATTGGACAATAGTTCCACTCCTGTATGGACGGCCTTTCTGCTTGGACTGCTGACTGCACTTTCGCCTTGTCCGTTGGCAACCAACATTGCGGCCATTGGCTTTATCGGGAAAGACATAGAGAACCGGAAGCGTATTTTTCGGAATGGACTGCTCTATACGCTGGGACGTATTCTTTCGTACACGTTGCTTGGGGTGGTGTTGATTCTGATTCTGAAAGAGGGTTCAAATATGTTTGGCATACAGAAGACCATCGGAGTGTGGGGAGAGCTTGTGTTGGGCCCGCTTTTGTTCCTGATAGGCCTTTTCATGCTTCTCGGTGATAGGTTGAACTTGCCTCAGTTCGGATTTCAGGGTAATGCGGAAGGGCTTGCCCGGAAAGGCGGTTGGGGCGCGTTGTTTGCTCTGGCTTTCTGTCCCACAAGCGGTGTCTTTTATTTTGGCATGCTGATACCGATGTCGGCCACGGCCACAGCAGGTTATCTGCTGCCCGTTGTGTTTGCCATTGCGACTGCCATACCGGTGCTGGTCGTGGCGTGGATTTTAGCCTTCAGTGTACAGCAGCTGGGCAGTTTTTACGGCAAGATGCAGAAGGTGCAGAAATGGATGAACCGCATAGTTGGTGTGCTGTTTATCGTCATCGGCATATATTATAGCTGGATAATGTATTTATAAACGAATTTGATAACAAACAAAATCTTTACAAGTATGGAAATTAAAGTATTGGGACCGGGTTGCGCAAAGTGCAAGACCACCTATAATGTAATTGAAAAAGTAATCAAGGAAAATAACCTGGACGTGAAGCTGACCAAGGTGGACGACATCATGGAAATGGTGAGCTACAACATCATGACGACTCCTGCCGTTGTGGTAGACGAAGTAGTGAAGATGAAAGGACAGGTTCCCACCGAAAGCGATGTGAAGAAACTTTTAGGAATCGGATAAACAAGAGGATTGATTCAGAAGCGGCAGAAACGACCTTCAAGGCAGCTGCCGCTTTTATGATGGGATATTTGTTCGTATTTAAACGAATTATAACGATAGAAACATGATACAAGATTTTGCAGACTGGCTTGTTTACGGATTGTTCGGACTGAGTGCTGATACGCAGCTTGGGGTAGCCGTAAACTTCTTTTTTTATGATACCATCAAGATTCTTATCTTGCTGTTTTTTATCAGTGTGCTGATGGGAATCATTAACGCTTATTTTCCGATAGAACGTTTGAGGAACTATCTGGTAACACATAAGATGTACGGGTTGCAGTATGTATTGGCTTCCATTTTCGGAGCCATTACTCCGTTCTGTTCCTGCTCGTCCATTCCCTTGTTTATCGGCTTTGTAAAAGGCGGTATCCCTTTGGGAGTGACGTTTGCCTTCCTGATTACTTCTCCGCTGGTGAACGAGGTGGCGGTGGCTATGTTTCTCGGTTCTTTTGGACTGAAAGTAACACTTATCTATGTCATTAGCGGTATTCTGCTGGGAGTGATAGGAGGTTTTGTGCTCGGCCGCATGCATCTCTCACCTTACCTGAGCGACTGGGTGAAGCAGATACAGGCCAGCTCCTCGGCACAGGCAGGAGAGTGGGAGAAAGACCATACTACTTTTATCAAGCGTCTTCCCGTCATTGTGCGTGATGCCTGGAAGATTGTCAGTGGTGTACTGATTTACATTCTGATAGGTATCGGTATCGGTGCGTTTATGCACGGCTTTGTGCCCGAAGGATTTTTTGAGCAATACATGTCGAAGGACAACTGGTTTGCCGTACCGCTTTCGGTTATTCTTGCCGTACCGATGTATGCCAATGCGGCAGGCATTGTGCCGGTCATCGAGGTATTCGTGGCCAAAGGTATCCCTATGGGTACAGCCATCGCTTTCATGATGGCCGTGGTAGGTCTTTCACTTCCGGAAGCGACTTTGCTGAAGAAGGTGATGACGTGGCGGCTGATTGCGATATTCTTCGGAACGGTGGCTTTCTTCATTATCTTGTCGGGTTATTTGTTTAATTTTGTTCTTTAATTTATCATTGTTACATTTATATGAGAGTATTGATTCTTTGTACAGGAAATAGTTGCCGCAGCCAGATGGCACACGGCTTTTTGCAGTCGTTCGATAAAAATATAGAAGTGTATTCGGGTGGAACAGATCCTGCCGCACAGGTAAATACCAAGGCGGTGGAGGTAATGAAAGAAGTCGGAATTGACATCAGTTCTCATGTGCCGACTCATGTGAATACCTACCTTGATCAAGAATGGGATTATGTGATTACCGTTTGCGGAGGGGCAAATGAAAGTTGTCCGGCATTTACCGGAAATGTCGGTAAGCGTCTTCACATCGGTTTTGACGACCCGTCGCATGTCACCGGGACTCCGGAATTTATTGAAGCGGAATTCCGTCGTGTGCGGGATGAGATTAAAAATGCCTTCGCCCGCTTCTACATTACGGAAATCCGAAAAGAAGAATTACCCGCCTGCTCTTGCGGAAGTTGCGGTTAATATACTTATTCTGTTGTATCTTTTTTAGTTTTGCGATACATCGTAATGTTTCAGATGAATTCTTTGCTATCTCATCATTTTTTCATAGCTTCGTCACTATGAAACCAAACTTAAAAAGTTGAATATGACAGAATGGGATAAAATGCAGGAGCATCAAATCTATAATGATTTTGATGCTGATTTGTTTAACCTGAGGGTTAAGGCAAAGAAGCTGTTTAAGGAGTTTAACCGTACTGAAGATGAAGAAGTAGAACGACGTCAGGAAATCATGCACAAACTCTTCAAGAAAGTAGGGGAGCGTGTGTGGATGGAGCCAGACTTTGCTTGCGAGTTCGGTAAAAATATTACGATTGGCAATGATGTCTATATTAACTTCGGATGTACGCTCCTCGATTGTGGACAGATAACGATAGGTAACAATACGTTGTTGGGGCCCAGTGTGAGTATGTATTCGGCCAATCATTCGCTTGATGCGGCAGAGCGGATAGCAGGTGCTTTGATTCCTGAACCCATTACCATAGGTAATCGGGTCTGGATTGGAGGCGGCAGCACTATCCTCAGTGGAGTGACGATAGGCGATGATACCGTTATCGGTGCCGGAAGTGTCGTAACTCATGATATCCCTTCGGGTGTCGTGGCAGCTGGAAATCCCTGTCGTGTATTAAGAAAAATCACGGATAAAGATAAGGTGGGTTTTCCCGTATAGCAGATTGTTTTTCCATATAAGGAAAGGCATCACGATGAGGTAATCTTCCAAAAGCGGGGTGAGTTACATATTGTCTAATTATAAAAACAAAAGGCTGTTTCAAATTACATTATTCTAATTTGAAACAGCCTTTTTACTGCTTTCTCTCAGCAAATAAATATAGGCTAAAAAAACGCCTTTGCGTTTTAATTAAAACACAAGGATGTTTAGATTAAAACGCAAAGGCGTTTGACATGAAATGTACTTGCGTTTGAGATAAAACGCACTTGTGTTTTTGGAGGAGAATAAAACGAATGAATCAATTTTACTTTTAATTTAATTAACTGTTTGAATATATATTATTTACGATAAATTCGTAGATTTGCGAAAAGTTCGTAGAAAAACTCGTTCGATATGGAAAAGCTAACTTATCAGGAAGAAGAAGCCATGCGCTTTATTTGGAACTTGGGACCGTGTTTTGTGAAAGATGTGGTGGGCTGCTATGCTGAACCTAAACCGCCTTATACCACGGTGGCCTCCATTATCAACAACCTGAAGCGGAAGGGATACCTGCAGGCAGAAAGGTTTGGTAATACTTACCGGTATACTCCTTTGGTGGCTCAGGAAGAATATACCAGCAAGTCTGTGGGCAACATTGTGCGCAATTATTTTGCCAATTCTTATAAGGAGATGGTTTCGTTCTTTGCCAAGGAACAGAAGATTTCCAAGGAAGACCTGAATGAGATTATCAACCTGATTGAAAAACGTGAAGATAAATAAAAACCTATTTCTATGCTATACCTTCTTCAAGTCAATGTCGGATTAATCCTGTTTTATGCACTCTATAAACTGGTATGTACGCGGGATACCTTCTTTCGTTCAAGAAGATTTATCCTGATAGTGTCGCTTGTATTGCCATTTATCCTGCCTTTTATCGACGTGCGTGAATGGCTGGAAAGCCGTGACCGCATGATTATGCTCACTCACTTTGATTACTCGGCGGTGCTGCCGGAGATTGTGGTGGGCAGTGAAGCAGCAGAAACCGGAAACCGTGTATTCGTACTGTCTGAATGGATAGGCTATCTGTATCTTGCCGGGGTACTGGTATTGCTCGTCCGGCTTGCGGTTCAGGCATTCAGTCTGTATCGCCTCATTATACGTATGCCGGAAAAAGAGATAAACGGCGTCCGCGTAAAATGTTTGAATGACCCTTCCGGACCGTTCTCTTTCTTCGGATGGATTTTCATGAATCCTACCGCCGTGAAGGAAGATGAAATCAGTGAAATCCTGACGCACGAAATGGCGCACGTAAAGCAGCATCATTCTGTCGATGTACTTCTTGCCGAGATGGTCAGCATCTGCTGCTGGATGAATCCCTTTGCCTGGCTACTGAAACGCGAGGTCAGACTCAACTTAGAGTTCCTGGCCGACAGGAAAGTAATGGAGGCAGGGTTTGCCACTAAAAGCTATCAATATCACCTGCTTGGGTTGGCCTACAACCACAAGTACGGGTTATCCAATAATTTCAACTTCTCTCACCTTAAACAACGTATCATTATGATGAACAAGAAAAAATCAAACGCTGCAGGGCATATCAAATATGCGCTGTTCGTGCTTCCGGCCTTTGCTCTACTCGTTGCCGGAAACATCTCCTGCTCGCAGGATGCATCACAGACGGAGGATGCAAAAGAAGAAGTTGTTGCCCCGGTAAGTCCGGAAGCAAAAGAAGCTCCCGCAGATAGTACGGCTAAAGAAGATGTATTTATGGTTGCAGAACAGATGCCTGAGTTTCCGGGAGGAATGAAGGAAATGTTGAAATTCCTTCAAGAAAACGTGAAATATCCGGAAAATGCCATGAAGAATAATGTGCAGGGACGGGTAATCGTGCAATTTGTGGTGGAAAAAGACGGAACTCCTACCGAGTTCAAAGTACTTCGTTCTGTAGACCCGGATTTGGATGCAGAAGCTTTGCGCGTCATGAAAGCTATGCCTAAGTGGAAACCGGGTATGCAGAAGGGACAGGTTGTAAGGGTGAAATTTACCGTACCTGTTTCCTTCAAACTTCAGTAAATTGTTTTGAGTCCGCTTTAAAATGGGTTGCAATTATGCTTTAAATGCTTCTGAGAGAAGTTGGAATGTGTCCCTGTATTTTAGAGCGGACTCATTTTTTTAATATGATACCATGAAACTCACAGCAATATTATTTTCCTCTCTATTATTGGGGTTGATGATGGGGAGTTGCCATTCCGGACAGAAGGTTTCGGAAGGTGAATTCCTGATAGAAGGATTTGTGAAGAACCTGCCCGACAGCTCAGTTGTTTCCCTCTGTCAGTCTGAGAACAGACAGTATGCGGACATTGTGATATCTGATACGGTCAAGGATGGCAGATTTGTATTAAGAGATACCGTTACTTCAAAGGAATCTCGGCAGCTGTTGCTGATAGTAAGCTATAAGAAGACATTTTCGGTAAGTCCACTTTCTTTATGGGTAGTTTCTGGCGCAAAAATCCGGATTCAGGGTGAAGGCATGCTATGTCCGTTCTGGACGGTAGAAAGTGAGGTACCGGAGCAGCAGGCAGAGGCTGAATTTACCAAATTGGGAATGCCGGAAATGGTGGAAGCCTTTAAGCAAGAGATGATAGTATATGAGATGTTTGCCAAGGGCATAAATGATATTTCCATCCGAAACAAGATCGATTCTATCCGTCGGAATCATGTGTATCCTCTGAAAGACAAAGTTCGGTTGCGGGAACTGGAATACATGAAAACGGCTCCGGTCACAAAAGTCTGGCTGGAAAAGTATTTTTATCAGGTGTCTTTCCTCAATTGGAACCCTGATTCTCAGTATTCTCATAAAGAATTGGTTTATCCGCTGTATGCACGTTTGTCTGAAGCTGACCGCAAGTCGCCGGTAGGACGTGAAATTGCAGCTTATTTTAAGATGGTAGAACCGGTAAAGGCAGGCGACCACATGGTAGACGGCACGCTGTATGATACGGAGGGAAATACACATCATCTCTCTGAATTTAAGGGTAAATACATTCTGCTTGATTTCTGGAATCTCGGTTGCCAGCCTTGCATGGAGGCACTGCCGGAAATGGAAGAAGTGAGTCGCATGTATAAAGGCAAGCTGGAACTGGTTAGCATTTGTGGGGCTGCGAAGAACAGATGGAAGAAGTTTGTGGCAGAAAAGAAACTGACCGGCCATCAATGGAATGAACTTCGTGAGGTGAATGACGGACTTGCAGCGGTTTATGGTGCAAAGGGAGTTCCTCATTATGTGCTGATTTCACCCGAACGTAAGGTGATACATAGCTGGATGGGATATCGTAAGCATATCTTGAAAGAGAAAATGAAAGAGTTTGTGAAATAATCATTTATTATCTGATAGGTAAAGACCGCACGATAATTGCAAAGTTCCAAGGCTATGCAGAAAAGACAACGGACACGGAGATAGAAAAGAAGATAAAAGCGAATTTGTAGACAGAAAAAACGTATTCTACTCAATCCTTGCATTTTCTGTAGATTTTTCTATACATTTGCAGCCGTACATTTAAACAAAGAGAAAACAGATGCATCCTATCGCTTCCTATTCGCGCAAAGTCATGCTTCGGTTCCGTCGTTGGAGCCGGAAGGAATATGCTGCGTTCGTGAGCCTGCATCGCCATGTCACCATCGGGCAGGTGGGACGAGGAATTGCAGATGCTTCATTGGGCAAGCAGAAAACGGCAGTGTGCGAGGGAAAGAAAACGGAAGGCACGTCATGGACTAGCTTTTCAGAGGAAGATACACTCTTTGGAAGCGGAGGACCTGGGCTCGGAGGAAGTCTATTCGAGACAGACCGGACAGAATTGTGGTGCCTGCTGGTGCCGCAAAGGGAAGAAGTGCCTGCGCTGCTTTTAGATGAAATAAATAAGATAACAATAACCGGAAGGGATGTATCCGCTTCAGGTCAAGTCTGACAGACTTAACCGAAGCGGATACATCCCTTCTTTTTTAGGATAAATACGTATGGAAAGATTACAGAAATTAGAAGAGAAGATAAAGGAAGGGGGCATGCTTACTTCGGAAGAGGCTTTGTGGCTGCTCGAGGAAGCGCCTTTTGAGGAGCTGTGTGAGGTGGCTCACCGCATTACTGTGGCATACGCTTCACGGAAGTTTGACATGTGTTCCATCATTAATGCCAAGTCGGGTCGTTGCCCTGAAAACTGCAAATGGTGTGCCCAGTCGGTGCATCATCACACGGGTGTGGAGGAGTACGGACTGGTGAGCGAAGAGGAATGTTTGCGTCAGGCAAAGATGAACGAAGACCAAGGTGTGGCTCGTTTTTCGCTGGTGACCAGTGGTCGTCAGCCTTCGGCGGGAGAGGTAGAGAAACTTTGCAAGCACTTTGAATACCTTCGGGCGCACAGTAAGATTGAATTGTGTGCGTCGTTAGGATTGGCTACGGAAGAACAGCTTGCGACCTTGTATCGTGCCGGGGTGAGCCGTTATCATTGCAACCTGGAAACGGCGCCTTCGTTCTTCCCGACCTTGTGTTCCACGCATACGCAGGCACAGAAGATAGAAACGCTCCAGGCAGCTCGTAAAGTAGGTATGGACGTGTGCAGCGGAGGCATTATCGGCATGGGAGAAACACCTGTCCAGCGGGTGGAACTGGCATTGACCTTGCGGGAACTGGAGGTACAGTCCATCCCGTTGAACTTGTTGCAGCCCATCAAGGGAACGCCGCTGGAACACGCAAAGCCGCTGACGGCGGAAGAGGTACTGCGTACGGTGGCCATGTTCCGCATGGTGAACCCGACGGCTTTCCTTCGCTTTGCCGGAGGGCGCTCACAGCTGAGCGAGGAGACGGTGGACCGTGCGCTGTATGTGGGAATTAATTCGGCCATTGTGGGGGATTTGCTGACTACCCTTGGCTCAAAAGTAACAAAAGACAAAGAACGTATAAAGGAGGCAGGATATGAATTGTGAGAAATTGTTTGATGAATTTGACCGGTTGCATTTGTGGCATCCGTATACTTCAACTTCAAACCCGCTGCCCACTTATAAGGTGGAACGGGCACAGGGTTGTATCTTGACGCTGGCCGATGGTACAGAACTGATTGACGGCATGTCGTCGTGGTGGTGTGCCGTGCATGGATACAATCATCCGGTGCTGAACCAGGCAATAGAAGAACAGCTTCACCGGATGTCACACGTGATGTTCGGGGGACTGACGCACGAGCCGGCTATCGAATTGGGAAAGGAATTGCTGAAAATCGTGCCTCCCAGCATGGAATACATTTTTTATGCCGACAGTGGGTCAGTAGCTGTAGAAGTGGCTTTGAAGATGGCGGTGCAATATCAGTTTGCGGCAGGTCATCCGGAGAAGAACAATTTTGTGACCATCCGTTCGGGCTATCACGGCGATACGTGGAACGCCATGTCGGTATGCGACCCAGTGACGGGTATGCACAGCCTGTTTGGTTCAGCCCTTCCGGTGCGCTATTTTGTACCTTCTCCGCAGTGTCGTTTTGATGCGGAATGGGATGAGAAGGACATCGAACCCTTGCGTGAAGTCATCATGCAGCATCACGGTGAACTGGCGGGATTGATTTTAGAGCCGATAGTGCAGGGGGCCGGAGGCATGCGTTTCTATCATCCGCAGTATTTGCGGGAGGCGGCACGCCTCTGCCGGGAGCATGGTATGCTCCTGATTTTTGACGAGATAGCCACAGGCTTCGGACGTACGGGGAAATTGTTTGCATGGGAACATGCGCAGGTGGAACCGGATATCATGTGTATCGGTAAGGCACTGACAGGAGGGTATATGACCTTCTCGGCGGTGCTGGCTTCGGCAAAGGTGGCCGACTGTATTTCTTCCAAGGAGCCGCGTGCGTTCATGCATGGTCCTACGTTTATGGGCAACCCGCTGGCTTGTGCCGTGGCACTGGCTTCCGTGCGTCTGTTGTTGTCGTCAGGCTGGCAGGAGAAGGTGCGCCGCATTGAAGCACAGTTGAAAGAAGAACTGGCACCGGCGGCTTCGTTGTCGCAGGTGGCCGATGTCAGGGTACTGGGTGCCATCGGAGTGATTGAAACCAAGAAGCCGGTTGACATGGGCTGGATGCAGCGTCGGTTTGTGGAAGAAGGTATCTGGGTACGTCCGTTCGGACGGCTGGCCTATATCATGCCGCCTTTCATCATTCGTCCGGAAGAACTGACGAAACTGACGAGTGGTTTGTGTAAGATTGTCGGTGAAATGCCGGAATAAAAACAAAGGAGGTGAATTATGGAAAATGAAATACAACCCGGACTGGACGGAGATTTTCAGCAGGAATTGGATAAACTGGAGGCTTGTGGCAACCTGCGTGTGTTGCCGGAAACCTGCAGCGACGGGAAATGGATTGAGGCCGGTGGCCGAAGGATGCTGAACCTGTCGTCGAACGATTATCTGGGACTGGCTTCGGACAAGGCGTTGCGCGAAGAATTTCTGCGGACAGTGAAGGAAAGGGATTTGTGCTTTTCTTCCTCGTCTTCACGGTTACTGACGGGCAACTTCCCTGCTTATCGGGAACTGGAATCGCTGCTGGCTTCGTTGTTTGGAGCGGAGAGTGCACTGGTGTTCAGCAGCGGGTATCACATGAATACGGGAATTCTTCCGGCGGTGACCGATGCAAACACGCTGATTTTAGCCGACAAATTAGTGCATGCAAGTCTGATTGACGGCATCCGCTTGTCGGCGGCCAAGTGCATCCGTTACCGTCATCAGGACTATGCACAGTTGGAGAATCTGCTGGCCAAACATCACGGCGAGTATCACCGGATTATTGTAGTGACCGAAAGTGTGTTCAGCATGGACGGTGACGTGGCTTCGCTCGACCGGCTGGTGGAACTGAAGCGCCGTTATACCAACGTGATGCTGTATGTAGACGAGGCGCACGGCATTGCCGTACGGGGCCAGCGAGGGCTGGGGGTAGCCGAGGAACAAGGTTGCCTGAAGGACATCGATTTCTTGTGCGGTACCTTCGGCAAGGCAATGGCTTCCGTGGGAGCGTATGTAGTGTGCCGGAAGGTGATACGCGATTACCTGGTGAACCGGATGCGTACGTTGATTTTCACCACGGCCTTGCCGCCTATCAATGTGGCATGGATGCGCTTTGTCTTGTCGCACCTGGAAGATATGCAGGCACGGCGGGAGCATCTGGCCAGAATCTCAGCAAGCCTGCGGACGGCTATCCGTGAGAGTGGGGTGGAATGTCCGTCGGAAAGTCATATTATTCCCCTGGTAGTGGGAGCCAATGAGAAGGCCATTTGGAAGGCCTTGCAGATGCAGGAACGCAGCTTTTATGTGTTGCCCGTGCGTCCGCCTACCGTACCCGAGGGAACAGCGAGGTTGCGTTTCTCGCTGACTTCGCTGATTGAAGAAGAGGAAATGGCACGGTTGTGTCATGAAATGAAAGCATGAAAACAGAAAGAAATTAAGATATGAAACAACGGTTTATCAAGAAGGAAGGAAATTCTACATTGCTGCTCTTCTTTGCCGGATGGGGCTCGGACGAAAATTTATTTGCCGGACCGGTGCAGGAGGAATGCGACTGCCTGTTGTGTTTCGACTATAAGGATTTGGATTTTGACTACAGTCTGCTGGAGGGTTACAAGGAGATACGGGTCATGGCCTGGTCCATGGGGGTATGGGTAGCCTGCCAGACGTTGGCCGGAAAAGAATATCCTTATGGGATGAGGCTGGCAGTGAACGGTACGCCTTTCCCTATTCATGATACAAAAGGCATTCCTGAATCCATCTTTCAGGGAACTTTGGAGAATTTTTCGGAACCGGTACTGATTCGTTTCCGTCGGCGGATTTGCGGGTCGGCCGCACAGGTGAAGACATTCCTGTCGCATCACCCTTATCGGGAGGTAGACGATTTGCACCAAGAGCTGGCGGCTTTGTGGACGGCAGTAAAGAATCGTCCGGCTGTGGAGTGGACCTGGGGCAAGGCGATTGTCGGGACGAACGACAAGATTTTTCCGCCTCAGAACCAGCGCGAAGCCTGGCAGGGAGTGGCCGTGGAAGAAGTGGATGCGGAACACTATGACGAGGAGTTGTTCCGTGAGTTGCTGAACGGAGAAAGTCGCTTATGGACAAGGCCCTGATTAGTCGGCGCTTTGCCAAGGCCGTGGGAACTTACCTGGACAAGGCCGACGTGCAGCGTTACGTGGCATCCCGGATGGCGGAACTGACCGGGCGTTACATTCCTTCGGACATACAGGAGCGGGTGCTGGAAATAGGCTGCGGTACGGGCATGTTCACGCGGATGTACTTGCAGCAGGCTGTACCGGAAGAAATGTGGCTGAATGACCTTTGTCCGGAAGTGGAACCTTACCTGGCAGATGTGCTGGGTGAAAAGGTGCATTTCATGGCGAAGGATGCAGAGACATTAGCCTTTCCGGAAGGACAGGACCTGATTGTATCGTGCTCGGCGGTGCAGTGGTTTGAAGATTTGCCACGTTTCTTTTCAGGATGCCGGAAGTTGCTGCACGAAGGGGGATACCTGGCTTTCAGTACCTTTGGTCCCCACAATACGGAGGAGGTGGCGACACTGACTGCGGCGGGATTGTCGTATCCGTCGCTGGAGGAACTGAAAGAGATGCTGACGGCACGTTATGAAGTGGTATATACCCACGAGGAACAGTTGCGCTTATCATTCTCTTCTCCTTTGGATGTGTTGAAGCATTTGAAGGAGACTGGAGTGACAGGCACGGCTGCACAGTCATGGACACGCGGTAGGTTGCAGGAGTTCTGCCGGAATTATACGAAACAGTTTTCGGATGAACGTGGAAAGGTGTACCTGACCTTCCATCCTATTTATATGATATGTAAAAAATAAAAACGTTATGAGTATGAAAAAGAATGTATATTTTGTCAGCGGTATAGATACTAATATCGGAAAGAGTTATGCCACGGCTTACCTGGCCAAGACCTGGAATGAGCGGGGCATCCGTACCATTACGGAGAAACTGATTCAGACGGGGAATACGGACATGTCGGAAGACATCGAATTGCACCGCCGGATTATGGGTACCGGCTTGTTGCCGGAAGATAAGGAACGATTGACCATGCCGGAGATTTTTTCTTATCCCTGTTCTCCGCATCTGGCAGCGGAGATAGACAAGCGTCCGATTGATTTCGATAAGATTGAACGTGCCACTCAGACACTGAGTGAACGCTATGATGTGGTGTTGCTGGAAGGGGCCGGAGGACTGATGGTGCCGTTGACTCGTGAACTGCTGACTATCGACTATGTGGCACAGAAGCAGTATCCGCTGGTGTTCGTCACTTCTGGTCGCCTAGGAAGTATCAACCACACCTTGCTGAGCCTGGAAGCGATGACGCGTCGGGGCATCCGTCTGCACACGCTGGCCTACAACCTCTTCCCGGAAGAAGATGATGAGATTATCCGTCGCGATATGGAGGAATACATGCGCGACCTGTTGAAACGGGAATATCCGGAAGCAGAGTTTGTGGTGGTTCCGTTTTTGGGTACTAAATAAATGGGTCGGTGAAACAAGGATATTATCACGTGATGGCCATTGCCGTGGTCGTGGTGTGGGGACTGACCTACATCTCGACCAAGGTACTGATTCAGCAGGGGCTGCATCCGCATGAGATTTTCTTCTACCGTTTCCTGGTTGCCTATGCGGGTATCTGGCTGATTGCTCCCCGTCGGCTACTGGCAAACAGTTGGAAGGAAGAAGGCTTGTTGGCTTTGGCCGGTTTCTTTGGCGGCTCGCTTTATTTTTATACGGAGAATACGGCTTTGGGACTGACGCAGGCTTCGAACGTGGCGTTTCTGCTGTGTACGGCCCCGTTGCTTACGGCCTTTCTCTCGGCGGTATTTTATAAAGAAGACCGTTTGACCCGACGGTTACTGATGGGCTCTATGCTGGCCCTTTGTGGGGTGGGGCTGATTGTGTTCGGTGGGAAGGAGGGTTTGAAAGTCTCTCCTGCAGGCGATTTGCTGACGTTATGTGCTGCCTTCTCGTGGGCTTGCTATAGTTTGGTCATTCGTCGCTTGTCCGGACGTTATCCGGTGTCGTTTATCACCCGGAAAGTGTTCTTTTATGGGGTACTTACCATTCTGCCGTTGTTTGCCGTATTTCCTTTCCGGCAGAATACGGCCATCTTGTGCCGGCCCGAAGTGTGGTCGAACCTGTTGTTCCTGGCCCTGATAGCTTCGTTGGTCTGCTTTGTAGCCTGGAACGTGGCACTAAAGAAAATAGGTGTGCTGCATACTTCCAATTATATTTATCTGAGTCCGCTGGTCACTTTGGGAGCTTCCATGCTGATTTTGGGAGAAGGACTGACCTTATGTTCGGCAGTAGGTGCTGTCTGTATTCTGTGTGGCGTGTACTGGGCGGAGAAAAGGAAATGAAGCATACAGATGCTGGAAGAAGTTTAGGGAAATCCCTACCTCGAAATAGGGATTTCCTGCTTGAAAGGGAAAAATATCTTCCTAATTTTGTATCAAAATAAAAAGGTAGAACCGTTAAATGATATAATTATGATGAAGGTGAAAGTATTTGCTTCGTTGATGTTGGCTGGCTTGCCATTTGTCTTGGCAGCCCAGAGTAACGACGACCTTTACTTCGTTCCCAAGAAAAAAGCGGAAACGAAGAAGGAGACCGTAGCGGCCCCGAAGCAGAATAGTCAGGGGACAACGGTGTATTCCACATCAGCTACTTCCACGCCGGTGGTAGTGAAGGATGTGGCTGGAAATACGCGTGATGTAGACGAATACAATCGTCGGTACACATCGCGTGAGAACACGTTCTCTATGCAGAACGATACGCTTTACATTCAGGAAAAACCGTATAGCGAACGGGGAGAGTGGGTGAACGGATTTGAAGGTACGCAGGATGACTACGAATATGCCATGCGTATTGTCCGTTTCCGTAGTCCGCGCTATGCCATTCCGGTAAGCAGTCCGCTGTACTGGGACGTAGTGTATGGAGCTTTCCCGTCATGGGACTGGAACGTATACGATGATGGACTCTATGCTTACGTATTCCCGACTTACAGCAATCCGCTGTGGTGGGACTGGAGATGGAACTGGAGCATTGCCGGACCAAGATTCAGCTTTGGTTGGGGATGGTCTTCTCCATGGTATTACAGTAGCTGGTACTCTCCATACTGGTATGGTGGTTACTGGGGTGGCTATTGGGGAGGCTACTGGGCTGGTTACTGGGGACCGGGATGGCATCATCATCACCCGTACTATCCGTCGTATGGATGGGGAGGAGGATGGCATCGTGGATATACAGACTATCGTCCGTCACGTTATCAGAATTATACGACCTCCCGTCGGCAGAACATGGTTCAATCAGGAACAATCAGTTCCCGTCGTTCAGGGGATGCTTTCTCTACCCGTTCAGCGGGAAGAGTGGTTCGGCCTAATGAAGTTCGTTCGGTCAGTTCTTCAGTACGTCCCGGAGTTGGAGGTGGATCATCAGTCAGACGTGAGGGAATCTCTACAGGTAGCGTAACTCGTTCTGAACGCAATACCGGATTGTATACACGTCCAAGTACGACTATTAATCGTTCTGGTTCTTCTTCTTATACACGTCCGAGCAGTACACGTCGCAGCGTGAATTATAATTACAATGATAATAACAGTCGAGTAAATCGTAGTGTACGTTCTGATTTCGGATCGTCTAGTCGCAGTGGTAGTTTCTCTTCTGGTGGAAGCAGTACCCGTGGCTCTATGGGTGGCGGAATGCGCTCTGGAGGCGGAGGTGGCAGCTCGCGTAGACGATAAGAAAATTAAGATGTACTTATAACTTTTGGATAATATGAAGACCAGAATAATTGCATTAGCTGTTACGGCTGCTTGTGCTTCAGCAGCTGTAGCACAGAGTCAATACGAAGCTCTCCAGTTTATGGGAAATGAGTTGAATGGAACTGCTCGTTTTGTGGGTATGGGTGGTGCTATGAGTTCTTTAGGAGCTGATTTGTCAACGATGTCAACGAACCCTGCGGGAATCGGAATGTATCGCAGTCATGATGTGGCAGTAAGTTTTGGATTTAATAATACACGTACCAATGCAGATTTTGCAGGGAATACAACAAAAGAGAATCGCACCCGTGCTTCGTTTGACCAGATAGGATTTGTGTGGAGCACCAAAATTGGGAATAAGACGGATTTACGTTATCTGAATTTCGGATTTAATTACCACAAGCGTGCTAATTTTAACCGTCAGTTTTATGCTAAAGGAGCTTTAAATGGAGCCTCCATGACATATCAGATGGCTAATATGATAGGAAATGCAGGATATACGACTGCCAATGGTTTTAATGGATTGCTTGATGCAGGCTCTGATGTAGACAACCGTAATCCGTATACACATTCTGATTTTTATAGTACTCCTTATTTAGCCATGATGGGAGCTCGTACCGGTTTGGTGGATGCAAATTGGGATAAAGATGGAAACATTACTCAAATCTTTGGCTGGAATGGAGAAACAGGTGAGTATTATAGCCGGGAAGAAGGAGGTATTAATCAGTATGATTTTAACTTGTCATTTAATATACGTGACCGTTTCTACTTTGGCTTGACATTGGGCTTGTATGATTTGAACTATAATTTGTATTCATCGTATGGTGAAACAATGAATAGAAATATGCAGGATGGAAGTGTGACTTATCATGACAAAGGTGATTTTACACTGAATAACTGGTATAAAGCGGAAGGTACAGGAGTTGATCTGAAACTGGGAACGATTATTCGTCCGTTTGAATATTCACCGTTCCGGTTTGGCTTGGCCATTCATACTCCGATATGGTATACATTAACTGATCGTTATACTGCTGCCATGACTTCTAATATTGCATTGGATGGAAAGAATCCTGTTTCTTATTCAGAAAATTTATCAGACTATTTTTATCCTGATATGAATTATGTATGGGATTACAGTATGGTTACTCCGTGGCGTTTTAATATAAGTGCTGGAACGATTGTGGGTGGAATTATGGCCTTAGATGCAGAATATGAATATGAGAAGTATTCATCTGCTAAGTTGAAAGATAGAGAAGGGTATGAATTAAATGCAACATCTTCTATCAGCGAGACTTTAAAGGGGGTACATACTTTCCGTGCCGGTATGGAAACAAAGTTGACAGATGCATTCAGTCTTCGGGTAGGATATAACTATCAGTCTTCTCCTATTGTGGAAGATGCATTTAGAAACATTGAAGCGACTGACAATACGCGTACGGTGGCTTCCTATATGAATCCGAAATCTCGTCAGGCTGTAACCTTTGGCTTAGGATATAGAGGACGGCTTTTTTATGCTGATGTAGCTTATAAATATGATTTCTACAAATCTGACTTTTATATGTTTGATGATGTAGCACTGCAAGCTACAAAAGTAACCAACGAACGTCATCAGTTATTGCTTACGCTGGGCGTTCACTTCTAGAAGTTCATTGTGTTTGTTTTATTTAATATGGGAGTTGCTTTTATTCACTGGGGCGGCTCCCTTTTTATTCCTTTTTTTCACGGTATTCTTTCTTCTTCCAGAAATTGAATCCCATGTAGATGCGCAGGCTTCCGAAAGAATTGGTCATAGAGAAAGTGGGTTTCCGGTAGTCGTATGTGTGAAGTACTAGAGAGGCTCCGACATAGTATTTGCTGTTGTTCCAAGTGATGCCTGCACGCGTAACCAGGTCGAAATTGATGTCTCTTATCCATTGCGCCCAGTCAGTTCCGCTTTGGGTGGGCTGGTCGTTGATACGTGCCTTTTTATAGGCTATGGCAGGAAGAAGGGAGATGTTCAGCAGACAGTTTCTGGCAAACACCCAGTTGTAACCGTAGCCCACGCTGAGGTTGTAGTCTGTGTAGCGCAGGCTGTGAAATTTCAGGGAGGGGCTGAGCTGCTGTTGCATTTCTTCGGGCAATTGCGTATGGTCGAAGGAAATGTTATGCTGGGAATAGGAGAACCCTGCTAACAGGGAGCCGCAACTTTTCCGCTGGTTGGTCGACTGGCTGTAGGCTGCAGGATAGGAAAAGCGCTTGTGGTTGAAAATCCAGTAGGCATTCAGTCCTTTGATGTTGCTTTGAAAACCGTTGAACTGTGTGTTCGTGTAGCTCTGACTCAGATTGAACTTTTCATAGGAAGACAGTTTGAAGTCGCTGCCCGTTTTCCGGTAATACAAGTCTACGCCAAATTTGGCACTGTATAAGTTGAACACAATTTCTTTTCGGGGAGCTTTTTCCTTGCCTTTACCAATAAGGTCCTTGATGTCGAAAGAAAGTCCCAGGAAAATCCATCTCCAGCCAAAATAAACTCCCAGCTTGGTGTTGATGTTCGGGGCAAAGTTCAGACTTTGTCCGTCGTTGCTTCCTAATCGGTAATGCTCATACCAGGAACTTTGCTCCAGCATAAAGGCCAGGTTGTATTTGTTGGGAGAAATGTAGGTGGTATCTATGGTATTCAGTTTGGCACCGGCTTTTTTGATTTCTTCTCCGGTGAATTTGATGGAACGGACAATGCCGTCGGTCAGACTGCTTAATGACAGTCGGGGAGAAGCCACAGGAGTCAGTTCGTTGATTAACACGCTGTCTTTCTTCTCTACCTGAGCCATGGTATGCGTCGGATAGAGAAGGAGTATAGACAGTATGGTCAACAAGGAGAGTGGTTTCACCCCAAATAATAATGTATTGGTTAAAGTTTGTTCAGAATTCGGTCCATTACCCAGTTGGTAGGAGTGGCACTGACCCCGTCGCAGGTGCAGACTGCCTTTCCTTGCAGATGCTCTACGACCGCTTTAATCAAAGGGAGCTGTACATGAGGAGGATTAGGAGGCAGGATTTCTTCACGTCCGCGTTCTGTATGCAGGGCTATCGGGTCGTAGGTGAAGACGGAGAAGCAAATCATACCTTTGTCTCCGATAATCTCAATACGGTCTTCCTTGGCGGAGTCGTGGGCAACGAAGCACCAGGAACCTGAGCCGGGCAGACCGGAGTCGAACTTGAAGCAGGCACTGATTGTATCTTCAGCTTCATACAGCCCGCCACGGTTGGATTTGTAGCCTTCTGCTTCGAGAATACATCCGAACATGTCCTGCAATAAATCAAGCTGATGGGGGGCAAGGTCGTAGAAATAACCTCCACCTGCAATATCAGGTTGCACACGCCACGGCAAATTCTTGGTGTTGTAGTCGAGTGCACGCGGGGGCTGTGCAAAACGAATCTGCACGTTGATAACGTTACCGATTTCACCTTCCTCCACCAGCTGGCGGACTTTTTGGAAGTAGGGCAGGTAGCGGCGGTAATAGGCTACGAAGCAAGGTACTCCAGTTTCTTTCGAGATACGGTTGATTCGTGCGCAGTCTTCATAGCTGGCAGCCATCGGCTTCTCGATGTACACCGGTTTGCCGGCCTTCATCGCCATGATGGCAAATGTGGCATGTGAAGAAGGAGGAGTAGCGATGTAAATGGCATTCACATCTTCGTCTCCAATCAACTCTTGTGCGTCGGTGTACCATCGGGGTATCTGATGGCGTATGGCGTAGGATTTGGCTTTTTCTTCGTCGCGGCTCATGACGGCAACCACCCGTGAGCCTTCTATCATGTTAAAAGCGGGTCCGCTTTTCTTTTCGGTGACTTCACCGCATCCGATGAATCCCCAGTTTACTTTATCCAGTTTGATCATAGATGAGTGGTTTTAGTGAAAGTATTTTTTATATAATTTCTGATAGTCTTCGCTTTTCATGTACTCGTCGAGCCATTGGTTCAGGCTGTCGAGCAGGATGGGAGAATGTTTGGCTACTCCCCATGCGTAGAATTGGGTGAAACTGATGTCTGTATCAATATCCAGGTTGGGATATAGGTGCATGTTTGCCTTGGCAATGTTCTCGTCGCACACAGCATAGTCAATGTCACCTCCAGAAACCATAGCCATGAGTTGCTCAGGGCCGTATTGTTCTATCTCCTGAATATAGATGGTGTCGGCTATCTCGCTGATGAGGTTGTGAAGACGCAGCAGGGCAGGAGAGCCTTTGACCACGTGCAGGGTTTTGTGTCCTAACTCCAGCTGGTTGTGTATGTACAGACTGTTTTTCCCTTCTTCCGGTTTGCGCTGTACCAGCACCTGTTTGCTGAGCAGCAGAGTGTGACTGAAGAGAAGAGAGTCTTTGGAGCGGGTAGTCACGGTTGTTTCCGTAGCAATCAGGTCGTATTTCCCTTTGTTGAGGCCTTTCAACCGTTCCTCAAAGCTCATTTCCGGAGTGACTTCCAGTCGCAGGTTCTTGGCTTGTGCAAAGGCATTTAGCAGCTCGTAGTCAAAGCCCGACAGGCTGTCCTTGTCGGCATGATAGCTGATGGTGTTGTATTCCGTTACCGCACGGAGGATGCCTGACTCGATGATTTCCGGATAGTCGCGCGGTGTGAACTTCGGTTCTTCTTCATGGTGTGAACAGAGCCGGAGCATGGCGATAAGAATAATCAATCCGCCTGCCAGGTATAGAATTTGGTTTCTCTTCATAGGCAGAGAATTAATCAAAGAAGTTCCATGAGAGTCCTACTTTCAGAATACGCGGGTTGAGCGGATAGTGCGGAGCCAGGAAGTAGCTCTTTTCTCCCGTGCGCTGCAGCAGGTTATACATCTGTACGAAGATACGTGTACGTTTCAGGTGCAGGTTGATGTATCCGTTGATGAGCGGGTATCCGCCAAGTTTGTAGCGTGTGTCCGGATTTTGCAGGTAGAATTGTCCGATAGCCGGAGCATAGTCGGGGGCGTAATATTGTGTGAAGTACCGCATGTCGGCTCCCATTTCAATGTTCAACACCTTCTTGGCCAGTCCGAACCGTATGTACAGGTCGTGATAGAGCACAAGTTCCGGCAAGGGAAGCACGGTCTCGTTGCTGGTCTTCTGGTAGGTGATTTCATTGTCTAAATGAAGGATGCCCAACTTGAAGTCCTGACGCAGGCTGGCACTGAACACTTGGATGTTTCCGGAATGCTGGCGTACGGCCATGTCGTTCTTGTAGCTGACTACATCGTTGGCGTTGGTATATTTCACTGAAGCATTGTCCAGGTACGTATAGTTGGTGATATTTTCTACTCCTGCCTTCAACTGTGTCCGCCAGCGGTCGATGCTCAGCTTTCCTTCAATGCGTGTACGCATGATTTTGCTCAGGTCATTGTCCCACCAGTAATGTTTGGAGTGGAAATGACGGTAGTAGAACGTAGGATTAAGGTTCTTGATATAGGCATTGGCTTCCAGACGCACGGTGTCGTTGAACAGGCGGAAGTTCAGGTCACCCTGTCCTTCTACACTGAACTGTCCGGCATCTTCTCCAAGCATGGCTACCTCACCTAACACATTGTAGTGCAGCGTCTTTCCCTGTGACTTGATAAGCTGACCTCCGATGGACAAGACATTCTCCTTGTGAGTTGTCGGAATGCGTCGTCCGGGAGTGCCGGTAATGGTATCTGTCAGCGTAAAGTTACGATGCTCAAAGCTGGCAAAGACGGTCAGTCCGGCTTTGGCCCATTTGTTGAATCCTTCCCGCAGGGCAATGCCGACGGTATTCTTGATAGAGAAGTTTTTGGTGATGTCCAGTGAATCCTTTCCCAGGTAGTTATGTTCAAAGTATTCTTCATTCTGGTCAACGTCATAAGACACGTATTTTCTGCGGTTGATGTCTACGTTGACGGTATGAATGAAGCTGGTTACCGGTACGAATACTTCTTTGGTAATCGTATCGTTCTCAGTCGTTTCATCGCGATAGAATCCCAAGTTATACCGGTGAGTCAGGAAGGCATGGTATCCGGTATTGTTGTTCCAGATATTCGACAGGTTGGTCGGGATAGAATACGTTTCGTAGGTCCGGTTTCCTTCGGCCATCTCCAGCGGGTTGGTGATGTAGCGGTCGTCCGTGATACCTCCGTTTTCGGCCACCTTCAGGTTTTCATTGATAAAGCTGAAATGCATGTCGTATTGGTCGCCGTGGTAGTAGGCAAAGAGATTACCGTTGAACAGTGCCGTCGACTGGCTGTCGTATTTTCCTCGTCCGTAGGTGTAGTCAATGTCGAATCCGAATCCTAAGCGCTTGTTCACATTCACGGCAAAGTAAGCCTTGAAGCGTTCCTCTCCGTAACGTCCGTCTCCCTGCTTGAAGTAGGTCAGGTTGGTGAACGGTGACTTGGTATTGGTATATACCACGTCACTGGGTTTCCGTACGGTGAAATCGTACGGATCGGTGAAGAAAAACTGGCTGCTTTCTTTCCGTTCAAAGAACACGTGTGAGATACGCGGTGCTCCCAAGTTACCTAAGTAAGTATAATGTCCCGTAGGACCTCCCGTATCATTGGAGTTCTGGAAACCATGTTGCAGGGTGTCGACCGGAACGGGGGTCATTTCTCCAAATCGTGTGTCGATTTTCCAGGCATTCAGTCCCACCGGTACGGTGCTTGCATCAATCACTGCGGTTGTATCTATCGGATTACCGTTTCGATCATATCTGTTGCCGTCCATTCCGGTGGCCGACATTCCTTGTCCGTATTGGGAGATGGTGTTCTGTGCCGAAAGGGTCGTACATACCAGTATGAATAGGGTTGTAAAAAATAGCTTCTTCATAATGGGGCAAAGATACAATAAAAATGCGAAAACGGGAGATTGTGGCTTTCAAAAAGTAGCATTGGAGATGTCAGAAGTGAAACTCCGGAAAAAGAAGCAGGCTGCCAACTGCATTTCTTTCTGTAAATGCACTGGCAGCCTGCAAGATAGAAGTATGCTCCCGGTAAGGAATCAGACTTCCTTGATGATGTCCATACCGATGTGTATGGCTTCTTCGTTCATCGGGATAAGGTGATGGTGACGTTCGGGCAGTGTTTTGCGCAAGGCTTTCACCACACTTTCTATTGATACGATGGGACGTATTTTCAGCAATCCTCCCAATACAATCATGTTGAAAGTCTTGGCCATTTTCCGTTCGTTGGCTTCGTCCATGGCATCAATACGGTACACGTGGATGTCTTTGCGGGTAGGAGGGTTGATGATGCCGTATCCGTCATAAATCAATACTCCGCCGGGTTTTACCTTACTTTCGAACTTGGCAAGCGAAGGCTGGTTCAGGATAATGGCTGTGTCATACTTGCTGAGAATCGGGGATGAGATACGTTCATCGCTGACAATGACGGTGACGTTGGCTGTACCTCCGCGCTGTTCCGGACCGTAGGCAGGCATCCAGGTAACTTCCTTGTTTTCCATCAGTCCGGAATATGCCAGGATTTTTCCCATGGAAAGAACTCCCTGGCCTCCAAATCCTGCTATGATAATTTCCTCTTTCATAATGTGCAAATAATTATTTGTTTTCGGTAGTATCTTTCAGGTCGCCCAGCGGGTAGAAGGGGAACATGTGCTCTTCCATCCATTTGTTGGCAGCTTCGGGTGTCATTTTCCAGCCGGAGTTGCAGGTAGATACGATTTCCACCAGGCTGGAGCCTTTTTTCTGCATGGAACATTCGAACGCCTTGCGGATGGCTTTCTTGGCCTTGCGGATGGCTGCGACTGACTGCACTGACTGGCGGGTTACGTAAGCGGTTCCTTCCAGTGTAGCGGCAATTTCGGTCATCTTCAGCGGGTAACCATGGATTTCCGGAACACGTCCGTACGGGCAGGTAGAAGTCTTCATGCCTACCAGTGTGGTCGGAGCCATCTGTCCGCCAGTCATACCGTAGATGGCATTGTTGATAAAGATGATGGTGATGTTTTCCCCACGGTTCAGTGCATGAATGGTTTCGGCTGTACCGATGCAGGCCAGGTCACCGTCACCCTGATAAGTGAATACCAGACGGTCGGGCCATAGGCGCTTGATGGCAGTGGCCAGGGCAGGCGCACGTCCGTGTGCGGCTTCCTGACAGTCAATGTCCAGGTAGTTATACATGAACACGGCACAACCTACCGGACTTACTCCGACGGTTTTTTCAGCCATGCCCATTTCGTCGATGACTTCGGCAATCAGTTTGTGGACTACTCCGTGGCTGCATCCCGGGCAGTAGTGCATTGGGTTATCGTTCAGCAGTCGAGGCTTCTGATAAACCAGATTTTCAGGTTTGATTATATCTTCTTTTGTCATAATTAGTTCTCCTGTAGTTATCGTAGAAAGAAACGGAACACAAACTCCATCATCTTCAGGAAAAGGGAAGCGCCGCATACATAGAAGAATACGGTCTTGTCTTCGCCCAGTGCGAAGTAGAGTATGAAGGAAATCAATGCTCCAATCATAAACAGCACGTTCAAGACGGCTCTTATTCTATCGGTATCCATAGCTTATTTCTGAATCAGTTTTTCCTTGATGGCTTCGATTACTTCATCCGGGTCGGGGACGATACCTCCCAGACGTCCGAAATGTGCTACGGGTACCTTACATTCTACGGCCAGACGGACATCTTCAATCATCTGTCCGCTGTTCAGTTCCACGGTCAGGATGCCTTTCACCTGTTTGGCTCTTTCTTTCAGTGCTTTGCCCGGGAACGGCCATAGCGTAATCGGACGGAACAGACCGACCTTGATACCTTCTTCACGTGCGTGTTCCATGGCTTTCTGGGCAATGCGTGCACACGAGCCGAAAGCCACAATCAGGTATTCGGCATCTTCGGCATTCAGTTCTTCGTAGCGTGTTTCTTTCTCTTCTATTTCTGCATACTTGGCCTGCAGGTGCAAGTTGCGCTGCTCCATGATGGCCGGATCCAGTTCCAGTGAGGTGATGATATTGGGCTTACGTCCCTTGCAACCGGTTGTAGCCCAAGGGCATTGTGCCAGAATCTCTTCTTCTGTACGTCTGGGGCGATATTCCGGAAGCACTACCTTTTCCATCATCTGACCGATTACACCGTCGGCCAGAATCATAGCCGGATTGCGGTATTTGAAAGCCAGGTCAAAAGCCAGTCCTACAAAGTCAGCCATTTCCTGTACGGAAGCCGGAGCCAGTGCAATCAGGTGGTAGTCGCCGTGACCGCCTCCTTTGGTAGTCTGGAAATAGTCGGCCTGACTGGGCTGGATGGTACCCAGACCCGGACCTCCTCGCATCACGTTGACCACCAGACAAGGAAGCTCTGCACCTGCGATGTAGGAGATACCTTCCTGCTTCAAGCTGACGCCCGGACTGGAGGATGAAGTCATGACCATTTTTCCACTGCCGGCGCCTCCGTATACCATATTAATTGCTGCCACTTCACTTTCAGCTTGAAGAACTACCATTCCGGTAGTTTCCCACGGCTTCTGCTCGGCAAGCGTTTCCAATACTTCAGATTGGGGGGTGATAGGGTAACCGAAGTAACCGTCCACGCCGATACGGATGGCGGCATGGGCTATGGCCTCGTTACCTTTCATAAGAACAACTTCTTCTGCCATAATTTTTCGATTTTGCTTGTTGGGCATTTTTATTCTTCACTTTTCGCTCTGTACACGGTCAGACAACCGTCCGGGCACACAATGGCGCACGAAGAGCATCCGTTACAGGTATCTTCCACTACCTGTTGTACGTAATTATATCCTTTTTGATTTACTTTCGGGGTGAGTGACAACACATGCAGCGGGCATGCTACCACACATAAGTTGCATCCCTTGCAGCGTTCGGTATTTACGATAACCACACCTTTCATCTTAGCCATAGTATATATCTCTTATTGATTAAACATATCTTTATTATAAAAGTTAAGTATATCCATCACCATCTTTCGGGCATCGGCTGCCGGACTTTCCGGGTCTAGGGCAATCGCTTCCTGATAATTGTTGAGTGCTCCCTGCCAGTCACCTTTTTTCCGATAGGCATTTCCCAAAAGATAATATGCTTCCGCCGTGGGCGAGGAAGCCGTTTGCAACCAATCATTCAGGCGAGATATAGCGGTGTCTACATGTCCTTCATTTATCAGTTGTCTGATGTGATTCAGTTGTTCATTCATGGTCTTTTATGTCATATTGTAACCTTACAAAGATAGTCTTTAATTTGGTACGAGAGTCATTTTTACGGAATAAATAGTAAAAAATACCGATTTTTCTTGTTTGTGCAATTGTGCAACATGTTGATTATTAAAGAGTTTTATGATGTTTTATTTTGTTTCAACTGAAAAAGATGTATATACAACTAAATGATGTTTCTGAAAAGGGGGATTGTGTGTGAATGATAATTTAATGCTTGTCAAAAATTTATTGAAATGCAGGAATCTATTTGATTATGTTATTATTTCTTATAACTTTGTAGCAATTTATTCATGAAACAAACAACTAAATAATTAACTTATCAGATAGAATTATGAACAAGATTCTTCAGAAGGAACATTTTTCCGAAAAGGTCTTCAAACTGGTGATTGAGGCTCCTTTGATTGCAAAGTCGCGTAAGGCGGGACATTTTGTCATTGTCCGTGTAGGCGAGAAGGGGGAACGCATGCCTTTGACTATTGCAGCAGCCGATCCGGTGAAGGGAACCATTACTTTGGTGGTGCAGGAGGTAGGACTTTCGTCTACCCGTCTGTGTGAACTAAATGTGGGTGATTACATTACAGACGTGGTAGGTCCGCTGGGAAAGGCTACTCATATTGAAAACTTCGGGACGGTGGTTTGTGCCGGAGGTGGTGTAGGGGTGGCCCCGATGTTGCCCATCGTACAGGCATTGAAGGCTGCGGGAAACCGGGTTATTACCGTACTGGCCGGACGTACTAAGGAACTGATTATTCTTGAAAAGGAAATGCGTGAGAGCTCGGACGAAGTGATTATCATGACAGACGATGGTTCTTACGGACAGAAAGGTCTGGTTACGGAAGGAGTAGAAGCAGTCATCAAGCGTGAAAAGGTGGACAAGTGTTTTGCCATTGGTCCGGCCATCATGATGAAGTTTGTCTGCCTTCTGACCAAGAAATATGATATTCCGACTGATGTGTCGCTGAACACCATCATGGTGGATGGTACGGGCATGTGTGGTGCTTGCCGTATCACCGTAGGCGGAAAGACGAAGTTCGTATGTGTGGATGGTCCGGAATTCGACGGTCATCAGGTGGACTTTGACGAGATGCTGAAACGTATGGGGGCTTTCAAGGATATTGAGCGTGAAGAAATTCATAAACTGGATACCAAACCTGCAACTTGTGAAGCTGAACAGGCTGCTTCCGGACGAAACGCTGAATGGCGTGAAGCGTTGCGCAAGAGCATGAAGCCGAAAGAACGTGTGGCTATTCCGCGCGTGAAGATGAACGAGCTGGATCCGGAATACCGTTCACACAGTCGCAAGGAAGAAGTGAACTTGGGGCTGAGCGAAGAGCAGGCGCTGACAGAAGCCAAGCGTTGTCTGGACTGTGCCAATCCTTCTTGTATGGAAGGTTGTCCGGTAGGTATTGATATTCCGGGCTTTGTCAAGAACATCGAACGTGGAGAATTTCTGGAAGCTGCACGTACGCTGAAAAAGACCAGTGCACTTCCGGCCGTGTGCGGACGTGTCTGCCCGCAGGAAAAGCAGTGCGAATCGAAATGTATTCACCTGAAGATGGGTCACGAAGCGGTGGCTATCGGTTACCTGGAACGTTTTGCGGCTGACTATGAACGTGAAAGCGGACAGATTTCAGTACCTGAAATTGCAGCCAAGAACGGTATCAAGATTGCAGTGGTGGGTTCAGGACCTGCCGGATTGTCGTTTGCAGGCGATATGGCTAAGATGGGTTACGATGTAACTGTGTTCGAGGCGTTGCATGAAATTGGTGGGGTATTGAAATACGGTATCCCGGAATTCCGTCTGCCGAACAAGATTGTGGATGTGGAAATCGAAAATCTGTCTAAGATGGGTGTGACTTTCGTGAAGGACTGCATCGTAGGTAAGACCATCAGTGTGGAAGACCTCGAAAGCGAAGGCTTCAAGGGAATCTTTGTTGCTTCGGGTGCCGGACTGCCTAACTTCATGAACATTCCGGGCGAGAACTCCATCAACATCATGTCTTCGAATGAGTACCTGACACGTGTGAACCTGATGGATGCAGCCAGCGAAGATGCCGATACTCCGGTGACATTCGGTAAGCGAGTGGCTGTAATCGGTGGTGGAAATACAGCAATGGACTCTGTACGTACCGCACGCCGTCTGGGAGCAGAGAAAGCGATGATTATCTACCGTCGTTCGGAAGCAGAAATGCCGGCTCGTCTGGAAGAAGTGAAACATGCCAAGGAAGAAGGTGTGGAATTCCTGACACTGCACAATCCGATAGAATACATTGCCGATGAGAAGGGACGTGTAAAACAGGTGGTATTGCAGAAAATGGAACTGGGTGAACCTGATGCTTCCGGTCGTCGTAGTCCGGTTGCCATTCCGGGAGCTACAGTAACTCTCGACATTGACATGGCCATTGTCAGTGTAGGTGTATCGCCTAACCCGATTGTGCCGAATTCTATTCCGGGATTGGAATTAGGACGCAAGGGAACTATTGCTGTCAACGATGACATGCAGTCATCCATCCCGACTATCTATGCCGGTGGTGACATCGTGCGTGGAGGAGCCACTGTAATCTTGGCGATGGGTGACGGACGCCGTGCGGCCGCAGCTATGGACCGCCAGCTTCGTCAGGCATAAAAACAAGCTTGAAAATCAGACATAAAAAAACGCTTTGACGTTTGCAAAAGAACGTCGAAGCGTTTTCTTTAAAACGCACTTGCGTTTTAGGTAAAACGTCAAAGCGTTTAAAACAAAACGTCCTTGTGTTTCGGTTGAAGCGCAAGGACGTTTTTCTATGTGGTTACTGACGCAGCTGAGTGCGTGTGATTTCACCTGTATACATGGTGTATGACTTGTTACTATCTGCTTTAATGTTAAGTGATTTCAAGTCTTCAGCCGTCATCTTCTGGTTCATTGACTTCTTACATTCAATAACTGCTGTTGGTTGGGAAGCACCTTGTGCATAGAATGAAATCTTATATTCGCTGCACTGTTCCATCAGGGCACTAAGGGCGATGCGGTCTTGTGCAATCAGCAGGTAAGCTACGTTCTTGTTGAACAATTTACCAAAACCTCCCCAGTTTTCAGCCTTGATTTCTATTTCTTCATCGTTGGCAGTCAGGGTAATGCGTCCGTTCTGCAGCTGGCTGTTCCAGTTGTCCGAGAATTGTGCAACAGGCACTTCTTTCAGCTCGCCGGTCAGGGTTATGGCTGGAGTCAGAGGAATTGCCGGAACTACAGCAGGAGCCGTTTCGTTAGCTAGTACCTTTTGTCCCAGTGCATCGGTTGCCGACTGGAAGAGCTGGTCCTTCAGGTCGATGGTTTCACGACGGAACTTTCCACAGATAGGAGCCAGTTTGGTTTTCTTCTTATTCAGTGCCATGTCGTCAGTAATCCATTCTTCGGCAGTATATTTTTCTCCACCATCGCGGTTCTCGTCATACCAGTAGCGGATGCGGGTCATGGTCATGCGGCATACCCCATCGGCCACATTGATAAGATACTGGTAGTAGATGCGGGTGCGGTCCAGTGACAGGGCGGAAGAAGAGAATACGATGTATTCTTCGGCAGAGGCGGCAATGTCGCCCTCTTCTTCGTTGGTGTAGACTACGCGGCTCTGCAGTTTTCCGTCAGATTTGAAACGGTTGTTGGCCCAGTCCAGCATTTGTTTGTAGAGCTGCTCTTTCGAGAGCGAAGGAGCCTTGATTTCATGATTGAAGGTTACCTTTCCATCCTCCATTGTAATAGCTCCAGCCAGATATTTCGGGTTAGAGTTGTCTTTTTTATCCTTGGCCATTCCGAACAGCGGCAGGCAAGCCAATAAGATGAACAATAGTTTTTTCATGATTCGTATCAAAGTTTTTTATAGTATGAAACATTATTTCTTAAAGATAGCATGTGTAAAGATAGGTATTTTTTTTAACTGCGGTGTAGGAATAGGATTTCTTATTATTTTTTTGTGAAACAATTATACATTTCAGTAAAAACAACAAAGCCCGTTTCCCTTTTCAGGAAAACAGACTTTGTGCGTATTTCTATCAAATAGAACCTCTCCGAAGCAGGAGCGGGGGATTATCGAACGGGAATTTTGTCGATGCGTGCCTGATGGCGTCCGCCTTCAAAATCGGTAGTGAAGAATTCCGTCATGATCTTGTCGGCCATTACTTCATCAATGAAACGTCCCGGCATTACCAGTACGTTGGCATTGTTGTGCTGACGGGCCAGATGAGCGATTTCCGGAATCCAGCAAAGTGCAGCACGGATACCCTGGTGTTTATTCAGGGTGATACCGATTCCTTCACCGCTTCCGCAGATGGCAATTCCCGGATAGCATTCTCCGTTTTCTACTGCCAAAGCCAGCGGGTGAGCAAAGTCGGGATAGTCACAACTGTCGGTTGTGTAAGTTCCGAAATCCTTGTATTCCCATCCTTTGGCTTCCAGCCATTTTTTCACGTATTGTTTCAATTCAAATCCGGCATGGTCGGATGCAAGTCCTATTGTTTTCATCAGAGCATTTCTTTTACTTGGTTATATACATTTTCAGCAGTGAAGCCCAGTTTTTCATCCAGCACTTTGTAAGGAGCAGAGAAACCGAATGATTCCAATCCCCAAATCTTACCGTTGGCACCTACCAGGCCTAACAGGTTGACTGGCAGACCAGCTGTCAGACCAAATACCTTGGCGCCAGCCGGAAGAATGCTTTCCTGATATTCCTTGCTCTGGCTGCGGAACAAACCTTCTGATGGAACTGATACGATGCGAGTCTTCACACCGTCTTTGTGAAGCAGTTCAGCTCCGGCTACCAATGTAGAAACTTCAGAACCAGAAGCTACCATGATAACATCCGGATTTTCGTCAGAACCAGCTACGATGTAAGCTCCCTTGGCAGCCTGTGAGTAGTCTGTACCTGCCGGCAACATGTTGATGTTCTGGCGAGACAGAATCAGAGCCGACGGAGTATCGGTATTTTCCATAGCCAGTTTCCAGCAGACAGTAGTTTCTTCTGCATCTGCCGGACGAAGTACCAGCATAGAGTTCTTTCCGTGGTGGTTTTTCAGTTTTTCCATCAGGCGGATTTGTGCTTCCTGTTCTACCGGTTCGTGAGTAGGACCGTCTTCACCTACACGGAATGCATCGTGAGTCCAGATAAACTTCACTGGCAACTGCATGAGGGCAGCCATACGTACAGCCGGTTTCATGTAGTCTGAGAATACGAAGAATGTACCGCAGGCAGCGATTACACCACCGTGCAGTGCCATACCGATACAGCAGCAAGCCATAGTCAGCTCAGCTACTCCAGCCTGGAAGAAGGCACCGCTGAAGTCACCGTTAACAAATGCGTGAGTCTTTTTCAAGAAACCGTCTGTCTTGTCAGAGTTAGACAAGTCGGCAGAAGCACAGATCATGTTAGGAACCTGCTGTGCCAATGCGCCCAATACAGTAGCAGATGCGTTACGAGTTGCATCGTTTGCTTTCTGCTGGATACCTGCCCAGTCTACTTTCGGAGCTACTCCGCTGAACCATTCTTTCAGCTGAGCTGCTTTTTCCGGATTGGCTGCAGCCCATGCAGCTTCTTCTTCATAACGTGCAGCTACGATAGCTTTCAGTTCTTCTTCACGTTTTGCGTAAATTTCTTTTACGTCGTCGAAGATAACGAACGGATTGTCAGGGTCAGCACCCAAGTTGATCATAGTGTTCTTGTAAGCGTCGCCACCCAGAGGAGCACCGTGAGTCTTACAGTTATGTTCGTATGAAGAATTGTCGTCCTTGCGAGCACCCTTACCCATGATACATTTACCGATAATCAGTGTCGGACGTTTGCTTTCAGCTTTTGCAGCATCCAGAGCGGTACGGATTTGTTCGCAGTCGTTACCGTTGATTTCTATTACGTTCCATCCCCATGCACGGTATTTCATGGCTGTATCTTCAGAGATAACATCCTTTGTTTCTGTAGAAAGCTGGATGTCATTTGAGTCATAGAACATAATCAGGTTGTCCAGACCCAGGTGTCCGGCAATACGGCCTGCACCCTGAGAAATTTCTTCCTGAATACCACCGTCAGAGATATAAGCGTAGATAGTTTCTTTATTGAAAGTAGGGTTACCTGTACGAGCTGCAAGGAATTTGGCAGCGATGGCAGCACCTACAGCGAATACGTGTCCCTGTCCCAGTGGACCAGAAGTGTTTTCAATGCCGCGCATTACGTCTACTTCAGGATGTCCCGGAGTAGGAGAGCCCCACTGGCGTAATTGTTTTAATTCGTCTAATGTAAATTTACCGATAAGAGCCAACTGTGAGTACAACATCGGTGACATGTGGCCCGGATCCAGGAAGAAACGGTCACGACCTTCCCATTTCGGATTCTGAGGGTCATACTGCAGATACTCTGCATACAAGACATTGATGAAATCGGCTCCACCCATTGCACCTCCGGGGTGTCCAGACTTTGCTTTTTCAACCATTGAAGCAGCCAAAATACGAATATTATCAGCAGCGTGGTTCATTATTTGTTTGCTGTTCATATAACTAAATTTTGATTTGTATGCTACATAAAATGCGAGTGGCATACGTCACCCGCTTTTTGAAATTATGAGCAAAGGTATGACATTTATATGTAAATTACAAAGTGGAAATAACTTATTTATTTCACATTTTTTTACTTCTTGTATTTTACTGCAGCCTCTTCTACCGGCAGACAAGCCTTATAATTTTCAATATATGCATTGAATCCGGCTACGTCTTCTGCGGTAGGAGATACCTCTACGCCCGCATTTCCGGCAAATACTTTTTCGTCGAGGAAGTCAGCCAGTGACTGCTTCTTGTCATTGTTCACCAGATAAGAACCTAACAGTGCAATACCCCATGCACCACCTTCTCCTGCGGTTTCCATGACAGAAATCGGAGAATTGATGGCTGCAGCAAGAACTCTCTGACCTACACCTTTGGTACGGAACAAACCTCCATGACCGGTAATTCGGTCTACTTTAATCTTTTCTTCGTTGAAGAGGATGTCATTTCCAATCTTCAGTACGCCTACCGATGCATACAAGTGGGCACGCATGAAGTTGGCCAGGTTGAATTTATCGCCTGCTGTACGTACGAACAACGGGCGTCCTTCTGTCAAACCGGTTACAGGTTCGCCTGAGAAGTAGTTGTACGAAATCAGTCCGCCGCAGTCTGCATCACCTGTCAGTGCATTGTTGTACAGCTTGCCGAAGATTTCGTCCATATCTACCGGCATACCCATCAGTTCCTGGTATTCCTTGAACAGATTTACCCATGCATTCAGGTCGGAAGTACAGTTGTTGCAGTGTACCATGGCTACCAGGCTTCCGTCAGGAGTAGTCACCATGTCAATCATTTCGTAAGGCTTTGACAGGTCTTTTTCCAGTACAATCATAGAGAAAGAAGAAGTACCAGCCGATACATTACCTGTGCGCTGTTTTACGGCATTGGTAGCCACCATACCTGTTCCTGCATCACCTTCCGGCGGACAAACAGGTACACCTGCTTTCAGATGGCCTGATACGTCGAGTCTCTTGGCACCTTCTTCGGTCAGGCAACCGGCATTTTCTCCTGCCAGCAATACTTTCGGCAGAATGTCTGTCAGTTTCCAGCTGTATCCGTAAGGAGCTACTAACTTGTCGAACTTTTCAATCATTTCGGCAGAGTAGTTCTTTGTTTCAGGGTCGATAGGAAGCATACCTGAAGCATCACCGATACCTAAAACTTTTTCGCCGGTAATCTGCCAGTGTACGTAACCTGCCAGTGTAGTGAAGAAAGTGATGTCCTTCACATGTTCTTCCTTGTTTAGGATAGCCTGATAAAGGTGAGAGATACTCCATCTCAACGGAATGTTGTAGACAAAGAGTTCAGACAGTTCGGCAGCTGCTTTGCCTGTGTTGGTATTTCTCCATGTACGGAACGGTACGAGGATTTCTTCTTTATCGTTGAAAGCCATGTAACCGTGCATCATGGCACTGATACCGATGGCTGCCAAGTTTTCTATTTCGATGCCGTACTGGTTTTTTACGTTTAAGCGAAGGTCAGCATAGCAGTCCTGTACTCCTGCCCAGATGGCTTCAATGCTGTAGGTCCAGAGTCCATCTACCAGCTGATTTTCCCAGGTGTGACTTCCCTGAGCAATAGGTTTATTTTCCTGGTCAATCAGGACAGCTTTGATTCGGGTAGAACCGAACTCAATACCCAAAATGGCTTTACCTGCCTCAATGGTTGACTTTGCATCTTTCATATTAAAAATCGATTAGTTAAAGTGAAAAATAAGGCAATATTAAAAAATAAAAGTGCTGCCAGAAAGAAATCTTCTGTCCAGCACTTTTAAGATATACTTGGTTAAGTATTAGCAAAGAGCTTTGTTCAGCATGTAGTATACTTCGTTCATGCGAAGTTCTTTCTTGAATCCGTCGATGGTAGTATCCTTGTTGATATGTACCATTTCGATTCCAGCGATTTCAGCATAGTCTTCCCAGTATTCTGCAGTCAGGTCGTATGAGAAGCAAGAGTGGTGAGTACCACCAGCCAAAATCCATGCACCTGCACCGATTTCGAAGTTAGGCATCGGTTTCCAAAGTGCAGAAGCAACCGGCAATTTCGGCAGCGGTTTCGGTTCGATACATTCTACGTCGTTTACAATCAGACGGAAGCGGTTGCCCATGTCTACTACAGTAGCAGTACATCCTGTACCTACCTTAGAAGTGAAGACAAGACGTGCAGTCTGGCTCTTGCGTACACCGATACCGAGGAAGTGTACTTCCAGACGAGGTTTCTTGGCAGCAATCATCGGACAAACTTCCAGCATGTGAGCCTGAAGGATAGAGCTGTTTTCACCGTCGAAGTTCAGTGTGTAGTCTTCCAGGAAAGAACATCCGTTAGGCAATCCCTGGTTCATTACCCATACTGTACGATACAAAGCAGCTGATTTCCAGTCACCTTCTGCACCGAAACCATATCCTTCTGCCATCAAGCGCTGTGAAGCCAATCCCGGAATCTGGTCGAAGTAGCTTCCGTCAGTCTGACCCAGGTCATCGAAGTTAGTTGTGAAACCTTTAGCACCTTTAGCTTTCAGGATAGCACGCAGAGCCAATTCAGCTTTTGCGGCATTCCATACTTTCTGGTATGCTTCAGAAGCTTTGTCTTCCAGTGCTGCATCGTGATCATATTCATTGAAGTAAGTTTTTACAAGAGCTTCTACCTCTTCATCTTTTACTTCTTTGTGATAGCTCATCAGTTCGCTTACCGGACAGTAGTCTACGTGGTAACCCATGCGCTGTTCAGCTTCTACCTTGTCACCGTCAGTAACGGCTACGTTGTTCATCTGGTCGCCGAAACGCAGAATCAGCATATCCTGAGAATCTGCCCATGCAGCACATACGCGCATCCATACAGCAATCTTAGACAAAGTGTTTTCGTCTTTCCAGTAACCAACTACTACTTTGCGGCGTACACGCATACGAGCGCAGATGTGACCAAATTCACGGTCACCGTGAGCTGACTGGTTCAAGTTCATGAAGTCCATATCCATGGTGTCCCAAGGAATTTCCTTGTTGAACTGAGTGTGCAGGTGGAGCAACGGTTTCTTCAACTGCTGCAAGCCGTGAATCCACATTTTAGCAGGAGAGAAAGTATGCATCCAAGTGATGACACCGATACATTTTTCTTCGTTGTTAGCTGCTTTGAACACTGCTTCTACTTCTTTAGAAGAGTTGGCAGTTCCTTTATATACTACTTTCACAGGCAATTTGCCGCTGGCATTCAAACCTGCTACCATTTCGTTACTGTGTGCGTCTACTGCGATAACTGCATCGCCTCCGTAAAGGAGCTGAGCTCCGGTTACGAACCATACTTCATATTGATCAAATGCGTTCATAGTGATTTTATGTTTTTAATTGGTTGGATATTTGTTTTTATGTTATTTTTTCTGTCCGTAATAAGCGTTCGGACCGTGCTTGCGGCTGAAGTGTTTTTCTACCAGCAGCGGGTTCATGGTCAGATTCGGATTGACAGCGTAAGCAATGCTGGCCATTTTGGCAACCTGCTCCATGACTACGGCATTGTGAACGGCATCGTGTGCATCCTTACCCCATGAGAAAGGACCGTGGTTCTTTACGAGTACACCCGGAGTATGTACCGGATTCATACCTTCGAAACGTTTTACAATCACGTTTCCTGTTTCCATTTCGTAGGCGCCCTTCACTTCTTCTTCCGTCATGTCGGCAGTGCAGGGGATAGCTTCGTGGAAATAGTCGGCGTGAGTAGTTCCGATGTTCGGAATATCGCAGCCAGCCTGTGCCCATGCAGTGGCGTATGTAGAATGTGTATGTACCACACCGCCGATTTCAGGGAAGGCCTTGTACAGTACGAGGTGAGTCGGTGTGTCGCTTGAAGGACGCAAGTTTCCTTCTACTATGTTTCCTTCCAGGTCGACTACTACCATGTCTTCGGCTTTCATTTCATCGTAAGACACTCCACTGGGTTTGATAACCACCAGTCCGCTTTCACGGTCGATGGCTGATACGTTTCCCCACGTGAAAATAACCAGTCCGTGTTTCACCAAATCCAGGTTGGCATGGAACACTTTTTCTTTCAGTGCTTCTAACATATTCTTAAAGTTTGAATTTCGGATCTTTCAGATAAGCCTTGTCGTTGAATTTGTAAAGAGAGGCTCCTCTTCGTGATCCTGTTTTATCAATTTTATCTGTTTTCTCTATAAATCCCATTTCTGCAATACGCTTGCGGAAATTTCGCTTGTCCATCGGTTCACCGTAAATTGCTTCGTAGAGACTCTGGAGCTGTGTCAGGGTGAACAACTCCGGCAAGAGGTTGAAGCCGATAGGGGCTCTTGAAGCTTTTTGCTTCATAATGGCACGAGCCTTCTCGACCATTTCATTATGGTCAAAAATCAGGTCGGGTAGGTTATTAATGTTTACCCAGTATGCGTTGTGCTGCTGTACCAGCTCACGGTCATATTCATTGATGTTGATTAAGGCATAATAAGCCAGTGAGATAACTCGTTCGCCCGGATCTCGGTCTACAGCTCCGAATGCACCGATCTGGTCCATATACACATTTTCCAGTCCGGTCAGTTCGCTCAATACGCGTTTGGCAGCATCATCGGCACTTTCGTTTTCCTGAATGAAGCCTCCCATCAGCGACCATTGTCCCATTGCAGGTTCGAAATTTCTTTTGAGTAGCAATAGATTCAGTTCGCCTTTGTCGAATCCGAAGATAATACAGTCGATTCCGACATAAAATTTGGGATTATGATTATAATATGTGGTCATGAAGTTCGTGACTTTTGGTTCTTTACAACTTAGTTTCTTGGGTCTCTGTTATTTTTCTACTGTAAACTTGAAGATACAGTGACTGTGGTAAGTCTGTCCCGGAGTCAGAATAACAGAAGGCCATTGCGGTTTGTTAGGACTGTCAGGATAGTGCTGAGTTTCCAGACATACAGATGCACGCTGCGGATACACGATACCTTTCTTACCTTTCACCGTTCCGTCCAGGAAGTTTCCGGTATACACCTGAATACCCGGTTCGTCTGTATATACTTCCAGACTGATACCTGTGGTCGGACTGGTCAGTTTGGCTGCCACCTGATTGATGTCACCTTTGGTTTTCAGTACCCAGTTATGGTCAAATCCGTTACCGAATTTTACTTGTTCATTAGAGAAGTCTGTCACTCCTTCGCTGATGGCTTTCGGTGTGTTGAAGTCAAACGGAGTATTCTTTACCGCCATCATTTCCCCTGTCGTCATGAAGGTGCTGTCTACCGGAGTAATACTGTCGGAAGCTACGTAGAGCAGGTGATCTGTAGCTGGTTTAGACGGGTCGCCATTCAGGTTGAAATAAGAATGGTTGGTCATGTTAATAACTGTGGTCTTGTCAGTAGTAGCATCATATTTGATGTCGATGGCATTGTCAGCTGTCAGTGAGTAAGTCACATTGGCAGTCACATTTCCCGGGAAGTTATTGTCTCCGTCGGGCGATTTCATGGTCAGCACGATGGTGCTGTCATTAGCTTGGTTTGCTTCGTATACCTGATACTGCCATCCGGTAGGACCGCCGTGCAGACAGTGTCCGAAGTTATTGGTCGGAAGCTGGATTTCCTGTCCGTCGATAGTGATTTTCCCTTTATTGATTCGGTTGGCATAGCGGCCGATAGAAGCTCCGAAGTCACTTGGAATATTCTGATAATCTGCAATGCTGTCAAAACCGAGAACTACATCCGTCATCTTTCCGTTCTTGTCAGGAACCATGACCGATACGATTCGTCCGCCGAAATTGGTTACACAAACTTCCATACCCTGGCTGTTCTTCAAAGTATAAAGTTTGATAGGTTTGGCATTTTCAGCTGAAACCTCAAAATTAGCAGGGTTCAAGCCTGATAATGTCAGCTCCGGTTGCTGGGCTTGCTTGGAAGCACAACCGCTCAATACTGCAAGGATGATACTTGCCCCTAAGAAAGATTTATTCATGCTTTTCATGTGAAATTATTGATGTTTTTATCTATGGTGTAAAAGTAACACTTAAAACAATTGCTTGTTCTTTTTTTCAGATGTTTTTCAACATAGAATGTGTGTTTTTCAGTAGTTTCTATAAAAAAGGAAGAGGACATGCGGTTTTTGATTTGCATGTCCTCTTTTTATGAGTTGGTTTCTATGGATTACCAGAAGTATGCGTAGAACAATGCGCACAGAACGACAACTCCCAATGTAGCGATTACATCCCACATATTCCAGCTTTCGCGAATTGCTTTCTTATAGTCGCCAGTGAAAGTGATGGCTGCAATTTGTTCAGATGTTGGTTTGGCAGTAAACATGGATACTACGTACATCATGATAACGATGAATACCAGCAACCATACTTCAAAGATAAGCCAGTTAGTCTGCCAGAACCAAGAAGTGTATTCCCAGAACGCTCCGTCCATAACTGCTTTACCAGAGTCGGTAAGCACGTTGGTCAACAGACGCAACATACCAATAAGGAAGCCTCCGATAAGTCCCCATTCTCCAGCTTTCGGTGTGATGCGCTTAGAGAAGATACCTAGGGTAAATACGGCTACCATGGCAGGAGCAATCAGAGACTGAATATCTTGAAGATAAGAATACAGGTTACCCATGTTCATCATGATAGGCATCCAAGCCAGTCCCAACAGTACGACAACGACTGTAGCTATACGACCTACCATTACGTAGTGACTTTCGCTCATGCCTTTCTTCATAGGTTTGTAGAAGTCTTCTGTAAACAGTGTTGCACAGCTATTAAAGAATGCAGCCAAAGAAGCCACCAGGGCGCAGATGAAACCGATGGTTACGATACCTTTCACACCTGCAGGCAAGATGTTCTTTACCATCATGGCAAAAGCACCATCTGTGTCATGTGTGTTAGTGATATCCATTACGATGTTGCTGCCGGTCTTCTGTGAGAGGGCGAATGCCACCATACCCGGAATCAGGAACATGAATACAGGCAACAGTTTGAAGTAACCGGCTGCAATTGTACCGCGGCGTGCACGTGCCATAACTTTACGGTTATCTTCTCCCTTAGTCTGTCCGAGCACACGCTGTACGATGTGCTGGTCAGTACACCAGTACCAGAAACCGATGATAGATGCTCCGAGGAATACCACATAGCCCGGGAATTGCGGATACATAGGGTCTGCAGGGTCAGTATGGAACATGTGAGTTGTACCGAAGCCATCGTGTGCAGCATTACAAACAGCCATCATCTGTGACCATCCTTCTGAGATGCTGCCATCACCCAGCATATTCAAGCCTAAGAACAAAACTAAGAATGAACCAATGATAAGAATAGGAGTCTGGATAGCAGAAAGTGTCATTACACCTTTCATACCGCCGAAGACAGTGAAGATAGCTGTGATGAAGATAAGGCCGATTGCTCCCCACCAGAATGGAAGTCCAAGTAAGTATTCAAAGAATATACCACCAGTAAATGCAGTAACAGATACTTTTGTCAATACGTAGGCAATCAGTGTAATGATAGATAACCATGAACCAGTACGTTGTGTGTAGCGGAATTTCAGGAAGTCAGGCATAGTGATAATCTTGCCCATTTTGTTGTTTAATAACTGATAGAAAGGAACGAACAACCATCCTAAAATAAGAATCATCCATCCTTGCATTTCCCAGTGTGCCATTCCCACACCGTCTTTTGCACCTGTACCTGCCAATCCTACAAGGTGTTCGGAACCGATGTTTGCTGCGAAGATAGCAGCACCGATAATGTACCAAGGTTCCCCTTTTCCGAAAAGGTAGTCCTGACTGTCGGCACCTTTCATCTTTTCCTGATCTTTCTTTATTGCACGGTAAACAGCCCACACAATAGCAATGACTCCGACGGTGAGGACCAGCCAGTCGAGCCAAATAAATTCAGTTGAATTCCAATTCATAATAGTATTATTTTAATTATTTGTGTATTGATTTTGCGGTTATCAAAAACGTGTTTTATGCTGTTCGTTTTTCAAAGTGTATTAGTAACACTAATTCAAGTGCAATATTACGGATAAGTGTAAAAATACACTAATAAAAGCCCATGTTTTAGAGCATGTTTCGTCCTTTTTTTTCGTTCTCCTTCGTTTTTAACATTTCTGCAAACGATGAAAGTAAAAAACTTCTGTCAACTTTTGAGTATTTTTATGTGTTCGTTCGTATTAGTTATTGTGAAAATAAAAAACTAGAAGATATGAAAAGAGTGATTCTGTGGCTGTGCCTGTCTGTGGTTATAGGGGCGGTACAAGCACAAACCGGGCGGTTGGACTTGAAACTTCCGCAAGGACATCCCCGCTATCTGACCACACAGGAGGGGAAGAAAGAAACTCAGGAGTTGATTAAAAAGGCTCCTTGGGCAAAAGACGTGTATGAGCGGCTTCGGCAGCGGACAGATAAATATGTGGACCGCGGAACGGATTGGCTGTCCTCCCGTTTGCTGATGTACTGGAACACACATGCCACCGACGTATATATAAAAGGTGAATACTACGACCATGCCGGAGGTGAGAAGGCACCGGCTCCTACAGTGGTGTTTACCGGAGCGCGCAGCCATGCCACCAATTACAACCGTCCGCGTCTGGAAGACCTGAAACCCTATCAGGAAGATGCCAGAGGATTGTATCTGTCTAATAAAACCCTGGAAGGTAATCCTTATGAGTGGGTGAGCATCAGCAAAACCGGAAGAATGATTGAAAGCATCAACAATGAAATCGTAGGCATAGCCCGCGATGCGGCATTCCTCTGGTGGCTGACCGGCGAGCAGAAGTATGCCACGGCAGCTGCTTCCGTCTTTGATGTGTACATGACAGGTCTGTACTACCGCAATGTGCCTGTCGACTTGAATTATGGTCACCAGCAGACGCTCGTAGGAATGACTTCCTTTGAGGTGATTCATGAAGATGTCATAAATTCCTTGGTGCCGCTTTATGATTTCCTTTATGCGTATCTGCAGAAAGAAAAGCCTGAAAAGATGACCATCTATGCCGATGCGTTCAAGAAATGTGCCGATAATATCATCGCCAACGGGGTACCTCACAACAACTGGAACCTGCTGCAGGCGCATTTCATTATGAATATTGCCCTGATTCTGGAAGATGATGCGAAGTATGCTGACGGCAAAGGACGCCAGTACTATATCGATTATCTGGTGAACCAGTCGTCCATCCGTCAGTGGTCATTGAAAAAACTGGCCGATTACGGATTCGATGCAGCAACGGGTATCTGGGCAGAATGTCCCGGCTACAGCAGTGTGGTGGTAGGTGATTATGCCAGCTTTGTCAGCCTGTTCGATGAGAATCTGGGTATGGACCTGACCAAGGAGATTCCGGTACTTCCGAAAGCTGTAGAAGCTATGCCGCAATACCTTTTCCCGAACCGTATGGTCTGCGGGTTTGGCGATACGCATCCTTCCACACTGCGGACGGATATTTTCCGTTATATGATTCAGAATGCCCGTACCCATGGAAAGTCTGAAGAAGAACGAAAGTTTACAGCCATGCTGAAACTGTTCGATCCGTCTTCTTCTCTTCCGGTGGCAGAAAGAGGCAAGGCACCGGTAGCCATTACTTCTTTCTTTGCCGGGAAACCGCTCGTGTTGGATGAAAAAGTGAAAGCTGGCCAAATTGACGACTATGTAACTCCGACTTTCTATGCCCCGAATGTGAGCTGGCTGGTACAGCGCAACGGGATGAATCCCCGTCACAGTCTGATGGTGTCACTGAACGGAAGTGAAGGCAATCACATGCACGCCAACGGCATCAGCATGGAACTGTATGGCAAGGGCTACGTGCTCGGTCCGGATGCCGGTATCGGAAAAACTTTGTATCAGGGCCTGGATTACCTGGAGTACTACAGCCAGTTCCCTTCGCATAATACGGTCTGCGTAGACGGAATTTCTTCTTATCCTGTCATGAAGAGCAACCATTCCTTCAAGCTGCGTGCCCTGTATCCTGCGACTGGCGAACGGATTCCTTACCAGCCGATTTCTTATAGTGAAGTCTACTTCCGCGAACCGGAAACTTTTGCCGACCAGACCCGTCTTAACGGAATTGTCAATGTGGGTGATTCTGCAGGTTATTATATCGATATATTCCGTAGCCGGAAAGTAGAAGGTGGCGACAAGATGCACGACTATTTCTATCATAACTTAGGACAGCAGATGACGCTGACAGCGGCCGATGGCAGTGAACTCGGACTTCAGCCTACGCAGGAACTGGCCTTTGCCGGATCCCATCTGTATGCTTATTCCTATATATATAATAAGAAGCGGGCGGTGACAAGCAAAGACGTGAAAGCCGGATTTACCATCCAGATGCCCGACAAGGACGATATTACGATGAACCTCTGGATGAAAGGGGAGGAAGGACGCGAAATCTTTTCAGCCCTGAGCCCCATGACGGAAGGACTGAGCCGTATCAAGAACATGCCGTATTCCATCAAGGACCAGCCTACGCTCACTTTCGTGGCACGCCAGAAAGGAGAAGCTTGGAACCGTCCGTTTGTGGCCGTGTATGAACCTTCTACCGTAAAAGAACCTTCCTGCATTGCGGCGGTCGATTATCCGCAGGTAAAAAGCGAACAGCAGGGCAGCCATGTCGGCATACGCGTGGCACTGACCAATGGAAATGTCGACTGGATTCTGTCGTCGGATGAGAATGCACACCACTGCAAGTTGGAAAAGTTGCAGGCCCGTGCAGGCTATGCGCTGTGTCGTCAGTCGGAAAAGGGAGAGACTATTCAGGCCTTCCTGGGCAACGGTACACAGCTGGAAGCAGATGGAGTGAGCATCCGGACAGATGTACCTGCTGATGTTTTGCTGTTGAAGCAAGATGGAAAATGGATGTACACAGCTACGGCTCCTTGTAGGGTAGTTGTAGGAAAGAAAAAATATACACTTTCGGTTTCAAAAGAGTTACGTCTTTTGAAGTAAAATGAAATTTTAAGTTTGCTTTTGTAGTAATATATTGATTTATAATTGTATATGCTCTTCCAGTACTTCCTTTGCAGTACTTCAGTACTGCAAAGGAAGTACTGTGGTACTGTCTAGGAAGTATTGTAGTACTTCTTTGACAGTACTTATCAGGGTATGAGGTTTTGTATTGATGTCTGGGAAGACAGTGCGGTTTTTTGTCGGATATTTTTATGAAATATAGGCAGATTCTATGTATTTTTGCTCATGAAACCTATGGCAGTTTTGTAAATGAAGAAATGTTTGATATATATTTATCTCCTTTTGTTAACCAGTCTGTGCTGTTTGCAAGCGGGAGCTGTTTCCTCCGAAATCCGTAGTTTGTCCGTATCCGACGGACTTCCTGATTTGGTCATTAATACGATATACAAAGATTCAAAAGGTTATGTCTGGATGGGAACGAATACCTCAGTGGAGCGTTTTGATGGCATACGCCTGGAGCATTACATGGTAGAGGGAAGTAATGAGAACCTGAAGCGGGTGTTTGCACTGGTTGAGATGCCGGGCAATGAACTATGGGTTGGTACGGGCATGGGACTTTTCCGCTTGGCCGATGATGCCGAGAAGCTCGAGCGGCTGGCTCCTGAAATGATTACAAGCGGGGTACATGCATTCTGTAAGTTGGGGGATGTGCTCTATGTAGGAACGGAAAAAGGATTGTATGTATACAAGGGAGGAGTTTTTGAGCATGTGCTGGTAGACAAGAATGTCTTTTCGCGTGCGAATTTTGTAACGGGAATGGCGGAAGGAGAAGACGGCATATTGTGGCTCTCTACGATGGGAGGCTTGAAATCTCTTCGTTTGTCCGACCAGACTATTACTTCTTTTTCAGATAAATTGGCGAAGAACGGACAGAACCTTTCTTTCTATAATATCACACGTATCGGTTCAAAGATTTTTATGGGTACAATGTCCAGCGGGCTGGTGCTTTTTGATACAGCCAGCAAGCACTTTTCACGCTATCTGGATGTCGGTTGTGGAGTCATCTCTGCCTTGTCGGGCGATGGGAAAGACCTGCTCTATGTAGGAACGGACGGAAACGGTGTGCATTTTATTTCTGTGAGTCGCCAGCGCGTTATCCGTACCTTCCGGCACGACCGTGAGGCCGATGGCCAGATTCGTTCCAATTCTGTGTACTCCGTATTGGTCGACCGTGACGGTTTGTTATGGATTGGCTTTTACCAGTTGGGGGTAGACTACACCTTGTTCCAAAGCGACTTGTTTTCCACCTATCAATATGAGAATTTGTTTGATTCCAGAGACATGGCCGTTCGTACCATTGCCTTTCATGGAAGTCAGAAACTGATAGGTTCGCGCGACGGCTTTGTGTTTATCGATGAGGCCGATGGCAGATTCCAGATATTCAAGGCGCCCCGTCTGCGGGCTTCCATCATTGTGTCAAGCTGTTATTTCAACGGGAAATATTATATCGGAACCTATGGGGGAGGTATGTATGTGCTCGATGGCGCCACACTGGAACTGCGGGATTTTGAGATTGCTTCCGAACCCTTCCAGCATGGACATATTTTTGTGCTTCGTCCTGACGACCGGGGAAATCTGTGGATTGGTACTTCTGCCGGATTGTATTGTTACCGGAGCGGGAAAATTGTGCGTCACTTCAAGAGCGACAGTTCCAAGCTGCCCGAAGGCAACGTTTATGAGATTTATTTTGATTCATCCCATAAAGGATGGATTTGTACGGAAAGCGGCATCTGCATCTGGGACCCTTCGTCCGAAAGCTTGAAGAACGATGTGTTCCCGGAAGGATTTGTGCATAAAGAAAAAATCCGTATGATTTATGAAACTTCCGACCATCAGCTCTATTTCTTGCCAGATAAAGGAGAATTGTTTGTATCCGACCTTACCATGAGTCATTTTAGCCGGCTCACTCCCGGAACGCTGTTGGACGGAAAGTCGTTGATGGCTGTGGTGGAAGATTCGGAAGGCTGGCTGTGGGTGGCGACCAATAAGGGTATGTACCGTTTCGACAAGAAAACCAAGGTCGTACCTTTCAATTTTGCCGATGGTATTCCCAGCCTGATATTCATCAACTGCATTCCGATAAAAGATGAAGACGGAAACTTCTGGTTTGGTAACTCCAGAGGACTGGTGCGCCTGAATGGGAAAGACATGGATATGCTCCCCAGCCGTTATATTATTTCGTTGTCGGATGTGCTGGTCAATGGTAAGAGCATGCAGCATCAGCTTTCGGGAGAAGAAGGCCATTACGCGCTCACACTGGAGAATTCGCAGAAGAGCGTAATCATTCAGTTCTCTGCACTTACGTACAGCGACCCGAACAGCCTGATGTATGAGTATAAGTTAGGAGAGGATGGAGAGTGGATTTCCTTGATGGGAAAATCGGAAGTATCGCTGTATGATTTACCTTCGGGAGTCACTTCTTTTGTTATCCGTCAGATTGGGTATCCCGATTCGGCCATGACCTTGGATATTTGTATTCCCGACCGTTCCTGGTATAAGTGGATATATTCTCTTGTGGCATTGTTGTTGGCGGCTGCAGGTGTGTATGTGTTCCGCCGTAGCCTGTTGCGTGTGGTATGGGCCGTTTTACGTAAGCTGAACGGCTTTAACGACGCGGAAATACCGACGGTTGTGGAGGCAGATAAGAAAGAAGAAGAGGCAGAAGAAGTCGTAACACCGGAAATAGAACCAGTGACGGAGGAAGAAACTGTGTCGGAACTTGTAGAGTCGAAGTCCGAGAAAAAGACTGCTTCTTCCGCTGATGACAAATACCGGACGAACAAGGTCAGCCCGGAAGAGTGCAAGCGGCTTTACCGTCTGCTGGAACAGGAGATGAAGCGCAACAAACCCTATCGTAATCCGAATCTTAAAGTGGCAGATCTTGCCGTAGCGATAGGCACTTCCTCCCATTCACTTTCCTATCTCTTCAACCAGTATTTGGAAAAGAATTATTATGACTATATCAACGAATATCGTGTAGAAGAATTCAAGTCGCTTATCCTGAAAGACGAGTATGCAAAATATACCCTGACTGCCATGGCAGAATATTGCGGTTTCAGTTCGCGTGCCTCATTCTTCCGTACGTTCAAGAAACTGGCTGGAATAACTCCGAACGAATACATCAAACAAGTCTCAGGTGAGCACCGTCCGGTAGATTGAGAGGCTTTTTAGTGTCAGATTTTGAAAAAGAATCCTATACAGAAGTGTCAAATAATAATTTGAGACTCTTGTATAGGATTCTTTATTTTATTGAAAATCAAATGATTGTATAAAAATCAGTCTTGAAGGATAAGGTGAGATTTATTCCATGTTATATTTGTTTTAGTTTTTTGGAATTGTAAATACATTTGCAGTGTCAAAAAACCAAAACAAGCTAATTTATGAAAGACCTGACGAACACATCCAATGAGCTAGTAGCACAGATTTTTGCGGACTACCATCAGTCGGTCTTCTTTTATATCTATAAGAAAATAGGAGAAAAAGAAGATGCGGAAGATTTGGTTCAGGACGCATATCTTCGCCTTTTGGAATACCGTACTATGCTTCGTCCCGATACCGTAAAATATTTCTTGTTTACGATTGTCCGTAATCTGGTATCCGACTATTTCCGTCATCTTTATAGAAAGCAGGAAGCTTCTGTTTACCTGGAAGAATGTGGTCAGGCCCAGCAGGCTGTGGCTGCAGATACCCATGTCGTTGTACGCGACTTGCAGAAACAAGAACTGATGAGGGTGAAATGTCTTCCTTGCCAGCGTCGGAAAATCTATGTCATGAATCGTTTTGAGGGGAAAACATCGGCTGATATTGCTACCGAACTGAATCTTTCACAGCGTACGGTAGAGAATCATCTGTTCATCAGCCGCAAGGAAGTGCGCAACTATATGAAACAATGTATATAAAATATGAAAAGTAGTGAGATTGTTAATTTAAGGTTTAATCTTATGAAGAATGATTTTCTGAAGAATTCATCGCAGAGAGTCCTTTTCTCAGCCTTGATGGCATCGGCACTGGCAATTGGAAACCTTGCTCCCATGCATGCGGAGGTGACTTCTGTCCAGTCAGTCATGCAGTCGGTGAATGTGAAAGGACAAGTGTTGGACGGTGACGGAATTCCCGTTATCGGTGCAAGTATCCTTGAAAAAGGTACTACGAATGGAGTAATTACGGATATAGATGGTAACTATTCGTTGAGTGTATCCTCAAAAAATGCCGTAATTGTGATTTCTTATATTGGTTATAAAACGGTGGAATTGCCTGCTTCCGACCCCGGTCTGGCGAATGTCGTGCTAAAGGAAGATACGGAAGTGCTGGAAGAGGTGGTAGTAGTGGGGTACGGTGCGCAGAAGAAAGAAACACTGACAGGTGCGGTCACTGTAGTAACCGACAAGATGATTCAGGGAAAAGGTTCGCTTTCTTCTCCGCTACAGGCCATGCAGGGGCAGGTTCCGGGTGTGACCATTACGCGTAACTCTTCTGCTCCGGGTGATGAAAGTTGGGGCATGAAGCTTCGTGGAGCTGTATCGGCCAATGCGGCTGACCCGTTGATTGTCATTGATGGAGTAGCATACGAGGGGACTAATGCCTTGCGTAACATCAATCCTTCGGATATTGAATCCATTAACTTTCTGAAAGATGCTTCAGCTGCCATTTATGGTTCGCGTGCAGCTGGAGGTGTGGTTTTGATTACGACGAAACAGGCCAAGGAAGGGAAGACCCGCATTGAATACAGTGCGTCGTACACAGCCAAGTTTGTAGGATTACAGCCGGAACTGATGTCGATGAATGAATGGGCGAATGCAGTGATTCAGGCTCGTACGAATGATGGATATACGGATAGTGATACATGGATTCAATATGCGAAACTGGCTTTGCAAAATGAAGGAAAGTATATTGATTTGCAGCATAGTGCCAATCCGTTTACTTCTGCATTTACGGATGTGATGGATTTTGTGTACATGGATACCAACTGGACAGACGTGCTTTTCGGCAATGCAGGTTCTACTCAGCATGACTTGTCTATCTCTGGGGGAACGGATAAAAACTTGTATCGTTTGTCTGTTGGATATTTATATGACGGAAGTAACTTGAAATGGGGAAATAACAACAACCAGCGTTTTAATGTCCGCCTGACAAATAAAATACAACTGACAGACTGGTTTAAGCTGGAGTCTGTAATAGCTTATAACCGGCAAGACCAGGTTACTCCATCGCGTATCAATCAGGCTCTGACTGGTTCCTATCCGCAACCCGGTCTTCCGGCTTCTACTATTGACGGAAAGCCTTATTCTTGGGGAACCTGGCTGTCTCCTATCTGGTATGCGGAATTAGGAGGTGACAATCGTTTGAAGGTATCTGAGGTAAATATCAGCGAGAAGCTTACGTTCAACCTGGCAAAGGGACTTGATTTGGTTGGTAACGTGGGTTATAACACCTCCAATGCGAGTCGCGATATAAAACAAATGGCCATCACTTCTTACAATTATACGGGAACCACAGTCAATACCGGCCCGGCGGTTTCCAAACAGGAAGAATCATCGTATGAGAAAACTTCGTCCCGTCGTGATTTCTATTCTTTTACTGGCTATCTGAATTATGAGAAAGATTTTGAAAGCGGACATAATCTGAATGTCATGGTGGGTACTCAGTATGAACTGACGGAGTATGATTATTTTGGTGCGAAGGTGAAAGATATTCAGAATTCTCTGGAGACCATCAATGGAGCCGGAACACTGAATCTGACAGACCAGAAAGGTACCAAATGGCACGAAGCGATTATGTCTTATTATTCTCGTCTGAATTATAACTATAAATCAAAATACCTGACCGAGGTGAATTTCCGTTATGATGGTTCTTCCAAATTTAAGGAAGGCCGTTGGGCACCTTTCTATGGCGTATCTGCCGGATGGCGTATTTCTGAAGAAAGTTTCATGGATGCTACGGACGGCTGGCTGGATGAATTGAAGCTTCGTTTGTCTTATGGCGTGGTAGGTAACCAGAGCGGTATCGACCGTTATGAAGGAGCGCAATATTATGATTTTAAGTCACTGAATGGTGCACTTCTGGGGACGGATAAGGCCACTACCATTGATACAAACGGAAAAATCGCTTCTGCCTCACGTGAATGGGAACGTATTCACAACTATAACGTAGGACTTGATTTCCGTGTATTGAACGGCCGGTTTTCGGGAACGCTCGAAGGATACTTAAAGCGTAACAACAATATGCTGATTAATGTGACCTATCCGGGTGTGCTGGGTGACAATGCCGGTTATTCAAACTCTGGAAAATTTGAGGCAAAAGGTTTTGAAGCGCAAGGTACCTGGTCGGATAAAATAGGAAACGTCTCTTATCATATAGGAGGTACTTTTTCTTACAATACCAACAAGCTGATTGATATAGGCGGAGCCACGGTGCTGGCAAGTGGTTTTAAAGACAAGCAGCAGGGATATCCGTTAAACAGTATTTTCGGCTTGCGTTATATCGGGAAGATACAGAATGAGGAACAGCGCCAGAAATACTTGTATCGTTATCTGACCGGAAATACCATTGGACTGACCAATGACATTCGTGTGGGCGACAACATGTTCGAAGATGTCAACAAGGACGGGAAGCTGGATTACAATGACTACGTCTATCTGGGTTCGGACGACCCGAAGATTTCGTTCTCATTCAACGGGGGAATTGAGTGGAACAATTTCGATTTGTCGGTTGTGTTTCAGGGGGTAGCCCAGCGTACGATTTTCCGTACAGGAAATAACAACGGTAATGAAACATGGCGTATCCCGATGAAGGCTACTTATCTGAATACTTCCAATCAGTCTGTGGGTAATACATGGACTCCGGAGAATCCGAATGCGCATTATCCGACCTATTCAAACAATGAAACAATCAATGCCTACAACTATCAGGCTTCTTCCTGGTCTGTAGAGAATGGAACGTATGTCCGCCTGAAGAACGTGACATTGGGATATACTTTCCCTCAGGAACTGCTGGCTAAGACGAAGGTTATCAGTTCTGCCCGTCTGTATGTAACCGGAGCCGACCTTTGGGAATTCTCTAAAATCAATGACGGATGGGATCCGGAAGCGAGCAAGAATGTAAGCGGAACAGGACGTTATCCGTTTGTACGTACAGTGACTTTTGGATTGAATGTAGCATTTTAATCAGTAAAAATTATGAAACTCTATAAGAAACTATTTTTGATTCTGGCAGTTGGTGCAGGTACCTCTTCTTGCCTTGACCTGGACTCGCAGGACCAGTTGTCAGACGGCAACATGTGGCAGTCTGCTTCCGATTTTGAGTATTTTGCCAACACCTTTTATGGTTGGACACGCGATTTTAAGACTGTCATCAGTGATGCTCCTCACTCAGACTGGCGCTCGGATTTGATGACTTCCAGTTCCATCAATGTCTATAGTCATGGTAATAATTCCATAGAGACGTCGGATGCCAATTACACGGATGCTTACAAGCATATTCGTCGTACCAATCTGCTGTTGCAGAAAGCAGAAGGATATTCCGGTTCTGGCACCATCGCACAATATGTGGCTGAAGCAAAATTCTTTCGGGCTTATTGCTATTTCGATTTGTTGCAGCTTTATGGAGATGCGGTGATTACGAAAACTCCGCTGGATATTGATTCTCCGGAATTGAATGTAAAGAGGAATGACCGCGGTGAAGTGGCCGATTTGATTATTTCGGATTTGCAGGAAGCTATTCCTGACCTGCCCGAGACAGTAAGTTCAGAAGACGATGGCCGGCTGACCAAATGGGCAGCTTATGCATTTCTTTCACGTGTGGCTCTGTACGAAGGTACGTGGCAGAAATCCCGTGGCAATGCAGAACGTGCAGGCTCTTTGCTGGACATTGCCGCAAAAGCCGCAAAGGCAGTGATTGACAGTAAGAAATATGAACTTTTCAAGCCTGCTGCTTTGGGAGAGTTTGCTTATAAATATCTGTTTACACTGGAAAATGTGCAATCAAATCCTGCCAACCTGACAAAGGCAGACAACAAAGAATATATTTTCTATCGTCGTCATGATGAAACCTTGTCACCAATCGGAACGAATGTCACTCATGGATGCTTGAAGAATGTGCAATACATCAGCCGGAAGTTTGTAAATATGTATCTGACCCAGAACGGGCTTCCCATTGAGCAGGATGCCTATGCGGCAGGAACGAATGAAAAAGGCTTCAAGGGCTATGCTACGATGACCTCTGAATTTGACAACCGTGACAACCGAATGAAGAATTGTCTGCTGCCTAACGGGACGAACTATTGGGACAATGAGGCGCAGTCCTGTCGTGTAGACTGGAAAGGCATGAGTGGTGAAGATGCAAAGCATGCACAAGTATGCGATGTGAAGTCCGGTAGCGGCTATCAGAATCAGAAGTGGGCCACGGAACGCCGGGTAGAGGACAACTATGAAGGATATGATTATCCGATTATCCGTTATGCGGAGGTATTGTTGAATTATGCGGAAGCTGTGTTTGAACGGGACGGTAAGATTTCGGATGAAGATTTGAACATCTCATTGAATTTAACCCGCCAGCGTGTAAATCCCAATATGCCTAAGCTGACAAATGAGTTTGTGCGGCAGCACGGATTGGATATGCAGACCGAGATTCGTCGTGAACGTACCATTGAATTATATAATGAAGGCTTCCGTATTGATGACTTGAAGCGTTGGAAGACGGCGGAAGTGGAAATGCCGAAGAATATTCTGGGTGTGAAATACACCGGGACTGAGTTCGAAGCACAATGGGGAGAAGTGGCCTCGATGGCAAAAGATGCAGACGGATGCCTGATAATGGAGAGCGGACGTACGTGGCCCACCAGGAATTATCTGTTGCCTATACCGGCCGACCAGATGCAGTTGAACCCCAATTTGGGACAGAATCCGGGATGGGAATAAATGTAAGATTTTAAAAAGAGTATTTTATGAGAACTAATTATAGAACGTTGCTTTATAGTGCCGCACTTTGCATGATGGCAGGATTCTCATCTTGTTCGGATGAAACTGACCTGAGTGGCTCTTTGCAGGAAATACAGACTATATCGTCCATTACGTTGGACCAGACGGTGTACAATGCAGATGTTCAGAACCTTTACATGCTTCCAAATCAGGAAATACAGCTGGGCTGTACGGTTCTTCCTGAAGAAGCAAACGACAAGAGCGTGAAGTGGACATCTCAGAATGAAACGGTTGCCACGGTTTCTGCGGATGGGTATCTGGTATCTAAGAATCTAGGAACTACGGTGGTGCGTGTGACTCCGGGAATCGGATTCGGACCCTCTGCCACTACACCGAGTTTTACGGTGAATGTAGTCGACCATTTCAACTATATTGAGGGCATTACGCTGAAAAATACAGATGTATTGGCTACGGAAGGGCTTGCGGAGTCTGCTTCATATCAGGTAGAAGTAGAGGCTTTGCCTGCCACGGCCACCTTTAAGCGTTATAAATGGGAAAGCCTGAATACGGAGATTGCTACGGTCGACGAGAAGTCGGGACTCGTGACGGGAGTGAAAGCAGGTACTGCCACCATAAAGGTGACGGCCGATGATTTCAGCGCATCTCCAGTCTCAACGACTTTTACGGTGAAGATAAATCCGGTAATACAGATTGAAAATTTTGAATTTACAAATGAAGCGAAAGAATACTTGGGACAGCTGGGGTATGGAGAAGTATATGATTTGAAAAAGTCAGTAGCCTTGACACCTTCGAATGCCACAGTGGAATTGATTAGCTGGAGCAGCGATAATGCCAGTGTAGCTTCCGTAGATGAGGATGGAGTGCTTACAGTTCATTCCATGCTGAGTGGAAGCGCTACGATTACGGCTTCAACGGGCGAATTGACAAAAACAGTGTCAGTAAATGTGGCAGAAGGTCGTATCTGGTATTCTTTTGAGAATGGAATTGGAGACTGGGGCCTTGAGTCTGGAAATAATTCATCAGTTGTCAAGAGTGATGGGGAGAAGACTACCATCAAGATGGGAGGTTCTGAGAAATACCGTGGCGATTTTGTCTGGATTCGCAAAGGAGTGTCTCAAACCAGAATAACTCCGTCGGTATATCGTTATCTGGCCATGAAGATAGATGTGGCTTCACCGTTAAGTGCCGGTTCTAACGCGGCAGGATGTATCAAACTGGAATTATGGGATGATTCAGGTGATAAAGGTACCATTGGCAACAATTATACCGGTGCCATTAAATCTGCCAATAATTCATTTGAGGTGCTGGACGGCGGAAGTTTCCAGACCACTGCACCGAATGTGATATATTGGGATTTGCAGTCGAACTATGACAAGCATACTCCTACAGACTGGAACCAGACATTTACATTGAATTGCCTGAAGTTTGTGATTGCGGACTACACGGCTACGGACAGTTATGATATTTACTGGGTTCGTTCTTTCAAGACAATAGATGAATTGAAGGCATTTGTAGAATCTGACGAGACTAATAAATAAAAAAGGTGATGATTATGAAACAGATTTATACTTACGTAGGAGCGGGGCTGGTGGCCCTCTCCTTCACCAACCTTATAGCATGCACCGAGATTGAGCATGGGGTGAATGACATTGATACCTGGGAAGAGGTTAAGATTTATACGGAAGCATTGAAACATCCTTGCATGCTCCATACGCAGGAGGATTTTGACTTTGTGAAAGGCAAAATCCAGGCTGGCCAGCAGCCGTGGGCCAATGCCTATGCGCACCTGGAACAAAGCAAATTTGCTGCCGGCACCTGGACTGCTTCTCCGGTAGAGAAACTGGCGCGTCTGGACCAGAAAAACTGGTCAGGACCGGAACGCTGGGAAGAAAATGGCTTGTCGGAATATTACACGCCCGATGCGTGGACAAACTATACTCACCTGATGGAAGATGCGGCGGCGGCTTACCAGCTGGCTCTCCGCTGGAAGCTGTCGGACGACGACACTTATGCAAAGGCAGGTATTGAGATTCTGAATGCGTGGGCCGACAAGTGTACCGGATATATCGTGAATTCAAAGGGTGAATTTATCGACCCTAACCAATATCTGATTGCCATGCAGATTTATCAGCTGGCCAATGCGGCTGAGATTCTTCGTGATTATGACGGATGGAGTGAGTCTGATTTCACCGCATACAAGAACTGGATGGTCGATGTGTTCTATCCGCAGGCCACCAATTTCCTGAATCTTCACAATGGTTTCACGGATTGTCCGCTTCATTACTGGCTGAACTGGGATCTGGCGGAAATGACGGCTATCCTTTCTATCGGGATACTTACCGACGATAATTTCAAAATCAATGAAGCCATCCAGTACTTCAAGTTTGGTGTAGGAGCCGGAAACATCATTAATGCCGTGCCTTTCATGCATCAGGACCCTGACAGTGGAGAAATGCTGGGACAGTGTATGGAGTCCGGACGCGACCAGGGACATGCCACTCTCTGTGTCAGCCTGATGGGAGTGTTCTGCCAGATGGCGAAGAATGTAGGGGAGGACTTGTTTATTTTTGATGAGAACCGTGCGCTGGCCATGTGTGAGTATGTGGCGAAATATAATTATGGAGAGGTGGAAACCGGAAGCAACAATGCGGGATGGAACCTGGATAACTTCAAGTACGATGTGACTTCTGTGCCTTATACGAATTATACGAACTGTACGGGAGACAGCTGGCCAAGCATGTCGTACGAGGAGCATAAGTCCGGTAACGAAACCCGCGGAACCGTGCGTCCGGCATGGGAACTGGTCAGACGGCTTGCTTCCGACTACGGACAGACCAGTATTTACACGGATATGTGGGTAAAGAAAATGCGTGAGAATGCCGCACGTAATTATAGTGACGGCGGGGCAGGCGACTACGGTCCGAACAGTGGAGGTTTCGACCAGCTGGGATTCGGTACGCTGATGTTTGCAAAAGACTAATCTTTAAATATGAGAACTATGAGAATGAGTAATTTGTGGTGGGCTGTGCTTCCTTTTTGCCTCTTTGCTTGCAATAAGGATGAACAGCAGGAAGGAACAGACGGTACTCCGGTATCTTTTGTTACCACGATTTCTCCCTCAAGCCGTTTGACGGTCAATAATTCATGGGCTGGTCTTTCGGATGCAAAGGTGGGTGTGGAAATCAACGGTACGGTGAAGGAGTACACGGTAAACGAGAAAGGTGAACTGACTTCCGCCTCACCCTTCTACTGGGAAGACCTGACGGGCGACGTCTCGGTCAATGCCTGGTATCCTTACAATGAAGGGAAAAAGCCGGAGCTGGTGGTAGCTGCCGACCAGAGCGTGGCGGAGAACTATTTGAACAGCGATTTGCTGGAAGTGAACGGGGCTTCGGTTTCTGCAAGTAAGAACACGCTGGCCTTCGTGCATCGTACGGCAAGTGTGGAATGTACGTTACGGCTGACTGACGGGGAAGAGGGAACGATGAATGCGGCTACTGTCACCCTGCACAATCTGTCGGGGGTGGACGAAGGCAATTCGATAAAGACCACCGGCGACTATAAGGCGCTGGTGGCTCCCCAGACACTGCCTGCCGGAACTGTCTTCCTGGAAGTGACCATGAGCGACGGAAGAAGCGATGAATACGTGCTTGAGGGGAATCTGGAACTGAAAAGTGGATTCATCCAACCGGTATCCATAGAGGTGGCTCCCGACGGACTGGATGTGGACTTCGGCACTCCGGTGAAGTGGCAAGGCGAAACGGTAAGCACGGAGGGAGAATCGCCGGAAGTGGCTCCTGACGCAAATGGGGATAAATGGGAACCGAACGGAGACAACGTGCAAACCGACGGAGAAACTTCCGAACAAAAGCCTGCCAACGGAGACACGTCTAAATGGGATGGCGGGACTTCCGAGGTAGAGGCTGGTAAAAAAGACTCGCAAACAGAAAACAACAATAACTAAAAACCTAAATAGAATTACATTATGAAAACAAATTCGTGGAAATATTCATTTATGGCCTTGGCGATGGCTACAGCCATGACGGGTTGTAATCAAAATACTGAGTTGGGTGCTCCGGCTCCGTCGAGTGAAGAAGATGTATTGAACGTAGTGGCTACGGCAAACGATTTCGTTTCTTCGGATGCTACTTCACGTGTATCTGAAACAGATTATACTACTACATTCGAAGAGGGTGATGCCATTGGTGTATTCGTGGTACGCGATGGGGAAGCTTTGATAAGTAACATGAGGATGACTTTGGGCAGTGATAATGTATGGGCTGGAGAGAACGGTGCCAAACTGTATTACTATAAAGATGCAAATTATATTGCTTATTCTCCTTATACTGAAGGATTGTCTGTGACTTCAGAAGAAGAAATCATAACTCATTTCACTACAAAACTGGAAGGTACTACCGGACAGTCTACATTGGCAGACTACCAGGCTGCCGATTTGATGACTGCTTCTGTCACTGCAGCAGAGGTTACTCGTGGTGAGAACATTAATTTCAAATTTGCACATCAGATGTCTATGATTGAAATCAAGGTGCCTATCCGTGCGTATAAGACAAAGGGAGAAATCCCTTATGAATATTCTGCTCCGTTGGGATTAAAAGTAAAAATTGGTGATAAAGAAGGCTTTTCTTTATGTACATTCGGCAAAGAAACAACTGGTGACGCAGGTAGTGAAGTAACAAAAGGTATTTACCGTTGTATCGTAGCTCCTTCTGAAACCGCATTGAATGTAGAAGGCGAATTCCAGGATGGTTCTGTTCCGGTATATTTCCCTGCAGCAGGTGGAGCAGCTCTGTCTGTGACTCCAAAAGCTGGAGAATATAAAGGGATTGATGTAAAATATGATTATGGTACTTATTCTGCTAAGCGTGATTTGGAAGTCGGTGACTATTATTATGCGGATGGAAGTATTTGTCCGAATGACATGGCTAGTATTCCAAGTGATGGTTGTGTGGGAGTAATATTCAGTACTGAGACTAGTGTTACAGATCAAGCAAATAACTGGTCACATGGTTATGTAATTGCGTTGAATAATACAGGAACTTCTAATATAAAATGGAAAAATGTGGCAACAGCTGATGACGGTTATGATATTTTTGATATTGTGACTACGGATAATGATGCAAAAGATGCTTCATTCCAAAAATTAATAGACCATTTGGATGGATATACTTCATCCAGAAAAATTACCGATAATAGTGATGAGATAACACATCCAGCTTTCTTTGCAGCTAAAAATTATGCAGTATCCATTCCGAAAACTACTAGTGGGTGGTATCTTCCTTCTATGGGACAGCTTGCTTTAGTGATAAATAATTTGGGAGTAACAGATGATAGTAAGAAGTTTACAGCACAGAATTGTTCTGATAAGGCTTCTGACGCGAAGTTTGATGAAACTGGAGAAGATGCTCCATCAGCAATAAAAAGGATGGATGATATTTTCAAGAAAGTTGGTGGTAGTTTAAGATCTGAATTAGCAATTACTGAGAATGATTGGAATCTTCGTTGGTGGGGATGCGGCCAGACTAGCTTTGATGCTTCTATTTCTAATGCAAAAGCATGGTGTGTTGATATGAATTATGGTACGAATGATCAGGGTAAACAATATGCCAAATATCTTTTCCTTTCTCGTGATAAGACTGATAATACACCTTATAATCGCGTTCGCCCCGTATTCGCTTTCTAACAAATCACTAAGTTAACTTTTAAACTCCTTATAGGCAGTTGCGAAAGGAAATATCCCTATCGCAACTGCTTTTTTTATGTCTTTTGTCAGTCTGTTGTTGAGTAAATGTGTGATATGATTCGTATTATTAAATAAACGACAAACAAAAAAGTATGAAAAGAAATATATGGATGATGATTGTTGGGCTGTTAGGGTATGTAGGCCCCATGACAGCACAGTCGGTTTATCCCGGAGTGAATCCGGAAAAATTTCACGTGTCGCTGGCTGCTCCCATGGCGGCAGAGAGTTTTGAGTTGCAGGATGTGCGCCTGCTGCCCGGCCGTTTCCGGGAGAATATGGAGAGAGATTCGGCATGGATGGTTTCTATCTGCACCGACCGGTTGCTGCACAGTTTCCGTACTACGGCCGGGGTGTTTGCCGGACGTGAAGGGGGATACATGACGGTGAAGAAACTGTGAGGATGGGAGTCGCTGGATTGCGAGTTGCGCGGGCATGTCACGGGACATTTGCTGTCGGCCTATTCCTTGATGTATGCAGCTACGGGAAGCGATATATTTAAGTTGAAGGGAGACAGTCTGGTTAATGGACTGGCAGAGGTGCAGCAGACGTATGCGAGCGGTTACCTGAGTGCATTTCCGGAAGAACTGATTAACCGGAACCTGCGGGGAACGAGCGTGTGGGCACCCTGGTACACCTTGCATAAACTCTTTTCGGGATTGATAGACCAGTACGTCTATGCCGATAACCGGCAGGCACTGGAAGTGGTGAAGCGGATGGGCGACTGGGCCTATGCCAAGCTGAAACCCTTGGATGAGGCCACCCGGAAGCGGATGATACGCAATGAGTTCGGAGGAATCAATGAGTCATTCTATAATCTGTATGCCCTGACGGGGGATGAACGTTATCGCTGGCTGGCGGAGTTTTTTTATCACAACGAGGTGATTGACCCCTTGAAAGAGAAACGTGACGACCTGGGAACGAAACACACCAATACGTTTATTCCGAAAGTCCTGGCTGAGGCCCGCAATTATGAGCTTTCAGGGAATGAGGAGAGCCGGGAGTTAAGTGAATTTTTCTGGCATACGATGGTGGAGCATCACACGTTTGCCCCGGGATGCAGCAGCGACAAGGAACATTTCTTTGATACGAAGCAGTTCTCCAGACACCTGTCGGGCTATACGGGAGAGACGTGTTGTACGTACAACATGTTGAAGCTGAGCAAGCATCTGTTCTGCTGGAATGCCTCTCCGGAAGTGGCTGATTATTATGAGCGTGCCTTATATAATCACATCTTGGGGCAGCAGGACCCCCGGACGGGGATGGTGGCGTATTTCCTTCCTTTGTTGTCGGGAGCACACAAGGTGTACAGCACGCCGGAGAATTCATTCTGGTGCTGTGTGGGCAGCGGTTTTGAAAGCCATGCCAAGTATGCGGAGAGCATCTATTTCCATCACCGGGACAAGCTTTTTGTCAACCTTTTTATCCCTTCGGTCCTGAACTGGCGGGAAAAGGGAATCACGCTTCGTCAGGAAACCGCATTTCCGGAAGAGGAAACCACCCGGTTATACGTGGGAACGGAACAGCCTGCGCGTGCGGAAATCTGCCTGCGTTATCCTTCGTGGAGCGGCAAGCCGAAAGTGACGGTCAACGGGAAGAAGGTAAGAGTGGCCGGTAAGCCGGGTTCCTACATCGCCTTGAACCGGGAATGGCGGCAGGGCGACTGCATAGAAGTGACCTATCCCATGTCTTTCTCTCTGGAATCCACTCCGGATGATTCCAGTCGTGCGGCATTGTGTTACGGCCCTGTCGTACTGGCAGGAGAACTGGGAACGGAGGGAATGCAGAAAACGGCTCCCGATTCAGACACGTCGAAATACAATGACTATTATACGTATAACTATCATATCCCCGAAGGGCTGCCGGTGGACTTGGTGCTGGAAAAGTCGGATTGGCAGAAGATGTTTAAGCGTGTGGGGAAAGGTCTGACGTTCGAAACCTGTGATGGCAGAAGAATTTCTCCTTTATATGATATTCATCGCCAACGGTATGTGGTGTATTGGAAACTGATGTGGGAAAAATAAATTTATAGAGGAAAGTGAATCAGTAATGTCAAGGTGTAACAAGATGAAACGTATTGTATTATTGGCAGGTATCTTATGTAGTATGGGGATGGGATATGCCCAGAAACTGACACATCCGGATTTGCTTTACACTCCGGAGCGGATTGAGCAGGTAAAGCAACGGATAGGGCAGGATGAACAGATGACTTCTGCCTGGAAAGAGATAAAACAGACGGCAGAGAAAGAGCTGAAAGGAAACAGCCTGAATAAAGCTGATTATCTTTCGCTTGCCTATCTGATGACAGGCGAGAAGGTATATGCCGACAAGTTGAAGGCAATTCTTTTGAAGGCCATAGAAGCTGAAACCTGGGGTAGCGCGGAAATGCTTGCCCGCAAACCGGCATGGCGCAGTGATTTGGGACTGGCTCATAAGGCGTATCTGTCGGCTATTGCGTATGATGCCGTGTACAATGACCTGTCAGCTTCGGAGCGAAAGAAGATAGCGAAAGGATTATACCGGCTGGGTGTGGAACCTTTGTTGGGCGACTGGCTGCTGGAACCAGTCCGAATTCATTCGTTGAATTCTATGGGACATAACTGGTGGACGTCATGTGTGTGCATGGGAGGAATTTTGGCTTTGAGCTTGCAAAATGAACTTCCGGAGGCAAAGGAAGGAGCACAGGCTGTTTACGATTACCTTCCGGAATGGTTTAACTTTGCGGGAGATGTGTTGCAGCAGAAAGCGAAGACTTTTGATGAGGCTGGTGGTATGTATGAAAGCCTGAACTATGCTAATTTTGGTATACAGGAAGCCTTGCAGTTCTATGTGGCGTGGAAAAATGCGCATCCCGGTGCATCTTTGCCTGACATACCACAGCTGAAAAATCTTTCCAGCTTTTTTGCACATGTCTGCTATCCTCGTACGGGGATGCTTTACAGTATCAACTTTGGTGACAGTCACAAGAATATCTCGGCAGAAAGCAGTCTGATGTTACTGTATGCGCTGGGAGTGAAAGATAAGAATATGCTGTGGTACATGAAGCAGGTAGAGCAGGGGCAGCACCGTGACGGCTACTTTCTGAATCGTCCGATGGGCTTTTTGTACACACCCGAATTAACCCGTGCGCCGGAGTTGCCGGATTTAAAACTCTCACAGTTATTTGCTGATTTTGGTTGGGCTACCATACGTACATCGTGGAAGAAGGATGCCACGATGCTGGCCGTGAAAAGCGGGCATACATGGAATCATTCGCATGCCGATGCGAACTCGTTTATCTTATTTCATAAGGGAGTCGATATAATTAAAGATGCAGGGAATTGCTGGTATCCGAATCCGAATTATCGTAATTATTTCTTTTAGAGTCAGGCACACAATGTGGTGCTTTTCAACGGGCAGGGGCAGAGCCGTGAACAACAGTATCATGGCTCTACGTTAAGAGGTTATCTGTATCATTTGCTTGATGGAGGAAATATCCGCTATCTGCTGGCGAATGGGACTGGACCTGTGTCGGATAATTTTAGCCGTAATTTCCGTCACTTCCTCTGGATAGACAATGTGATTTACATGATTGACGACTTGAAGACCCATCGCAGCGGAGAGTTCGAGTGGCTGTGGCATCCGGGAGGTGAATGGAAAAAGAGCGGAGCCGACGTGACGATTACAAAAGATAGCTCTTCGGTGGTGCTACGACCCTTGTATCCTCGTTTGCTGGCTCTCTCAGATTTTGTGCATGATTATCCGGATGATTTGTATTGGGAGGAGATTACGGCACCTACGGAAGACCTGCAAGGAACAGAGAAGTATTACTCTTTTCATTTGCCGGGTGAATTCAAACAAGTAAAAGGACTTACTGCCATTATTTTAAAGGATAGTGTGACGCAGAAAAAACTGCCGATGATGGAGCGTCGGGAAGGGAAGGACTGGATTGGACTTCGAATAACATATAAGGGAAAAGTTACAGACCTTTATATTAATCAGCTTGCAGACGGACGTCTGATGCATAGTAACTCTTGGATTGAGGCTGACGGATGGTCGACGGATGCATATATGTTTGCCGTCTCTTATCCGGAAGGTATGGACCCGGCAGAAACGAAAGAGATTTTTATGGGTTACGGTAGTTCGCTTCGTCGAGGACAGACATCTTATTTCTCTTCTTTATCCAAGTTGTTTTATATTCGAAAGGACACAAAGGATAAGATTAATCTTTGGATGGATGGACAACCGTATATGCATGCATGTATTCAAGTTGCAAAACGTCCAAAACAATTTATACTAAATGATAAAGTCATCTCGGTGAATTATAAAGACAACATGGCTATAGTGAGGCTGGACAGAGAATAAAGGCAATACAAATACTGAGAATATTATATTAAGTTAAGGTGAAGACCGGAAACAGAATCTATAAAAGGAGGCTGCTTTCCGGTCTTTTTTGTTTCTTACCTAAAAAATGTATTCTTTTTTTAGGTAAATTATTTTCTCCATACGTAACTATCTACAAAAGCGTAAATTTGGATATGAAAATAAAGAACTTGATTTTCCTTGCCGGAATGGCGGGCTTATGTGCTTGCGTGAAGGGGACTCATACACAGAAGGCGTATGACTTTGCTCCTTTGGACTCCATCATTTCCGGCTGGATGGATAAAGGATATTATCCGGGCGGGGCAGTCTGTGTGATGAAAGACGATTCCGTCCTTTTCCGGAAAGACTATGGCGGTTTTACGGACAGCACGCAGGTGTATGTGGCTTCGGCCGGCAAGTGGGTAGCAGCGGCAGTGGTGGCAGCCGTGGTCGATACGACGGCTTTGGACTGGGATGACCCGGTAGAGAAATGGCTGCCTGAGTTTCGGGGAGATGCAAAGGGGAGCATTCCGTTGCGAAGGCTGCTTTCGCATACGTCGGGCATCCGACCGTATCTTCCTGAACCCCGGGTTGACAATTACAATCATCTGGATTCGGCTGTGGCGGAGATTCTGCCACTGGATACGGTCTTTACACCGGGCACACGCTTTGAGTACGGCGGACTGGCCATGCAGGTGGCCGGACGAATGGCAGAGGTGGCAGCCGGAAAAGAGTTTGAAACCTTGTTCCAGCAGCTGATTGCGGTTCCGTTGGGTATGCGGCATTCACACTTTACCCCAGTCAACACCGACGGAGGACATGCACCGATGCTGGGTGGCGGACTTTGTACGACGCTGGCCGACTACATGCGTTTCCTGAAAATGATTTCGCACGAGGGAGTATATGAGGGTAAACGTATCTTGAAGGCAGAAACGGTGCGTGAGATGCAGGCCGACCAGGTAGGAAGTGCACAGGTGATGCCCGGAGAATATGTGGAACGGGCTCTTGGAAAGCATCATACGGGAATTTACGGGTTAGGAGAGTGGCGTGAATTACTGGACGAACAGACCGGAGAGGCCTATCAGATTAGTTCTCCCGGATGGGCAGGAGCTTATCCCTGGATAAACAAGCGCGAGGGAGTGTGCGGCTTTTTTATTGCCCATGTGCAGGGAGGCTCCAGCAAGGAAGATGGCTTTTCGTCATTTTACGGCAGTCCGGTCCTGTCGCGTACGGTATCAGAAATTGTAGGAACGAATAATAAATGAAAGAAAGATGAAAAGAGGAGTGTGTATATTATGGATGGTAATGGCCTGGCTGCAGACGGTTTGTGCCGGAGAGTGGCAGTGGGTGGTCACATTGAAAGGTTTTGTATCGGACGAAACGAAAAAGGAACCGGAAGCCTTCTTGTGGATACCGGAGAATTGTGAGAAGTTATCTGCCCTGATGTGGAGCCAGCAGAACATGACGGAGGAAACATTGTTTGAGATGCCGTCTTTCCGTGACTCGCTGGCCGAGATGGGAGTGGGACTGATTTGGATTGCTCCCGGAATAGACCAGCAGTGGGATGTGCGCAAAGGTACACAGAAAGTATTTGACCAGATGATGCACGACCTGGCGGAAGTGAGCGGATACACGGAACTGCGTGAGGTGCCTCTCATTCCTTTCGGACATTCGGCCATGGCCACTTTCCCGTGGAACTTTGCCGCCTGGAATCCGGAACGGACACTGGCGGTGGTGTCTTTCCATGGGGATGCGCCGCGCACCAACCTGTGCGGTTACGGGCGTGAAAACCTGGAGTGGGGACGGACGCGGAACATTGACGGCATTCCCGGCCTGATGATTGAAGGCGAGTATGAATGGTGGGAAGCCCGGGTAAATCCGGCATTGGCTTTTCGGATGATGTATCCGGAGAGCTGCATCTCATTCCTTTGTGATACGGGCAGGGGACATTTCGATGTGTCAGAGCAGACAGCCCGTTACATTTCCCGTTTTATCCGGAAAGCACTGGAGCAACGCTTGCCTGCCGATGGCGGGAAAACGCTGAAGAAAGTGGACCCGGCTGCAGGCTGGCTGGTACAGCGCTGGTCGCCCGACGAACGTACAAGGCGGGCTACTCCTGCACCGGTAGCGCGCTACAAGGGAGATGTGCACGATGCCTTCTGGTATTTTGACCGGGAGATGGCGAAGCTTACCGAGCAGCGCTATAAGGAACATAAACTGAAAAAGATGCAGTATTTAGGCATTTGCCAGCAGGGAGAGCGAGTGGATTATAATCCGAAACTGCATGCAGGGGTGTTGCTGAAATTCTTGCCCGAAGAAGATGGGCTGACGTTTCATCTGAATGCCTGCTTTACGGATTCGCTCCGTCAGGAAATGACGGATGAACATGCGGCGGGAAAGATTCGTCTGGAACGCATTTGTGGACCAGTGGAGCAGGTGGATGATACCACGTTTACGGTCCGTTTTTACCGGATGGGGATGTACAATCCGCGCCGCACGTCGGACATCTGGCTGCTGGCCAGTCATCCGGGCGACAAGCACTACAAAGGAGCCGTGCAGCAGGTGAATCTGCGTATTCCTTACCGGCTGACGGAAGGGAAACGCCAGCACATTCTTTTCCCGGGACTGGAAGACGTGAAGGCCGGAAGTGCACCGTTACCCTTGAAAGCGGTATCCGACTGTGGCTTGCCTGTATATTACTACGTAAAGGAAGGTCCGGCCCGCATCACGGCGAACAATACGCTGGAGTTTACCCCGATTCCGCCACGGAGCCGTTTCCCGGTTAAAGTGACGGTTGTGGCCTGGCAGTATGGATTGAAGGGAAAGGTACAGACGGCCGAACCGATGGAGCGCAGCTTCTATATCTATAAATAATACCTTCTTGTAAACCGACATATAACCAATAGCCCTGACATACTTCCCGTGTGGTGAAGCATGTCAGGGCTATTGGTTTGTAAAAACTTTCAGTCCTTCTTATTTTTTCAGCATCTGGAACAGCTTGTCCAGTTTCGGCGACATGATAATCTCTGTGCGGCGGTTCTTGGCGCGACCTTCGGCTGTTTCGTTATCGGCCACCGGCATGTATTCTCCGCGTCCGCTGGGTTGTATCTGCAACGGGTTGACCTTGTATTTTTCAATCAGGATACGTGCTACGGAAGTAGCGCGGATAACGCTCAGGTCCCAGTTGTCCTTGAACTGTGCGGTATGAATCGGCTTGTTGTCCGTATGTCCTTCGATGCATACATCAATTTCGGTCTGCTTGTTCAATACCTCAGCTAATTTTCCCAAAGCCTCTTCTCCACGTTTATCCAGTTTGGCACTTCCGGACTGAAACAACAGCTTGTCGGACATGGCCACATAGACCTTGCCGTTTTGCTCGCGTACGGTCAGTTCGTCACTGCTAAAGCCGAGCAAGGCATCTTTGACACTGTTGAGCAGGCTCTGTACCGTGGCATTCTGCTGGTCAATCATGCCTTGCAGTTCCTGAATGGTCTTTTCACGTTCATCCAGCTCTTTCAGCTTTTCACCAAGCAGGGCGTTCAGCTTCTCCTGTTCGTTCATGTTACTTGACAATAGCTGCTGGTAATGGCGGATGGAGTTCCCCTGTCGGTTGGTATCTTGCTGCAGACGGTCAATTTGTCCGCGCATCTTGTCCATTTCATTGTGGCATTCGTTCAGTTGCCCTTGCAGCTTGTCTCCCTTTGACAATGCTTCTATCCGTCCGTTTTCTGCAAGGAGGAATTTTTTCTTGGTGACGCACGAAGTACTGCTCATTATCAGTGCTCCGCCCAGTATGATTAAACCTATTTTCTTCATAATCTGCAAACTTTTTTGCAAAGATACGGTAGTTTGCGTGAATCGTATGAGGATAAGGTAATTTTTTGTCTTTTTATACATGAAAAACGTTTACAGGGTATGTGGACTTTTTCAGGAAATCAACCTGGGCCATTTCTTAAAAATATAGTCAGAGAAAACGCATCAATCTCCAATATTAAGAAAGTTAATAGTTTCCAGAATAAG
>ENA-OWPF01000021-OWPF01000021.1-human-gut-metagenome-genome-assembly--contig:-NODE-21-length-187258-cov-184.463155_pt1 | contig 187258 bp, 172 predicted proteins | sample MGYA00248261_ERZ651840 | MGnify/ENA primary metagenome ERZ651840 (study PRJEB26924, sample SAMEA4378268) | human gut metagenome | biome: human gut; feature: human-associated habitat; material... | reverse complement strand
GGTCATGGTGCGCTTGCAGAACGTGCATTAGTGCCAGTTATTCCTTCTGTAGAAGAATTCCCTTATACACTTCGCCTTGTATCTGAAGTTTTAGAATCCAATGGTTCTAGCTCCATGGGTAGCGTATGCGGTAGTACACTTTCCTTAATGCATGCTGGTGTACCTATTAAAAAACCAGTATCTGGTTGTGCAATGGGCTTAGTAAAAGATGGCGATGCTTATACAATTTTAACAGATATCCAAGGTATGGAAGATGCTCTTGGTGATATGGACTTCAAAGTAGCAGGTACTCCAGATGGTATCACAGCTATTCAAATGGATATCAAAGTAGATGGTCTTAGCAGAGAAATTTTAGCAGCTGCTCTTGCTCAAGCAAAACGTGGCCGTGAATTTATCTTAAGCAAAATGCTTGAATGTATCAGTGAACCAAATAAAGAATTATCTCCATACGCTCCACGCGTAAATAGCATGAAAATCCCTACTGATAAAATTCGCGATGTAATTGGACCAGGCGGAAAAACAATTAAAAAAATAATTGATGAAACTGGTGTACAAATCGATATTCATGATGATGGTAATGTATTTATCACAGCAGTAGGTGCTGAATCTGCACAGAAAGCTCAAGATATGATCAATGCTTTAACTGCTGAAGTTGAAGTTGGTGCAGTTTATAAAGGTAAAGTTACACGCATTATGAATTTCGGTGCATTTGTAGAAATCTTACCAGGTAAAGAAGGCTTGTGCCATATTTCTCAATTAGCAAAAGAACGCGTAGGAAAAGTAGAAGATGTTGTAAACATTGGCGATGAATTAGAAGTAAAAGTTACAGAAATTGACCGTCAAGGTAGAGTAAATCTTTCTCATAAAGTGCTTCTTTAATAAGGCTGGTGAAAATAAGTGCATATTGTTTTGATTGAACCTGAAATTCCAGCAAATACTGGTAATATTGCACGTCTTTGTGCAAATACAGGTATTGAACTTCATTTAGTAAAACCACTTGGTTTTTCTACTGATGATAAATATTTAAAAAGAGCAGGTCTTGATTATTGGCATTTAGTAAAAGTGCATTATCATGAAAACTTTGATGAAGTTTTAGAAAAATATAAAGGTCATAAATTTCATTATGCTACAACAAAAGCCAATCATGTACACAGTGATGTAACTTATGGCATGGATGATATGCTTGTTTTTGGTAAAGAAACAGCAGGTATTCCTGAAAGTATTTTAAAAGAACATTGGGACGATTGCATTCGTATACCGATGATAAGTGAATCACGTTCTTTAAATTTATCTAATTCTGTGGCTGTAATTGCCTATGAGGCTATGCGACAACTTGATTATGCAAATTTAAAACAAGTTGGTTTTGATCATTTAGATTGATAGGAGCATAAATAATGCAAAAATTAAATGAATGTATAGCTAAATTAAAACAAATTTTGCCAGAAGATAGTGTGTTAATAGATGAGCCAATGTCTAAACATACTACATTTCAAATTGGCGGTCCAGCTGATTGCTTTGTAATGCCTTCAACAGTTGAAGAAGCTATCGCTGTTATAAAAATAGTAAAAGAATATGATGTACCACTAACAATGCTTGGCAATGGCTCTAATTTATTAGTCATGGATAAAGGTATTCGTGGTATTGTTGTAAATTTAAATGAACGTTTTGCTAAAATTACAAGAGATGGTAATTTCATTAAAGCTCAATGTGGTGCTTTAATGGTTGATGTTTCTAAATTTGCAGGTGAAGCTTCACTTACAGGTCTTGAATTTGCAGTGGGTATTCCAGGTAGTATCGGTGGTTGTATCTTTATGAATGCTGGTGCTTATGATGGTGAAATAAAAAATGTAGTTCATCGTGTTAGTGCTATTGATAAAGAAGGAAACCTCGTATACTATACAAATGAAGAAGCTCAATTTTCTTATCGTCATAGTATTTTCCAAGATAATGATAATTTGATTTTAGAAGTTGAATTAGAATTACAAGAAGGAAATCAAGATGAGATTTTAGCTAAAATGGCAGATTTGACTAATCGTAGAGAAACAAAACAACCACTTGAATATCCAAGTGCAGGTAGTACTTTTAAACGCCCACCTGGATATTTTGCAGGGACTTTAATTGACCAAACAGGTTTAAAAGGACTCACTGTTGGTGGTGCGCAAGTTTCTAAAAAACATGCTGGTTTTGTAGTTAATATCGGCGGAGCAACAGCTCAAGATGTACTTGATTTAATCAAAGAAGTACAAGATAGAGTTTATAAAGCTCATGGCGTGAAACTTTATCCAGAAGTAAAAATGATTGGTGAACAATAAAATATAACATAAAAGCTATAGCAAAGAATTTATTTTGCTATAGCTTTTTATTTAAATTGAAAATAAATTATTAACTATTAAGGATATAAAAATGATATATTTTATGCAGGGCTTATTATTTGGATTGGCTTATGTTATGCCTATTGGCATACAAAATATGTATGTTATTAATTCTGCTATGCAAAGAAATGTAAAAATAATTTATCTGACTACGATATTTGTAATTATATTTGATATTTCGTTAGCTATTAGTTGTTATTTAGGTATTGGAATTTTATTAGATAAATATCAATTTTTACGTGATTTCGTGATGTTTATTGGAGCTATGGTTATTTTCTATATTGCTTTTGATTTATGGAGAACGAATAGCAAATTAGAAATAAAATCAACTCATGATTATAGATTGTCAAAAATAATTATTTCGGCTTTTTCTGTCGCATGGTTAAATTCTCAAGCTATTATTGATGGTTCGTTGATTTTAGGTAGCTTTAGAACATCTTTAGCAGGAGATAGTTCTATATATTTTATTATAGGAGTTTGTATCGCTTCTTGTTTATGGTTTTCTTCATTAGCTTTTATAGCACATAAATTTATAAATAAATTATATAGATTTGTTAAATATATTAATCTTATTTGTGCTATCATTTTGTTTTTATATGGATTAAATTTATTGTATATGTTTTGTTTAGATTTATTATGAATTATACATATAATTAAATTTGGAATTATCTTGATTGGGACCCTAAGAGTTTTAATACTTTTAGGGTTTTGTTGTATAATAAAATAAATATATACTTATTTAGAGGTGTTAATATGATTGGTGATTGTGCGAATTGTAAAAGTCATATTTGTGCAGGCAGAGGTATTAGTTGCAAGAAAATAAATCAAGATGAAGTGCTTGATTTATATACAGATGAAGAGAAAAAAATTATGAAAGCGGCAGCTTTTGTGGAAGCCACATATTATAGTGAGCTTACACGTTTGGAGGAAACTGTAGAATTTGCCAAACAAATGGGCTATAAAAAATTAGGTCTAGCTTTTTGTATCGGTTTAAATAAAGAAGCTTATTTGATTAATAAATTTTTAGCACGTGAATTTGAAGTAGTATCTATTTGTTGTAAAAATTGTGCGATAGCAAAAGATAAATTAGGTTTGAAAAAAATAAATCCCCAAAGTACAACAGAAAGTATGTGTAATCCTAAATATCAAGCTGAATTTTTAAATCAAGCAGGTTGTGATTTATTTATTTCTTGTGGTCTATGTGTAGGTCATGATGCTATATTTAACAAAAATTGTAATGGCCCTGTAACTACATTAGTTGCAAAAGATAGAGTACTTGCTCACAATCCACTTGGTGTAGTTTATTCACGTTATTGGCGAAAAAAACTAAAATTAATGGAAGAAAATGAAATATAAATAAAAAGGAACAATATTTTGATATACATCAAAATATTGTTCCTTTTTTATTAATAGTTCTTAGATATTGTAAAAAGATGTTAAAATGTGGAGATTATAAAAACGAATAATAAATAAGAGTAATTCTATAATCTACCTTAATAATATTTGGTAATATTTATTTTTCCGCATTATAAAATTTTAGTGGTAACCGTGAGGTTATTGAAAATAATTATCGTTGAATACGGTTTTAGTCTGAATGTTTGAGCGAAGCGAGTTTCTAAGCGTTGTATGAAGCGATAATTATTTTCAAAACTAAAATTTTATCTGCGGTGATTTCTTTGGTTCGTTTCTTTGTCATCAAAGAAATGAACAGTTTAATTATTATTCTCTAAATCTATCAACGATAGTTGCACAAGCAGCATCGCCTGTGATATTTACAGCAGTACGAAGCATATCGAAAATACGGTCAACACCGAATAAAATTGGAAGTGCTTCGATTGGAATATTAGCAGACATGAGAACGGCTACTACTAAAAGTGTAGGGCCAGGAACACCTGCTTGACCTACAGCACCAACTGTAGAAGTAAATATAATGGCTATATATTGTGTAATAGTGAGTTCAATACCAAACATTTGAGCAAAGAAGATAGCAGCCATAGCATAATAAGCAGCATTACCATTCATATTGATAGTGGCACCGAGAGGAAGTGCAAAAGAAGTAGTTTCTTTAGAAACATGCAATTCTTCAATAGTTGTTTTCATATTGAGAGGTAATGTAGCCATGGAAGATGCAGTAGTGAAAGCGAATAATTGAACTTTGTACATAGATTTAAAGAATTGTTTAAATGTAGTACATTTAGAGAACATAGCAACACTACCGCCAATAACACCATAATTAACGATAAGGAGAACGATAATATATAATACTACAAGATAAGCTAGTTTTACTAAAATTTCTGAACCAAATTTACCAATAGAGCCTGCCATTAAGCCAAAAACACCAAGAGGTGCAATACACATAATAGCAGTCATAATATTTACAGTAACTTCAGTCATATAATTGAAGAATTTAAGTAAGAATTCTTTCTTTTCACCGCTTAAGTTAGCGATAGCAAAACCGATAAATAAGCTAAATACAATGATTTGCAAAATATTGCCAGAAACGAGAGCTTCAAAAGGATTTGCAGGAACAAAACCGATTAAAGTTTCCCAAAATCCAGGTATACCACCTTTATCAGCATATTCATTAGAAGCTTGAACTCCTAAACTAGCTAAACTAATTCCTTCACCTGGTTTAAATACTACACTGAAAATAAGACCTATAACAGTAGCAATGATAGTAGTAATTGTATAATAAATAAATGTTAAAAGACCGATTTTCCCAGCAGAACTAGAATTTCCTAGTGAAGCCGCACCACCAATTAATGAGAATAAAACCATAGGTACTACGACCATTTTGATTAATTGCATAAATAAGTCGCCGATTGGCGCAAAGATTTGTGCTGTTTCACCTAAAGCCAAACCAACAGCAATGCCTAAAATCATGGCAATGAGAATAAGCGTACCGAGCTTATTAATGATCATTTTTGCTGTCATTATAAAAGACCTCCTAAAGATATATTTGTATATTATATAAAAATAACATAACGAAATTATACTCTTTTTGAAGTGAATTTACAACTATACTGTAGCTTTTAGAAAAAATACGCACAAAATATCTTTTAAAATGTTTATTTGTTTTTTGTATACGTACAAATTTTATTTTAAAATAATACCCGAAAGCACTAAATTTAATTTATAGCGAATGTTTTCTTGATATTTAAGTGGTAGGCTACTAAAAGAAGCAGATTGAAATAGAGAATGAAACATTTCTGTGATAATTTCAGCTGGAATATCACTGCGAAATTCACCATTATCTTGACCAGTTTTAATGATTTCATCAAAAATATCTTTGAATGGAAGTGGCTTTTTTATCGAAACATGTGGCTGTATGGTCAATGCACTTCTATCTACAGCACGCATGAATAATGGCAAAATAAAACGATTTTGGTCTAGTAGATTAGCAGTATATAAAACAAGTCCTTCTAATACTTGAGCTTGAGTTTTTTCTTTATTTATAGATTCAAGATAATGTTGACGAATATCCATAGCTAATTGAATGAGTAGACTACGGAGTAAATCATCTTTAGATTGAAAATAATTATAAAATGTGCCAATACCTAAATTAGCTTTTTGCATGATATCAGCAATAGAAGTATCTTTCAAACCTTTTTGAGCAAATAATACGATAGCGGATTGAATGATGTTTTTTTTTGATTTTATTTTTTTTGCTTCACGTTTACTAAGTGTATGTTCCAAAATAATCACCTGTTTATTTATATTTTATAAAAATGAATGCGGTTCGTTTTCTTTAAAATATATTATAATGGCATTTATCTTTTTTCTCAAACCGTAATAGTTTTTCAATAGTATGCTATAAATTAATGTTATTTTTTGATATAATTGCAATTAGATTTAAGGAAAAAATATAAAGGATTTCAATTTTATGAAAAAAGATGAAATACTATCAGCTATTGGTATTTTTTTCGGCATTGGTATTGTAGCTTTAGTATCTAAATCTATTGATAACAATTTATTATTAGCACCATTTGGAGCGACAAGTATAATCGCTTTTTTGTTATATGACAGTGAATATGCTCAGCCGAGAAATATTATCTTAGGCTATATTATTACAAGTATTGTAGGTATTTTAATGGCTTATATTTTAGGGCATGATTGGATTGTTTATGCTTTAGGTGTAGCTATAGCCATGTTAGTGAAATCGTGGTTTAAAGCAATTCACCCACCATCTGCTGCTATGCCGATTATATTATTAAAAGCGAATGAACAAGGCATTATCAATTATTTTTTATTTGATGTAATACCAGGAATTTGTTTATTAGTTTTTATTGCTATAGTCTATAATAGATTTATTTTACATAGAGATTATCCTTTATGGCATAGATAATAATTTTAAGGAGAATTTTTGTGAAGTGGGCTAATCATAAATTAGTAACGACTGTAGTTGTATTTGCAGGAACAGGAAATTTTTTATATGCAGCATATAGTTTTTTGGGCAGTGTATTGCCAGATAGATTGGAAGGTAAACCACCAAAGGAAAGTAAAGCTTATTGGAAATGGCGCTCAAAGCATCGCCAAAATACACATTGGACAGTGCCTTATTTAGCGATAATCGCTATTTTATTTTATTTACATGAGGTTGGTGTATTAAAAGACTTATTTTGGGAAATAGCACAAATACCGATATTTGTCTGTGTAGGCGCTTTACTTCATATTATTGAAGATGGAATTTGTGGCAAGGTGCCACTTATCTGGCGAAAGCGAAAAATAGGTATAAAATTATTTCGCGTGGGCAGTTCATGGGAATATTTTATAAGTTATACGATTTGTGTAGCTGCTTTATATTATAAATTTATGTTGTAATAAGTTTTAGGTAAAAGAAAGTGGTGAAATATATGCAAAAACTAAAAATTGGTTTTATTGGCATTGGTGTAATGGGAAAATCCATGGCAGATAATCTCTTAAAAGCTGGATATGAAGTCATGGTTTATACGCGTACAAAGCAAAAAGCTGAAAATTTATTAGCCAAAGGCGCAAAATGGTTTGATAGTGCTAAAGCTTTAGCCCAAAATGTAGATGTAATCATCTCTATGGTGAGTTATCCTCAAGATGTAGCAGAAATCTATTTAGGTGAAAATGGCGTAATTAAAAATTTGAAACCACAAAGCATAATTATAGATATGACTACTTCTAGTCCAAAACTGGCTCAAGAGATTTATCAAGAAGCTCAAAAATATGAAATAAAATCTTTAGATGCACCTGTATCTGGTGGAGATGTAGGAGCAAAAAATGGTACACTTGCCATTATGGTCGGTGGCGATAAAGAAGTTTATGAAGAAGTTTTGCCGATTTTTGAAGCTATGGGAAAAACTATTTGCTATTTTGGCAAAGCAGGTTCTGGTCAATATGCAAAAATGAGCAATCAAATAGCTATTGCTTCTAATATGATGGGGGTTTGTGAAGCTGTTGCTTATGCGAAAAAATGTGGATTAAATCCTCAGGATTTATTAGATGTAATCTCTACAGGAGCAGCAGGTTCATGGTCGCTTAGCAATTTAGCACCAAGAATGTTAAAAGGTGATTTTGCACCAGGATTTTTCATTAAACATTTTATTAAAGATATGAAAATAGCTATAGAGTCAGCTGATGAAATGAATTTAGATTTACCAGGATTGAAATTGGCAAAATCTCTATATGAAAAATTAGCCAAAGAAGGTTATGAAAATAATGGCACTCAAGCCTTATTGAAATATTATGATGCTGAATAAAGCAAGACAAATACTACAAAAATTTTATGGATATGAAGACTTTCGACCAGGGCAGAAAAAAGTAGTTGAAAGTTTATTAAATAGAAATGATACAGTGGCGATTATGCCTACAGGTGCGGGAAAATCTATTTGTTTTCAAATCCCTGCATTATTATTTGAAGGGGTAACACTTGTTATATCGCCACTTATTTCTTTGATGAAAGACCAAGTTGATAGTTTGCGCCAGCTAGGGATAGCGGCAGTATATATTAATAGTTCTGTCAGTAAGGCTCAATTATATAAGGATTTACAGAATATATCTGCTGGTTTTTATAAAATTATTTATATAGCACCAGAGCGATTAACATCTGAATATTTACCAGATAGTTTTAAAAATTTAAATATTAGTATGGTAGCAGTTGATGAAGCGCATTGTTTATCACAATGGGGACATGATTTTCGCCCTAGTTATCGCAATATCTTAAATTTTACTAATTCATTGCGCATTAAACCGATTATCAGTGCTTTTACAGCAACAGCTACACCAGAAGTAAAAACAGATATTATAAATTTATTGGGGCTTAAACAACCTAATGTATTTGTAACTGGTTTTGATAGACCCAATTTATATTTTTCCGTATTAAGAGGAGAAGTAAAAGATAAATTTGTCATAGATTATGTAAAAAAACATCAAGATGAAGCTGGAATTATCTATGTGGGCACTAGAAAAGATGTAGATGCTTTGCAAGTTTTATTGGAAATAAAGGGCATTAAAGCAGGTAGATATCATGCCGGTATGACAGATGAGGAAAGAAATCAAATGCAAGAAGATTTTCTCTATGATAATCTTTCTGTCATGGTGGCGACAAATGCTTTTGGCATGGGTATAGATAAACCAAATGTGCGCTATGTTATTCATTATAATATGCCCAAAAATATGGAAGCGTATTATCAAGAAGCAGGTAGAGCAGGTCGTGATGGACTTTCAGGAAATTGTATTTTACTGTATAGTCCGCAAGATACACAGCTTCAAAAATTTTTGATAAGTAAATCAACAGAAAGTGAAATTCGCCAACAATTAGAATATAAAAGATTGCAGTCTATGGTGGATTATTGTCATACTCCGCAATGTCTAAGAGCATTTATCTTGCATTATTTTGGTGAATTTGATGTGGAAGAACATTGTGATAATTGTAGTAATTGCAAATTAGAAGGCGAATTGATAGATATTACAATTGACGCGCAAAAGGTTTTATCGTGTGTCTATCGTATGCATGAACGTTTCGGCGTGAAAATGATAGCAGAAGTCTTGAAAGGTTCAAAAAGTGCGAAGGTAAAACAATTTAATTTTGAGCGTTTATCTACGTATGGCTTGATGAAAGAGCGAAAGCTAAAAGTTATTAGTGATTTAATTTTAAGGCTCAGTGCTATGCAATATTTAGATATCACCGAAAGCCAATATCCAGTGGTTACTTTAAATGAATTGTCATGGCAAGTGCTTCGCGGTCAAAAAAAGGTTTGGCAAAAGATGGTAATTGTTAAAAAAGCCAAGGCTAAAGGTGAATTATTTGAAGCTTTGCGCAGTTTGCGTAAAGAATTAGCGACAAAAGAAAAATTACCACCATATATGATTTTTTCTGATGCTACACTTACACAGATGGCAACAGATAAACCGACTGATTTAGAATTGATGAAGAATATTCGCGGTGTAGGTGAATTTAAATTACAAAAATATGGTGAGGAATTTTTAACAGTGATAAAGAGCTACATATCGTAAAGATATTTAGTATAGATTAAGAGAAAAAGGGGTAGATTTTATGGATCCAATTTTAAAATTACAAAACGGCAGTGATGTCAGAGGTGTAGCAGTTGAAGGTGTAGCTGATGAACCTGTTACTTTGACACCAGAATATGCTAATCGCATTGTGCAAGCTTTCGTTTTATGGCTCAGCAAAAAAAGTGGCAAAAAAGCAAGTGAATTAAAAATCGCAGTAGGTCATGATTCTCGTATTTCTGCACCAATGTTAAAACAACAAGCTTTAATGGCAATTGTAGCTCAAGGGGCAACAGCTGTTGATTGCTCTATGGCTACAACTCCAGCTATGTTTATGTCTTTAGTATATGAAGAAACAAAATATGATGGTTCTATGATGATTACTGCAAGCCATCTTCCATTTAATCGCAATGGTATTAAATTCTTTGAACCAGAAAATGGCGGTATGGAAAAGAAAGACCTCACTGATATGCTCAAAATTGCTTGCGAATTGACTGAACAGATAGCAGATATCAGCAGTGTAGAAAAATTTGATTTAGTTTCTCTTTATGCTGAAAATCTTTGCACAAAAATCCGTGAAGGTATCAACAGCAAAGATAATTATGATAAACCACTTACAGGCAATCATATCGTAGTAGATGCAGGTAACGGTGCTGGCGGATTTTTTGCACAAAAAGTTTTAGCTCAGTTAGGTGCAGATACTACAGGTAGCTTATACTTAAATCCAGATGGACATTTCCCAAATCACATTCCAAATCCAGAAAATAAAGAAGCTATGGACGCTATTCGTGGTGCAGTGCTTAATAATAAAGCTGATTTAGGCTTGATTTTTGACACTGATGTAGATAGAATGTCTGCTGTATTTAGCGATGGTCAAGAAGTAAATCGTGATGCACTTATTGCTATGATGGCTGCTATCTTAGTGAAAGATTATCCAAATTCCACTATTGTTACTGACTCTGTAACTTCCGATAAATTAACTGCATTTTTAGAAGGTGAATTACAGTTAAAACATCATCGTTTCCAACGTGGTTATAAAAATGTAATCAATGAATGCAAACGCTTAAATGAAGAAGGCGTAGTATCTCCACTCGCTATTGAAACAAGTGGTCATGGTGCACTTAAAGAAAATTATTATCTTGATGATGGTGCATATATGGCAGTTAAACTCTTAATTGCTGCAGCTAAAACTAAAGCAGAAGGCAAAACTTTAAATAGCTTGATTGAAAAACTTGAACCACAATTTGAAACAGCAGAATATCGTTTAAAATTAAAAGGTGAAGATTTCAAAGCTTATGGGGCAAAAGTTTTAGAAACATTTACTGCTCGTGCAAAAGAAAAAGGATATCATATTGTAACACCAAATTATGAAGGTGTACGCATTAGCTTTAAAGGTGAAGCAAATGGCTGGGCATTGCTTCGTCAATCTTTGCATGACCCTAATATGCCACTTAATGTAGAAGGTAATGGCGAAGGCGATTGTGCAAAAATCACAGCTATGATGAAAGAATTATTAAGTGGTTTTGACCAATTAGATATCTCTGTATTTGACAAATAATAATATAGCGGAAAATAGCAGAAGTTTATATTATCAATAATAAAAACCTCGAGAAGGGTAGTTTTATGTTTCTCGAGGTTTTTGTTTTGTATTTGTTTTCTCTATAGATACTTTTGCATAGTTTATAAAATAATCTTTTAGGGTGTATTTTATTTTTTGGTTGAAATGTTGTAAACTATAAGAAAACGCATTTGAAAGGAGTATTTTTATGGATTTACATAATTTATTGGTATTTCAAGATTTATTTAATGATGATGTTTTTAGAGATATAGAGAAAACTATTTCTCGAGAAAATTTAAATAAAGGGGCTGTTGCTGCTAAGTTGATTAATAAGGCGGAGCAGTTGGGTTTATCTGGAAATATTATACGTTCATATATGATTTATACTGTGGCTCATCAAAGTAATTGTGTGTCTTATGCAGTAGAAAAATCTGGTGGTAAAATCGGTAAAAGTTTGTATCAAGCTTTTTGTCATGATATTGAATTAATAGAAAAATTATTGCTTCTAAAACCTAGTTTACTTTTAGATTGCGATTTATTAGATGATTATGAACCGACAAATATTAATCAATCTACAGCGTTCAATTTATTAGTAGAAAATCTAGATAAAGCACAAACTAGCAAGGATAAGGCAGATGTTTTTATCAATTATTATAGAATATTTGGCAGTGGAGATATGGCAGATTATCGAGCTTTCCGTTGGGATAGAGATGAGGATAGTTTAGTTGGTATTAAACATTTTGAAACTATGAAACTTCAAGATTTAATCGGCTATGAATATCAAAAACAAGAATTATTAGCCAATACGAAAGCCTTTGTAGAAGATAAGCCAGCAAATAATGTTTTACTTGTAGGGGCAAGAGGTACAGGAAAATCTTCAGGTGTAAAAGCAGTGGTTAATTCTTTCTTTGATAAGGGTTTGCGTTTAGTTCAATTAACTAAAGAGCAATTAATAGATTTACCTGTTATTATGGAGCGTTTGCGAGATTTTAGCAGTAAGAAATTCATCATTTTCTTAGATGATTTATCTTTTGAAGAATTTGAAGTGGAATATAAATATTTAAAATCAGCAATTGAAGGTGGTGCTTCGGCAAAACCTGAAAATGTACTTATTTATGCTACATCAAATCGTCGTCATTTGATTAAAGAAAGTTATAAAGATAGAGGGGCAAATGATGATGATATGCACCGCAGTGATACATTGAATGAAACTATTTCACTTTCTGATAGATTTGGGTTGATCATCTATTATATGGCACCAAACCAACAAGAATATTTAGATATTGTAGATGGTTTATTAAAACAGCATGGCATAGAATTATCTAAAGAAGAATTGCGTGTAAAAGCAGGGGCATGGGAAAAAGAACATTCTGGACGCTCCGGCAGAATAGCACAACAGTTTGTAACACATTATTTAGGGCAAGTTTATAATAAATAAAAAGCAGGAGATATCCTGCTTTTTTATTAGAAAATTTCATTGAATTTTTTATTATAGATTTAAATCATTGATAGGAAATATTGATGAAATCTTAAATCACAAGTTAATTCCGGGTGAAAAGAGCTTACAAGCATATTTTTTTGTCGTGCAGCTATGATTTTATTATCTAAAGTAGCTAAAATTTGTACATCTTTATCTGTTTTAGTGATGTAGGGAGCACGAATAAATACTAAAGGAATAGGCATATTTTTATCTATGGTAGGAATTAATAAATTGGTAGAAAAACTATCTAATTGAGAGCCATAGCCATTGCGTTTAACTGTTATATCCATAGTTGCAAGATGCGTATTTGTTTGATTTTCAATATTTTTAGCAAGCAAGATTAAGCCAGCACAAGTGCCAAATACAGGTAAACCTGAAATGATTTTTTGCCGTAAAATTTCTTTTAAGCTAAAATAATCAAGAAGTTTTCCTATAGCTGTAGACTCGCCACCAGGTAAAATAAGCCCATCAATACAATCTAAATCTTTGGCTGTTTTTACTATACGAATTTTTGTATGTGGTATTTGCAATAAGATTTCTTGATGTTCAGCAATAGCCCCTTGCATACCTAAAATACCAATTATTTTATTCATATCACATTACCAGCCACGTTTTGCCATTTGTTGTTCTTGAGGAATAGTATCTATTTCTATACCGACCATAGCTTCACCGAGATTTTCTGATATTTTAGCTAGTTTTTCAGGATCATTGTAAAAAGTAGTAGCTTCGACAATAGCTTTTGCTCGTTTTTGTGGATCACCGGATTTGAAGATACCAGAACCTACAAATACACCATCAACACCTAATTGCATCATTAAGGCAGCATCAGCAGGAGTGGCAATACCACCAGCTGCAAAATTAACAACAGGAAGTTTTCCATGTTCATGTACATAACAAACTAAATCAAAAGGTGCTCCCATTTCTTTAGTGATATGCATTAACTCACTAGATGTGGCAGATTTTACTCTATTGATATCTTTTTGCATAGTTCTAAAATGACGAACAGCTTCAACGACGTTTCCAGTACCTGCTTCACCTTTTGTTCTAATCATACTAGCACCTTCACCAATTCGACGAAGTGCTTCACCTAAATTTCTAGCACCACAAACAAAAGGAATATCAAAATCTTGTTTATAGATATGATTTTCGTCATCAGCTGGTGTTAAAACTTCTGATTCATCAATGTAATCAATGCCGATAGCTTGTAATATTTGAGCTTCAACAAAGTGACCAATGCGAGCTTTTGCCATAACAGGGATAGAAACAGCTTCTTTAATTTCTCGTATCATTTTAGGATCTGACATGCGAGCAACTCCACCCTCACGACGTATATCAGCAGGTACGCGTTCAAGTGCCATAACTGCAACAGCACCAGCTTCTTGAGCTATTTTTGCTTGCTCTACGTTGGTAACATCCATGATAACTCCGCCTTTGAGCATTTGTGCAAGATTTTTATTTAAATTGTAACGATTATTCATGATAGGCTCCTTTGATTGTAGTATATTAATTAAAATGATAAAATTGTATCAATACAATATTTAAATTTGCAAATTAAATTTTATAAATTATAGATAAAGGAGAAAAAAATATCAAGAATGAAGGATAAATTAATTGAATTTGTATCGATACAATTAGACAAAGATTTAAAAGAGCCTTTATATGTACAATTATATGAGCAAATAAAATTAATGATAAAACAGCATTTATTATCACCAGGGTATAAATTACCAGCTGTGCGAAGTTTAGCTCAAAATTTGCAAGTAAATCCAAGTACAGTGGTTAATGCTTATAAAGAATTGGAAAAAAATGGTTTTATCTTTAGTAAGCGTGGCAGTGGAAGTTATGTGGCTGAACAAGTGATTAATACTATTGATGAATTAGAAGAAAATAATCACATTCCCGTTGATTTAACTGATGACTTAAAAATTTTGCAAGGTCAAAAAAATGTGATAAATATGAGTACGATATCTTTAAATCCGGATATGATTTCCATAGAGACTTTTAAGCAAGTGGTAAATAAAATTTTGGAAAGAGACAAAGGATATGCATTTACATATCAAGACAGTCAAGGCTATTTGTCACTTCGCCAATCGATTACTCAAGAATTAGCGAAAAAAAGGATAAATACAACGCCAGAATACATTCAGATTATTTCAGGTGCGCAACAAGGCATAGATATAGTAGCACGTGCTATTTTAAAACATGGAGATATTGTATTTGTAGAAAATCCAACTTATCCAGGTGCAATAGCGGCTTTTCGTTCTTGTGGGGCAAAAATTATAGATATTAAATTGACAAAAGAAGGTATTGACTTAGTTGACCTCGAAAATAAATTAAGGAAATTTAGACCTAAATTGATATATGTGATGCCTAATATTCAAAATCCTACAGGCATATCTTATACAAAAGCTAATTGTCGCCGTTTAATGGGATTGGCTCGTTTTTATAATGCTTATATTTTGGAAGATGATTATATAAGTGGTCTTTGTTATCAAGAAAAATCGCCTATACCTTTAAAAGCGTATGATACAGATGATCGAGTGATTTATATTCGCAGTTTATCAAAGATTTTTATGCCAGGATTAAGACTTGCTTATTTAATCATGCCCCAAGTATTGGCACAGACTTTATTAAATGTAAAACATATTTCAGATATAGCGACTTCTGGACTTACACAGAGAGTTTTTGATTATTATTTGCGTGAAGGATTATGGCAAGAACATTTAAATTCTATTCGCAGTGTATATAAAACACAATTTGAATTTGCGCTTAGAATGGCAAAAAAATATTTGCCTAAGGATATAGATTATTTAAAACCACAAGGGGGATTATCTTTGTGGCTAAATTTGCCAGATAGATTAAATGCAAGTGAGATAATTGAAAAAGCTAGAAATGAAGGGGTAATAATTTGCGATGGTGCACCATTTTTTGTGCGCAATGCCCCTAATAAACAGATACGTTTGAGTTTTGCCACTTTATCTTTGGCGGAAATAAACACAGGAATAAAAATAATTCATAATATAACTAAATATTAAAAGGGGGAATACTTATGAAAATAGGTATTGCTGGAAACGGCAAAATTGTGCATGAAATGATAGGAGCTACAAAAAATATTCAAGATTTAGAAATTATAGCTATATGTAGTCGACCACAGAGCAGACAAAAAGCAGAAGAAATAGCAGATAAATTTAATATTGCTAAAATATATACAGATTATAATCAAATGTTAGAAGATGGCGAAATAGATTTTATTTATGTAGCTGTAGCTAATAATGTGCATTATGAATATACTAAAAAAGCACTAGAGGCAGGGAAAAACGTCATTTGTGAAAAACCTTTTACTATTACAGCAAAACAGACACAAGAATTAATAGATTTAGCTAAAGCTAAAAATCTATTTTTATTTGAAGCTATCACTATTTTATATGCGCCAAATTATCAATATATAAAAGAAAATTTGGAGCAAATCGGTCAATTGCGTTATGTTCATGCTAATTATGCACAATATTCTAGCCGTTATGATCGATATTTAAATAAAGATGTAGCACCAGCATTCAGCCCTGAACATGCAGGGGGTGCTTTATATGATTTAAATATTTATAATTTACATTTTGTTATGGGCGTATTAGGCACACCAAAAGAAGTTATTTATCGACCAAACTTCGGTTTTAATGGCATAGATATTTCAGGTACAGCATTATTAGATTATGATGATTATACAGTAGTATGTAGTGCAGCTAAAGACTCCGAAAGTATTAGCGGAATTGTATTTCAAGGCGAGAAAGGCTATATGGAATTAGTAGGAGCACCAAATGCTTGTGCGTTAGTCAAAGTTCATAAAAAAGGTGAAGAAGAAATCTTGATAAATAAAGAAAAATATAATCATCGCATGGTCAATGAATTTGTAGCCTTCACAGAAATATTTAAACAACAAGATTTAGCTACTTGTTATAAAACATTAGAACATAGTTTAAATGTCATGAAAGTATTAGAACAAGCCAGAATAAGTGGCAAAGTAGAATTTAATATTTGATAAATGTAAAAAAGAGACTTTATTTTTTATTAAAGTCTCTTTTTTACATTTTATAAAATTTGTTTAACCTTTACTAAATTAAATATTTTTTCTACATTATCCTTAGAAACAAAACCGCTTTCAGCTTCTAAAACATTTGCTGTACCACAAGCTGAACCTAATTTAATAATATCTATAATAGGGTAATTTCGTTTAAGCCCTATAGCTATACCAGCAACAAAAGCATCACCTGATCCGACCGCATTGATTGCCTTATATTGTGGTGGAATAGCATGATAAATTTGATTTTGATATCCAATAATAGAACCATTTTTTCCTAAAGATATTACAGGCATAGATATACCTAAATTTTGAAATTTTTGTATTTGTAAAATTGCAGTATCAAGACTATCGATTTTTATGCCAGTTAATTGTTCAATTTCATCTTTATTAGGTTTAATAAAAAATGGTTTATATTTTAGACTTTCTTTTAAAGTTTGTCCGCTAGTATCTAGAAGAAATTTTTTATGATGTTTTGTAGCTAATTGAGTAAGGGTACCATAAAAATCTAATGGTAAATTATTAGGCAAACTTCCAGATGCAACTATAATGTCTGTATAAGTTAATAATTGAGTATATTTTTTTAAAAATAAATCAGTTTCTTCTTTATTAATAGAAGGCCCAGGTTCTAAAATTTCAGTTTGTTTTCCATCGGGAGTAGTAATATTAATACAAGTTCTTGTTTCATTTTTTATAGAAATAAAATCATGATTAATATGATTTTGAGTTAATTTATTTTGTAAATATTCTCCTATTTTTCCGCCTAAAAAACCTGTCGCTAAATAATTTTCATTTAATTCTTTACAGATATTAGCTACATGAAGACCTTTTCCTCCAGCTGTATTTTGAACAATTTTGGCACGAACAACACCGCCATATTCTAATTTGTCTACAGTGTATATCTTATCTAGAGAAGCATTTAAGTTTAAAGTTAGAATCAATTTTATCACCTATAATTTAATAGCGATTAAGGCTACCACAAACTTCAATTTTATGTTTTACAATTTCTTTCATTGCTTGTTTGCCAGGTGTCATATATTTTCTTGGGTCATTAGCATCAGGATTTTCTTTAAAATATTTTTTTACAGCATTAGAAAATGGAATTTTTAAATCGGTAGCTACATTAACTTTACAAATACCTAATTTAATAGCTTTTTTTACTAATTCATCAGGTACATCAGAGGCGCCATGTAATACTAATGGAATATCAACTTTTTTTCTAATTTCAACAAGTCTATCAAAATCTAATTTAGGTTCTCCTTTATAAAGCCCATGTGCTGTACCAATTGCTACTGCAAGAGAATCAATATTAGTTGCTTTTACGAATTTAACAGCATCATCAGGATTTGTATAGGCAGCATCTTTATCGTCTACAACTAAATCATCTTCTACACCAACAAGTTTGCCAAGTTCTGCTTCAACAGTAGCATCATAATGATGAGCATATGAAACAACTTCTTTTGTTTTAGCAATATTTTCTTCAAATGGTAGTTTTGAAGCATCAATCATTACTGATTTAAAACCAACATCAATAGCTTTTTTAATACGAGTTATATCTTCGAAATGATCAAGATGGATAGCAATTGGTGTATTTGTATGCTTTGCAGCAATATTAGCCATAGCAACAACGTATTCATCGCGAGCATAATCAATAGTAGAAGGTGTAACAGCAATGATAAGTGGAGAATGCATTTCACTAGCAGTATCAGCTACTACTTGTAATGTTTCCAAATTGTGTATATTGAATGCAGGAACTGCATAATGTCCTGCTTGAGCATCTAAAAGCATTTGTCTAGTGGATAAAATCATTAATTAAAACCTCCATATGAATATTATTTATCTAAAGAAGCATATTGTTTTTTTGACCAAATAATAGTACAAACAACACAAATGATATAGAAGATACCAATAGCGGCTAATCCCATAATATTAGTTGTGTGAAGTATTTGAGTGATAATATAGGTTAAAGGACTACCACCTTGGTCTAAAGAAGCTACTTGTGCAGTAGCATTAGTAAGTTGTCCTGCATTAGCAGCTAAGATTGTATGAAGACCAATCATTTGATTGGAAATCCAGATAGCTAGAAACATAACAATACTACCAGTAATTAATGTTCTAAATAAATTACCACCATGAACACCTACTGCCATAGCAATGAAAAATCCAATTGTTGGTAAATCACCAAATGGTAAAATCTGATTTCCTGGAACAAGAGCAGCAATAATAATAGTAATTGGAATAAATAATAAAGAAGCTGTAACAACTACAGGATCACCAAGGAGTAGAGCACAATCAAGACCAATATAGAATTTTGAATTTTTGAATTTTTTTTGTAATTTAGTGCGAGCTACTTCAGAAATAGGCATTAAACCACCCATAATATATTTAACAACTACTGGCATTAATACGATAACTGCTGCCATTTGAATACCTAATGTTAAAACACCACGAACATCATAGCCAGCTAAGATGCCAATAATAACCCCCATGATTGCACCCATAATTGCAGGGTCACATAATAAGCCAAAACGTTTTTGCAAATGAGTTGGGTTAAAATCAATATCTCTAATACCAGGAATTCTATCTAAAATACCATCAACAAATACAGAAATTGGAGCAAACCATCCTGTAGTACCATGAGGCATAGCAATACCTTCTAAGCCAAAATATTTTTCAACAGTTGGTGCGAACCAGTCCCCTAATTTGTAAGCAAAAGCAGCATGAATTGCAACAGCAGCAATTCCTAAAGCATAACTACCAGTAGCGATATCTACGATAGCACCAGTAAAAGCAAAGTGCCATATATTCCAAATATCAATATTAACAACGCGTGTTAATTTTAAAGCAAGCATAATAAGATTAACAATAATAGCTACAGGAATAGCAACGAGAGCAATTCTACTAGCCCATGTCATAGGAGAAGAACCAGGCCAGCCAATGTCAATTAAGTTCATACTAATACCAAAATTTGCTGACATAGCTTGAGCTGCTGGGGCTAGATTGTTAAGCATTAATGAAATAACAAGACCAATACCGATAAAACCAATACCAATAGAAATACCAGATTTTATAGCTTTTCCTACAGATTGACCTAGACAAATAGCTACAATAAAAATAACTATTGGTAACATTACTGCTGCACCTAGGTCAACAAAATATTGTACTAATCCTAAGATAATATCCATATAGAAACAACTCCTCATTAAAATATGAAATAATTTTTAGTCTTTTAAATAAGAGAGAATTTTTTCTTCAGTAGCTTCTTTATTTATACCAGTTAAAAAAGCCATACCATTTACATATGGAACATCAAAATCTGGTTTTATGCGCATAGTAGTAACAACTAAATCTACACCAGATAAATTGTTAGCAATTTCAATAACACGCATTTGTGTAACTTCTGCTTTAATACCATTTTGTGCACATAAATCTCTAATTGCATCAGCTGCAACAGTAGAAGTTGCTACAGCACCACCACAAGCTACAATAATTTTTTTCATAATAAAACACTCCTTTAATATTCGTTAAATATTTTAATTTAAATTATCAGCTAAAAGTTTTAAAAAGATTTCTTTATTTTGACAAACTTTTAATTGTGATACTAATTCTTGATTTTGAAAAGCAATAAATAATTTTTTTAAAACATCTAGATGTTCAGTACTACTAGATAAGGCTAACATAAAAATCATATCGATAGAAATTTTTTCATCGGGATTTTCCATTGAATAAAATTTTATAGGGTTTTTTAAACGTGCAGCAGCAATACCATTTTTTTGTATATTATTATTAGGTGAAGCATGAGGAATAGCAATACCAGCATTGGTCAAAGCAAGACCAGTAGGAAAACTAGCTTCACGTTCAATAACACTATCAGTATAAGATGCATCAATATATTTATTATTTACAAGTATTTGACCTAATTGTTTGATAGCATCTATATTATCTTTAGCGGAAATATCAAGTAAGATAATATTTTTATCTAAGAGAGTTTCTGTCATAATAAATGCCCCTTAATTAAATTCATTTTGAAAGTTTTTTATAAAATCATCATAATTAGGCTGGTTGATAATTTTTTTGATACCATTTTCTTTTACTAGATATTTAAATAATTTTAGAAAAATTGGTTCCCAAAAGTAAAATTCACTTTTAGCTATACTAATTAAAAATATAACTTGAACGTGATGATCTACCCAAATAATTGGTTTATCTAAGACTAATACAGATATAGAAGAAATTGCTGTATTATTTACCATAGGATGAGGAATTGCAACTAAATTACCTATTTCTGTAGGAGAAGCAGATTCACGTTCGAAAATAGAAGTACTAGTTTCTTTATCAATCAAACCACTATTTTCTAATTTTTTTGTTAAATATGTTAAAATTTCTTCTTTTGTATTAAATTGTTTATTAGTAATAAAACAATCTTTGCGGAAAAATTTTTTTATATTAGTTTTAGAAATATCAGAGTTCTTAAAGAATTTTTGTTGAATAAGATGTATTTCTTCATTATTTAAAAGATTTTTTATGTGTATTATTTTTTCAGTTTTTTCAGTTGATAAATTACTTAAATGAGGCAATGGTATAGTAGTAAAGACTAAGTCTACACTATTTAAATCATTTTCTTTTAATTGATATCCTGGAAGTATATTGACGATATGAATTAAATCTTTAAAGTATTCTTTTAATTTAGCTTTTAATAATACTGCAGTACCAATACCACTACCACAAACAACAATTGCTGATTTAGTTATTTTATCAGCTTTAATATCCATACGTGTTAAGGCTGCGCCAAAATGAACAGCAATATAACCAATTTCATTCTCATCAATAGTAAGATGTTCTTTTTCTTCAATAACTTTACTAGCAATTACACCAATTTGAAAAGCTAGGGGGTATTCATTCTTTATAACATCTAAAATATCATTACGGATATTCATTTGAAATCTAATTCGTGGGATAACTGATTCTAAATGAATTTTTAACCATTTTATTAAATTATCATCTTGAAGAAAATTAATATTTACAATAGTATTAACTCTTTGAAGCATTTCAATTACTAGATTTTCAATATAATTACTAGTTTCTTCATTAGCGATTTCCATATATTTTTTACTAGCAATAAGGTGTTGAGCAAGATAATAAATTTCACTAGTTGCAACATCAATATGTAATTGATTATATATTTCTTCAAATATAGAAGTAGCAATTAAAAATTCTTTATGTTGCTCAATCTTTTTACTCTCACGTAATGTATACATTACATTGTGTTCTTTAGTTGCACGTTTCATAGCAATTAATACATGAACCAGAAGATTTTTTAGTGATGTGTCTGTGAGAACTAATTCATAAGAGGTTAACACTCGAATTAAAATATTATGGATGTTATTTAATTTATATTCAGCAAAAAGATGTTGGTAAAAATCATCTGTTTTTAAATTATCACGAAAAATATATTCAGAAATACAATATCTTATTTGGGCTTCATTACCTTTTATTTGCATTCCTTGATTTTTATAATTAATGATATCTAGATTATATTTTTTTAATTTTTCTTTAACTTCTTTAAGATTAGCTTTTAATGTAGATAATCCAATAAAAAGTTCATCAGCTAAATCTTGCTGTTTTATAGATTGATTTTTTAATGCAGCATTTAGTAATCGTTGAATAATATAGTTTACTCTAGCTTCACTATCAAGTGTTTTAGTTATATGTTCATCTAAAATATTAATAAATTTTTCATAATTATTAATTTCTAAAGAATATCCTTTACGGGTAGAAATATTAATTTTAGCAATGTTTTCTTTTAAAATGGGTAAAATATTTTTAATTTCAGTTCGGATAGTTCTAGATGATACACCTACTAAGCGAGCTATTTCATCACTAGTTATATTATTTTTATGTTGTTTTAAAATAGCTAAAATTTTTCGTTGTCGTTGTGTAAACATTATGTTATCCTCCGTTTGATTTTAGTATAACAAAGATATTTACACACTCATAGATAATTTATTTCCTGATATTGTGGAAATATTCTATCAAAGAGATATCATATTGTGATGATTAAATTTTTTATTTCCACAATTATTAATTAATCCATATAATACATAACTTTGAGTGCATTATTATTTTTATTTGATAATATATCGAAAGCTCTAATGCCATCACTTAATGGTATTTTATGAGTAATTATTTCATCTACTTTTACTTTTCCTGTTTGTAAATATTCAGCAGCAGCAATCCATTCATTTCCAGGGAAAGGAGCAGAATAACTCATCCAAGAACCTGTGACATTAAGTTCACCACGTAAAATAAGTTCAAATGATTTTGCTGGTATAGTTACATCTTTATGGGCAGTACCAATATAAATAACATGGCCACCTTTTTTAGCAAGTTCTAATACTTGTGATTGTAAAAAATTTACACCTGCAGTTTCATATACATAATCGACTTTTCCAATCTTATTAAAATATTCTGGTATATTTATTTTTGTAGAGTTTAAAATTTCATAAGCACCTAAATTTTTAGCTAATTCTAATTTATAATCATCAATATCAATAACATATATTTTTTCTAATCCTTTAGCTTTTAAGCATTGCATGGTTAAAATACCAATAGTACCACATCCATAGACAATAGCAGATTTACCACTATCTATAGCACCAGCACGTTCAACCCCATGGATAGCAACAGTAATTGGTTCAATACAAGCTGCTTGAGCATAAGTTACGTTATCAGCAATGGGGACAATATTTTTTGCAGGTACAGCAACATATTCAGCCATAGCTCCATTTTGACGAGAACCAATAAATGAATAATGTTGACACATAGCAGGATTGCCTTGATAACAATTATCACAATTGTTGCAAGGAATAAGTGGTGCGGCAGTAACGCGATCACCAAGTGAATATGAAGTAACATTTTTACCTAACTCTACAATTTCTCCAGAGAATTCATGACCTACAATAATAGGATAAAAATGTACTCCATTGTTTTTTACTCTAGGAATATCTGAGCCACATATACCACAAGCTTTTACTTTAATTAGAACTTCATCATCATTAATCTGCGGAATAGATACATCTTTGTAGGTTAATGTATTAATGTCTTCAACTACTAATGCTTTCATTTTATTAGTTGTATTACTCAAAATTAACACATCCTTATTTCTAATATTTAATTACAAAGAAAATATAACAGAGAATTTAGATAAAGCATAGTTTATTTATTTCATAATAGTTAGGAAAAATATAATAGTTTAGATATTTTCATATTTTATTGTGGAAATTAAAAAAGACTATAATCATTTTTATGATTATAGTCTTTTAGATAAGTTATATTTTTAAAGAAAGTTGTTAGCGATTTATTTAATTATTTAATGTAATTAGCAATTAATTCTACAGCTTTATCTATGCCACAGCGACCTACATTGATTATCATATCATAATCTGCGCAATCACCCCATGTAGAACCTGTATAATAATTATAGTAAGAAGCACGTTTAGCATCTTCTTTTTTTAATGTAGCTAAATCTTTATGATAAACATTAGTGCCTCGTATTTTGCGGAATTCATCATCTGCACAAATAAAGAAATGATGAGCATTTTTTACATCTTTCAAAATGAAATTAGCACAGCGACCGACAAAAATACCAGAATTTTTTTCAGCAAGTGCTTTGATAGCTTTTGATTGTGGAGTGAATAAATAATTATCGTCTTCTACATTCAAATCAGCAAACATAGTTTCATATGGAGAAACACTGCCATAGAGATTGTCATATGTTAAATCTAATTCATCAAGAGAAACACCTTTTTCAAGATGAGCAGAAATAAATGCTACAAGTTTGCGGTCATATAAAGGTATTTGTAATTGTTTAGCTAATTTTTCAGCGATTTCACGACCACCAGCACCATATTGACGACCAATAGTAATAATACAATTACTCATGAAATAATCCTCCTATTTATAAGAGAGCACCTACAAAAGTAGATGCTCTTTATTATTATTTATTATATTTATCTTTAATTAAGCAAAAGGATTTTCTGTTGGGTACATCATAGTTTTTGGCTGATTGAAAGCTACATCTTCAACACCTAAGAATTTGAAGATACTGAATAAAGCTTTACCATAATGACCGAATGCTACAGCACCATGATGTGGATATTGTTTTTCAATGAGTACATGACGATAGAAACGACCCATTTCAGGAATAGCGAAGATACCGATACCACCGAAGGAACGAGTAGCAACAGGTAATACTTCACCTTCTGCTATATAAGAACGTAATTGTCCAGCTGCATTACTTTGGAGACGATAGAATGTGATTTTACCTGGAGCAATATCGCCTTCCAAAGTACCACGAGTGATATCTGGAGTGCCACCATTTTCAAGTAAACGATTTTGGATAAGCTGATATTTGATAGCACCTTTAGCGAGTTTGCACATAGGAGTATTACCGCAATGGAAGCCCATGAATGTATCTTTGAGAGTGTAGTTTTTATATTTTGGAGCAATATCTTCTTCGAATAAATCTTTTGGTACAGAGTTGTTGATATCGAGAAGAGTTACAGCATCTCCACTTACGCAAGTACCAATATATTCGCTGAGTGCGCCATAGATATCTACTTCACAAGCAACAGGAATACCACGAGATACAAGACGGCTATTTACATAGCATGGTTCAAAACCAAATTGAGATGGGAATGCAGGCCAGCATTTATTAGCAAATACTACATATTTTCTAGAACCTTTATGTTTTTCAGCCCAATCAAGTAATGTTAATTCATATTGAGCCATGCGTTTTAAAAGATCTGGATATGGATTAGCTGTGCCCATTTCTTCAGCCATATCTTTAACGATATCATCAATGCGTGGGTCATCAGCATGTTCTTTATAAGAAACAAGTAAATCAAGTTCGGAGTTTTCTTCGATTTCTACGCCTAAATCATAAAGTGGTTTGATTGGAGCATTGCAAGCAAAGAAATCTTGTGGACGAGGGCCAAAAGTGATGATTTTTAGATTTGCTACACCGATTAAAGCACGTGCAACAGGATTAAATTCGTTGATCATTTCAGCGATTTCATCAGCAGTACCTACAGGATATTCTGGAATGAATGCTTTGATTTTTCTAAGACCGAGATTGTAAGAGCAGTTGAGCATACCGCAATAAGCATCGCCACGACCATTGATGAGGTCTTTGCCTGTTTCTTCAGCAGCAGCTACATACATTACAGGGCCATCGAATTTTTGAGCAATTAAAGTTTCAGGAGTTTCTGGACCGAAGTTACCTAAGAAAACAACTAAAGCATTACAGCCAGCAGTTTTAACTTCTTCAACTGCTTTGAGCATATCGATTTCATTTTCTACTACAGTTTGAGCTTCGAAAATTTCACCATATTGTTTAGTATAAGCTTCTACGATTGCTTTTCTACGATTTTCAGAAAGAGAAACGATAAAGCAATCACGACTTACAGCAATGATACCAAGTTTTACATCAGGAATATTATTAAACATGAATATACTCTCCTTTTATATATACACTAATATATTTACGATTTTATTATGTTATTGTGTCTTATGTGCTTAGGCACAATCAAGAACAATTAAAGAATATCATGTAGTGATGTTTTTGTCAATAATAATTTTTTAGAAAATTTATAATAATGGTTTAATGGAGAAAACGTCTTTTTATAAAAAGTGTTAGTCATTCAAAAAACTTTAAAAGATAATATTTTTACTTATTTATAATAAAATAGAAAAACATATTAAAAAAATCTGAAAAATTCTAAAAATAAATATTGACGGATAAATTCAAAGGTGATATATTTAAAACAACAAATGTGCTTAAGCACAAAATGAGAGGCGGTAAATGATGAAATATTTATTAGGTTTAGATATAGGTACTTCAGCGACAAAGACAGTATTATTTGATGAAACTATGAAAGTTATAGCTTCAGCTTCAGAAGAATATCCAATGTATCAACCACAAAATGGTTGGGCAGAACAAAATCCAAAAGATTGGTATAATGCTTCCTTACATACAATTCAAGAAGTTTTGGCAAAATCTAAAATCAATCCTGAAGATGTAAAAGGCGTAGGTTTATCTGGTCAAATGCATGGGCTAGTAATGCTTGATGAAAATAATGAAGTAATTCGTCCTTCAATTATTTGGTGTGACCAAAGAACAGTAAAAGAATGTAAAGAAATCACTGCTAAGGTTGGAGCTGAAAGATTGATAGAAATTACAGCTAATCCAGCATTGACAGGATTTACAGCATCAAAAATTTTATGGGTTAGAAATAATGAACCAGAAAATTATGCAAGATGTAAACATATTTTATTGCCAAAAGATTATGTACGTTTTTGCATGACAGGTGAGTATGCAACAGAAGTATCTGATGCAAGTGGAATGCAATTATTAGATATTCCAAAACGTCAATGGTCAGATGAGATTTTAGAAAAACTTGATATAGACAAAAATTTATTGGCAAAAGTATATGAATCTCCAGAAGTAACAGGACGTATCAATGATGAATTTGCCAAATTATCAGGACTTAGCACTGATACAGTAGTTGTAGGTGGTGCAGGAGATAATGCGGCAGCAGCTATTGGTACTGGTATTGTAAAAGACGGTAAAGCATTCACTACAATTGGTACAAGCGGTGTAGTATTTGCACATACAGATAAATTAAGTATTGATCCAAAAGGTAGAGTTCATACTTTTTGTTGTGCAGTACCAGGTTGCTGGCATGTAATGGGTGTAACACTTGCAGCAGGTTTATCACTTAAATGGTTCCGCGATAATATAGCTGATAATTATAAAGCAAAAGCAGAAGAATTGGGAAAAGATCCATATGTACTCATGAATGAAGCCGTAGCAAAAATTCCATGTGGCAGTGATAGATTGATGTATTTACCATATTTGATGGGCGAAAGAACACCACATCTTGATCCAAATTGCAGAGGCGTATTCTTTGGTTTATCTGCAATTCATACAAAAGAAAATATGATGAGAGCTGTCATGGAAGGTGTAGCATATTCACTTAGTGATTGTTATGACATTTTGAAAGAAATGGGTGTAACAGTAGATGAAATGATGGCATGTGGTGGTGGTGGCAAAAGCCCAGTATGGCGTCAGATGCTTGCAGATATGTTTGAATGTGAAGTAAAAACATTGACTTCTGAAGAAGGTCCAGCATTAGGGGTAGCTATTTTAGCTGGTGTAGGAGCTGGAATTTTCAAAGATGTAGTATCTGCTTGTGATGAATTTATCAAAACAGGAACAAATTGCAGTCCAATAAAAGAAGAAAGTGAATATTATAAACAAGGACATGCTTTATATAAAAAAGTATATGCGCAATTAAAAGATTGTTATCAGGATTTAGCTAAGTTATAAATTTTATATATTTAAGAGGAGAGTTTTTTATGGCAACGCAAAAAATATCATTAGGTGAAAAACTAGCTTTTGGTGCAGGTGACTGCGGTTGTAACTTTGTTTGGAATGTTTTGGCATTATTTATGACTATTTATTATACAGATAGCGTAATGATTAGTGCAGCAGCTGTCGGCGGTATAATGTTAGCTTCAAGAATTTTTGATGGTATTAGTGATTTAGTAATGGGAGCTATATTAGATAAGACAAAAACAAGATGGGGAAAAGCTCGTCCATGGATTTTAATATCAGCTCCATTTATGGCTATTGCTTTAATTTTAACATTTAGTGTGCCAGATATTAGTGAAACAGGAAAAGTTATTTATGCTTTTTGTACTTATTTTTTCCTTACAGTTATTGTTTATACAGCATCTAACTTGCCATATAATGCATTATTATCATTTATAACAGATGATCAAAAAGAACGTACATCCTTAAGTTCTATTCGCTTTTTTATGGTTAACTTTTTAGTAATAATTCTTTCTTTCGTTACACCACCAGCAGCTAAAGCTTTAGGTTGGTTTGGCATTACAACAATTTATGGTATTATAGCTATGTGTTGTTTATTAATAACTTTCTTTTTCTGTAAAGAACGTGTAGAACCTGTAGAAGTAAAAAAAGAAAATATAAGCTTTGTAAAATCTTTAGGGTATTTAGTTAAAAACAAATATTTTATTTATTTAGCAATAATTTTTGTTATTGATTATATTATGTTTGCAGTAAATGGTAGTAGCGGGATGTATTATGTAAAATACATTTTTCATGATGAAAATATATTTGGTATGCTTGTATTATTTGGCAATGTACCAATGATGTTATCATGCTTATTCTTTCCTGTAATTGCTAATAGATTTGGTAAATGGAATTGTATGATTGGTGGATATGTAGTAATGATTATTGGTTTTGGTATTATTGCCTTATTCCCAGATAATTATTATTGTGCTTTATTAGGTAATGTTATTGCTGGTATTGGTAGAGCTCCACATAATGCAGGTTTATTTGCATTAGTTGCCGATGTAGTAGATTATGGTGAATGGAAAACTAATAAACGTATTGAAGGTGTAACTTATAGTGTAACTAGCTTTGGCATGAAAGTTGGTGCAGGTTTAGGTGGAGCAGTAACAGGTATTGTACTAGCTATGGGAAATTATGATGGTTCTTTAGCTGTACAATCTGATAGTGCTATAACAGCAATAATGGCTATTTGTGCATATATTCCAATTGGTATTTGTGTATTAGGAATTCTAATTATGTTAACAGCTAATATTGATAAAATTTATCCACAAGTGGTAAGAGATTTAGCTATTCGTCATGCAAAAGAAAATTAAAAAGAAATAAATAATATTTTAATTTAATAGTATTTTTATTGTTATGGAGGCCTAAAAATGAATAATCATACTGTTATTACTATAAGTCGTCAATATGGTAGCGGAGGAAGAGAATTAGCAAATAAAATTGCAGAAAAATTAGGTTATAAATTATTTGATAGACAGATAGTTCATTTGGCAGCAGCTCAAATAGGTATAGATGATTTGAGTGAAGATAACTTGAGAAACCTAGAAAATAATGTAACACCATTATCTTTGAGTTTTATACCATTTTTCAACTTTGGCAGTAGAAATACAGGCTTTAATAATGATGTTTTTATTAATGAAGCTAAAGCAATTAGACAATTAGCAAATGATAATGACTGTGTTATTTTAGGTCGTTGTGCTGATTTTATTTTAGAAGATTTACCAAATCATTATTCTTTCTTCATTTGTGCAAATGATGATTATAGAGAAAAAAGAGGAAAAGAAGTATATGATGGCAAATCTTTAAAAGAATTAAATGAAGAAGATAATAAGCGTGCTAATTATTATAAATATTATACAAAACAAAATTGGGGAGACCCTAAAAATTATGATATGATTATTAATACAAGTAAAGTATCTTTAGATAAAGCAGCGGATATAATTATTTCATATGTAAAATCTAATAAAAAATAGGTAGGTAAAGATTATGAAAATACAAAATCCAGTATTAAGAGGTTTTAATCCAGATCCTAGCATTTGTCGTGCAGGTGATGATTATTATATTGCAACATCTACATTTGAATGGTTTCCAGGAGTACAGATACATCATTCAAAGGATTTAGTAAATTGGCATTTAGTAGCACATCCATTAAATGAAGTTAAATATTTAGATATGAAGGGAAATCCTAATTCAGGTGGTATTTGGGCTCCAGATTTATCTTATGCTGATGGTAAATTTTGGCTTATTTATACAGATGTAAAAGTTGTTGATGGCATGTGGAAAGATTGTAAAAATTATTTGACTACATGTGATACTGTAGATGGAGTATGGAGTGATCCAATAGAATTAAATGGCTCAGGTTTTGATGCATCATTATTTCATGATATTGATGGTAAAAAATATCTAGTAAATATGTATTGGGATCATAGAGTATATAATCATAATTTTTATGGAATTTGTTTACAAGAATATTCTGTAGAAGAAAAACGATTAATAGGAAAACCAAAAATTATTTATAAGGGTACAGATATAAAATATACAGAAGGTCCTCATTTATATCATATAAATGATATGTACTATTTATTTGTTGCTGAAGGTGGCACAACATATCAGCATAGTGAAACAGTAGCTCGTTGTAAGACTATTGATGGTGAATATGAAACAGATCCAAATTATCCTTTATTATCCGCATGGAAAGAGCCAACAAATAAATTGCAGAAATGTGGACATGCATCTTTAATTGAAACTCAAAATGGAGAATGGTATTTAGCACATTTGACTGGTAGACCACTTGCTTTTGATAAATATCCTATTAGAGAAAGAGAACAACATGCTTACTGCCCATTAGGTAGAGAAACTGCTATTCAAAAAATTACTTGGGAAAATGGTTGGCCAGTAGTTGTTGGCGGTAAAGCTGGTCTTGAAGAAGTAGAAGCACCAAATTTACCAGAACAAAAATGGGAAAAAACTTATCCTGAAAAAGATGATTTTGATGATGATACATTAAATATAAATTTTGCATCACTTAGAGTACCATTAACAGAAGACATGGCAACATTAAAAGCAAGAAAAGGTTTCTTACGTTTATATGGTAAAGAATCATTAACATCATTATTTAAACAATCTTTTGTAGCTAGAAGATGGCAAGCTTTTAATTTTGATGCTGCAACAAGTGTAGAATTTGAACCAGATACATTCCAACAAATGGCAGGTATGGTTTGCTATTATAATACAGAAAATTGGACTACTGTGCATATTACATGGAAAGAAAATGTAGGTAGAATTATTGATATAGTATGTGCAGATAATGGTAATTTCACTATGCCTTTAGCTGGTAATGAAATTGCTATTCCAGAAGATGTGAAAGCAGTACATTTCAAAGTTGAAGTTAGATATGATAAATATTATTATTTATATTCATTTGATGGAAAAACATATAATAAAATACCGCTTGCATTTGATTCATATAAATTATCTGATGATTATATTAGAGGTGGCGGATTCTTTACAGGAGCGTTTGTCGGTATAAACTGTGTAGATATAAGTGGTATGAATAAACCAGCTGATTTTGATTATTTTATGTATAAAGAATTAGAATAATGTATTGATTTAATAAAAGCCTATTATGAATATAAATTTAAAAATATTATTCATAATAGGCTTGTTTTCTAAAAGTATATATTTAGAATTCTTAGGTAATATATGTTTATATAACTTGATGTATAATATGATTATATAATCATATATTATGGGAGATTAAAAATGGTTACGATAAAACAAATTGCGGACCTTTGTGGTGTCTCACGAGGAACAGTAGATAGAGTTATAAACGAACGTGGCAATGTAAAGCCAAAGACGAAAGAACTTGTGTTATCTATGGCAAAAGAATTAGGTTATAAGCCAAATCCAGCAGGAAAAGCACTATCTGCTAGAAAGAAAAATCCAGTGGTGGGAGTTGTGATTTCATCAGAAGGTAATCCTTTCTTTGATGATGTTATCAGAGGTATAAAATTAGCTACGGAAAAATATGAAATTTATGGATTGAAAGTCATTTGGAAAAATATGAGAGGCTATGATGTAAAGTCTCAACATGAAATCATGGAAGAGCTTAAAGATAAAGTAAATGCCTTGATTATTAATCCTGTAAATGACCCTGTAATTATAAATGAAATCAATGAATTTGTAGATGCTGGAATTTTTGTAGTAACAATAAATAATGATGTAGATAATTCCAAACGTCAATGTTATGTAGGTAGTGACTATACTAATGGCGGTGAAACAGCAGGTGCATTATTGCAGATGATTATACCAAATGGGGCTAATATAGGTATAGTCATGGGTTCATCAAAGGTATTAGGTCATAAGCAACGTTTAGCTGGATTTGAAGAAAATATAAATAAAAATCCTAAATTTAAAATAGTAGATATTCAAGAAAATGATGATGATGATATATCTTCATATGATAAGACTAAGATGATGTTGATAAAATATAAAGAAATAAATGCAATATTTATTGTAGCAGCTGGTGTATATGGTGCTTGTAGAGCAGTGTTATCATTAGGAAAACAGAATGATTTAACGATAATTGCTTTTGATACAGTGCCAACTACAGTGGAAATGATGAAGAAAAATGTAATTAAAGCAGTAATTTATCAACACCCTTATAGACAAGGTCAAAGAGCTATGCAAATTGTTTTTGAATATCTAGTAAATGGTATTAGCCCTGATAAAAGTAGACATATAATGAAAAATGAAATAAAAATATTAGAAAATTTATGAGGTAAAGATAATGAAAAGTGTACATGATATTGAATTCAAGCAATATGGTAGAGTTTTAGACGTTGATACTGCTGAATTTGTAGCAACAATGAAAGCAAAAGAAGCTATTAAAGAAGGTGTAGTATATGAACCTTCTGATGCGGATTTAGAAGCATTACCTTTATTTAAACAGATGCAAGATGAAGTTTATGGCGGATTAGAAGTGGAATTTGGTTTTTGCAGTGGCTATAATAATAAATTAAATGCAGTAGAATATCATCGTTCTTCTGAAATCGATATTGCGGCTACAGATTTAATTTTGATGCTTGGTCGTCAGCAAGATATCGATTACACAAATAATACTTATGAAACTAAAAATATAGAGTGCTTCTTTGTACCAGCAGGTACAGCAGTAGAACTTTATGCGACAACTCTTCACTATGCACCATGCAAAGAAAATAATGAAGAATTTCGTTGTGGTGTAGTTTTACCAAAAGGAACTAATCTTCCATTGCAGGTAAAACCAGTTGAAAATAAAGGTGAAAATCAATTACTTTTTGCTGCTAATAAATGGCTTATTGGACATAGTGAAAGTGGCGTAGATAAAGATGGCGGCTTTATTGGCTTAATCGGTGAAAATACAACAATTTAATAAAATAAAAACTACTATAGATTTAATTTCTAAATTCTATAGTAGTTTTTTTATTTAAATATTATGTCTAAAAACTTGTGTTAGAGCATATTCTAATTTATCCATAGCAAGGTTTAACTCCTCAGGAGAAATAATTAATGGTGGTGCTAAGGTGAGTACACAACCTTGAGATATTTTAAAGCTCAAGCCTTGTTCTAGACATAAATATAAAACTTTTTCAGCTTCAATAGTAGCTTTTTCTTTTGTTTGACGATTTTTTACCTTGATTTGCTTTGATTTTATCTTCGGATAAAGTATGCATAATAAATCCTTTCTTAATGTTTGATATTTGGTATAAGATATCATGAAAAATGTTTTGCTGTAAATTGTGCAATTGTAAAAAGCTGATGAAATTTTTAGTAATATTTTTAATTAATTTATAATAAATAATATATAACGATTTAGATATATTTATGCTATAATAACACTAATGACTTAATGTTCATATTAGGAGGCATTTAAATGAAAAAGCAACTTTTAGCAATGATTTGTTCGGCATTATTTATGCTAGGAATAGGAGGAACTGCTTCTGCTGCTGAAGTATATCAGCCAGCTACAACAGCAAGTGTTGCTACTATTAATTATCAGTACGTATTAGCTAATATTCCAGAAAGTAAATCCATTCAGGAAAATATGAATAAACTTACTGAAGAAGCACAAAAAGAATTTGAGAAATCTGTTAATGAAAAAATGAGTCCTGCAGATATTCAAAAAGTTCGTGCAAGAGTGGCTACTGATTTAAGACAAAAACAGATTAATTTAGTAAAACCAGTACAGGAAAAAATTAATAATGCAATTAAACAAGTAGCTCAAGAACATGGATATAGCGTAGTTATTACTTCTGATGTAGCTTTATTTACTGCTGTTGATATTACAGAAGAAGTTTTAAATGCTGCAAAATAATTGATATTTTATAAAAATAAGCAGGTACAAATAGTACCTGCTTTTCTTAGATTAATTAAAAATAGAGGTGGAAATGATGGGTGAATTAAAATGGTGGCAAAAAACAGTTGTATATCAGATTTATCCTAAATCTTTCTGTGATAGTAACGGTGATGGTATTGGAGATATTCCAGGTATTATTAGTAAATTAGATTATTTGCAAGATTTAGGTGTGGGTGCTATTTGGCTTTGTCCGATTTATCCTTCACCACTTGTTGATAATGGATATGATATTTCTGATTATTGTAGTGTAGCTAAAGAATATGGGACTATGGAAGATATGGAAAGACTCATTTCGGAAGCAGACAAACGCAATATAAAAATCGTAATGGATTTAGTATTTAATCATACATCAGATAAACATAAATGGTTTGAAGAGTCTAGAAGTTCCAAAGATAATCCCAAACGTGATTGGTATATTTGGCGCGATGGTAAAGAAGATGGCTCTGCTCCTACAAATTGGCGTAGTATTTTTGGCGGGTCAGCATGGACTCTTGATGAAAAAACAAATCAATATTATTTGCATACTTTTGCTAGTGCTCAGCCAGATTTAAACTGGGAAAATAAAGAAGTTAGACAAGCTTTATTTAATGCAGCTAATTTCTGGTTAGATAAAGGTGTTCGTGGTTTTAGAATTGATGCGATTGTATATATTAAAAAACCGAGTGAATTTAAAGATTTACCAGTAGATGGAGCAGATAATTTAGCTAGTATCGCTAAAGCTACAACTTATCAAGATGGTATATTAGATTTTCTACATGAATTTAGAGAAAAAGTTTTTGATAGAGCAGATATATTTACAGTAGCAGAAGCAGATGGTGTTTATCCAAGTGATTTTGATAAATGGATTGGCGAAAATGGTGCATTTGATATGTCCTTTGATTTTAGCCATATTCGCTTAGGTTTTGATGAAGATTGCACATGGCATAAACGCAAATCATGGAAATTAATCGATATTAGAAAATGTTTCACAGAAGATGAAGAAGCTACAAAAGATAATGGTTGGGTACCTGTTTATTTTGAAAATCATGATTTACCACGTTGCACAAATTACTTCTTCCCACAGGGAACAGATACAAAATTAGCAGCTAAATTTATTGCTACAATTTTATTGACTATGAGAGGAACACCATTTATCTATGAAGGTCAAGAATTAGGGATGACAAATATAAAATGGCCATCAATTAAAATGTATAATGATATTTCATCTATTGGTCAATATGAATTGGCACTAAAAGATAAATTGACACCAAAAGAAGCTATGAAAGGTGTTTGGAAATACAGTAGAGATAATGCACGCAGTCCAATGACATGGAATAGTGGCTCTAAAGCAGGCTTTACTACTGGCAGACCATGGTTACCACTCAATGATGAATATCCTAAATTGAATGTGGAAACAGAAACAGAAGATGAAAATTCTGTACTTAATTATTATAAAAATTTAATAAAATTACGTAAGCAATATCCAGCATTAATTGAAGGAGATTATGAAGAATTATTGTCATATAGTCCAGGTATATATGCTTATGCACGTACAACTAAAGATAAATCAGAACGCATTATTGTTATCGCTAATACAACAGCAAAAATTCGCGGTTATAAAATACCAGAATTAAAAGGTGCAACATTACTAGCATCTACTTATGGAAATCGCGAAGCAACATTATTGCGTTCCTATGAAGTAAGAGTTTATAAAGTTAAGAAATAAATTAGTTATAATTATATATTTTTAGCGTAGCAATTTTAGTAATTGTTACGCTCTTTTTATTTAAATTTATATTTAGCAATGATTTTTATATAACTCATATTTTTTAAAATTATCAAAAAAATAATGAGTTTTACTAGTATGGACTATCTTTTATAATAATTTATGTAAGGTGATGATAATGAAATTAACAGTTAGACAATTTAAATTATTACAATATATAAATAATTTTCCCGATATGACTTTAGAAGATTATAGTAAGGCTTTAGAAATATCTATACCAACATTAAAATCAGACATAAAAAATATGGAAAAATTTTTAGCAGAGTATCATATTATTTTGCAAATGTCTGGAAGAAATATTTTACAAGTATGGGGAAAAGAAAATCTAACACATCTTTTAATTGATAGTAAAAATAGCATAGAGTTTTCTTTAGATGAACAAATTCTTTTATTATTAATACTTACTGATGATTTCATTGTATTGCAAGATATTGCTGATAAATTATTTGTATCTAAATCTAAGATAGAAAAATTAATGCCAGATATTTTAAAAACATATAGTAATGATTTACAGTCTTTAAGACATTATGGAATACGTTGTATTAGTCCAGAAGCAGAAAAAAGAGCATTATTTGCAAAATTACTATCAGCATATTTTAAAGGAATTGATTTATGTAGGGAAGTAGAAGACTTCAATACAAAACATTTTCCAATACTAGATTATATAAGTAAAGACAGTGTTTTAATTGCTAATAATGTAATTAAAATTATTCAAGATAATAAAGACTTTTCATTTACTGATGAATCAGCTTGTCAATTATTTTTGTGTTTTTTATTAATGATAGATAATTATAAAAAGCATAAAAATAAAACAGTAAGTAGTATTTTTACTAATATAATAAAAGAATTGCCAAATGCTACAATTTATCTAAAAGTAGCAAGGGATATAGCTACTTTATTAAATTTAGATAAAAATTATAATGAAATATGTTATATCTGTTATATGCTTATGTCTTTAAGAAAACAAAATGTTTTTGATGTAGATGCTATTGTAAATCAAATGCAGGATATAATTTATAAGATATTGGAGAATATAGAATATAGATTATCAATAGATTTATCTCAAGATATGGAATTAGTAAAAAATTTATCTTTACATATATATGCTACTGTTTTACGTAAAGATATGTTAAAACCTGCTAATTTAGATTGCCAGTGGAATGAATTGGGTTATCAATATCCTGTTAGTTTTGAAATGGCAGTGATAGCTTCATCTATAATTAAAGAATATTATCAATATGATGTTTCTCGTAATGAGATGATATATTTAACATTACATTTTCAAGTAGCGATTGAAAGGTTAAAAATAGAAGAACAAAAAATTAGAGCTATAGTTATTTGTCATTATGGTATGGCAGCAGCAACATTAATTTCTACAAAAATAAATTCTTTATTTGGTGTAATAAGAATTATAGGTTGTTATTCTATGCATGATTTTTTGAACTTAAATAAGCATGATTATGATTTAATTTTAAGTACAGAAAAAATAGAACATAGTAAGACACCAGTCATATATGTTTCTCCAGCAGTCAGAGAAAATGAGTTAGAACAAATTTTAAAATATATTAATAATAAGAATGTAAGTAATACTTTGAGATTAATTATTATGGAATCAATGGTATTAAATTATAAAAGAGCTAAAAATATAGATGAAATATTATCTTCAGGAATAAAAGCTTTAATTGATGCTAAGTTGGTTGAACCAGAATATTTAAATAGTGTTATTGAAAGGGAAAAAATATCACCAACTGATATAGGCTGTTTTGCTGTTCCTCATGGAAATCCGAATTTTGTGAATAAAACAAAATTATTAATAATATGTTTAGATGAAGGGGTAAAATGGAATAAATCTATGGTGAAATATATTTTTTTATTTGCTGTATCAAAAGATGATTTTAATAAAAATTTTACACCACTAACTATATTTTATAAAAAATTAATGAGATTAAATTTAAATTTAGATAAAGTAGATAATATAAATAATAAGATTTTTAAGAGTAAATTATTAGAGCTTTTAAATATATAATTTTGAGGTGTATTAAGATGATTAGAAATGAAATGATTTTTGTAGATAGTGATTTACAAAATAAGCCAGATGTTATTGGTTTAATAAGTTGCACTGCTAAAAAATTGGGATTAGTTTTAGATGAGGGGGTTTTTATAGAAAAAGTATTTGCAAGAGAAGCAGAGATATCTACATCTGTAGGTTGTCAAGTGGTTATTCCTCATGGAAAATCAGATACAGTAGTAGAACCTTTTATAGCTTTTATGAGAACTAGTAATGCTTTTAAATGGGATGAAAATAGTGATGAATTAGTAAAATTAATTTTTTTAATTGGAGTACCTGCTAAAGACGCAAATAAATTACATTTAAAATACATTGCTGAAATTAGTAAAAAATTAATTAATGATGATTTTAGAGAAAATTTATTAACCTTAAAAACAAAAGAAGAAATATTTAATCTGCTAGAAAGTATCAATAATAATGTTAATAAATAATTTTTATAAATATAATTTTAATAAACTAAAATAAAAAGGAGATTTTAAAAATGAAAATTGTTGGTGTATCTGCATGTATTACAGGGGTAGCTCATACTTATATGGCACAGGAAGCTATTGAACAAGAATGTAAAAAAAGAGGATTTGAAGTAAAAGTTGAAACTCAAGGTGGTTTAGGTATTGAAAATGAATTGACAGAAGATGAAGTAAATGAAGCAGATGCTGTTTTATTAGCAGTGGCTATTGGTATTGAAGGTCAAGAACGTTTTGAAGAAAAAGAAGATGAAGGTAGAGTTTTAACAGTTAATCCTGCGGATGTAATTCATAATCCAGCAGAAATTATTGATAAATTAGTTGCATTAGTAAAATAAGAAAATAAGGGGGTATATCAATGTCTGATAATATGAAAAGTATTATTCAAGAATTGACTAAGGCTTTTAATACTGGTGTATCTTATATGCTTCCAGTAGTTGTAGTCGGAGGTATTTTCTTAGCTATTTCTTTAGCAGGTGGTAAACCTGGTGAAAATGGGATGGAGGTTACCAATCCGTTTTTACAAAATTTAGGTGTAATTGGTATGGCAGGTATGACAATGATGATACCTGTACTAGCTGGATATATTGCATATTCTATAGCAGGCAAACCAGGACTTATTCCAGGTTTGATTGTGGGATATATAGCTAATACACCTTTTGGTGATAGTCATGTACAAACAGGTTTCTTAGGTGCAATGCTCATGGGTGTTTTATCTGGGTATATGGCTAAATGGATAAAAAAATGGAAGGTACCTAATAATTTAAAAGCAATTATGCCTATTTTAGTTATTCCAATTATTAGTACCTTTGTAATCAGTATGATTTATTTCTACATTATTGCAGAGCCTATTGCTATCTTTATTAGATGGTTGATTGAAGTTTTAGGAAATATGCAAGGTGGTAGTGCAGTATTATTAGGAATTATTGTTGGTGCAATGGCTGCTTTTGATATGGGAGGTCCAGTTAATAAAACAGCAACAGCATTCACATTAGCTCTTATGGCAGAAGGTATTTATGGTCCAAACGGTGCATATCGTATTGCTGTAGCTATTCCTCCATTAGGTCTTGCTATTTCTACATTTGTTTCTCGTAGAAAATATACAGCAGATGAAAGAAATCTTGGTATATCAGCAGGTTTCATGGGACTTATAGGTATAACAGAAGGTGCTATTCCGTTTGCAGTAAAATCATTAAAAACTGTATTGCCATCAATAATTATTGGTAGTGCAGTAGGTGCTGGTCTTGGTATGTATCATGGTGTTGAATGTATGGTTCCGCATGGTGGTTTAATTGTAATTGCTGGTGTAAATCAAGCTCCATTGTGGTATGCAATAGATATGTTTATTGGTGCAATCGTTACAGCTATTTGTTTGCATATCTTAAGACCAAATATTGATGAAAAAACAAAATAAGAATATAAATTTTATTAGATAAAAGAAAGCTGGGTATAATATGAAAAAACCTACATTAAATGAAGTTGTAGATAAATTATTATCATTTGAAGGTAAAGATAGAGCTACTATGATTGGTATAGGACCAATGAGCCATACTTTAATTAAAGCTTCTATGCTTTTAGCTAAAGAAAAAGATTTTCCACTTATGTTCATTGCTAGTCGTAACCAAGTTGATGCTGATGAGCTTGGTGGAGGATATGTATGTAATTGGGACCAAAAACGTTTTGCTGAAGCTATTGCACAAGTAGCTAAAGAAAATAATTTTGATGGATTATATTATCTTTGTCGCGATCATGGTGGACCTTGGCAGCGTGATAACGAAAGAAATGCTCATCTTCCAGAAAAAGAAGCAATGGAACTTGGTAAAAAATCATATAAATATGATTTAGAAAATGGATTTGATTTATTGCATATCGATCCAACAAAAGACCCATATATTGTGGGAAAAGTAATTGATATGAATGTAAATATAAATCGTACTATTGAATTAATTGAAACTGCTGAAAATGAAAGAAAAGCAATGGGACTTCCTTCTGTAAGTTATGAAGTTGGAACAGAAGAAACAAATGGTGGATTGACTTCTAGTGAAAACTATGAAGCGTTTATAAAAAAATTAAATGAAAAATTAGATGAAAAAAATCTTCCACATCCAGCATTTATTGTAGGTAATACAGGTACATTGACAAGATTAACTGAAAATGTTGGACATGTAGATCCTGCTTCTTGCAAAAACTTATCTGCTATTGCTAAAAAATATCATGTAGGATTAAAAGAGCATAATGGTGACTATCTAGATGATGTTATTTTATTACAACATCCAGCATGGGGTGTTACAGCAATGAATGTTGCACCAGAATTTGGTACAGTGGAAACTCAAGCTTATTTAAAATTATCTGAAGTTGAAGATAGTTTATATGCAGAAGGTTTAATTTCTGATAAATCAAATATAGCTCTTGTATTAACTACTGAAGCAGTAAAATCTGGACGTTGGAAAAAATGGATGGTAGATGGCAAAGATAAATTATCTATCGAAGAAATTTTAGAAGATAAAGAATTAGCTCGTTTGATTACTGAAATTAGTGGACATTATACATTTAACAATCCATTAGTAAAAGCTGAAATCGCAAAATTATATGATAATTTAAGTCAATCAGGTATTGATGGAGAACGTTATGTAGTGAATAAAATTAAAGACTCTATTGATAACTATGTAAAAGCATTTAATTTAGAAGGTCTTACATCAAAACTTTTAGCAGAATAAAAAAGGAAACTTTTATAATCAAAAATATAATTTAATCAATCAAACAAAGAAAGGATAATACAATTAACGTATTATCCTTTTTATTTGATAGGAAAAATATAAAATTATAAAAATGAAATGAGGGCTTTTTATGTATAAAGTAGATTATCATCATCATAGTAAATTTTCTTTTGATGGAAAAGATTTTTTAGAAGATATTTGTAAAAAAGCAATTGAAATAGACTTAGATGAGATTTGTTTTACAGAACATTTTGATGTAGATCCAAAAGATGTAAGTTATGGTGTATTGGATTATAAGGCTTATCATGAATGCATTGAGTTATGTAAACAAAAATATGGAAATAAATTAAATATAAAACGTGGTTTAGAAATAGGTGAACCGCATTTAAAACCATATTTAGAAACTTTAAAGAGCGAAATAGAAAAAATGGATTTAGATTTTATTATTGGTTCAGTTCATAATATTAATAGTGTTAAATTAAGATTGACTATGCCATCAAAAACTAAAAGTAAAATTTATGAAGATTATTTTAATGAGATTTTGGCTATGGTAAAGATTGCAGATATTGATATAATTGGTCATTTAGATTTAATGAAGAGATATGCTTTTGCAGATTATGGAAATTATGAATTTGGGGGTTATAAAGATATTATTGAAGAAATTTTAACTATAGCCATAAAGAGAAATATTGGTTTAGAAATAAATACATCAGGTTTAAGAAATAAAGTAAATGAAGTTTATCCTAAAATAGAAATATTGAATTTGTATAAAAAATTAGGTGGAGAGATTATTACTATAGGTTCAGACTCGCATAGTACAGATGATTGTTTTAGTTATTGTAAACAAGGTTATGATTTATTAAAAGCTTGTGGGTTTGAAAAAATATATACATTTACTAAAAGATGTCCAATAGAACATAAGATATAAAATAAAAAATATCCTTATAAATAGAATTTCTATCTATAAGGATATTTTTTTTAGTTTGGAATAGCTTCAATAATAGTATCGAGCATTTTTTTGATATCAGAAGGAATAGCTTCAATAAAACGAGTTGGGATATTATCATAACCATAGTAACAGCCTGCTAATCCACCTGTAATAGCACCAATAGTATCACTATCACCGCCCCAATTAATAGCAGTCAGTACAGCATCTTCAAAATTATCTGTAGGCATAAAAGCATGAAGCATAGCTATAATGCTATCGTAAGCAGAAGCTGTTGGTTGAATTTCTTCATTTTTATAATCGTAATACATAGTATTATCAATCATTTTATCCATATCATCTTTAGTGATATTGTTATTCAAAATACGGAAAATCAATTGAGCGTAAATACGGCAAGCGTTATCAGATTGGGTATTTACATGAGTCATATTAGTGATATCAAGAGCAGTAGTAACAGCATTGAATTCATCAGTATAATAAAGTGCAGGATATAAAGTATTTAATATAGCACCATTATCTACACTACCACGATTGCTGAATAAATCCACTTGTCCAGCGGACTCTTGCCAACGAGCTTTAGGAATAAGATGTTTACCATGACCTTTAGACATTGTTTTATCAATACTGCGAAGAGTTGTATCACTGATATCTTTTGGTCTGCTGATAGCCCATTTTATGAAATTCTTGCCGATTTCAGCAAATGGATTTTTAGGATTTTTCATAATTCCATAAGCAGTAGCAAGAAGTAGAGCTGTTTCGTCAGTTCCTTCGCCTGGTTGAACTTGTAACCAACCACCGCCAATCATTTCTGTAACCTTGCCAAATTGAGCTTTGATTTGTTCTTGAGGCATGAATTCAAGTGGTGCACCGAGAGCGTCACCGATAATTGCACCATATAAAGCCCCTTTAATTTTATTTATTTTTTCCACAAATTTTCCTCCAATATAAATTATTAACTAAATATATGATAAACTACTGGCACTATAAGAGCAAGAAGCATATTACCAACACGAATATGAATTATATTATTAAATGTTAAATTTATACCAATAATAGTGATTAAAATATTGCCAATATAACAGATATCATTAATCATAGCAGTCGTAAGATAAGGTGATATAAAACTAGCACATAAAGTAATCAACCCTTGATAGATAAATAAAGGTAAAGCCGCAAGTAAAACGCCAGCTCCCATAGTTGAAGCAAAAACCATACAAATGACACCATCTAAAAAGGCTTTAGTCAAAAGTAAACTATAATCACCAGATAAACCATCTTGGAGTGCTCCAATAATAGCCATAGCGCCAATACAAATTACTATTAATGATTTCTCCAATTAAAGTACCGATTAATAAAGAAAATATCATCAGCATAGTACCTGTAGTTTCTAAATGACCATCTTTAAATACAAACATTTGAGAAAGTGTACCACCTATGCCGATGAATAAAACAGCTATTCCCATAGCCTGTAATAGCGAATCTTGTAGAGATTTTTTTATGCCTTTTTTCAAAAATAAACCAATACCACCACCGATAATAACAGCGATAGTGTTGGCAATTGTTCCAAAACCAATCACAAAAACACTTCCTTGAAAAATAATTTTTTTTAGAAATAAATATATTATAACATTTAATTTGAATATAGTTTTGGAAAAAATGGCAAAATAAAAACCACTTGATAAATCGTATTATTTAACAAGTGGTTTTTACTTTATATATTATTATTTATTATATACTATTTCTTTTTTTGACCATAATAAGCATTAGCACCATGTTTGCGGAGATAATGTTTATCTAATAATTCTTGTTGCATTGGTTCAAAATTATTGCCAATAGTTACAGCATGATAAGCCATCATAGCTACTTCTTCAAGAACAACAGCTTTTTTTACAGCTTTGATAGGGTCTTTTTCCCAAGTGAAAGGACCATGAGAATATACGATAACGCCAGGAACGTCCATCATTTTGATGCCGCGTTCTTTGAATGTTTCAACGATAACATTACCAGTTTCAGCTTCATAGGAGCCTGCGATTTCTTCAGCAGTCATAGGACGTGTGCAAGGGATAGGTCCATAGAAATCATCAGCATGAGTTGTACCGAGTGCAGGGATATCACGGCGAGCTTGTGCCCAAGATGTAGCATAACGGGAATGTGTATGTACAACGCCACCAATTTCAGGGCAAGCCTGATAAATTTTGATATGAGTATCTGTATCGGAAGATGGATTATAATTACCTTCAACTACTTTTCCAGTATTGATGTCAACAACTACCATATCTTCAGCTTTCATAGTATCGTATTCTACACCAGATGGTTTGATAACCATTAAGCCTTTTTCACGGTCAATACCAGATACATTACCCCAAGTAAAAGTTACCATATGATATTTTGGCAACATTAAGTTAGCTTCAAAAACAATTTTTTTCAAATCTTCTAACATTTATATACACCTCTTTTTGATTTAATGCCGTTCAGCATCTTTAATATTTATTATACATATTTTGCTTTAAAATAACAATATGTCATACAAGTTTTCTCGATAAAAATATTTATTTTATTTAAGAGGTTATTATGATATAAAAAAGCAATAATCTAAGTATATATCTAGATTATTGCTGAAAAATTAATATTCAATTAAAACAATTTGACCACTTTCGCGTGTTTTTTGCATATCAATAATACGTTGATTGCTACTGCCACGAAATTGTAAAGTTAGGTCTTTTTTTTCTATGAGGAAAGGTCCATCAATGAGTACATCTGTTTGATTGAGTAACTCATCGATATCAGGATTGTGCATATTTTGTAATTGTTCTAATGTATAACCTGTAAATGTGGTGATATTAAGACCACGTTTATGAACTTCTTTGGCTAATTGTGCCAATGGTTTTGCTTGGAGAAAAGGTTCTCCTCCACTAAAGGTAACACCATTTAATAATGGGTTTTCACAGATTTGTGAAAGTAAATCATCAGTATCGACTTCATGGCCGCCATTTACATCATGAGTTTGAGGATTATGACACTGAGGACAATTGTGATAGCAACCTTGAGTGAAGATGGTGAAGCGAAAACCTTCACCATCTACAATAGAATCATTGACAACTCCTGCAATCTTAATTAAGGCCATGTTTTACGCGGTCATGTTCTTCAGCACGTTTTGCATTGTTGAAGCGGTCTACAGTACCTACTAAATAACCTGTAATACGGCGAATACGTTCAAATTGAGCAGGTTGAGTGCGATAGTCAAGAGCGACTTCTCCATCACCAGCATCGGAAATAGTGAGGCTAGCGAGAGTTTCACTAGAATTTTCTTTAATATAATTGATATAATTTACGATTTCTTTTTCTGTAATATCTGTTAAACCATTAACTTTTACTTCTACACCATTAACTAACATTTGTATCACTCTTTCTATCGAATATTTTTGTTGATTTATAAATTTAAATTAAATGGAAGTTGCACTGCAACAATTATCACGCATACGTTTTAAAATAACATGGCGTTTATGAGCAGCTTCACTTCTACCACATTTTGGACATACTCCATTGATAATACCTGTATATCCGCAAACTGGATCACGGTCTACAGGGTGATTTACAGAACCGTAACCAATACCGTTATCATGCATGCAACGGATAATAGCTTCAAAAGCTGTTAAATTCTTTGTAGGGTCTCCATCCATTTCAATATAACTTATATGACCACCATTTGTTAAATTATGGTAAGGTGCTTCAAGTTGTATTTTTTTGTAAGCACTAATTGGATAATATACTGGAATATGGAAGGAATTTGTATAGTATTCTCTATCAGTAACACCAGGAATTGAACCATAGATTTTGCGGTCAATTTTTACAAAACGACCACTTAAACCTTCTGCTGGTGTAGCAATCAAAGAGAAGTTTAATTTTGTTTTTTGAGCTTCATCGTCCATACGTTTACGCATATGACCAATGATAGCAAGCCCTAATTTTTGAGCTTCAGCAGATTCACCATGATGCTTATCAATTAAAGCTTTTAATGTTTCAGCAAGACCGATAAAACCAACAGTTAAAGTACCATGACGAAGTACTTCACTTACAGTGTCATATTCACCAATATTATCAGAGTCAAGCCAGATATTTTGTCCCATTAAGAATGGGTAGTTTTTACCGATTTTAGCACATTGAATTTTGAAACGGTGTAATAATTGACGAATGACTAAATCAATCATATCATCTAAGGATTTATAGAATTTATTTATATCACCTTTAGCTTCAATTGCTAAACGAGGTAAGTTAATACTTGTGAAACTTAAATTTCCACGACCACATGTAACTTCACGAGTAGGATCATAAACATTACCCATTACACGAGTACGACAACCCATATAAGCTACTTCACTGTTGTAATCGTTAGGTTTATAGTATTTTTTATTAAATGGAGCATCTAAGAAACTAAAGTTAGGGAATAAGCGTTTCGCAGATGTTTTCATTGCTAAACGGAATAAATCGTAGTTAGGGTCATCTTTTTCATAGTTAACCCCTTCTTTTACTTTAAAGATTTGTACAGGGAAAATAGGAGTTTCTCCATCACCAAGACCAGCATCTGTAGCTAATAAGAGGTTTCTCATAGCCATGCGACCTTCAGGAGATGTATCTGTACCATAGTTGATAGAACTAAATGGCACCTGAGCACCAGCACGAGAATTCATAGTGTTCAAGTTATGGATAAATGCTTCCATTGCCTGATAAGTAGCTGCATTAGTTTCATTCCATGCAGTATTTATAGCAAATTTATGAGCCATTTGAGTTGTTTGTTCATTTATTTCTTGATAGTTATGTTCACGTTGATGTTTTGGTAAGAAATCTACAAGAAGTTTACCAAATTTATCAGCAGTGCTCATACTGATTTTTATAGGAAGACTTTGTTCGATTTTTTTACAAAGTAGGCTAGCATCTTCAAGTTTCATATCAAGCATAGCATTGAAATAATAGCCGAGAGCTTTGTAGTATTGTTTACGATAAGTCTTAGCAACGCCTGGAGCCATACAATAATCAAACATTGGTACAGCTTGACCACCATGCATTTCATTTTGGTTAGCCTGAATAGCAATACAAGCTAATGCAGCATAGGAACGAATATCATTTGGTTCACGTAAATAACCATGACCTGTTGAAAAACCATTTTTAAATAATTTTAATAAATCTATTTGGCAACAAGTTTCAGTGAGCATATAAAAATCCATATCATGAATATGAATATCGCCGTCCATATGTGCTACTGCAATATCTTTTGGCAAAATATGACTAGTAATAAAGTATTTAGAACCTTCAGAGCCATATTTTAACATAGTACCCATAGCTGTATCAGCATCAATATTAGCATTTTCACGTTTGATATCAGCATCTTTTGCTTTGGTAAAAGTAAGTTCATCATAGATATCCATTAAATCAGCTTTAGCTTGACGAAGTTTTGTATGTTCTGCACGATATAAAATATAAGCTTTAGCTGTACTAGCAAAATTACCAGCGATGAGAACTTTTTCTACAGCATCTTGTATTTGTTCAACACCAGGTGTTTTTAAATTTTTTAATGCTTTAATAACATTATTAGTAATAGTAGATAATTGCTCTTTGGAAAATGTCTCATCTATAGATTCCATATTAGCTTTTTTTATAGCATCTGTGATTTTTTGTGCATTAAATTTCACAATATCTCCAGTGCGTTTCTTGATTGTTTTTATCATTGTAAGCTGACACTCCTAGTATATTTGACCATGAGCAAAATATACTATGCCATGGTTTTAATTCATTTTCTTTTTATCGCTGACAACGATTATACTATATACACGTATGAGTGTCAAACTAACCACAATATATAGTATGTGCAGTAAAATAAATTTATATACAATTTTAAAATAGGTATTGACAGTAGTTTGAGTTTGTATTGACTAAATAAAAAATGTACTATATTTAATTACCTATGAATTTTTATACAAATAAATAATATTTTTCCATTGACATAAAAGTTTTACATATATAATATATAAAAATTTTATGGATAGTAATTAAGTGATATTTTATTAATTTATAAAAAAAAAGACAGGTAAAAAACCTGTCTTTTAGGGGTTAATTTTTATTTTATTAAGAGAGAAATATTTATCATTTAATTTATAATTTATTAATAGAAGAAATCAAGGTTGAGGTAGAATCTATCTGCATCTGTGTCGGAATCGATATCTTTACCATCGAAATATTTAACACTTGCTAAGAGATTTTCTACAGGAACGTAGCTAGCACCTATAGCAAAACCTTTTTGATTGTTAAATACATCTTTATATGTTGTAGCAATAGTAACATCTTTACCGAAATGACGATAAGCAACATAAGCTCCCCAAGAACCAGGGTCAGCAATATTAGCATTTTTGTATTGAAGTTCTGCCATATAAGCTTGTTTGTCATCGGAATTATCAGATTCAGTATTTACAGCATATTGACCAAGTAAGCCCCAATTATTATCGAAGCGATATAAACCACCTACAGACCAGATATTCATTTTATCTTTATCATAGGTATAAGCATTACCCCATAAACCGAAACTATCATTTGGATTTTTTATATCAGATGATTGAGTATTTTCAATATTAGTCATTACAGCATACATAGCATTAGCATCGAATTTTTCGCTTTTATAATTAAATTGTGCTGCATAGAAATCAGCAGTAAAATCTTTTAATGTCTGACCAGGTAAAATATCTGGGTTATCATGACCAGGATTATAACGACCTGCTAAAAGAGAAGTAGTGAAGTTTTTATCGCTACCACTTGTAATATCAATTTGAGCACCAGACATATGTTCATCAAGAAGCATACCATAAGTATCAAGAAGAGGAATTCTACCAGCAGTAACGGTAGTATTATGTCCAATAGGTCCTTTAGCATAAGCACGAGCTACTACTGTTTTACCATTAGCATCTTCATCAGCTTTCATTTCATAATCGACACGAACGTTAGCAGTCCATCCTGTATCGCCAATATAAGCTTTTGGTTCAAGACGGAACATTACTTGGCTAGTGTCATTATCATTGTATTTTTTACCAGTGATTTTACTAACAGCATCACTTGAAGCATCAACATAACGGTAGCGCAATTCACCTTTCCAAACAACATTATCGGATTTCTTTTCAAGATCAGCAACACGAACGCCAAGGTTATCAAGTTCATCTGCAAATTCAGCAGCTAATTTATCAACGAGAGCTTTATCAGCTTTTTCAAGATCTGTTTTTGCCATAGCACGAGCTACAATTTGAGCCATTTCATAGCGAGTCATAGTATTTTGACCTTGATATGTACCATCTGGATAACCATCAATAACACCATCAGCAGCAAGCGTAGAAACAGCATCATAAGCCCAGCTATCAGCAGGAACATCACTAAATGGATTATTAGCAGCAAAAGTAGTACTAGCTGCACCAACAACTAAAGCAGCAGTAATTGCAGAGACAAGAGTTTTTTTAGACATTAATATTTCCTCCAAACGCGATAAATTATATTATAAATAATTAACTTTCATAATATAATTTAAAGAAAATATAGAGTGTCCAAGTTTCCTCTAAGGTTCAATGCTATAAATATGAAAGTCAATTTCTTTATCTGTTTGAATTTTATCATAATATGAAATAAATTTCAATATTTTATATAAATAAAAATTTTTATAAAATTAAATATAAAGAAATATTATTTAATTTATTTCGTAAAAATGATATTGCTTATTAATTTAATCAATAATATTTCATTTTTATGATGATATATTTCGTTTTATAGAAAAAATAATATAAAAATTTTTTTTATAAATAAATAAAAACTTATAAGTAAAATTAAAAGCAAAAGTAAATATAAAAAAGAGCAGACATTAAATCTGCTCTTTGTATATTACTATTAAATTTCAGTCTTACTGAGTGTTTATCAGAAGAAGAAGTCAACGTTAGCGAAGAATTTGCTTGCATCTTGACCAGATTTAGTTTCTTCACCATCGAAGTACTGAATAGTTGCAAGGATGTTTTCAGCAGGAACATAAGAAGCACCTACTACTGCACCTTTATAACCAGCACCGATGATATCATCATAAGTTGGAGCGATAGAAGCAAATGTTTCAATTTGACGGTAACCAGCATACATACCCCAAGAGCCAGCGTCTGCAGGATTAGCACCTTTGTATTGAAGTTCAGCAGTCCATGCTTGGTCTTCAGTATTAGCTTCAGTATTTTGAGCGTATTCACCAACAAATGCTACATTTTTATCAAATGCATATTTACCGCCAGCATACCAGAAGTTAGCTGTAGTATCGTTTTTATCTCCACCAAATGGAGCAACAATTTTTTGACTATCACTATTTTTTGCATCGATACCAGTTAATGCAGTATAACCAGCATTAAGAGCTAAATTATCATTTGGAGTGTAGTCAAATTGTACACCATAATATTCAGCAGTAATATCTTTAGCATTGCCTTTATAGTCTACAGAATGATCATCTTCACTATAACGACCAGCAGCTAAAGTAGTTTTGAATTCATCGCTACCAAATGCAACTGTACCACCAGAGATACGATCATCAAAGAGTAAACCTTGAGCAGTGAATACTGGAGTACGACCAGCAGTAACTGTAGCACCGAAGAGAGGACCTTCAACATAAGCACGGTCAACAACAACACCATCATTATTTTCATCTGTAGAAAGATTCATTTCATAGTCTAAACGAGCATTAGCTGTCCAACCGGAGTTACCGATATAAGCTTTTGGTTCAAGACGGAATAAAACTTTGTTATGAGTTTCATCACCAGCTTTAGAATCACGATCAATGTCATAATAACGATAACGGAGTTCTCCGCCCCATTTAACGTTGTCGGATTTCTTTTCAAGGTCAGCAACGCGAACGCCGAGGTTGTCGAGTTCTTCAGCGAATTCAGCAGCTAATTTGTCAACGAGAGCTTTATCAGCTTTTTCGAGGTCAGTTTTAGCCATAGCGCGAGCTACGATCTGAGCCATTTCATAACGAGTCATAGTGTTTTGGCCTTTGTAAGTGCCATCTGGGTAACCATCAATAACACCATCAGCAGCAAGAGTAGTAACAGCATCATAAGCCCAGCTATCAGCAGGAACATCGCTGAAAGGATTTGCAGCAGCAAAAGTTGTGCTAGCAGCGCCAACTACGAGAGCAGCAGTAATTGCAGAAACAAGAGTTTTTTTAGACATAATAAAACTCCTCCTATAAAATATATTTTTTGTTCAATAGAAAATATATTGTTAGGAGAAATGATTGTGTATGAGTATCCACGTTTCCTCAACTTTTTTTCCTCTGCTCAATATATCTTTTCTTGAACTACTAAAATGATAGCATAAAGATAAAAAAAATGCAACTTTGTAACAGAAAGATTATTTTAAATTATTAAATAATATTGACGAAAGAGGTTATTTTATTTATGAAAAATAGTAAAATTTTAAAATAAATGAAATAAAATTTAATAAACATGAATGGTTTTTGGTGCAAATAAATCAATATTAAGAAATAAAATATCGGAATATGTGATTTATTAAAATCAAATTAAAATTTAATTAAAAAGTAAATTAGAGATAAAAACAGTGATATTTAGTATAATAAAATTTAACCATACTGAGCAAGAAGTCTCCTACCTCTAAGGTAGTGAGATGAATTGCTCCTTAGGAGATTGACTGGATATATGTTTTATGAGATAATCTTATTGGTCGAATATAAAAAAATGTGGTGATTATAATGAATTTAGACAACAATGCTCATTCAGTATTTTTGCTAAATTATCATTTAGTATTAGTCATAAAATATAGAAGAAAAGTTTTTGATGACAACATTTCTTCACGAGCTAAAGAAATATTTGAGTATATATCTCCTAAATATAATATAACTTTGCAAGAATGGAACCATGATGAAGATCATGTTCATATATTATTTAGAGCTCATCCTAAAAGTGAAATAAGTAAATTTATAAATGCTTATAAAAGTGCTAGTAGTAGACTTATAAAAAAAGAGTTTCCAAGTATTCGTAAAAAATTATGGAAAGAATATTTTTGGAGTCAAAGTTTTTGTTTGCTCACTACAGGCGGTGCGCCAATAAATATTCTTAAGAAATATATTGAAAGTCAGGGTATAAAAAATGGTAAGAAAAGCTAAGTCAGATAGTTTATCTAAAAAAGCATACAAATTTAGAATATATCCTAGTGAAGAACAAAAGATTTTCTTTGCTAAAACAATTGGTTGTACTCGTTTTATTTATAATCAAATGCTTGCAGATAAAATATCTTATTATGAAAAAACGAAAGGAATGCTCCATAATACTCCTGCTCAATATAAAAAAAATATCTTTGGCTTAAAGAAGTAGATAGTTTAGCATTAACTAATGCACAGAAAAATTTAGAGACTGCGTATGATAATTTTTTCAAAAATACTAAAATAGGATTTCCAAAATTCAAAGCAAAAAGAAAAACAAAAAAAGCATATACCACTAATAATGTAAATAATAATATAAAAATAGTGAATAATTATCTAAAAATACCTAAGATAAAATCACTAATTAAAATAAAAATACATCGTAATATTCCAGATAATTACAAATTAAAATCTGTAACAATAAGTCAATCCGCAAGTGGAAAGTATTTTGCAAGTATTCTTTTCGAATATGAAAACCAAGTAATCGAAAAGAAGTCAAAAACTTTTGTAGGATTAGATTTTTCCATGCACGAATTATATGTTGATTCAGAAGGAATATATGCAAATTATCCTAAATACTACAGACAAGAACAGCTAAAACTAGCAAGAGAACAAAGAAAATTTTCTAAAATGGAAAAAGGAAGTAAGAATAGAGAAAAACAACGAATAAAACTAGCGATAGTTCATGAAAAAGTAGCAAACCAAAGAAAAGATTTTCTACATAAATTATCCAAAAAACTTATAGAAAAATTTGATTGTGTTTGTATAGAAGACTTAAATATGAAGGCATTAAGTCAAGTATTAAATTTTGGAAAATCAGTAATGGATAATGGTTGGGGAATGTTTGTAAATTTTTTAGATTATAAGAGTAAAGAAGTAGGAAAGAAATTAGTAAAAGTAGGGAAATATTTTGCAAGTTCGCAAATTTGTAGTAATTGTGGATATAAAAATAAAGAAGTAAAAGATTTGTCTATAAGACAATGGAAATGCCCAAATTGTAAAGTAGTGCATGATAGAGACATAAATGCAGCGATAAATATAAGAAATGAAGGCATGAGAATAGTCTTAGGATAAAATAAAAAATAAAGAACCGTGGGATGCACGGGGATAGCTTGCTTATGCTTACAACAAAAGTTGTATCGAACAAGAAGCCCCACTTCTAAGCGATAGCGAAAGTGGTGGGAGTACATCACGAATTTAGGTGAATATATGGAAAATGCAATTGAATATATTTTTAGAATAATTTTATCAGCGATATTAGGTGCGCTAATTGGTTATGAAAGACAATTTAAACATAAATCAGCAGGATTAAGAACGAATATTTTAGTGTGTATTGGTTCTTGTTTGATTATGATTTTATCGAATTTATTATATGAGCAAGTAGAAGGAAAAACAAATGCTGACCCTGCAAGATTAGCTGCACAAGTTGTGAGTGGTATAGGTTTTTTAGGTGCAGGAGCTATTATTAAAGAAGGTGTGAATGTAATTGGTCTTACAACAGCAGCTTGTATTTGGGTAGTGTCTGGCGTTGGCTTAGCTGTAGGTGCCGGATATTATATAATTGCTGTTTTTGCTTCATTATTAGTATATATAATATTAGAGATTTTATCGCAAATGGATAGTTGGTTAGTGCCAACTGATAATATTATGATAAAAATAAGAATGATCAATGATAGTGAAAAGATAAAAGAAGTCTATAATGCATTATTAAAATTAGGTCTAAAAAGTAAAAATTTTTCGGTAGTATTTGTTTCTGAAGATATTGTAGAATTAAATATTTTAATGTTTAATCCACATAAATTAAAATTAGCAGAGATATCCACATATTTTACTTCTATGGAAGGTGTAGTAAAATCTATAGAAATTCATTGAGTTTAAAAGGATTAGGAATGACAAAATTCTTAATCCTTTTTTTATTATGTCTATATTATGAAGAAAAAATATTTATCTGAGTTTCAAGAGTGCATAATACTTGTCATTTTGGTAAAAATGATGTATACTATGAGAAAATATTTGTCTTTATATTGTGCAGTTTTAAAGGAGATGTATTATTTTGTTAAGTCGTATTGGAAAAAAATATCAAGAAATGGCTTTATTAAAACTAATAGTTTTAGGGCTTATAATTGGTATTTTCATTGCAGTGGCTGTGCCGACAGCTGTACCTGCCGTAGCTATCTTAGGGGATTTATTCGTTAAAGCTTTAAAAGGTATTGCACCTATTTTGGTATTTATTTTAGTAATGAACGCTATGGCACAAAAAAATGCAGAAGCTAGTGCATCTATGAAACCTATTGTTAAATTGTATGTACTCGGAACATTTTTTGCTTCTTTAGTAGGCGTATCTATGTCATTTTTATTCCCTACAACATTACAATTACAAGTTGCAGATGCTACAATAGCACCACCAAGTGGTATCGTAGAAGTTTTACATAATTTACTTATGAGTATCGTTGATAATCCTGTTAATGCTTTAGTTAATGCAAATTATATTGGTATTTTAGCTTGGGCTATTTTAGCAGGTGTAGCTTTACATGCTTCTTCCGATAAAACTAAAACTATGATTGCTGATTTAGCTAGTGCTGTTACAAAAATTGTAAAATGGATTATTCGTTTTGCTCCATTTGGTATTATGGGCTTAGTAGCAAATGCAGTAGGAACAAGTGGTATTGGTGCTCTTTTAGGTTATGCTCATTTACTTGTTGTATTGCTTGGAGCATTCTTCATCGTTGCGCTTGTTATGAATCCATTAATCGTATTCTTACACATTCGTCGTAATCCTTATCCATTAGTATTTGCTACTCTTCGTGAAAGTGGTTTATATGCATTTTTCACTCGTAGTTCTGCTGCTAATATTCCAGTAAACCTTTCTTTATGTAAACGTCTTGGGTTAAATGAAGATACTTATTCTATCTCTATTCCACTTGGTGCAACAATCAATATGTCTGGTGCTGCTATTACAATTGCTATTCTTTCCCTGGCAGCTGCTCATACACTTGGTATTGAAGTTGATATTTTGATGGCATTATTATTATCTATAATCGCTACAGTTGGCGCTTGTGGTGCTTCAGGTGTAGCTGGTGGTTCATTGTTACTCATTCCAGTAGCATGTGCATCTTTTGGTATTAGTAATGATATCGCAATGCAAGTTGTAGGTGTAGGCTTTATTATTGGTGTGCTCCAAGACTCTTGTGAAACAGCTTTAAATAGTTCTAGTGATGTATTATTCACAGCAACAGCAGAATTTGCTGCTCGTTCTAAAGAAGGAACTCTTGATGTAAAAGATATGGTTCCACAAAATAGAGCTTGATAATAATTTATAAATGATAATAGGCGACATTTTAAGCTTTAATTGCTTTTAATGTCGCTCTTATTTTTACTTTTATTTAAAATAAAAAGGACTTAGTTTTATAAAACTAAGTCCTTTTCTATAAGTAGCTTAAACTACATTAATTTATGTTCAAGTTCTTGTATTTTCTTTTTATGATGTTCAATGGCAAATTTTAAATGACTTTGAACTTCATCGCTAGTAGCCTGTTTAAAAGCTTCTTCTAGTTTAGCTAGGCGAGTCCTAACTTCAAGAAGTTCATCACTTAATATGGTTTTTTCATTTAAACCAATGCCATAAACAGTTCTGATATCATTCAATATAATATCAGCATAACCTGGTTCAGATGATACAGTTTCAAGATATTTTGCTAATTCATAAATGATACTATAAGGATCTTTTCCTTCATTTAGCCATTTTAACAAATTCATCTTGATATTTTGCTCTTTACCATGAGCAGAATTAATATTATCTGTCATTATTATAATGCTGTTTGAAGATATTCTTTAATAGCGTTTCCATCTTCCATAGTCATAACAGTGTCTAAAGCTGCTTTAGCTTGAGCAGATGTTATGGAACGGATTTTTTCTTTTACGCGTGGAATAGATGGAGCACTCATGGAAAGTTCGTTGATACCCATTGCCATTAAAATAGCAGCAGCATTAGGGTCACTAGCCATTTCACCGCACATACCTACCCAAATATTATTATTACGAGCAGACTCAATAGTGAGTTTAATGAGGCGAAGAACAGCTGGATTAAAGTGATTATAAAGATAACTTACATTAGTGTTAACACGGTCAACAGCAAGTGTATATTGAACAAGGTCATTAGTACCAATGCTAAAGAAATCAAGGTATTTAGCAAGTACAGGAGTCATTACAGCAGCTGCTGGAGTTTCAACCATGATACCAAGTTGAACATTATTGGAGAATGGTTTTTCTTCATGAGCAAGCTGTGATTTAGCTTCTTCGATAATTGCACGTACTTGTTTTACTTCTTCTACGTTGATAACCATTGGGAGCATCATTGCTGCTTTACCATAAAGACCAGCACGTAAAATAGCTTTAACCTGTGGCATAAATACTTCACGACGGTTTAAACAAATACGAATTGCACGGTAACCTAAGAAAGGATTTTCTTCTTCTGGGATATTTAAGTAAGGGAGTGGTTTATCGCCACCGATATCCATTGTGCGAATTACACATAAATGACCATTGCATTTTTCAATAGCTTCTTTATATGCTTTAAATTGAGTTTCTTCATCAGGAATAGTATCTCTACCCATGAATAAGAATTCAGAACGGAATAAACCAACGCCTTTAGCACCAAATTTCATAGCAGCTTCAACATCTAAATGAGTGCTGATGTTAGCCATAAGGTCAACTTCTACACCATCTTTAGTTACTGTAGGAAGTTTGGAAAGCTGAGCATAATGTTCTTTTAAGCGGCGTTGTTCTTCTAATTTTACCTGATAGGAAGCGATTAAATCTTCAGTTGGTTCAACAAAGATTTCACCAGTTTCACCATTTAAGATAACTTCAGCATTATCAGGAATATCTTTAATTTTATCGCCAAGACCTGCAACAGTAGGGATAGCTCTTGCTTTAGCAATGATTACAGCATGACAAGTAGTACTACCATTACCTAAAATTACACCAGCAATTTTTTCAGTAGGAATGTTAGCGATAACAGATGGTTCAATTTCTTCTCCGCAGAGAATTACAGCACCACCATCAACTGTTTTTTCTTTAAGACCTAAAATACGTCTTGTTACGCGTTTACCAACATCGCGGATATCTACAGCACGTTCACGGAAATAAGTGTCGTCCATTTGTTCAAAGATAGATGCATTTTCTTCAGACGCTTCAAGTACAGCTTTTGGTGCACTTCCACAAGCGCCGAGTTTTAACATAGCATTTTCTTCGAGCATAGGGTCTTGTACCATCATACGATGTGCTTCCATAATGCCTGCTTGTTCAAGCATGCCTTTATCACGAAGTGTTTTAATATTTGTTTGAAGTACTTCAGCTGCATAAGCTAAAGCTTCTTTAATTTTTGATACTTCTTCTTCAGCAGTTCCTGGAGTGTAAGCATCAATATAAGATTGTAAATCTTCTCCGAGTTTCATTACTTTGGCAATAGAAATACCAGTAATAACTCCTTTTCCTCTTAATTCGTACGGCAAAGTACAAATCCCCCTCTCTCATTAACTCTCAGTTTAGAAATTATTCTTCACCGAATTTGTTTTTGATGAGACCAGTAAGAGCATCAAGAGCTGCTTGAGCGTCGTCACCTTCAGCACTGATAGTGAGTTCAGTACCCTGAGTAAGACCAAGGCTCATGATCATAAGAATGCTTTTAGCATCAACAGTTTTACCTTTAGCAGTAAGTTTGATTTTGGAGCTGAATTTGTTAGCTTCTTGTACAAACATAGATGCAGGACGTGCATGTAAGCCAGTTTTGTTTTCAATAATAAGTGTAGTTTCCATTATAAATAAACCCCTCTCTTAATACATCATAGAACATAATTGTATATTTAACATTATCGTTTGAAAATTATGTCTTTGTTAATTATAACTAAAAATTGCAAAAATGACTAGTGCATTTTGGAAAAAAATAAGAAATTTTCTAAAAAAACTTTAATTGAACATCATTTCTGTCATTTCCATAACTAAAACATAATAAATCAAAAGAAATGTTATTTTTAAATATCGGTTTTATGACAAGGTGAAAGCCTTATAATAATGGATAAATTTTTATTTGTTAAAGTAAATTATATCTGAAAATCTTTCAATATATAATTGTTAAATACTGTTTATTTTACCTTATAGAATTTTATTCATAGAAAAATTTTGGGTTTATTTATTTCTATATTAAGAAATAAATAAAAAAGTTAGCTTTTTCTTGAAATCAAAAAAAACGTAAATTATAATAAAATTTATCTATAAAGGCAGGTGAAAAAGTGTGAAACAATTTAATCAAGATAATATGAAAAGTATAAGTGATTATATCAACAATTTTTATGAAGATAATCCCTTTACAAAACATTTAGGTGTAGATATTGTTTCGATTGATAAGGGTAATGTATGTGTTAGTCTGACAATTAAACATGAACATACAAATGTTTATGGCATAGCTCATGGTGGCGTGATTATGTCCCTTTGCGATATGGCTATGGGCGCAGCCTGTCTTAGTGTGGGAAAGAAAGTAGTAACTTTGGATTTTAATATTAATATTTTAAAATCTATTGATATGGAAGATGTGGCTATTGTAAAAGGAATGATTATTCATAATGGAAGAAGTACAGTAGTTGCTGAATGTGAAGTTTTTAATAAAGATAATAAATTATGTGCCAAAGCTCGTGGTACATTTTTTGTGATAGGACGATTAGCTAGTGAATGAGATGATTTTTAAACGACTTATAATTTTTAGTATAGTTTTTGTACAAATTTTTATAGCATTTAACCCAGCAAGGGCTATGGATAGCATAGTAGATGATGCTCCACCAGTAGATGAATCAAAACCATATATTCCTGTTACAGCAGATAATCTACAAGATATGACTGCTCAAGTTGCAATTTTGATAGATGCAACTACAGGTAGAGTTCTTTATGAAAAAAATCCAGATGCTAAGGCAATGCCTGCAAGTACGACTAAGATGATGACTTGCATACTTGGATTGGAAAATGCAAATGATGATGACATTGTTGAAGTTGATAAACGTGCTGTAGGTGTAGAAGGTTCTGCTATTTATATAAATGAAGGCGATAAAATAAAAATGTCAGAACTGTTGCAAGCTACAATGCTAGCTTCTGGTAATGATGGTGCCGCTGCTATTGCTTATTATGTAGGAAAAGGTTCTCTAGAAACTTTTGTGCAAATGATGAATGATAAAGCAAAAGAAATTGGCGCTACTAATACACATTTTAATAATCCTCATGGATTGACAGACCCAAATCATTATACAACAGCTAGAGATTTAGCTAAGATTGCAAGATATGCATATCAAAATGAAAAATTCCGTAAGATAGTATCAACAAAAGAACAAGAGATACAGTGGGTAAATCCAGCGGAACGAAAAGATATCTATGGTAGTACAAATCGTTTATTGTGGAATTATGATGATGTAACTGGTATAAAAACAGGGTATACTGATGCTGCTGGTGGCTGTTTAGTAGTTTCTGCACAAAAAAATGGTGTTACACTTATTGCCGTAGTATTGAAAACATCAGATAGTAGAGCTCGTTTTGTTGAAGGCAGAGCTTTATTGGATTATGGATTTAAACATATAAAAGAAATGAAAACTGTTGATGAACAGAAATTAATTTCTAGTATATATACGCATAATAGCACTAATTATAAGACTACAGTAAAACCTATACAGCCTTTTACTTATTTAGTCATGGATACAGATAATGTAGATGATTTTTCCTGGAAAATGAATTTACCAGTATATATAGATGCTCCATTAAAACAAGGTGCTAAAGTGGGAACAGTTGATTTATTATATCAGGGAAATGTTGTTGGTAGTGTAGATATGGTAACGACAGAAGAAGTAACAGAAGGGTTTAATCTGTTAGGATTTTTACACAAATTATTTTTTAGTTGATAAAGATAAAACTTAATAAATGAAGGGAATGATAATATGCAAGCATTGCTACACGCTATCAGTGGTGTTTTGACTTTGATTTTTATGGGGCTGATAGGTTGCTATCTAGCTAAGATTGGTTGGATAAACAAAGATAATAAAGCTCTATTGCCGAAATTGGTAACAAATATATCATTGCCTTTGTTTTTTATCTATAATATTACACATGCTTTTAGTCATGACCAATTATTGCATTTAATAACTGGTTCTATCGTGCCATTTATTTCTATTGGTGTATGTTTTATTTTAAGTGTGTTTTTGGCAAGATTTATGTCTAAAAAAGGTCATAGAGGAATTTTTCAATCTACATTTACAACTTCAAATACTATTTTTGTAGGTTTACCAGTAACTATGGCATTATTTGGTGAGGAAGCAATACCTTATACTTTATTGTATTTTTTTGCTAATACTACATTCTTTTGGACTTTAGGAAATGCTTGTATTCAGGCTGATTCAAAAGAATTTTCTTATCAGCAAATGTTTACTTTAAAAACATTGAGAAGAATTTTTTCTCCACCGATTTTAGGGTTTTTAGCTTCATTGATTATTTTAATTTTAGACATTCCTTTACCTAAATTTTTTATGGATACAGCTCAATATATGGGGAATTTAACAACACCACTTGCTTTGATTTTTATAGGTGTAACACTTTATTCCATGGGTTTGAAAAAAATTCGTTTTGATTTAGGTTTAATAGGTATATGTTTAGGTAGATTTATAATTGCACCGCTTAGCATGTACTTATTGTCTTTTATCTTCCCTATACCAGAATTGATGTTTAAAGTATTTGTAATCATGGCGTCATTACCTGCGATGATTCAAACAGTAGTATTATCTAGTCTTTATAATACAGATACAGAATATGCAACATTAGTAGTTTCTGCGACTACATTATTATCTATAATTACAATTCCAATATATATGGTATTATTATCGTAAGTTTTTGTTCATTTCTTTGATGACAAAGAAACGAACCAAAGAAATCACCGCAGATAAAATTTTAATTTTGAAAATAATTATCGCTTCATACAACGCTTAGAAACTCGCTACGCTCAAACATTCAGACTAAAACCGTATTCAGCGATAATTATTTTCAATAACCTTGCGGTTACCTTTAAAATTTTATAATGCGGGAAATAAAAATACGTATTATTTAATTGTAATTAATGTTTATATTAGTTTATGAATAAGAAAAATTATGTGAAATGTTGTACCTATTAGTGGATTTTACAGCAATAAAAAATTGTTTTTATCAGAGTAAAATCAGTATCATAGGGCGATTTTCTTTTTTTACATTTTTATTTAAAAGAAGACAAACATTGCACATATTGAGGAGAAATTTTTATGTCCTATAAGGTTTATTTATTTGATTTTGATTACACTTTGGCAAATTCAGAAGTTGGTATTGTGAAGTGTTTTGAGTTGCTTATGGAGCAGGAGGGGTATCCACTTCGTCCTAAAGATGAGATAAAAAGAACTATTGGTCTGCCTATGAGTGAGGCTTTGTCTATATTGACTGGAGAGGTTGATGAAGCAAAAATACAGGAATTAAAAGATAAATATACTGTTTTTGCTGATTTATATATGACAGAGAATACATATTTATATAATGATACAAAAATGGTATTGAAGACTTTAAAAGAACGTGGGGCTAAAATAGCAATTATCTCTAGTAAAACACGTCGTCGTATTATGCAGACTTTGACTAGGGATAAAATAGATGATTTGGTAGAGTTTATTATCGGTAGTGAGGATAAATATGCGTATAAACCTGCTCCAGATGGAATTTTAGAAGCTGTTAAGCGTTTAAATGTAGATAAAAAAGATGTAATTTACATTGGTGATAATATTGTAGATGCTCAAGCTGCTCAAAATGCGCAGGTGGATTTTGCAGGGGTATTAACAGGAAATAATATTAAAGCAGATTTTGCAAAATTTCCTCATGTTAAAATAATGAATTGTTTACAAGAATTAATATAATGTCTTAGATATAAAATTTAAAATAATTATGTAGATAAAAAGAAAAAGTAGTCAACTAAAATATATTAAACGGAAAGGGGAAATTTAATATATTTTTAGATTGACTACTTTTTGGCTATAAGTAATGGATCATCTTCACGCAAAATTAAAGCATGATCAAAATTCAAAAAACTTCCCATGCAGTTTTTTGAATTTCATTACAAGGGAATACCATATTTACGCCAGAATTAATAGAACCTTCTACTTCAATAGTAAGAACACCTGTATGCCCATGAAGATATTGAGCTTCGCCCTTGAAACCATAAAAACGATGTGCATACTGTAAATCAAGTTTTGTAATACTTCTCATAAATAACACTTTCTTTGTAATTTTTATTAATCAATAATCTTTATCCATTAATACTGCATCAACACTTCTATAAAATATCAATATTTTTTAGAAATTTTTATTATTTTTTTACATTTACTTCATTATCCTTTAAAATATACCATTTATAATAAAAGCATATCAGTTAGGAAATAGCACCTCTGGTTATTAGATACATTTATAGAAGAAGAAGACTTGCTATGCGTGGTAGCTTCTATCTTCTACAAAATTAACTCCATTTTGAGGTAATAATTATGACAGATTTTAGTAATGTTTTCTTAATCAGTGATATGGATGGCACATTAATTAATTCTAAATCGCAAATTTCCACTATTAACAAATATGCTTTAAATGAATTCACTAAAGCCGGTGGTACATTTGCAGTAGCTACTGGAAGAACCCTCCACAGTTGTAAACAATATATTCCAGAGCTTCCTATAAATGCACCTAGCATATTTTATAATGGCACAATCTTGCAAGATACGAATAATAATGTAGTCTTAAAAACATTATCACTGCAAACAAAAATTCTTTTCAATTTTCTCAAACAATGTTTAATTCATTGTCCTAACACTTGTATAGAACTTCATACTAAAGATACTTTTTACATCATCACTAAAGAAGAATTTGATGACCCTGTTATCAAACGTGAAAATTTATCTTATATCAGAAGTAATCTAGATGACCTTTATGATTTAGATATCTTAAAAGTCCAATTCTATACAACAAATACTCATACGATATCATGGCTCCATAATTTCGCCAAATCTATGGAGATGGATAAAATTGCCAAATATTTTACTTCTTGGTATAGTTATTTTGAATTAATTCCTAAAAATGCTTCTAAAGGTATTATGTTGGATAATTTACGCAAAATGCCTATGTACAAGGATAAAATATTTATCGCTGTTGGTGATTTTGACAATGATATAGAAATGCTTCTCTTTGCCGACTACGGCATTGCTGCTCAAAATGCTACGCAAAACCTTAAACAAGTAGCAGACATCATCGGCGTAAGCTGTGATGAACACCTTCTTTTTCATGTTATCAACAAAATTATTCCTAATTTGGATAAACTGATGATAACAACTCTTCAAACTGCATAAGAAAAACCTTCTATGTATAGCCCTAACATAGAAGGTTTTTCTTTTTTTATCTATAAATTTATTTCACAGCAAACTCTTTATAAGCCTGATATAAACGCTCTAATGCCCAATAAATATATTTTGTTGGACAAGCCAAATTCCAACGCTCAAACCCACTACCTGCTTTACCAAATATATAACCTTCATCAAAATAAAGGCACGCTTTTTGGCGATTACGCATTTCTAATTCTTCATTAGTTAAATTAAATGCTCTAAAATCAAGCCATAATAAATATGTCGCTTGAAGCTGTGTTATTTTCACTTGTGGAAAATACTCTTGCATAAAATCCATAATTATTTTTTTTATTTGTATCAATGATATTTATGACCTCTGTCAACCATTCTTCACCATATTCATAAGCTAGGCGACAAGCTTCATAACTCAAAATACTACAAGCAAAATCTGCATCAGTTGCTTGTTCTGCTTTAAATAAATTGCGATAATTTTCATTAGCTATAAATACATTAGAAAGTTGCATACCTGCTAAATTAAATGTTTTACTTGGTGCTGTGCAAATAATTGAATGTTCTAATGCTTCTTTAGAAATCGTACCATAGGAAACATGTTTAAATCCCGGCATGATTAAATCTGCATGAATTTCATCTGCTACTACTAAAATATCATTTGCTAAACAAATTTCACTGATTTTAGTTAATTCTTCTCTTGTCCAAATACGACCGCAAGGATTATGTGGACTACAAAGTATCAACATTTTTGTATCTATTGCTTTAGCTTTTTTTGTAAATAAGTCCCAATCAATATCATATGTCATACCATTATTAATCAAAGGTATTTCCACTAATTTTCTTTGATTGATTTCTATAGCTTTATACATAGGATAATAAACAGGTGTAAATAACATCACACCATCGCCTTTTTGCGTAAATGCTTTTACAGCAGTGAAAAAAGCATTTACTACACTATGTGTTTCTACAAGCCATTTTTCATCAACTGTAAAATCATGATGTTTTTGTTGCCATTTACAAACGTTTTCACGATATTTTTTATTCGTGCCTGCATAGCCTAAGATATTATCATCTATAAATTTCTTTAATCCTTCTGTGATTTCTGGGGCAAGTTTAAATTCCATATCAGCTACAGAAAAAGGAATTACTTTTTCATCTACTAAAGGATTATTTTTCATTTCCTGCCATTTTTGACTGCCAATGCCAAAGCGAGCATTAATATTTTCTAAATCGTATTTCATAAAATACACCTCTTTCATTTTTAATTATCATATTCCCCCATACCCCCATATAAAAATATTTTTACTTTCCTAAATTATAGCTTAATGCTTTGATATCCATGATTTTATTTTAATTTTTATTTCTATCCTATACATAGGCTTATATTTATCATTTATAAATAATATAATGATGGCAAATAATATTATTTATAAGGAGGATTTCATCATGCATATTCCTGATAATTATTTAAGCCCTTCCACTTGTGCTACTTTATTTGTAGCTATGACACCTATCTGGTACTATTCTATCCGCAAGATAAATAAAACTTTATCTGCTGATAAAATCCCTTTAATTGGTATAGGTGGCGCATTTGCTTTTATTTTAATGATGTTTAATCTGCCCATTCCTGATGGCACTACAGCCCACGCTGTCGGTGGAACACTCATTGCTTTACTGCTAGGACCCTATGCTGCCTGTATAGCTATCAGTGTAGCACTTTTCATTCAAGCTATAATCTTTGGTGATGGTGGTATTTTATCTTTTGGGGCTAATTGTTTTAATATAGCATTTATTTTACCTTTCACAGGCTTTTTTATTTATAAAATTTTAAATAAAATTCATTTATCTCCGTTTTATCATAAATGCACTATTTTTCTATCTGCCTATATCAGTATAAATTTAGCTGCTTTTTTCACAGCTTTAGAACTTGGTATTCAGCCATTATTATTTGTAGATAATTTAGCTCAACCGCTTTATTGTCCGTATCCTCTTTGGATATCCATACCTGCCATGGCTTTATCTCATTTGACAATTGCCGGCATAGCAGAAGGTTTATTTACTTTATCTTTATATCTTTTTATCCTCAAGACATCTCCAAATATAATTTATGACAGCCAACAAATAAAATTAAATTCTATTTTTTCTTTATTAGCATTTTTAATTATCATTTCTCCAATTGGACTCATAGCTGAAGGTACTGCATGGGGTGAATGGGCTCCAGAAGAAATTTTAAATGATACTTCTTCAGGGGTTTCTCTTGGATTTATTCCAGAAAAATTATTAAATGGATTTAATTATGAAGCTTTTTTCCCTGATTATACTATGAGTGGGACAACTGATATTTTAGCTTATATAGCTTCAGCTATTATTGGTGTCGCTCTTTTAATCATTATCTTTAAAATACTTGGAAGTATTATTTATGCAAAAAAACAATCACTTTGATAATTCTGCTAAAATTCCTAAATGGCTTTTAACTACAGATGAGTACACACCCCCAAAGGATAAAGATAAATTTTGGCAAAAAACTTTATTTTCCATTACTACTAAATTAATTTTTCTTCGCCATCATAATTATCCCCATAAAAACAGTTGGCTAAATCCCAGTGAAAAATTATTACTCATTTTTCTCACCATAATTTTAATAAATTCTGCACAAAAAATATTTTTTCCTTTAATTCTCTTAGCTTTTAGTCTAATTTATTTATCGACTTTAAATACTAAACTCATCATTTCTATATTAAAACCGACTTTGATATCAACTTTATTTTCTTTAATAATAATTTTACCTTCTCTATTACTAAATAATACTCGCCTTTTCTATCTGCCTTTTAAAATTTTTATAACTGTTCTTCTTTTAGTTTATATCGCTCAAACTATCCCTTTTTATAGACTAAGTAAAATTCTTCGCCTATTTCATATTCCTGCGATATTTATTTTAACCTTAGATTTAACATTAAAATATATCGTGATTTTAGGAGATACCCTTACCAATTTATTAATTTCTCTGAAATTACGCTCTATCGGTAAAAATAATTTTAAATATCAAAGTCTAGCCTCTATATCAGGCACTACATTTCTAAAATCACAGATTTATACTAAAGAAACTTATCATGCTATGATATGTCGTTGTTTTGATGAAAATTACACGCCAGTTATTAAACATAAATTTAAATTAAAATATATTTGGCATACTATCGTAATTATCATCTATCTATTATTTTATTTTTTCAGTGAAGGATATTTTCTATGACACCAATTATAAATCTATCTCATATAAGCTATAACTATGAAGAAGTTTCTGCTTTAAATGATATCTCTCTTGAAATTTATGCTGGAGAATTAATCTTTTTTACGGGTCCTAATGGTTGTGGTAAATCCACTTTATTTAAACTTTTAAATGGTCTAATCTTTCCTACTAAAGGTGAATATTACTTTGATAATAAGAAAATCGATAAAAATACTTTGCAAGACAATATATTTGCTAAAAACTTTCATAAACGCATTGGTTATATTTTTCAAAATCCAGATGTGCAATTATTCAATGCTACAGTATATGATGAAATCGCCTTCGGTCCAAGGCAAATGAATTTAGATGAAGAAATTATTCATCAACGTGTAAATGAACTTTTAATTTATTTAAATATACAACATTTACAAGATAGACCACCTTATCATCTAAGTGGTGGCGAACAGAAAAAAGTGGCTCTTGCTGCAATCTTAGCTCTAAATCCAGATATACTTATGATTGATGAGCCTTTAAATGGGCTTGATAATAAGACTAGACAATGGTTTAAAGATCTTCTCATAGATTTTATCAAAGCTAATAAGACTATTTTGATTTCTACGCATGAACAAGAATTATTATCCCTACCTCATAGTCGCATTATAAAATTCAATGATGAGCATACAATTTTAAATTAAAATCAACTAAAAAAGTGTTGTATATAGCCTAGACCATATACAACACTTTTATTATTTATGACTATATAAACACCATGGTTCTTCTGCCATATAATTGCCATCATTATAATAAGCAGCTCTAGCTCTACAGCCACCACAGCTGAATTTATATTTACATTTACCACAATTACCTTCAAATTCAAAAGTACGCAATTTATTCAATACTTCGCTGTTTTTCCAGATTTCATCAAATGGAGTTTTGCGAACATCGCCAAGTTCCATATTTAAATAAGCACATGGCTGTACTTTTCCGCGAGGGCTGATAATGCAATAAGATGTGCCAGCCAAGCAACCACGACGGAAACGAAGTTTCATACCCATCTGATCAGCTATACGCATAAATTGAGGTGCACAAGTAGGTTTTAATTCGATATCCACTTCTTGCTGTTTTTTCATAATTCTTGTGATAACATCTTCATATTCTTTAGCGCGAAGTGTTTCTGCTTCGATATTTTTTCCTCTACCTGTTGGCACTAAAAAGAAAATATGGTGAGCCACAGCGCCTTCTTTAACGGCAAAATCTGTTAAAGCTTCCAATTCATGTTGGTTCCAATCCATCACTGTTGTATGAATTTGAAATGGCAATCCTACTTTACGACAATTTCTCATACCACGAACAGCGCCTTCCCAAGCATTAGGAAATTTACGGAAATTATTATGTTTTTCTGCGTCCATGGAGTCAAGAGAAATTCCCATGCCCATAGCGCCAGCATTTTTTAATTTTAAAGCCATTTCTTCTGTGATAAGCGTGCCATTTGTACCAAATACAGAGCGAAGACCTAATTTTGTAGCGTATTCCACAAGTTCTACGATATCTGGACGCATAAGTGGCTCTCCACCAGAAAAAATCATGATTTTAAAGCCAGCTTTTGCAATCTGCTCTAAAAGCGTTTTCGCTTCTTGCGTATTTAATTCTTCATCTGCTTTACAACCAGCATCACGATAACAATGGTCGCAAAACATATTACAAGCATTTGTTGTATTCCATGAAATAATCATTATTTTTCAGCTCCTGTAATACCAATTTCTTCATCAGTTAAATAACAAGAAGGGTCTGATTCCCAAAAATCTCCAGTGCGAGCTTCAGCACGTGTTCTAAAATTACCATTACAATTATCTAAGAATTTGCATTTACTGCAACGACCTTTTAATAATGGTTTTCTATCTTTCAATCCTGCCATAATAGGATTTGTTGTATCTTGCCAAATATCACCAAATTTACGTTCACGAACATTGCCAAAAGTATGGTGTTGTGTAAATTGGTCAGGATGTACGTATCCAAGTGGGTCAACTTCGGCAAAAGCCATACCAGAACGGTTACCACCATTCATTGCGATATATTTTTTAATCTGCTGAGCAAGTTCATCTTTGCCTTCTTGAAGTGCTTTTAAATACATATATACACCATCGCAATGATTATCTACAGTCAAGATTTCTTTTTTCAAACCACGTTCTTCAAAATCACGAGTGCGACGAATGATTATATCCATAGCACGGCGAGATTCTTCAGCTGTTACATCTTCATCCATCATTTGATTGCCACGACCAGAATATACTAAATGATAGAAGCACACACGATTGATATTTTCTTCTTCAATGAAATCAAAGATATTTTCTAATTCTTGGATATTATGATGATTGATAGTGAAGCGAAGCCCTACGCGTTGGTCAACTGCTACACAGTTTTTAATACCATTCATAGCAGCTTCAAAAGCTCCAGCTTTTCCGCGAAATTTATCATTTACTTCACGAAGACCATCTAAGGAAATGCCCACATAACCTACACCAATATCTTTGATTTTGCGAGCTACTTCTGGTGTAATCAAAGTACCATTAGTAGATAATGTAGGACGTACACCTTTTTTCGCTGCATAGTCTGCAAGTTCAAAGAAATCTGGACGAATTAATGGTTCTCCACCAGAAAATAATAATACTGGCACATTGAAATCTGCTAAATCATCAATGAATTGTTTTGCTTCTGCTGTAGTCAATTCATTTTGATATTTTTTAGCATCAGAACTCATATAACAATGGCGACATTTTAAATTACATGTACGTGTAGAGTTCCAAACTACTACTGGTCCCATGCCTTCTCTTACGCCATTTCTTGCTTTATGAGCATTATCTGTATAACGAAGAGAGTCTCCAAAATATTCTGTTGCAAATAATAATTTCGTTACGCTTATCAAGTTATTTCACCTATTCCTTATTTTAATTCTAGTTTATACAAGCAAATATTTATATATTCAATATATGTATAAGTAATTATGAACGACATTCACATTTACAATATATTTATAATAACAATATAAAGGTTAAAGGTCAATAAAAAGCTTTTATAATAATTTTTCTATTTTGACCAAAAAAATATCTTTTTATCCCCATATATTCTACAGAGATAAAAAGATATTTACATCTTAATAATTTATTCTTTTTTTACCAGCGACTAAACGTTTTAAAGAATTTACTTCACGTGTAAGTCTATTGATAGCTTTTACTAAAGCAGCTACTGGATTTGCTTGTTCTACAGTTTCTACTTTTTCCACTTTTTCTACTTTAGAAATGCTTTCTTCTTTTGCTTTAACTACTGGTTTTACTTCGATATTTTCTTTTTTCTGTACTGGTGTTTCATCTACATTTTGTACAATTTTACGAGGACGACCTCTTCTTTTCTTTGCTACTTGTTCATTTGTTTTTACTTGTGTTTCTACTTTTTCTACCTTAGTTTCCACTTTTGTTTCTACTGCTTTTTGTGCATTTTTTGGTGGACGGCCTCTTCTTTTTTTCTGTGGTGCTTCTTCTTCTTTTACTTCTTTTTTAACCACAGGTTCAGCTAATTTTATATTTTGCGCCATAGCAGCAATTTTATTTACACGTTTTTTAACTGTTTTTGCTTTATTTTCTGTAGCTTCTACTTGTGATACAACTTCTGGATTTTTACGAGGACGACCGCGTTTTTTCTTTGGCATATCCACTGTATATTCTTCTTTTTTTGTTTCTGCTACTGTTTCTACCACAGGATTTTTACGAGGACGACCTCTTCTTTTTTTTGTTGGTTCACTATTCATTATTTTTTCTTCCTTTGTTTCTACTGATATATTTTCTTTAGTATCTATGATTAATTGACCATCAGCATATAATTTTCTCCATCTTGCTGAAGCTCTTTCTATGCGTTTATTGCCTAAAATTGATGGGTCAAAACCTGCTTCAATAAAAATTTCTGTAGGTTTTTTCCCTGCTAAATAATTTTTTACATAATAAGATTTAAATGCTTCTGTATAAATAATTCTTGTTTTTTCTACTGACTCTACATTAGGGTTTTTACTGAGAATTTTTCTTTGTTCTTCGGTAAATACTTTTGCTGCCAATTCATTTCGCCTCTTTCATATGTATATATCTTATTTATAATCATAATATATACCATTGATAAATTCAATATATTATGCTAAAAAATCCCCCTAAAATTTTCCAATTAGTCCTAAAATAAGTCCTAATACACCAGAACCAGCCAAAATTTTTATAATTCCCACTTTTTTTCTAACAGCAATAAAAGCTACAATTAATACAAATAAACCTAAATAATCAATATCCGCTACATTTATTGGCATTTTTTCTGTATTGAACAAAGCTAAAAATATAAAACTCATACCAGCAGAACAAATTAATGCTACAACAGCTGGTCTTAAGCCATTTAATATACCTTTAATCACCCCAATATTTCCATATTTAAAAAATAATTTTGCTAAAATAATACCTAAAATAAACGATGGCGTTACAAATCCCAATGTTGCCACAATAGCACCTAAAAACCCTGCTACTTTCATGCCGACAAAAGTCGCTGCATTAATACCAATAGGGCCAGGAGTCATCTGAGAAATTGTAAAAATATCTATAAATTCACTCATGCTAAGCCAGCCATGTACATCTATTACTTGTGCTTGGATTAATGGCATGGAAGCATATCCACCACCAACACAAAATAAACCTACTTGAACAAAGCTCCAAAATAATTCTAAATAAATCATGGTAAAAATCCTTTGCTATTTTTCTATCACTAAATTAATTATTTTAATTATATTTTTTATCCCTCATTAAAATTAAACCAATAATTCCATCAATAACGATTAAATACATTACATTTATATCCGTAAAAAAACTCATGCCAAAGGTAAAACAAATAATAAATAAGGATAATATATATTTTTTCTTTAATTCTTTTTTCAATAAATCGTAGGCTACATTGATAATCAATGCTGTAGCACCACATTGCATACCTTTTAATAGCAATTTCACATATGGATTTGTAGCAAATAAATTATAAAAAATACAAATTAAAGATAAAGTGATAAGCGGTGGCAATACAGTAGCTAGTAAAGCTGTCAAAGTTCCTTTTACGCCACGCATTTTATATCCTAAAATTACAGCAGAATTAATCGCCACTACCCCTGGCATAGATTGAGCTATAGCTACTAAGTCTAAGGCATCTTTTTCTTTTATCCATTTATATTCATCGACATATTTTGCCTTCAATAGCGGTATGATTACAAAACCGCCACCCACAGTAAAAGCACTGATAATAAATGTGGATTTAAATAATTTCCAATAAAAATTCTCTGCCTTTTCCATTTCAACATTCCTTTTACATAAAATAAAGAAATCACTATTATCGATTGAATATACAATAATAGTGATTTCAAATTAACTTAAAATACTATTTAAAAAACAGCTTTAATTTCACCAATGATATCACCACGATGATTTTTCAATACAGGTGGATACATTGACAATAATTTATTATATTCTTCTTCATTAATATAATTAAAATGTTTGAGCATTGCAATTACCATTGGAGTTACTGCTGCATAGCTTCCATCTTCGATTTTAAAAGCCATACCAGATTTTAATTCACGAGAAGCTAAGCAATATACTGCATCTGCACCAATTTTAGCCAATACTCGTCCATTTGTTACTTCTGCTACTGCTTTATCAATTCTACCTGTTCCAGAAACCATCTGCGGATATGCACACATAGCATCACGAATTTTTATTGCAGCTTCTGTGTATTCGCCCCAATTTCCTTCCTCTGCATTCATCAAACGAGCATAAGCATATGCCATTTTATCAAGTGGTAAATAAAATACAGGCACACCACAACCATCAATACCAATATCCAATTCATCTTCAGGAATACCAGCTGACATAGCTACTATTTGATGAATGATTTTTTGAGCTTCATGGTCTGGTTTTATATAATCTTCCACCGGTATATTCAACAACTGACAAAGAGCTATGATTGCTGAATGTTTACCAGAACAAGGATTATGCAATGCTGATGGTTTTAAATTATTTTTTACTAATTCTTTGAAAGCTTTTCCACTCATAGGACGAGCAGAACCACAGTTTAATACTTCTTCAGTTAAACCTAATTTATGCAAAATAGATTTTACTGTTTCTACATGAATATCTTCACCGCTATGAGAAGAAGCAAGTATTGCTAATTCTTGTTGTGTTAAATTATATTGTTCAACGCCACCTAATTTTACGAACTGTAATAATTGAAAAGGTTTCGCTGCACTGCGCCAAAACATTGGTAGGTGAGCATTGCCTACTTTATCAATAATATTGCCATCAACGCCAACACAAACAGCATCGCCTCGATGAATATTTTCTACATATTTTCCTCTTGTGTAATGTAATAATTCTACACTCATTTTCTCACCTCAATAATAAAATCTTTAGATTATATTTTATCATACCATAGCACTTTATTTTTTTGTAGTAATTTATTGATTTTAAAATATCTAGCTTCTATAATTAATATGCATAGAAAAATTTTAAAAATGTGAGTTGAATGTAATGGAAATAGCTTTAATTGCTTTTTTAGCCTTCGTCATTGATTGCATAATTGGCGACCCTAATTCTAAATATCATCCTGTAGCTTTGATGGGAAAATTAATTGATATCCTCGATAAATTATTGCGTAAAGATAATGCTACTGAACCTACAAAATTAGTCTGTGGCTTTATTTTGGTGGCTATATTATTGTGCTTCAGCTATGGCATAACTTATGGCATAATCACACTTCTTGATATATTTAATTGTCCTAGTTGGCTCAATATCTTTATCCAGGCTGTAATCTTAAGCTTTATGATTTCACCAAAATCTCTAGCTAAAGCAGGCAAAGATATTTATGATGAATTAATCAATCACAATCTTGATGAAGCTCGCAAAAAAGTAAATTATATCGTAAGTCGCGATGCCAATCGCATGAATGAACAAGATATCACTCGTGCCACTGTAGAAACGGTAGCGGAAAATATTGTAGATGGTATTATCTCACCTTTATTTTATTTCTTTATCGGTGGACTACCACTCGCTGTACTTTACCGCATGAGCAATACCATGGACGCTATGATTGGCTATAAAAATGATAAATATCTTTATTTTGGCAGAACAGCTGCCCGCATTGATGATGTTTTGAATTTCATTCCTGCGCGCATAACAGGACTTTTATTAATCATTGTAGCTTTTTATTCAAAATTAAATGCCAAAGGCGCTTTAAAAATGATGATGCGTGATGCTAAAAAACATCCTAGCCCTAATGGTGGTTATACAGAAGCTACAGTAGCTGGCGCACTAGATATTCGCCTAGGCGGTATAAACTATTATTTTGGTCGTCAATCTTTCCGAGCTTATATGGGCGAAGCTATCAATGAGTTAAATGCTCAACATATTCAACAAACCATAAAATTAATGTACAATGTTTCTACTTTATTTTTAATCATTATGTGCATTGGTTATATCATAATCACAAAATATCAAGAACTTAGTCTCTAAATCATAAGTAGGTGAATAATAGATAATGCAAGATACTCAATATAAAAAAGGATTAGTAATCGTTCACACTGGAAACGGAAAAGGAAAAACTACAGCAGCTTTAGGGCTTGCAATCCGTGCATGGGGCGAAGGCTTAAAAGTTTTAATTCTCCAATTCATCAAAGGCAGTTGGAAATATGGCGAATTAAAAGCCTTAGCCAAATTTGCTCCAGATATCACAGTGAAACAATGCGGTGAAGGTTTTACTCGCCGAGGCAATACAGATATAAAAATCCATCAAGAAGCTGCTAAAAAAGCACTTCAAGAAGCCAAAATGGAAATGATAAGTAATAAATGGGATATGATTATCTTAGATGAAATAAATTATGCTATTGATTTTAATTTAGTCGATTTAAAAGATGTCTTAGATTTAATCGCCGAAAAACCTGCTGATTTACATCTCGTTATGACTGGACGAAACGCTAAAGAAGAAATCATTCAAAAGGCTAATTTAGTAACGGAAATGAAAGAAATCAAACACCCTTATAAAGAAGGCATCAAAGCCCAAAAAGGTATTGAATTTTAAATTTAAATAAAAATGCACTCCAAGGAAAAATTTTCCCATTGGAGTGCATTTTTTAATTTTTTATCTTACCTAAAATGCGATTGCAAATAATAAATAATACAATCATATATAAGCATAAAATACCAATAGATAATATGGAAATCTCTTGATTATGTGTGATAGCACGCAACAAAGTCGATGTATGCGTCAATGGCAAAGCTTCAATAAAATAATGCAGTAATAATGGCAATTTATCCGTAGAGAAAAATGTGCCACATAAAAATGACATCGGCAATAAAATATACGTATTAAATCTTGCCATATCTTCAAAAGTCTGTACTGTCATTGCTGCTGAAAAACCAATTTCAGCAAAGATGATACAATTTATAATCAATATGATTATAAATAATGGCGTAATCGCAAATTTTGCACCAAATAAATAAGCTAAAACAACGATAATAGCCGAAGAAATCATGCCACGAAGCACAGCAGCCAAAATCTTTCCTGCTACAAAAGCTATTGGTCGAATAGGTGATACTAAATATTCCTCTAAAGATTTATGATATATGCGCTCTGCATGTACAGGAGTTAAACTATTAAAAGCTATATTCATGGAATTCAAAGCCAAAATCCCTGGAACTAAAAAATCTAAATACGAACCAGTCCCTGTATTAATACTTCTACCTAAGCCCCAGCCAAAAGCCACCATATATAAAATAGGTGCTACCATACGGCTTAAGATGAATTTTATCATACGATGTTTCAAGACTACCCAGTCTCGCCAAAAAACAGTCCAAATATCATATAGCATAATCAGCTCACCGTCCTTCCTGTCAATTCTACGAAGACATCTTCTAAATTAGAATGACGTATAGTTGTCGCTACATCTAAAGTTCCAGCAAAATCTGCGCATTCTTTACGAGAATTAAAGAATTTATACTCTCTAGACTCTTCGCTATCCCATTCTACAACATATTTGCCAATTTGCTCACAAAGAGCCTTTGGCGTATCCAATTTTATTAAACTACCTTTATTTAAAATAGCCACTCTATTACATAGATTTTCTGCTTCTTCAATGTAATGTGTAGTCAAAACTACAGTAACACCATCTTTTGGCAATCGACGTATTAAATCCCAAATACGTCGGCGCACCTGTGGGTCTAAAGCCACCGTTGGCTCATCTAAAAATAAGATTTTAGGATTATGCATCAAAGCTCGCACAATCAATAAACGTCTTTTCATACCACCAGATAAACTTTTTACTTTATCATTAACTCTATCTTGAAGCTCTACATAATTTAATAATTCTTCAATGCGAGCATGGCGCTCACTTTTGGGAATGTGATGCAATCTTCCATGCAATTCCATATTTTCCCAAACAGTCAAATCCTGATCGAAATTTATATGTTGCGGTACTACTCCTATATATTTTTTTACATTTAATTCATCGCTGAATATATCTTTTCCCTTATATAAAATTTCTCCAGCTGTAGGCTTTGTAAGCATGGTAAGCATGCGAATAGTTGTCGTCTTACCTGCTCCATTTGGCCCTAAAAGCCCAAAGATTTCACCTTCATCAATCGTCAAATTTAAATCTCTTACAGCCGTTTTTTCTATATTTTTACCTTGTTTATTTTTAGAAACAAAATTTTTCTTTAGGGATTTTATTTCAAGCATATTTATTCCCCTTATTATATTAATTTTTAACTAAAGATACTGGAAAAATTATTTTATCTTCTGGATTTTGACAGTTTTGATACATCTTAGCATTCACACCAAATACTTTAGCTAAATTTTCTACATCAAGTACAGTATTTGGCTCACCTTGCTCAAATACATGTTTATCTTTCAAGATAACTATATCATCAGCATACATACGAGCATGATTTATATCGTGTAAGACCATAATCACTGTCATTTTTTCGCGTTTATTCAATTCATCTACTATCTGCATGACTTCTATTTGATGAGCAATATCTAAATAAGTAGTTGGCTCATCTAATAATAAAATCTTTGGCTGTTGAGCAAGTGCCATTGCAATCCATGTACGCTGTCTTTCACCGCCAGATAAAGTGCTGACTAAGCGATGAGAAAAAGATGTAATATGCGTTTTTTCCATTGCTTCTTCAATAACCGCTTGCTCTTTTCTACTATTCAATGATTTAAACATGGAGCGATAAGGAAATCTGCCATAACTCACAAGCTCTTTTACCGTCAAATCTGTTGGTGTTGTCGCTCCCTGTGGTAATATTGCCATTTTCTTCGCTAGATTTTTTCTGGATAAATGCAAAATATTTTCTCCATCAATCAAGATTTCGCCTTTATATTGACGATTTAATCCTGAGATAGCTTTTAATAAAGTCGATTTACCACAACCGTTTGGCCCTATGATAGCTGTCTTTTTTTCAGCTTTAAAATCAATATTAATTCCATCTAAAATCAATTTATCATATATTTTTATCATTAAATCAGATACTTTTAAATTAACCATATTAAAGCTCCTTTCTAAGTAAAAATAAAAAGAATGGAGCTCCCAATATCGCCATAAAAATTCCCACAGGTAATTCCAATGGAGCAAAAGCTACACGGGCAAAAGTATCGCTATAAGTAACTACAGCTATCCCCAAAAGTGCCGACGAAGGTATCAAATAGCGATAATCTGAACCTACAAGCAAACGAGCTGTATGTGGTACTATAAGCCCTACAAAACCTAATAAACCTGCTACAGATACAGCACTTGCTGCCAATAATGCTCCTATAGCAGTCAAATAGATGCGTGTTAATTCTACATTAACTCCTAAAGCCTTTGCTATATCATCACCCAATTGCAAAATATTCAAATGGCGTGAACCCAGCATTGCTAAAATAAATCCAATTAAAGCATAAGGCCAAATAATATCTACATGTGGCCATGAACGAGCCGATAAGCCCCCTACCATCCACATCAAAGCACCATGTATTCTATCACTATATAAAACTAAAATAGCGGAAATACCTGCACCTAAAAATGCTGATACTGCCACCCCTGCTAAAATAATACGCAATGGTCTTATACCATTTTTCCATGCCAATAAATAAATGCAAATAGCTGCAATCATAGCACCGACAAAAGCTATAGGCGTTATTAGATATTCCATAGCAGGAAATAATACAATCACTAAAATACCTGTAAGCCCTGCCCCTGAAGAAATCCCTATGATATGTGGATCAGCTAAAGGATTTTTCATCACAGCTTGTAAAATAGCTCCTGCCATAGCCAAATTCATACCTACTAATCCTGCCACTATCGTTCTTGGCAATCTAATATTATATAAAATCTGTTGGTGAGGACTACTTACACCATCGATAAAAATATTTTTCAATTCACTTATTGGAATAGCTACTGCTCCACTTATTATACTGCATATAATGCCCGAGCAAGCTAAAATGGCGAATACTATCATCATTAGTATTCGCCATTTATTAATCGCTATGCCAAATTTTGTAGTTTGTAAAACTTCTTGTTTTTGCATAGTCATATCAATTCACCATCAATTAAATTTATCTGGATAAACAAGCTTAGCCATAGTTTCAACCGCTTCTGGATAATGAATGCCTGGACTTAGTAAAAATAATTCCTGTGGCAAGAAATATACTCTTTTTTCTTTTACTGCTGGAAGAGTCTGCCATGCTGGATTATTTTCTATATTCTCCATCATAGATTTCTTTATAGTTTCTAGTTTTCCCATACTTGTAACAAAGATAACATCTGGATTTGCTGATACTAATGTTTCCAAACTATATGGCGCAGAAGTTGGATTGCTTTCTAGTGGAGTCAATCCCTTAGCAATATTTTCAAATTCCAAAATCTCTGCCGTTGAACCTGCAATACTACCTTCTAATTGTACAGTTACATTTTGAGCTGTACTATGTAGTATCGCTATACGTTTATGTTCATTTGGCAATTTGGCTTTTATTTCTGCTATTTTATTATCCATATCTTGTATCAAAGTTTTTGCTTTATCTGGATTTCCTGCAATCTGTCCTAAAACATCTACAGTATGTTTTACTTGGTCATACGTACGCATTTCAAGAACAACTACAGGAATACCATTTTCTTCAAACGTAGATACAAATTTATCATTCATACCCTTATAAGCAATTACTAAATCTGGTTGAGCTTCTATTACTTTCTCAATGTTAATATTATAGACATTTCCTACTTGTGGTAGATTTTCATCTTCTTTAGGAATACCTGTTTTTGCTGATACCCTAGCCACTATTTTTCCATCAACAGCATGAAGTGGCTCTAAAAAAGATGCTGATAATGGTACTATTCTTTCTGGTTTTTTCGTCAAAACTACTTGTCTATCAGCATCATCTGTAATAGTTAAATAACTATCAGTTCCACTCGAAGCATTTTTTTCCTCTGTTTGACTACCACAACCAACTAATATTACTGAAAAACATATTACTAAAGCTAATATACAAAACAAACCATTTAATTTTTTCATAGTAACATTATCTAAGGCAATTAAATACCTTTACTCCTTCTAGTCAAAATAGTTGATAAATAATTTAATTTTTTATCTTTTTGAGCTTGTAAGTCATTTATAATTTCTTCATCTGGAAGACCACAACGGCTTACAAGTACAGCATTATCCACCATATCATTTTCAGCTAAAGCATCTACTACTTCAGGATAATTTTTATAAACTTTCATCATTACCACATTATTAGAAACAGCTAAAGCTTTATCAATAGTTTCTTTATCAGCAGTTGCTGGAATTACACTGATGATATCATTGCCTTCAACTAAAGGATAACCTAATTTACTACCAATCGCACAAAATGCTGGCACACCTGGGATAGTTTCAATATTTATATCTTTTTCTTTTGCTAAAAGACGATATACATAAATATATGTACTGTAAAACATTGGATCGCCTAATGTTAAAAATACTACATTTTTTCCAGCTTGTAATAAAGCTAAAATCTCTTCTTTATTTTTCTGCCATGCATCAGTAGTTTCAAAATTAACTACCATTGGAAAAACTTGATATACAATTTCAATATCATCTTTTAAATAAGGTTTAGCTATGCTTAAAGCTACGCTACCATCTTTTTTTTCTGTTTTTGGTGCAATGAGTACATCAGCTTTTTCAATAGCTTTAATAGCTTTCATTGTCAATAATTCTGGGTCTCCAGGACCTACACCAATACCATAAAAAGTTCCTGCCATGATTAAAAATCCTCCTGCATAAAAAGGTATGTGACAAAATTTGCCACATACCTTACTGTATTACATTTTGCATATTTTAGTAGAAACTAAATTACTTAATAAAATAATGCTCTTATTTATTTTACACTTGGCATATAAAAGCGTCAAGCATACAGGATTTATTCAAAATCTATTATTTTTCTGCTTCAAGAGCGTTCCATGCTTCATTTGCTCTATCTACAAATAATTGACGAACGTTTTGGTTTTCACCAAGACCATGAATGTATGCGTCTACTTTAATACCTTCTTTTTCTAAGATGGATTTATGAGAATCTTCTTCTGCACCAGCCATATCATTATTTGCATGATCACCTGCAACCATCATAAGAGGCATCATTGTAACATGATTGATACCTTTTGCTTTTAATTGAGGAATAATATCTTCAAGAGATGGCCAGCCTTCAACTGTATAAATCATTACTTTACCATCATAAAGTTTATTTAAACGATCTTGCATTACAGAATAATAAGCATTAGATGGATCTGGTGTACCATGTGCCATCACTAATACTGCATCTTTTTTACCTAATTTTGGCATTTGAGAACCAATTGCTTGCATTACTGCTTCAACGTCATCTCTTTGACCTTCTTGACCCATCCAATACATAAGAGGTGTACCAATAGTCATTTTTTTGAATTGTGTTTTATAGATATCATATACAGCTGTTTTATAAGCATATTCCATACCAGGAATGATATCTAAGGAAGTAAGTGCTATACGATTATAGCCTTCAGCTTTTAATTGAGCTAATGCTTCTTCTGGTGTAGGAATAGTAATACCTTCATTTGCTTTTACACGGTCAATAATAATATGAGAAGTAAATGCTAATACAACTTTTGTATTTGGATGTGCTTTTTGAATTTCTTCTACAGTAGCTTCAATTGTTTTTGCACGAGTATCTTTGTATGTTGTACCAAAGCTCATTACTACAATAGCATCTTTATTTGGAGCTTTTTGAAGTTCTGCATCAGTTGTATTATATGTACGTACACCGATTTCAGAAGCTTGTAAAAGTGCAGGAGTTGCTGTTTTTACTTCTGGATTTAAACTATATCCTGCTGCAAAAGATGTTGCAGATACTCCTGTTAAAGCTACACATGCCATAGATGCGATTAACATTTTTTTCCAATTAGATTTCATAATATCGTTCCTCTCTTAATTTATTTATAATGTCCTAAATTTGATATTTAAATAAATATTAAATACTTCATCTATTCGATTATAAAGTCATTATTGAGTATCACTTATTTCCATGAGAATATTATGGCTTATAGATAAAAAAAATCTCTACAAAATAAATATTCTTGTAGAGATAGTGTTTACTATAATAAATCTCCTACCTATCTCTCGCAGGTCATAACGGTGATTGACAAATAGGCAGTTCTTCTGACTCAAGTTCATCGCTTCTTCAAGCCTTCCCAAGAAATATCTCAGTGACATAAATTTGAAGTTGCTCACTTTCACAGCGGCGGGACCGTAGCAGCTTTTACTGCTTTCTCTATTAAGCCCAAAAGGGGCACCTATTCCACTCAATAAATATAAAATTGTTAGAAAAATAATTTCATTTTTACAATAACACTTAAGAATATATCTGTCAAGACATTATTTATGTTCATCTACCATAGTCTCTGTAGCCAAACCAAATTTAGTTATCCCCACAGCTTTAAATTTATCTAATAATGCCATAATTTTTCCATAATCTACATTTTCATCAGCACGAATTACTACAGCAAAATTATTATTTTCTTCATATTTTTCTTTTGCACCTTGAAGTAATGTATCTTCATCTATCAATTTATTTTCTAAATACAAAGTGCCATCAGCTTTCATAGTGACTAAATAATTAACATTTGTCTGACTTTGGGCATTTTGCACCTTAGGCATATTTACAGGAATAGTTTTTAAATCCACCATGTATAGCGTGCTGAGCATAAAAAATACCAATAAGAAAAACATAATATCAATCATTGGTATAATCATGACTTCAGGCTTAGAAAACGCTCTTCTATCTTTTAAACGCATTGTTATTCACCTCTAGTTATATAACCTTCAATTAGTGAAAAAACCTGTTCCATATCAGTTACGATACGGTCTATTCTCTGCACAAAATATGCATGAATAGCCAAAGAAACAATAGCTACACAAAGTCCTGTAGCTGTTGCGATTAATGCTTCACCTACACCCCCAGTGATAGCAATAGCTTGACCTTCTTCTAAATTAAATACGCTAAAAGCTGAAATCATACCAATTATTGTCCCCAATAAACCTAACAAAGGAGCCATAGTGACAATTACATTTAAATAATAAAGTCTTTCTCTAAATTTAGAAATACTTATCCCTGATTGAACTTCCAACAACATCATCAAATTAATATTTTTATTTTGCATTTTATTGAAAGCAAAATCGACTAAAGAAGCTAAATCCCCCTTGCTATTTTGTGCTAAATTTCTAGCTTCTTCAATTTTATTATTAATCATCAATTTATAAAAATTCTGTGCAAAAGCTCTTCCTGAATCAGCTTTCATAAAATATAATAAACGTTCTATACCAATAGTGATAATAAAAATTGAGCATATTAATAATATGTACATTACTAATCCGCCCTTATGAAAATACTCTACACCTTGCATCAATAAGTCCATGAAAAGACCTCCTATAAAAATCTCACTTCTTGTATTATAATTTATTCATACTAATAATAAGCTTATCAAATATAGCTGTCAAACCTAAAATCAAAAAAATTAACAATTAAGGAAGTGCTTTTATGTTTACTACAAAAGTCCAAGTCGCCCATCATGATATGCAGGATTTTATTTCTAATTATCAAGACATAGACAAATTTTTGACTTATTGCCAACAATGTAATAATTATAATCATAAATGGTCTTGTCCTCCACTTAGCTTTAATCCTAAAACTTATTTGAGCCAATATAAATCTATTTATTTAGTAGCTGTACAAATAAATTATAGTGAAGATACTATAAATAGCTTAACTACTAAAGAAGAAATTAGTACATTCACTCGCAAAACTTTGCGCAAACTAAAAAATGAAATAGCTACTGCTCTACTAAATTTAGAAAATGATAATACAATTTCCTTATCTTCTGGTGGCTGTAGTTACTGTTGCAAATGCAGTAGAACTGTTAATCAACCTTGTAAAAAACCAGATAAAATGCGTCATTCTCTTGATTCTTTTGGCGTAGATTTAGGAAAAGTAATGGAAGATATATTTAATATAAAATTACTTTGGGGCTTAGATAAATTACCAAAATATCATGTATTAATTCATGCTTTAATCTCTAACGAAACTATTTCTGCTACAACTATATCTGACATAATAAGCAAAAACAGCGTATAACTATAATAGTTATACGCTGTTGTTTTAAAAAATATTCTTTCCCCCTCAGTTAAGGGAAAATATATAAAGTTATGGGGGAAAGAGAGAGAGTTAACAAATTATTTTAATTTCCACATAATGTCGGAAAGCATGAGCTGATCTTTAAATTTATCCATATCTAAGTCTTTAGTGATATGAACGAATTCAATACCCATCATATTAGCCCAATCGCGAAGTTGTTCAGCAGTTACAGTGTAGCTGATAACACTATGATGTGCACCACCTGCTAAAATCCAAGCTTCACCAGCTTCTTCAAGGCTTGGCATTGGTTTCCACATTACACGAGCTACAGGAAGATTTGGCATTGGCATAATAGGTTTTACGCATTCTACATCGTTAACGATAAGACGCATTCTACCACCCATATCTACAAGAGTAGCTACAATAGCACTGCCTGCTTTACCTTCAAATACAAGACGAGCTGGAGCATCTTTGCCACCAATTCCAAGTTCATGAACTTCAATTTTTGGAGTTCCTTCTGCAACGCTAGGGCAAACTTCGAGCATATGTGCACCAAGGTTATAGCTATCTTCGCCATCTTTACCGAAATGATAAGTGTAGTCTTCCATTAAAGCAGTACCTTTATCAACGCCCTGTGCCATAGTTTTCATAACTGCAGTGAGGCAAGCAATTTTCCAATCACCTTCTGGACCGAAACCATATCCTTGACCTGTTAAATCTTGAGTTGCAAGACCTGGAAGTTGATCCATACCATAAAGGTCTTCAAATGTATTTACAAAACCATCTGCTTTGTTATCTTCTAAGAATTTTTTGATAGCAACTTCAACTTTTGCTTGATAACGTACAGATGCAATGTTATCTGTATTCATTTCATATTTAGTTTGATATTCAGCAACTTGAGCATCAATTTGTTCTTCAGTTACTGCGTTGATGTACTGTACTAAATCTCCTACTGCATGAGTATTTACAGACCAACCAAATTTGATTTCTGCTTCTACTTTATCGCCTTCAGTAACAGCAACATTTCTCATGTTATCGCCAAAGCGAATAACTTTTAAATCAGCACTAGCGATTACGCCAATTGCAGTACGCATCCAAGTTGCGATTTTGTTTTGAACAGCTTCTGTTTCCCAATAACCAACAACAATTTTACGAGCAAGACGCATACGAGTACCAATGAAACCATGTTCACGGTCACCATGTGCAGACTGATTTAAGTTCATAAAATCCATATCGATTTCTTCATTTGGAATTTCTCTATTATATTGTGTATGAAGGTGAAGATATGGTTTTTGTAATTTTTTAAGACCTCTAATCCACATTTTGGATGGGGAGAAAGTATGCATCCATGTGATAATACCAGCACAAGTATCATCATAGTTTGCATCCATTACAAATCTATCGATTACTTCAGCAGTAGTACCTACAGCTTTAAATTCAATTTTTGCAGGAAGTTTGCCAGAAGCATTTAAGCCTTCTACCATTTTTTTAGCGTCTTCTTCAACAGCTTTTAAAGCTTCTGGACCATATAAGAACTGGCTACCTACGATAAACCAAAATTTGTAGTCTTGTAATTTTTTCATAAAAAACAACTTCTTTCCTTAAAAATATAACTTATATTATTACTTGCAAATAATTCTATTATAATCTGTTGTATATTTAATATTACCATTTGTTTGAAAATTGTAATATATAATTGTCATACAACATGGTTTTATTATAGCATGTATGTTATACAAATTTCAATAGGAAAAACATAAAATTTATAAAAATTTTTTCAATCTTTCCAACAATTCTACTATATAAATAATTTTTATAGTCATCTTTATCTGTATAAAGGAAATCATTTTTTACCAATCTTTTTCCTAAATAAAAAAATTCAAAAAAATTTAAAATTATTTGCAATAAGCACTTGTCAAATAAAAAAAACTATAGTACAATTCTTTTTGTCAGCATATCATACAACTTCATTAAATTGTTTAAATTAGTATGATATTTATAATTGTCTGTTAATTCTATAATAAAGAAAAGGTAGGTTTTATCTCATGTCCACAACTATTGACACTGAAGCGCTCCAACAAAGTAAACATATGCGCAAATTAGTATCTGTTGCAGCCGGTATGGCTGGTTTGTTGTTTGGTCTTGATATTGGGGTAATCGCTGGTGCATTGCCATTCATTACAGACCAATTATCACTCACAAGCCAAATGCAAGAATGGATCGTAAGTTCTATGATGTTTGGTGCGGCTATTGGTTCTATTATTACTTTATGGATTTCATCTAAATTAGGTCGTAAAAAATCTATTTTAACAGCAGGTCTCTTATTTATTATTGGTTGTTTTGGTTCTTCATTCGCTCCTAATTATGAAATTTTATTAATCTCTCGTATAATCTTAGGTTTCTCCATTGGGGTTGCTTCTTATGTAGCACCACTTTATCTTTCTGAAATGAGTGAAAAAGAACATCGTGGTCGTTTGATTTCCATGTATCAGCTCATGATTAACTTCGGTATCGTTATCGCATTCATCTCTGATACACTTCTTGCTCCAACAGAAAGCTGGAGACTTATGCTTGGTATCATCAGTATCCCTGCATTCTTATTAATAATCGCTGTTGCTAAATTACCAGATAGCCCACGTTGGCTCGCTTCTAAAGGTTTTACAACTGAAGCTCAAAAAGTACTTAACGTTCTTCGTGGTAACAAAGAAAAAGCTCATGAAGAACTCCAAGATATCACAGATAGCTTAAAAGTTAAACAAGCTGGTTTCTCTTTATTCAGAGCAAATAAAAATGTTCGTCGTGTTGTTTTCCTTGGTATGTTCTTACAGTTCATGCAACAATTCACTGGTCAGAACATCATCATGTATTATGCTCCAAAAATCTTCAGTCTTGCTGGTTTTGAAAGCCACACAGACCAAATGTTCGCTACTATCTTAGATGGTATGACATTCGTTATCTTCACTTGGATTTCCATGCAGTTCATCGATAAAACTGGTCGTAAAATCGCACTTAAAATTGGTTTCGGTATCATGGCTTTAGCTCTTATCGTTCTTGGCTGGTGCCTCATGCAGTTTGAAGGCGGAAATACAGCTCAATGGATTTCTTACACTGCTGTTGGTATGACAATTCTTTCTATTGCTGGTTATGCTATGAGTGCTGCACCTGTTATCTGGATTTTATGCTCTGAAATTCAACCTCTTAAGAGCCGTGACTTCGGTATAGCTTGCTCTACTACTACAAACTGGGTATCCAATATGATTATCGGTGCTACATTCCTTTCCCTTCTCGAAGGTATTGGTTCCGCTCAAACATTCTGGTTATATGGTATTTTGAACGTAATCTTCATTTTCTGCACAATCTACATTGTTCCAGAAACAAAAGGTGTTTCTCTTGAAAAAATTGAAAGCAATCTTATGGAAGGTAAAAAACTTCGCGATATTGGTTGCTAATGTTGCTAATAATGAGATAAGTTCAAGGAGGAAAATATTATGTTAATTACAATAGGTCGTCAATATGGTGCTGGCGGACGTGAAGTAGCTGAAATTCTAGCTAAAGAACTTCAAATCCCTCTTTATGATAGAAAATTAGTTGCTTTGATTGCTGAACATCTTGAAAAAGGTTGTAAATTAGAAGAATTAAATCTCACTTATACTAATCTTTATGGTGATGAATCTCCATATGAACATATCTTTGATAATGTTGTTCAAAATGATGATATGTTTATGTTTAAACCTCAATCTAACGCTATAAAACAATTAGCTGATTACTATAAATCTGGTATTTTTGTAGGTCGTTGTGCTAATTATATCTTAAATGACTATAATGCTTATAGCTTCTTTATCGTTGCTGACGATGATTTCAGAACTACTAGAGGTCAACTTGTTTATCATAAATCTTTATCTGAATTAAAAAAAGAAGACCAAAAACGTGCTTCTTACTATAATTACTATACAGGACTTAACTGGGGCGAACCTAAAGATTATGATTTAATAATCAATATAGCTCGTACAGGCATTGAAGGTGCTGTAAAAGTTATTAAAGAATACGTTGCTAATAATCCTAAATAATCTTGCTTGACATCAACACTCCTTTTATGTTAAAGTATCATATCTTTTTCATAAAAGGAGTGTTTTTTATGCCTTATGGTGTCCTAGCTGATATTTTTTGCATTATTCTTAGAGGTATTATCGGTCCTAATTTGAATATTAAAATTACATATAAGTATAGAGAACCTCTAATTAAAATTTTCGGCATAAGTGCTTTAGCTATCGGTATTGTATCTTTTATTAAGGTAAATTGTTTACCTTGTGTTATTTTAGCTTTAATTTTAGGATTTATATTAGGAGAATTTTTCGATTTAGATACTAAATTAAAAAATTTACTAGCTAAAATAATCTATAAATTAAATTTTAAGCATAAATTTAAAAATGAAGAAAAAAAATCTATATATGGATTTTTACTTATTAGTCGCTGCTACTTTTTGCGCTAGTGGCACTAATATCTTTGGTGCATTTAATGAAGGTCTATCTGGTGATGCTACGATTTTATTTTCCAAAGCTGTAATTGATATTTTCGCCTCTATCATATTTGCCACTAGATTGGGCTATCCTATGCTTTTGATTACTATACCTCAATTTATCATCATGGGCGGTCTTTTCTTTTGTTCGCAATTTTTAATGGTATTTATCTCTAATACTATGATTTTAGATTTTATCTCTATCGGTGGATTATTGACTATTATTTTAAGCTTGAATATGATTGGCATTTCTATTGTCAGCATTGTTAATATCTTGCCTGCTCTTGTCATTATTTTCCCTATATCTTATTTATTTTCTTTTATTTTTCTATAATATTTTTCTATAAAAAAAGCGAGTCATATGACTCGCTTAAAATGTTTTTACAGATTCTCTTTCTACTAGATTTGGTGGGAATTTCACACTGACATTCAAACTTGGATTTTCCATCAGTTTTAAAAGTTGTATAGCCACTGTTTTTCCCATTTCTTTCTTAGGATGAGCAAAAGTTGTTAAACCAATAGCTGACTCTAATTCCAAATCATCAAAACTTATGATCGAAATATCATCTGGTATTTTTTTATCAATCTTAGTAAATAAATCGACTAAATATCTTGCTATCTGGTCATTATAACAAATAATGGCTGTAGCATCATTTAGACGTCTTAAGATTTCACGGTCTAATTCACCATTCATAATAAGTTTGATATCCTCTGTTGTATACCAAAACATATTTTTTTCTGATTGCAATAAATTATGTTTTTTCAAAGCATTAATCGCACCTGAATAACGCAATTGACCTTGCATATCATCAGATTTAAAAATACCAGCAATTTTTTCATGACCATGTTTTATGAGATATTCACCAGCAGATTGCCCTGCTAGATAATCGTCCATACGCACACTTGGTATATTCATTGGCGGATTAGTATCAGCATGGATAAACACACATGGTATTCCTGCTGATTTTATTTTTTGATAAAAATCTGTATTGATATATGGTATACCACTTTTTGATGGCTCAATAATTAAGCCATCAATATTGTTTTTCAACATAGTATCTAAAATATATGCTTCTTTTTCCACTCTATTATAGGTAAAAGCTAACTGCATGAAATAGCCGTTTTTAGTCAATACTTTCTCTATTCCTTGTACAATACTTGGGAAAATATAATCATCTAAATAAGTTAGAACAACACCTATATTTCTTGTTTTTTTCTTTATTGCTGATTTTGAAGCACATACATATGTTCCGCTACCACGTCTTCTCTCTAGCAATCCTTCGCTTTCTAGTACACTAGTTGCCTGTCTTACTGTTTGACGACTAATTGAGAATTTTTTTCCCAACTCATTTTCAGAAGGCAATCTCATGCCTACACTAAATTCTCCGCTTAAAATTTGCTCTCTTATCCAATTCATTAAATCTATATATTTCGGAGCATCTGCCGTTGCCATTTCCACACCGTCCTTCCTTTTATAAATATAACAACTTCTTTTTTTATATTTATATGTGTATCTATATAGTTTACCAAATAACCTCTATATAATACAACTAATATCCTAAAATACAACTTTTATTACTACATATTATCTAATAACATTTCACCTACGCTATCATACAACTTTGTTGCAACATTTTTAGCATGCATAGTTGCTGAATTTAAACTATATCCTTCAAATTCTTTTATCATAGGCACATCATTTTGAGCATCGCCTATTGTTAAAACCTGTTCAAAGCATTTATCTTTTTGTAAATTCAATAATTCTTTGACTCCTTGAGCTTTATTTATTCCCTTAGCACATATATCTATACAATTTAAATTCATATTAGCTAAGAAAGCTCCTTCAAATTCATTATTTATACGTTTAGCATAATTGTTAGCAATTTCTTCTGTCTCATAGGCTAAACTAATTTGTATTACATTCATTTCAGATAAAGCTTGTTCTACAGTTATTTTTTGAATGATATCTTGATTTTTATATTTTTCAGACTCAAAATACTTTAATAACTGTGATTTAGGGCTATTTATCGTTGTTCTCATTTTTTCTGTTGATGAAAATAAAATATGCCAACTTTCTTTGGCAATATCACTATGAACAAGTTTTTCTAATTGTATTTTATCTAGAGGAAATGATTTTATTAATTTTAAATTCTTATCAAAAATTGTTCCACCATTATTACAAATTACAAAATCATAAGTAAGCTCTTGATTATTTACTTCATGCATTAAAGAATGAACATCTCTACCACTACATAAAACAAAGATATTGCCTTTGCATCTCCATTCATTTACAGCTTCTATATTTATTTGCGGTATGATATCTTCATGGTGAAAATATAATGTCCCATCAAAATCACTAAATGCAATCTTCACTAAAAACGCCTCACTTTTAATTCATTCCAATACTTTATATTATAAAAAAAAAGCAGACAAAAGTCTGCTTTTTCTTTTTATATTTTATCTATCAAAATGTTTTTGCCATTGATGATGGAAAGAACCTTCTCTATCAATGCGTTTATACGTATGAGCACCAAAATAATCTCTTTGAGCTTGAATAAGATTTGCACCTACAACTTTTGTACTCAAACCATCAATATAAGAAATTGCATTGGCAAAAGCTGGTACTGGTACACCTGCTAAAATAGCTTTAGCTACAATTTTTCTTAAACATTGCTGATTATTTTTTACTTTTTCAGCAAAGAATTCATTTTCAATTAAATTATCTAAATTTGGTTCTTGCTGATAAGCATTAGTTATATTATTTAAAAATCTCGCTTGAATAATACAACCAGCTCTAAAAATAGAAGCAATATCACCTAAGTTTAAATTCCAATCGTATGTTTCAGAAGCGCTTTTATAAAGAGCAAGACCTTGAGCATATGCTGCAATTTTAGCTGTATATAAAGAACGTCTTACATCTTCTACAAAATCTGCATCAATTTCTACAGGTAATACTTTTTTCAAACCACTTTCTGCTAATTGTTGACGTTTTTCATAGAAAGAACTGATATTTCTAGCATTGCAAGCACTTGTCATAATAGATGTATTCACACCTTGTTCTAAAGCAGCTAAACTTGTCCAACGACCTGTACCTTTTTGCCCTGCACTATCTAAGATTTTATCTACTAATTCGCCTTCGCCTAAATCATCTTTTTCTTTAAAGATATCTGCTGTAATACCAATTAAGAAGCTATTTAATTCACCTTGGTTCCATTCATTGAAAATATCTGCAATCTGAAAATTTTCATATCCACCAACATGTTTTAATAATAAATAAGCTTCAGCAATAAGTTGCATATCTGCATATTCAATACCGTTATGCACCATTTTTACATAATGACCTGCACCATTTTCACCAATATATGTGCAACAAGGTTTACCATCTTCAGCTTTAGCGGAGATAGCTTCTAAAACTTCTTTGATTTCTTTATAGCTTTCTTTATTACCACCTGGCATTAATGCTGGGCCATTGAGTGCTCCCTCTTCACCGCCAGATACACCAACACCAAAATATTTAAATCCTTTAGAAGTTACATATTCATATCTTCTTTGTGTATCTTTAAAGAAGGAATTGCCACCGTCCATGATGATATCTTCTTCATCTAAATAAGGTAAAAGACTTTCAATTACACTATCTACTGCTTTACCTGCTGTTACCATGATAAAGAATTTGCGAGGACGAGTCATACCTTCCACTAAAGATTTTACATCATAAAAAGCTGTTATATTATCATGTGGATGATTTTTAACAAAAGCTTCTGTTAAATCTGGAGTGTAATTATATACGGCTACTTTGAAATTATGATTTGCCATATTTAAAGCTAAACAGCTTCCCATTACACCCATACCAATAACTGCTATATTTGATTTCATAAATTTTATTTTCCCCCATTAAAAATTAAAAAAATATATCTATATTGTACAACTGTCTATCAAAAAAAGCTACCAATAAGGTAGCTTTTTTATTTTTCTCGTACAATATATTATCGCATGTCTAAAATTCAGCTACTAAATTATTCATAAAATACATTTATCTTCTTTATTTATAATTTATTTGCATAAAATCTTCAAAAACTATCAAAATAAGATTGCATTTAAAATCATTACACCAATAATACCTGCAACGGAAATAATAGTTTCTAAAGCACACCATGTGCGAATTGTTCCCTTTATAGTTAAACCAAAGAACTCTTTAAATAACCAAAATCCTGGGTCATTTGGTGGACTGAAAATTACACTACCTGCACCAACTGCCAATACCATAAGTTCTGGACTTACACCAGTGAGTGGAATTAAAGGTGCTACGATACCACCTGCTGTGAGTGCTGCTACAGTTGCAGACCCAACAGAAGTTCTGATAACAGCAGCAATCAACCATGCCATCAATAATGGAGACATATCTGAACCATGAATTAAACTACCGATATATGTTCCCAATCCACTATCAATTAAAATCTGTTTTAAAACACCGCCACCTGCAACAACAAGTAAAATCATCGCAATAGTTTTTACTGCATCTTCTACGCTTGTCATTATTTCTTTCATGGATTTTCCACGATTTAAGCCAAAAGTAAAAATGGCAATGATTACAGAAATAGTAAGCGCTATATCTGGATTTCCTAAAAATACTAAAATATGGTAAATATTATACGTATCATCTAAAGTCATCTTTACAATAGCAGAAGCTGCCATCAATACTACTGGTACTAATGCAGTAAAAATACTAATTGCAAAAGAAGGCATTTCATCTTCTTTGAAAATTTTAGGATTGTATAAACCTTTTGGAATTTCCGGTTTCAAATCTTTAACAAAATTATAATAAAGTGGTCCTGCTAAGATAACTGTTGGCACTGCAATGATAAAGCCATAAATCAAAGTAGTCCCTAAATCTGCATTAAAAATAACTGCAATCGCTGTTGGCCCTGGATGTGGTGGTAAAAATCCATGTGCTACAGATAAAGAAGCTGCCATCGGAATACCAACTTCTAAAAGATTAACCTTTGCTTCCGCTGCAATCGTAAATACTAATGGAATTAAAAGTACAAAGCCGATTTCATAAAAAAGTGCAATACCTACGACAAAACCTGTTAAGCAAACAGCCCAACGAACATTTTTTACCCCGAACATAGAAATCAATGTAGTGGCAATTCTTTGTGCTCCCCCACTATCAGCCATCAATTTACCAAGCATAGCCCCAAAACTTACGACTATTGCCAGACCTCCTAATGTACCGCCTAACCCCTTAGTTATAGATGGTACGATAGCATCTACTGGTAAACCTAAAGCAAAGCCCATAAAAATTGCTACAAAAATTAAAGATAAAAAACTATTTAATTTACACTTTACAATAAGTATAAATAAAATAATAATCCCCACAGCCAATATAGCTAATGGCATAATCAAAACCCTCTCTCTTTATATATTTTTATTATTTATACATTTTATTTTGATACGTAGTTATGCGTGCAAAATCAGGTTGTAATTTTTCATATAAACTGCTATAGATATCAAAAAGTTCTTCATAGACTTCTTTATTTTCTGCTTGTGGTTTATATACTTTCTTCGGTTTAATTAAATTTGCAGTATCTGATATATCTTTCATCTCACCACTAGCTATGAAACCTAAAACAGCTGCCCCAAAAGCTGCTCCCTCACTATTTTGAGGTAAAGTTATATGTTCGCCAAAGATATCAGCCATAATTTGTAACCATAATGGTGATTTTGTAAAACTACCACTGACGCGAATATCTTTTACCTGACCAAAATCTTTTAAAGCACTTAATACACAGTTTAAACTAAAACATATACCTTCCATGCCAGCTCTAATCATATGAGAACGACTGTGATTTAAAGATAAGCCAAAAAACATTCCACGAAGTTCAGAATTCCAATATGGTGCACGTTCGCCTGTAAAAAATGGCAACAACAATAATCCTTCTGCTCCAGCTGGAATTTTAGAAGCTTTAAGCGTCATTAAATCATATGGATCAATATCAATATCTTCTAAACGATGATTGCTATAATGGCAAACTTTATCGCGAAGCCATCTCATGATGATGCCACCATTATTTATAGCACCACCTGCAACCCACATATCATCAGTCAAGTTATAACACCATGTGCGTCCCAAACTATCCACCTTTGGTGTTTTGGTGAGCATTCTAATCGCTCCGCTTGTACCGATTGTCGCACTTAACTGACCATCTTCAATAGCACCAATTCCCACATTTACCAATACACCATCAGTAGCACCAATAACTACAGGTAAATTTTCTGGTAAATTCAATCTTTGCGCTGCACTATCTGTCAATTTACTCTGATAAGTTGTAGATACAACAGGTGGTAATTGCTCTCTTGTTATTCCCGCATAATTTAAAATTTCTTCGTCCCAATCCATTTTATGCGCATTATATAAACCACTTGCAGAAGCTGAAGATTTATCAACTACCCATTCACCTGTCATTTTTTCAAAAATATAATCTTTTAAAGAATAGATATATCTCATTTTAGAAAATACATCAGGATAATTTTTTCTCACCCATAAAATTTTCAAAAATGGATAACAAGAATGAGTTGGACAACATGTCCTTTCATAAAAACCTTTTACTAAGGCTTCATCTTTTTTTAATTCATTAACAATACCTACTGAACGACTATCTGCCCAAGTTATCATATTGCTCAATAATTCACGATTTTCATTAGCCGGTGCAAAGCTATGCATAACAGTACTAATAGCTATACCAGATACATTTTTACCTTTATAAATTAAAGTATTAGCTACTTCACGTACAACTTTTTCAATTGCTTTATAGATAATCTCAGGATTTTGCTCAGCCCAATCTGGATATGGTGTTTCTAACGGATAAAATTCATCTGCACTACATAAACTCAATCCATCTTTTTGATAAGCAATCGCTCTAACTCCTGTAGTACCTACATCTACCCCAATCCAAATACAACTTCTTGTATTACTAAAATCCAACATTAAAACCGCCCTTTCCCTAAATCATTATAAATAAACTGAAAAATCATTAATTTATGTAATTTCTTTATTTACTAACACAAGCAAATTATAACAAATAAAACTTTATTATGCAATATATTTTTCATTTTGTTTTTTATTTTTGATATTTTTATATCATTTTTATCAATCTTATTCTATACTATCACTATATTTTGTTGTTATAATTACATTAAGAAAGATTTTGAGGTGAATATCATGGAGACAAATACATCTATCTTAACATTAATGCGTAGCAATTATAATAATATGACGAAATCAGAAAAACGCATCATAGATTATATCCTTGCCAATTTAAAAACTGTCATGAGTCAAACTATCTCCGATTTAGCCAGCAATACTCAAAGTTCGGAAATTACTATTTCTCGTTTTTGTAAAAAATTAGGTTTTAGCGGTCTACAAAGTTTAAAAATAGCCTTAGCTAGTGAAGTATATAGCCAAGATGAATTAGTATCTCAAGAAATAAATCCCAATGATTCCTATAAATTAATTGCTGAAAAACTTTTTTCTTCCATCACTGATGGACTGCAAGACACTTTAAAATTAATTGATTTTGAACAATTAGAAAAAGCTGTTCAGTTAATAAAAAATGCCCATCAAATCTGTGTATATGGCTTTGGTAATTCTTTTACAGTTTGCCAAGATATCGAAACACGTTTTATGCGTTTTGGTATTCCTATAAAAGCCTATAATGATTTGCATATGCAAGTTACAGCTTCTTCTCTACTCACAGAAAAAGATTTAATTATCTGCGTATCTCATACAGGCGCCAACATTGACCTTCTACAAGCTATAGAATTAGCTCACAATAATAATGTTCCTATAATTGCCATAACAAGTTATATGAACTCTCCTCTTTGTAAATTAGCTGATGTTGTTTTGCATGGTATGGGTCGCGAAATTGCCTATAAATCTGAAGCTGTCGCTTCACGATTAATACACATGGCCATAGTAGATATTCTATATATGGGTGTATATCAAAAAAATGTTACAAAAAACTTCACTAATATCAAAAAAATGCGTAATGCTATAGCTAAACGCAGATTATAATGTACATTTACTTACACTTTTTTCTAAAAAATTTTATAAAATATGTAAAATAATAAAAAAACTACTTGCTAAATACCTATTTTGCTATATAATGTTGAATATTGATTTAGATTTTATATTATTTTAGAGGTATTTTATGAAAAAATATATTATCCAGTATGCAATGATCGTCATTGGTGCTCTTATTTCTGCCATATCATGTAATTTGTTCCTAATTCCTAATCATTTTCTCTCTGGCGGACTTACAGGGATTGCCATTATTCTCCACTATTTATTTGATTTACCTATCGGTATTCAAAATATCATCTTCAATATTCCAATTTTATATATTGCCTATCATTTTTTTGGAAGACTATATTTTTTCAACACAATATTAGGTACAAGTCTATACTCATTCTTCATTGATTTAACATCATTCTTAACACCATATACTCCACTACATAATAATCCTATGTTGTCAGCTATCGTTGCTGGTGTAGTTTCTGGTATTGGCTTTGGTCTTATCTTACGTGCAAATGCTAATACTGGTGGTGCCGATGTAATTGCAGCTTTAATCAAGAAACTTTATTCTTATAATATCGGTACAATGATTTTCGCTTTAAATTGTATCATCGTACTTTGTGGTCTTTGTCTATTCAATTTTGAAGTAGCTATTTACACTTTAATCTACATGTACATCATGGGTGAAGTTGATAACCGCATTGTTACTGGTTTCAATAAACGAAAATCCATCATGATTATTTCCGATAAGTCTGAACAAATTGCAGGGCTTATCATGCTTGAATTAGGACGTGGTGTTACCTTAATCAATGGTGAAGGTGGCTATACACATACTAAAAAGAAAATACTTTATATCGTAGTAAATCTTACGCAATTAAGTAAAATTAAAGAAATAGCTTTAAATATAGATAAAAAAGCCTTCTTTATTATCTCTAATGCTTCTGAAGTAAATGGTAAAGGCTTCTCTTACCATTAAATAATAAATAATGACAAAATAAAAAGGATAAGAATTGATTTATTTCAACTCTTATCCTTTTATTTATATTCACTCTTATGCTTAAAAAGAAATTATCCTTTTATCCTTGGAAATAAAAATATACAAATACGATTAGACCTAAAATTATACGATACCAGCCAAACGCTTTAAAGTCATTTGTTCTCACATAACGAAGTAAGAATTTAATAGAAATAATAGAAACTATAAAAGCTACTACCATACCCACTAATAATAGAATAACTTCTTCAAAAGTATAATTAAAACCGAATTTAAATAGTTTTAACGCACTAGCACCAAACATAACAGGAATAGCTAAAAAGAATGTATATTCTGTAGCTACCACACGAGAAGTTCCAAATAAAATACCACCTAAAATAGTGGAACCAGAACGAGATGTACCTGGCACTAAAGACAATACCTGAAAGAAACCTATTATCAATGCTGTTTTATAATCTAAATAGTCAATATCTTTGATGCTTGGTGTTCTATGTTTATTATAATTTTCAACTATAATAAATAATACCCCATATAAAATCAAAGTGAATGCTACTACTTGTGCATTCATAAAATGCTCTTCCATATAATCATTAAAAGCTAAACCAATTACAGCAGCAGGAATACAGCCAACGATTACTTTTCCCCATAAAGAAATGGTTTGTCTTTTTTTCAAATATGTTTTTCTTTTTGAAAATGGATTTAGTCTATCAAAATTTAAAGCAACTACAGCTAAAATTGCACCTAACTGAATAACTACTAAGAACATATCCATAAATGCTTTACTTACATTTAAAGACATAAATTCATCAACTAAAATCATATGACCTGTACTACTTACAGGTAACCATTCTGTTAGACCTTCAACAATCCCTAAAACAATAGCTTTTATAATTTCTAGGGTAAACATAAATTATAAAATCCCTCCTATTTGTTTATTATTTTTCCAATATAAAATTTAAAACTGAATTTAAGCTGAAACAATCAATAAAAAAATTTGTCCTAATTCGCAAAAGAGGTCTCTTTGTAGAGACCTCTTTTATATTTTTATTTGATTATCAGCCTTTACCTTTTACGATATCAATTGCATCGAAAAGTTTACTTACAGATTTTTTCTGATAAATACGGGAAATTACTTCACCTATAGGTGGAGCCATAGATACAGAAACAATTTTGCTAGAATGTTTTTCTTCAGGTAATGGAATAGTATTTGTAATAATTAACTCTTCCATTGGAGAATCTTCAATACGCTGAACTGCTGGATCACTTAAGATACCATGAGTACAACAAGCATAAACAGATTTTGCACCATGTTTAACAAGTGCTTTAGCACCTTCACATAAAGAACCTGCTGTATCTACGATATCATCAATGATAACGCAATTCTTATCTTTTACTTCACCAATTAAATTCATAACTTTAGCGCAACCTGGCATTGGACGGCGTTTTTCAATAATAGCAATAGGTGCTTTTAAACGGTCTGCTAAAGCACGAGCGCGTGTTACACCACCAAGGTCAGGAGAAACAACTACTACATCTTCAAGATTTTTAGCTTGGATATAAGCTGCAAGAAGTGGAGCTGCTGCAAGATGGTCTACTGGGATATCAAAGAAACCTTGGATTTGACCTGCATGTAAATCAACAGTGATTACACGGTCAATACCAGCTGTAGTCATAAGATTAGCTACTAATTTTGCAGAAATAGGTTCGCGACCACGAGTTTTACGGTCTTGACGAGAATAAGCATAATATGGTACAACCGCATTAATGCTCTGTGCAGATGCACGACGGCAAGCATCAGCCATAACGAGTAATTCCATAAGATTGTCATTTACTGGTTGGCTAGTTGGCTGAATAATAAATACATCCTTACCACGAATACTGTCACTAATCATTACTTGAGTTTCACCATTATTGAAGTGACCTACAAAAGCATGACATAATTCCACACCGATATACTGTGCTACTTCTTCTGCTAATTTTGGATTTGCATTACCAGTGAGAATACATAATTTTGAGGTATCGAAGTTCATTTTACTCCTCCTGAAATCTGTTAAAAATATAATAAATAATAATAATATATATAGAAATGTAGTTATGCTACATTGCTACCAAAATAAAATATAAATTAAACTATTATACTAACTAAATTTCTTAGTTATTTTCTTTTGTCTTTCCAGCCTTCAATATTTTTCTGTCTTTCACGTGCGATTGCAAGTGCGTTTTCTGGAACTTCTTTAGTAATTGTAGAGCCTGCACCTACATAAGCACCATTATTTACTTTAACTGGAGCTACAAGATTTGAGTTGCAACCAATAAAGCAATCATCACCTATTATAGTACGGAATTTATTTTTTCCATCATAATTTACAGTGATTGTACCACAACCCATATTTACACCAGAGCCCATATCAGTATCTCCAATATAGCTCAAGTGAGGTAATTTAGAGCCTTCACCAATATTAGAATTTTTAACTTCTACGAAGTTACCAATTTTTACTTTATGTGCAAGTTTTGTATTTGGACGAATGTGTACATATGGTCCCATTTTTACATCATCTGCGATTTCACAGTCTTCAGTAAAACTAAACATAGCTTCTACATTATCGCCCATAACTGTATTTTTGAAATGTGAATTTGGTCCAAGTTTGCAACCTTCACCAATTTTACTATTTCCTTCAATCCAAGTAGATGGATAGATTATAGTATCTTGTCCAATTTCAACGTCAACATCTACATAAGTGCTATTAGGGTCCATTAAAGTTACCCCTTGAGCCATTAATTCTTTATTTTTACGCTGACGAATGATTTTTTCAGCATTTGCTAATTGTTCACGAGAATTTATACCTAATGTTTCTTCATAATTATCAGCAATAGAAGCATTTATTTTCTGTTTTTCTTTACGTAAAATAGATAAAACATCTGGTAAATAATATTCGCCTTGAGCGTTATTGTTATTTACTTTTTTCAAGCTAGCAAATAAAGCTTCAGCATCAAAACAATAAATTCCTGTATTGATTTCATTGATTGCAAGTTCACGTTCGCTAGCATCTTTTTGTTCTACGATTTTTTCTACAGAACCATCTACTAAACGAATTACACGTCCATAGCCAAATGGATCTGGCATAAATGTTGTAAGTACAGAAGCTTTAGCTCCTGATTGTACATGTTCTTCATAGAAATTTTTTAATGTAGCACCTGTAACAAGTGGAGTATCGCCACATAAAACCATTATAGCAGTATTTTTATCTTTGATTAATGGTTCTGCCTGCATTACAGCATGACCTGTACCTAATTGTTCTTCTTGTAAAACGATTTCAGCTTTATCGCCTAAAACAGCTTGTACTTGTTCACGACCAAAGCCTACTACGACTATATTACGTGTGGAACCAGCACTTTTAGCAGCATCAAGTACATGTTCTACCATTGGCTTTCCACCTGCACAATGGAGTACTTTTGGTAATTTAGATTTCATGCGAGTGCCTTTACCTGCGGCTAAAATTATGGTAATTAATCCTTCTGATTTCACCTTAAAATTCACTTTCCTTTATTGTATATGTGATGTATTTCTATCTCATTTCATTTATAATTATAAAATAGAAACTTCTTGATGTTTTCATATCAAGCAAACCCCATGCATCCCATGGTTTATTATCTATAAAATTCATTTTGCTATTATCTTAGCAAAAAATCTTATACTGTATATCAAATAAAAACTTATCTAAGTTTATTATATCATATATAAATCATATCTAAAAAAAATCTTTAGCATTTATTTTTTATTTTACATATTGCCATCTTTATCTTCCATACTAAGCAATAAAGTATGTTCAGAACGTTCCATGTGATATTCAGAAGCTTTTTGTGCAGCAACTGCATCACCTTGAGCAATAGTATCTACAATACGACGATGTTCTTCTAAAGTTTCTTCTAAACGACCAGGATAAGCCATGGATTTTGCACGGAAACTTGTCAATTGTTCGCGTAAATTATAAATAATACCTACTAAACGATTATTTCTGCTTGCTTGATATAAAATATCATGGAATTTCGTATCAGCTTCAACGATTTTTTCCATATTTTTTTCTTTTATAGCTTCACCAATGACAACTAATAATCTTTGTAAATGTTCAAGTTCTTCATCAGTGATACGTTCAGCAGCAAGTCCACTAGCTAAAGAATCTAGTGAAGTTCTAATTTCAAAAACTTCATTAATATCTTTAATGGATAAATTGGATACATATGTACCACGGCGAGGCATCATAATTACATAGCCTTCTAATTCCAATTTACGAATTGCCTCTCTAACAGGAGTACGACTAACACCTAGTTGTTCAGCTAAATGAATTTCCATTAAGCGTTCGCCTGGTTTTAAAATACCTTTTCTTATAGCATCACGCAAAGTTTCAAAAACTACTTCACGTAAAGGTTGATAACTATCTAACTTTATCGGTGTAAGTTTATTGCTCATGTTTATTCCTCCATTAAAAATTTTTTTCTGCTGTTTCTACAGCAAATACATCTGCATCAAAATCCAACTGTATTTTACTTACTATATCTTTTGCTTTTTGACTATCTTCTACAATGGCAAAAACTGTTGGACCACTGCCAGACATCATTGCAGCCATTGCTCCATAATCAGAAAGTTTTTGTTTTATTTTAGCTATCTCAGGATATTCTGGGATAGTTACATATTCTAAGACATTGCCTAAAGCTTTACAAATACCTTGTAAATCTTTTTTTATTAAAGATTTGCGCATTGCTTTATTATCAGGATGAATTACACTATCTTGCACTTTATGATAATTTTTATATACCCATGCTGTAGATACATCTACTTTTGGTTTTACTAAAACAATATTTGTTTTTGGCATAGCTGAAATTTCTTGTAAAATTTCGCCTCTACCAGTCGCTAACATTGTTCCCCCCATCAAGCAAAATGATATATCTGAACCTAATTGTTCTGCCATCTTACATAAAGCATTAATGCCTAAATTCATTTCAAATAATTCATTTAATCCTCTAAATACAGCAGCAGCATCTGTGCTACCACCAGCTAATCCAGCAGCTACAGGTATTCTTTTGATTAAATTAATTTCTACACCACTGTTTATCTTATATGTATCTAAAAATAATTTTGCTGCTTTATAAATTAAATTATCTTCTGGCTTTGCTACACCTTTGACATCACCATGAAGTATAATACCTTCTTCTGCATCAAGTTTAGTAAAAGTCAATGTATCAAATAAATTAATAGATTGCATAACCATACTAACTTCATGATAACCATCTGTTCTTTTGCCTAAAATATCCAAAGTAAGATTTATTTTCGCATTTGCATTTATTGTTACCATCTTATTCATCCTATCAATATCTTGTACTTAAAATACATTACTCATTCTTAAAAGATTTTATCATTCTATCAATAAAAAGTCTACTATCTCATATATTATTGTTAATTCTATCAATTCAAAAATCTTTTTTCTACTTGTACACGAATGTACTAAAAGTACAAAAGGCAAATATTTACCTTCATAAATACTTGCCCTTGCTTATTTTACAAATTTATCAATCGCTTCTTTTAATTTATCAATTGCCTCTTGGTCATTTTCCTTTACCGCTTCTACTAAACAATGTTCTATATGGTCTTGCAAAATTATCTTAGAGACATTTTTTATCGCTGAATTAACAGCTGATAATTGGATTAATACATCACTACAATCTCTATTTTGCTCCACCATACGTTTTACTGCACTTAAATGACCAATAGCTCTTGATAAGCGATTTAATACAGCTTTTGTCTGCGTATGCGTGTGTGTATGTCCATGATGAGCATGTACCGTTCCGTCTTCATGAACATGCCAAGCTGAATTTATTTCCTTATCATTATCATTTATTTCCATTTAGCAAAAACCTCACTTTTTTTCTTGAGCATTCTTCGCCAAAAAAATCTCTTTTTGTAATTCGTTAAATTGTTCCATAGACATTACTACAATGTTTTTACCACTACTGCGCTGTACAATCAATGTTTCTTTTTCATCAACAACTTTATCAGCATAAATAGTAAATTCATTTAATAAATCAGAAGATGATATAGCCATCATATATATCACATCCTTTCCAACTAAAATAATAAAATATAACGCAATTTATATTAACAAGAAGAAATTCCCAATCTAGGGTGCTTCACAGGTTTTAAACTGCGTTTACGAATAATCGTTAAAGCCTCACTCATGGAAATATCTTCTCGTGAAGAATTTTCTTCAAAAACACAAATAGGATTTTTCACACCTATCTCTGAAGCTGGCATATATACATATTCTAAATTGACATTATCTCCATAGATAACACCATCACATAAATTAGCTTCAATCAAAGTTCTCATAAAAACCTCTTTACTCTAAAACATATTCTTTCGCCACAATACTGTCGCACAGATACCAGCTAAAAGCACGGCTAAAATACAAATATCCAAAAATGCCAATGGATTTTCTGACATAGGCACTTCCACATTCATGCCAAAAAAGCTAGAGATTACAGTCGGTATAGCTAAAATAATTGTCATAGCAGCTAAAAAACGCATTACTAAGTTCAAGTTATTCGACATTATCGAAGAAAAGGTATCAGCAAGCCTAGCCAAAATTGTACTATACATCTCAACCATTTCTCGAGCCTGTTTATTTTCAATAATTACATCTTCTAGTAAATCTTCATCTTCTTCATATAACTTTATAATATTTTGCAAACTGTGATTAGAGCGCAAGCGCATGAGTTTTTCAAGCACTGCACCATTAGAACGCAAAGAAGCATTAAAATAAGTAAGTGCTTTTTGTAATTCCAATAAACGTAAAATCTCTCTATTTTCAGTGGACTCACGCAATCTAGCTTCAATTTCATCAGAAAGTTTATCTATTTGACGAAGATATTTCAAATAATATGTAACAGATTTGTACAAAATTTGAAATAAAAAGCGTGTTTTCTTGAAGGTGCGAAAAGAACGATATGTTCTTTCATTAAAATCTGAAATCACAGGCGTATCTTCTAAGCATACAGTGATAATATAATCTGGAGTCAAGATAATCGCTAATGGCAAAGTATCATAAGATTCAAAGGTTCTCATCACTGGCACATTAGTCAAAATCATAATCGAATTATCTTCTATATCTGTATGTGAACGTTCCTCATTATCTAGTGCTGAACGCAAAAAATCTGGTTCTACTTGAGTTAAATTACCTACTACTTTCAATTCATAAGGAGTAGGCGCCACTATATTTATCCATGCTCCTTTTTCCAATGATTTTAATGTCAATTCCTTTAAAGGACCTGTTTCCATGGATTTATAGATTTTCAACATTGCGATAGATTTCTCCCTTCTCTAAAAAACCTACCACAATTTATTATTTAACTAAAAATTTTGTAATATCTTTGATAAATAATCGGGTAGGTATCCTCTATATTTATTTTCTTGATAATTTAACTTGTTACTCTCCGGATACTCGTCCATAATTATTCACCAACCTTTATAATTTAAGATATTGCATAATTAAGTATAATTCATATGATATAACTTATCAAGCATATCAATAACTATAGTTTTTCCTCTCACTTAACTTTTTAAATTAATAGTTGACAACTATAAAAAAAACTTGCTATACTTATATAGCAACTAATGGAGAGGTGTCCGAGTGGTTTAAGGAGCTGGTCTTGAAAACCAGTGATTCCGAAAGGGACCGTGGGTTCGAATCCCACCCTCTCCGCCATTAAATTAAATGATACAGGGAAATATTTCAAAGTGTTTCAAAGTCTTGATAAATCTAGTATTTAAAGGCTTTTTAGTAGTTTGAAGTATTTCCTTTTTTTATTGCTTTTAAAAAGTTTGCCCCTTTTTTAATAGACTCTTATCATTTAATAATTTATATAATACAATCATTAATTATAGAATTAAACTTATTGTCCAAAAATAGATAAAATCTTTTTCTAAAAACAGATTGACTATAGGGCGACACTATACTTTATAATAGAAAAAAATATTTCAAACCGAGGTTTTTTCTATGTTAAACTTACGTACAATGTATAGATTACGCCGACTTATTAATGTTATGTTGCCTGTATTAGCTACGCAATTAGCAATCATTGGCATGAACTTTTTTGACGCTACAATGTCTGGTCATGCTGGTGCAGAACAACTCGCTGGTTCATCCATCGGTGGAAGCCTTATGATGCCTATTATTGCAAGTTCTACAGGTATTTTAATGGCTGCTACGCCTATAATCGCCCATTTGATTGGTAAAAATGAAAAAGATGGCATAGCTACCGTTATTCATTCCGGACTGATTTTATCTATTATTATCGAATTGATTTTACTTTTAGCTTATTTCTTATTTATTGATGATATTTTAGCTATCTTAACACTTGAACCTGATGTATATTATATAGCTAAATACTATATGTTAGCTTTAATCATTGGTTTAAGTGGTGGCTTATTGACTTTCCCACTTCGTTCTTTAACAGATACTGTAGCAGGCACTGCTGTTTCCATGAAAATTTATCTATTAGCATTACCTATCAATGCCTTTTTAAACTATTGTTTCATCTATGGTAATTTTGGTGCCCCTAAATTAGGTGGTATCGGTGCAGGTGTAGCAACTGCAATCACTTATTATATTTTACTATTTATTTTTATCGCTATAATCATCAATAATCCTCAATTTAAAAATCTAGCTTTATTCAATTTTAAATTTTCCTTAAAAAGTATCAAAGAATATTTAGGCATTGGTATTCCTAATGGCATGGGTATTTTTATGGAAGCTAGTTTATTTGGTTTCATCATCATCTTCATCAGTAAATTCGGTACAAATTATATAGCAGCTCATCAAGCAGCTATGAGTTTTTCTAGTGTTTTATATATGTTACCATTGAGCTTTTCTCTAGCTTTAACAATCATCATTGGTATTGAAGTAGGGGCTAAGCGATACTTAGAGGCTAAAAAATATGCTTATCTAGGTTTGATTGTATCCTTCCTTTGCGTATTATCAATTGTCGGCTTAGTATTTTACTTCCGTGATTATATAGCACTTTTATATGCTACAGATACTACTTTATTAACATATATTGCTCATTTCTTAATTTATACGGCAGCATGGCAATTATTCGATGCGATTGCTTGTCCAATCCAAGGTATCTTGCGTGGTTACAAAGATGTAAAAGCTGCCTTTTATGTAAGTATGCTTGCTTATTGGGGTATTTGCTTACCTTTAGGTATGTTCCTTGACTATTTCATGACTCAAGGAGCATTTGCTTATTGGCAAAGTATGGTACTTGGTGTTGCTACTTCTGCTGTATTATTATTTTTTAGACTTCGCTACATTGAAAAACGATTTATTTAATAATCGTATAAAAAAGGAGAAATTGAATTTAAATTCAATTTCTCCTTTTTTTATTTGTCTTTTATAGCTCTTATTTTTTTGCTAAATCTACCATTAATTTTACTGTAGCTGCTTCTACTGATAATTTTCCTGCTGGTATTACGCCTGCTCTGCAAGCTTTTATACCAACTTCATATCTATCCATATGCACTCCATCAAATAAACATTGTGTAGTACAAACAATTTTTACACCTTGTTTACTAAGTTCTTCAATAGCGCCTACAATATCTCTTTGTTTCTCTTTAGCAAAAGGTATTCCGCCTGCACCATATGCTTCGATAACTATACCTTTATAACCCATTTTAGCTAAATTAAATAAAAGTTCACTATCTAATCCTGGCATGATTTTTATTTGTGCTACTTTTAATTCTAAATCACTATGAACTTTAAAAATTCCATTCACTTGAGGATTTTCATATTCATTCCATTTTATATTATTTCCTTCAAAAGTAGCTACTGGCATTTTATTTATACTTTGAATTGAACGCATATCTTCACTGTATAATTTTTTAGCCCATAAACCTTCTATTATTTGACCGCCACAAACAGCAAATACACCTATTTTTTCTGAACTTGCCATCGCAAAAGCTGCGTTTAAATTAAATTTTGCATCAGTATTTTCTTCTTCAATAGTTAATTGTGAACCAATTACTACTACAGGTTTTGCTAAATTCTCCAACATATAATGAAGTGCACAACATGTCCAATTCAATGTATCTGTACCATGAGTTATTACAAAACCATCATATTGTTCATATAATTTTTCAATATAACCTGCGATATATTGCCAATCTTCTGGTTGTAAATTCGTGCTATCTAACTGCATGATATCATAACAATCTATATGACCATAATCTTTTAAATTCGGTACCATCTCTAACATTTCTTTAGCTGTAAATCCTGGCACAAGTCCATTTTCACTAGGACGTGAAGCTATAGTACCGCCTGTTGCTAACCAACAAATTTTCTTCATAAAATCCTCACCATCATTTTAATTCATTATTCATTTCATTATCCAATTCACTTTGATATTGTTCATACGCTTCTATATCATATTTTAGACCAGACAAAGCTCTTTTCGCTATTGCTACAGGGCAATCAGGCGTACAAACTGGACATTTTCCGCATAATTCTTCTACAGCTACTAAAGCTTTTTTTACTTGTTCTACAGTTGCCATATATTTGCTCCTAAATTAAATTTCCATCAATTATTTACAATATCTGGAAAATTAGCTCGTAAATAATCACCTACTAATTCTCCGATATGTTTTTTACCTTCAAAATCAGGATGTAAACCATCAGTTGTCATATTATCTGCTAAATAACCTTGTTCGTCCATCAAACCTGATGCCACATCTACATGATACGGTTGTTTTTCTATCCATTCATTTATTTTTAGACGTTCTTTATCCCACCCTTCACTGATATCTAAATTTATAACAGATTTCATTCTTGGTGGATTTACAGAAGTTACTGTTAAAAATACAGGAATAATATTATGTTGCTGACATTTTTGTTTTATCGATGTTAAATTATTAATTACAGTTTCCGCTTTCACCCCTGTACGTATATCATTTACACCCCCCATAACAACCAATATCTTAGGATTAAATGATAATACATCATTATCAAAACGATTTAACATATTTGAGATTAAATTTCCACTAAAACCAATATTTAATACAGGTAAATTAGCATAAGTTTCCCAATTATATAAAGTCGCACTAGGTGGAGTGCTTACAGCTCCCCCTCCATGGGTAATACTATCGCCTAATGCTGCCACTTTTACATTATCTTGTTTTACAGTGAAATAACTATTTTTAGCTTCAGCTAATTTATGGTTATTTTTGTCATATGCCTGTACATTGAAAAAATACAGTCCTTTTTTTGTATAAGCTTTATTATCATAATAATCCATGCCTTGTGGGCAAGTATATGATGCTATTTTTTCTATATTATTAAAATCATATTTAGGCACATAAAATACATCTATTTTATAATGGTCTGCATTTTTTACAGGCACCCATGAATATACAGGATAAACTGGCATATAATCCATTTTATCAAAATGAGTAGTGATTTTTAGCGGTGATATTTCTACATCTTTTGCCACCAAATATGTAGCATATTCACGTCTGCTAAAATCTTCTAATTTATATTCATCACCCTTGTTTTGCCAATTGAGTTTATACATTTCCCCCTTGTGTAATAATCTAGGTTTTGTATAATCTGATACTGGCACTTTATTTTCATCTAAACCTCTGACTTGCCATTTTAAATTCTGTGATAAATCCACTTCACTATTATCTAATTGATAGCCAGATGCATAGATATTATATTTTGTAAATAATACTTCTTGCGTATCTATATTTTTTACAATTAATTCATACATAACAGCATTTGGGATTTCTGGCCAATTTAAAATAGCTGACTTAAACTCTACATTTTCGACTTTATTTTCAGTAGCATTATCTAAAGTTTTACTTGGTATAATATTTTCTTCTTTAGCTAATATTGTAGTTTTTTCTTTTTTATCCGTATTTTTATCAATATTACCTGTATTATCCATTTTATCTGTTTTTATTTTAGCTTCTTTTGTTTGCACTAAAGCTTGTTTAGAAGGAACTTGTGCAAAGGTTAAATTTACATTCATAAAATTTAAAATGCTTACAGCTAACACAGTTCTTATAAAAAATTTTTTTAATTTCACTTTATTCTCCCTACTAAATAAAACAGATAGAAAATTCTTCAATCTTCTATCTGTTTAAAATATTTTTAAGTTCTAATATCTTTTGCGTTTAGATGAAGAAGCAAAACCCAATTGTTCCCTATATTTCATAACTGTTCTTCGTGATATTTTCATACCATTTTCATTCAAAATATTTGTTAATTGTTGGTCACTAAGCGGTTTTGCTTTATTTTCATTTTCAATGAGTTCTTTTATTTTTGCTTTTACCTTATCAGCGATTATGTCTTCTTCTCCGTTTTGTTTGCTTACACTACCTGCAAAAAACTTCTTCAAAGCCACTATACCATAAGGCATTTCCATATATTTATTAGCAACTGTTCTACTAACAGTTGATTCATGTACACCAATATTTTCAGCAACAGTTTTCATAAGTAAAGGCTTCATATAGGACAAGCCTTTATAAAATACCATTTCTTGTTGTTTTACAATCTCATTTACTACTTTCAATAAAGTTATACGTCTTTGTTCTATACTTTTAATCAACCAAATGGCAGAATTTACATGTTGTTCAATATATTTTTTACTATGCGTATCTAATATATCTCTTTTATAGCAAAGACTGTTTACTCGTAATTTAGGTACATTCGTTTCATTTATAATTACTTCTAACTGTCCGTTAATATTCCTAACTACTACATCAGATACAATATATTCTAAATTTTCTTTACCAAAAGATGCTCCTGGTTTTGGGTTAAAAGTGCGAATTATATCTATCGCTTCTTGTACTTGTATAGGTTCTACATTTTCTAATGTAGCTATCTCTTTTATTTTTCCCTCAGCTACTTTTGGTAAATATTTATCTATAATAGCTTTCATAATTCCGTCATATACATTAATTTTCTTTGCCTGTATAGCTAAACACTCTGGTAAATCTCTCGCCGCAATTCCTATTGGTTCTAATATTTGAATTTTTGCCAAAACATTTTCTATTATCTTTTCATTTATTTTCAATAATGATGATATTTCAGCTGTACTCACTCTTAAATATCCTGCTGCATCTAATAATCCAATGATATATCTAGCTACTTTTATCTCTTGTTTATCGTTAAAAGTAAAATCCACTTGTTCTGATAAATATTCTTCTAATGTCTGATTATTTCTCGTGAACTCTTTTACTTTAAAATCATCGTCATTTGCTACAGGTTCAGGCTTTTCATCATCTTTGTTTAAGTATTCTAAAAAATCCATAGTTTTATCAAAGTTAGAAGCAGGCTCAAGCTCATGTTCTGAGCTTGAGTCTATTTCTAAAGTCGGATTTTCCATATATTCTTTTTCGATGAGTTCGCCTAATTCATGGGCAGATAATTGTAAAATATTTATGGATTGCTGAAGTTTTGGTGTCATTAACAATTTTTGTTTTAAATTTAACGATAATGACTGCTTCATTGTTTTTTCCTCTTTAAATTAGCATTCAACAGGTTCCATAGCTGCAGCGAGTGCTGCACCAAGTGCAGAACCACCATTTTCTAATACAAGTTCTAATTTGTCAGCTTCTTCGCCTAAAATTTCATAAATAGCTTTTTGCATATTGTCTTTTATTGTAGGCATTTTTTCATATACAGAACCATCTACAGCTACAAATTGTTTTGGAATGCCACCATTTGGATATAAATGCCACATAATACCGCAATAAGTAGCAACTACTAATCTTGCAGAACGGCTAGCGATTATTTCAGCTAAAGCTTTTACCCAAATAGCATCATCTGTAGTTATATCTGCATTGATTTTTACTTTTAATAAATCACATACTCCATCTAAATTATCGCTGTTATCAGTTAAAATAGTGGATATATCAATACTTGTGAATTCTACTTTGCCAATATTCCAAGCGTCATCTAAGCAATAAGATAATAATTCACCCATATAACGACCAGAAACCATTTTTTCTAAGCGTTGTTCATATGGTTTTTCAGATTCCATATCTAATTTGTAATCGTATTTATTGATAGCGAGTTTATTAAATCCGCCAGATTCCATATTTATAACCATTGCAGGTTTGCCCATGCCAGTGAATGTTTCATAATAGCATGTATTATGACCTGTAGCATAGATAGAACCAATATTTACATTACCTAATTTGTATGCAGCTGCTAATAAAACTGCTACTGTATCGTTAATAACTGCTGTTGGTTCAACATTTGTAAGATTTTTACGAGCTAAAGCTGCTTTTAATAAATCATTTACAACTTCACCTTCAACGCCTTTTGTAGCAAATTCTTTAGTCCAAATAATAAGACGTGCATTATAAATATTTGTCTGAGAAGATGGGAAAGAGAAAGTATGTCCTAATAAGTATTTTTTATCGCGATTGCCATCAACAGCTTCTTCTACCATATCAGCGATAAAATCAAATAATTCATCAGCATTTGCATCAGCGCAAATAAAATCATATTCGCCTGGCACTACTAATGGTTTAGCAACTTTTTTAATAACTTCGAATTTGCCTTCACCATCTAAACGAATTAAAACTACACGAAGATTTGTGCCACCAAAATCAAGTGCTAAGTATTCTCCTGTTTCTTTACCAGTAGGTAAACCGATATAAGATGGTAACATACGTAAAGAAGATTCTCCTGTTTCTTTTACGCCATGTTCTATATCATAGCGAAAAGATGCTGCTACATCTTTTATGGCATCGCTATCAAGTGTAAATTCATCAATCATTTCTTGAAATTTTTTGTTATCCATCGAATTATTTTGCCCCTTTTTTATCTAAAAGTGAACTACTCTTCATTTGTAAATGAGAGCTTCTTGGGAAATAATTAGTAATCTAACTATATCTGCCAAGCGCTACGGCTAGTCCCTAACCTGAATTTATATAATGATTTACATTTTATTTATCAATATTTTGTACAAATTAGACGATTTTCGCCCATTAAATTAAAATCTTCCTTTAGGAATTACTTCCATCCAGTTTCCATCTGGGTCATTGATAAAATAAATACTCATTTCTTTATTTTCATAGCAAATGCAACCCATTTTTTCATGGAGTTCATGCGCTTTTTCATAATCGTCTACTTCAAAAGCTATATGGAATGTATTATCACCTAAATTATAAGCTTCTTTTTGACCTTTTATCCATGATAATTCTAATTGATGACTTGTTTCATCATCGCCCATATAAACTAAAGTAAATTCTGGTGTATCTAAACGGTCTACTTCTTTCAAGCCTAAGGCTTTATTATAAAAATCAATTGATTTTTCTAAATCTAAAACATATATATTACTATGCAAAAATTTGAAATTCATACCCACACCCCATATCTATTGATCTTTTTATATCTTATTTTAGCATAGATTAGAAAGTTGAACAAATACGCTTTGCCTACATAAAAATAAAATAAAATCACTATTTCCAATATATATCTTCTACTTTTTTTGCTATGATATAATTAATAGTTATGAAATAAATCACAAAAATGACATATTCTTGAGAAGATTAATTAATACAAAAAATAAAATTCTAGGAGGCTTTTTTATGAATATATCTGTTCTTGGCTGTGGTCGTTGGGCAAGCTTTCATGCTTGGTATGCCAATCATATTGGTCATAATGTAAAAATCTGGGGTAGAGAAGGCTCTAAACATCTAGAACAGCTACAAACTACACATCAAAATGAATACCTTAGTCTATCTCCTGATATTACTTATACAAATGATTTGAAACTCGCATTAAATTTTGCTGATACAATCATCATCTCCATCAGCTCTCAACAATTGCGAAACCTAGCTAAGGAAATCAAAAAGACTGATTTATATATGCAAAAAACATTTATTCTATGTATGAAAGGTCTTGAAATTTCAACAGGAAAGCGTCTATCTGAAGTATTCACTGAAGAAATTGGCGAAGATTGCAATGTAGGTGTTTGGGTAGGCCCTGGTCATGTTCAAGATTTCTTAAAAGGCATTCCTAATTGCATGGTCATTTCAGCCAAAAATACAGATATCAGTAAACATATTATCAATATTTTTAGCAGTGATTTAATTCGTTTTTACTATAGCGAAGATTTAATCGGCACAGAAATTGGAGCGGCTGCCAAAAATGTAGTAGGTATTGCTGCTGGTATGCTCGACGGTATGCACTACACAAGCTTAAAAGGCGCTCTAATGGCACGTGGTACTTATGAATTATCCAATTTAATCAAAGCTTTAGGCGGAAATAATATGACAGTATATGGCCTTAGCCATCTTGGAGATTATGAAGCTACTTTATTTTCAGCATATAGCAATAACCGTTGTTTTGGTGAAGATTTTGTCTTAAACAAACCATTTAGCAAATTAGCCGAAGGTATTTACACTATGCAAGCTCTCTTAAAACTTGCTGATAAACATCATGTAGAATTACCAATTTGCGCTGTCATCAATGAAATTGTAATCAATCATAAAAATCCTAAAGAAGAATTATTAAATTTATTCATGCGACCTTTAAAGGCTGAATAATACAGGTGGTGAAGCTATGTCAACATTTGCGATTACTTTAAAAAAATTACTTCAAGAAAAAAATATGAAACAAAATGAACTAGCACGTTTAACTAAAATTAATAAATCTTCTATCAGCGAATACTTATCGGGAAATTATCAGCCCAAATATAAAAATATCCTAAAAATAGCTGAAGTCTTAAATGTATCTCCAAATATTTTCTTTGAAGATACTTCTAGCGAAGAAAATATTAAACGACTTCCTATCTTAGGCAAAATCGCTGCTGGTATTCCCATCTTAGCTCAAGAAAATATTGAAGGTTATTTGCCTTATGATGATAATGATGCTGATTTTTGTCTACGTATCCATGGTGATAGCATGATTAATGCTCGCATCAATGATGGTGATATCGTTTTTATCAAACAACAATCAACTGTAGAAAATGGAGAAATCGCTGCTGTCTTAGTCAATGATAGTGCTACTCTAAAGCGTGTTTATTTCGTAGATGATACAGTGCAACTGCGCTCTGAAAATCCTAAATATAAACCGATGGTTTTCTCAAAAAATAATTGCGATAATTTCCGCATACTAGGAAAAGCTATCGCTTTATACACTAAATTTTAAATAAAAAAGATGCTTTGAGAATATATATCTCAAAACATCTTTTTTTATTTCATCAAAATAGATTAAATTACAATATATTAATCAACCATTTTCATGCCACATTCTTCCATGAGTTTCTTGGCTTCTACATATTGAGCTATACCTTGAGCTACTTTTTGAGCATCTTTCATAGCTACAACTACAGTAGCTGGTCCATTAACTACATCTCCACCAGAGAAAACTCCATGTCGCATAGTCATACCATATGGTTTTTCACGAGTTTTCACAAACCCATTTTCATCTACATCAATACCGCTTGTAGAGTCTACAATTCTGCTAGCAGGTTTTTGTCCTATAGCAATGATTATTTTATTTGCAGAGAAATATTCACGTCCATCTGTATCTACGACTTTGTCTAATGCTTCATCAAATTCACGTACCGAACATTTTATACCTGTTACTGCATCTTCTCCTGTGATTTCTACAGGACCTCTTAAAGCGTGTATTTCTACACCTTCTTCTTTAGCTGCATCTATTTCAGATTTTAAAGCTGCCATATCTTCTTCACGACGACGATTTACAACTTTTACAGATTTTGCACCGCAACGCATAGCTGTACGCGCAGCGTCCATAGCAGTATTACCACCACCAATTACCACTACTTCATCGCCTTCTTTGATTGGCACTTCATTAGGGTCAACGCTATTGCTATTGGATAATTCCACCATCTGCAAGAAATATGTTGCTTGAATTACACCTTTTAATTTAGCACCATCTATTGGTAAAGATTTAGATAAAGCATTACCAGTACCAATAAAAATAGCATCAAAGCCCTGATTAAATAATTCATCTACTGTAATTTCTGTGCCTACCATGATATTTAATTTAAAATCTACGCCTAATTTTTTAATGCGTTTTACTTCACGACGAACTACTTGTTTTGGTAAGCGAAATTCAGGAATACCGTACATCAATACTCCACCAGCTTCTGGCTGAGAATCAAATACTGTTACCTTAAATCCCATTTTAGCTAAATCCCCAGCTACTGTAAGACCAGCAGGGCCTGAACCAATTACTGCAATATTTCCAGGCTGAGATTTCGCTACATTTGGAGCCACTAATTCAAGTTCTCCGTCCATGTCGGCAATGAATCGCTCTAATTTACCAATTTTTATTCCTTGACCTTTACGTCCCAAAATACAAGAACCTTCACACTGACGTTCATGCGGGCAAACTCTACCACAAACTGCTGGTAAATTACTACGCTGAGCAATAATCATACTAGCCTTACCTAAATCACCATGCGATAATGCATCTATAAATTCTGGAATATTATTACTAATTGGGCACCCCGTACGACACATTGGCTTTTTACAGTTCAAGCAACGTTTTGCTTCAACAATAGCTTCTCTAAGCGTATAGCCATTTGTCTCGTATCCTACATCAGCTGTATTTGACATATAATTCACCTCTATGGTTTTAGTACTAAATTATTTATATTAATTATATCATTAAATCAAACTAATATACAATTATTTTAACAAAAAAAGCCATCAGTTATAAGAACTAATAGCTTTTCTTCGTGAAATTTATATTTTATTTTTAACGTTTTTCAATATTTTTAACTTCTAATTCGATACCGCCATGCCAATCTTTATCTACTTCAGCATAAATGCGTACAGGTGTATCCATGGATAATTGATACCATATATCATCATCAACTTCTACTGTCATAGAATTTCCTTCATTATCAGTAAATGTATATAAATCTTTGTAGATATGTTCAGTGAATTCGCCATCTACTAATACACGTTGTTCGTCCCAACCGTTAGCTTTAATATCTGCAATTGTCGTTACTTGAGCACTATTGTGGTGCTTAGCTGCGAATACAACAGCTGTACCTAAAACAAAAACAGTTACTAAACTCAATACTACCGCTAACATTTTTTTCATATTATCACTCCTATATATTTATTAAAAATAAAATCCTTATTTATTATTTTTATCAGGTAAATAAACTCCAACATTTTACACTTATATAATAAACAATTATTATTAAAGAATAATTATATCCAAATTAAAATTAGATTAAAAATAGACGCTAGGACTTTTTATTTACTAAAAAAAATGGTTTTATATATGTAAGAAGTATTTTTAGGAGGAATTTTTATGAGCAAAATTTTAATTGTAGAAGATGAACACCGCATTGCTCGTTTTTTACAAATGGAACTAGAGCATGAAGGTTTTTCAACTGCCAGTGAGAGTAATGGGCTACGAGCATACGAGCGTATTATTCAGGAAGATTATGATTTAGTCTTACTAGATATTATGCTACCAGATATGGACGGATTGACCATCTGCCAAAATGTGCGCAAATTATCCGATATCCCTATCATCATGCTCACAGCAAAAGATGAAATAAATGATAAAGTAACAGGTCTTGATATCGGTGCTGATGACTATATTACTAAGCCATTTGCTATTCAAGAACTTCTAGCTAGAATACGTGCTACCCTTCGCAAGCATAATAATTCTACTACTAAACCTGCAGAAGAACCTTCAGTGTTCAAATTTAAAAATATCCATGTATATCTTGACCGTCATGAAGTAAAAGTTCATAACCAATTAGTTGAACTCACTAAAAAAGAATATGATTTACTTTTATATTTATTACACAATCATGACCATGTTTTATCTAGAGAGCAAATCCTCCAATCCATCTGGGGCTATGAATATATGGGTGATACCAATGTAGTCGATGTTTATATTCGCTATTTACGCGCCAAAATTGATGATTATTTCAATGAGAAATATATTTATACTGTAAGAGGCATTGGTTATGTTATCAAAACTTAAAAATTATTTAGACCTTTATATTCACACTCGCATAAAATATTTACCAATTTCTTTAAAATTAGCTTTTATTTACAGTATTATGCTCTGCTTAATATTATTTATTACTTTAATCAGTACTTTAATTGGGATTCATTATGTACTTTATCATGAAGCCGAAGTTTCAATTACATTATCAGCAAACTATATTGAGAAAAAGGCTAATAATGAAGATGTAAGTAATCTTTTACAAGATGTAAAAAGTTCAGCATTAATGCCTGGCGTTGTCATGAGGGTAACAGATAGTAATGATAATATCATCTATGATAGTTTGCCCATGTATATTTCTATCAATCAAGTCCATGATACCTTAGTTCATCAACAACAAGACCCTGATTGGGGAGATTATATTCGTAATGCATTATTACCGGCGGATTTAAAATTTGTTAATTTTAAACATTTTTGGATTTTCTATACACATAGAACGATTACCAAAAATAATGAAACTTATACACTGCATTTTTTACGTACAATCACTGCCGAAAAAGCCTTTTTAGAGGAATTATCTAAAACTATTTTTTACGCTGGACTTGTAGGTATATCTATTTCTATCGTTTGTGGTTTCTTACTCAGTAGACGATTATTAAAACCACTTCGAGATATCACCTCTACGGTAAAAAATATTGAAATTCAAGATTTAAATCAACGGATAAAAGTTCAACCAACGCATGATGAATTAGAAGAACTAGCAAATACTTTTAATTTGATGCTTGAGCGTTTACAAAAGGGCTTTGAACAACAACGTCAATTCGTTTCAGATGCCTCTCATGAGTTGCGTACCCCTGCTACTGTTATCTGTGGTTATTCTGATATGCTTGCTCGTTGGGGTAAAGATGACCCTCAAACTGCTGATGAATGTATCACAGCTATTCATTCTGAAGCCATCAATATGCAACGTTTGATTGAAAAGCTCTTATTCTTGGCTAGAGCAGACCAAAAACGTCAAGTATTGCATAAAGAGTCATTGAATTTAAAACCTTTAATTGCTGATATTGCCAAAGATACGCAATTAATCGCACCTCAACATACTATAACTTGCACTCATAATGATGATGGATATATTTTTGCTGATGAATTAGTGATACGTCAAATGCTTCGTATCTTTTTAGATAATAGTATAAAATACACGCCAGATGGCGGAAAAATCACCATTTCCTCAGAAAATAAAGTCAAAAAACATATGATTGTAAAAATCTCAGATACTGGTATCGGTATCGCTAAAGATAAACAAGATAAAATCTTTGAGCGTTTTTATCGCGTAGATAGTGCTAGAACGAGAAACGGCGTCGGTGGTACAGGTCTTGGTCTTTCCATTGCCAAATGGATAGCTGATGCCCATGATATCGAAATCAGATTATCTAGCAAATTAAATAAAGGAACAACAATTATTTTAATCATTCCTAAAGATAACTAAAAAAAGCACCTTAGGTTTAAATTTATGAGCTTAAGGTGCTTTTTCGTATTTTATTTATAAAATTTTAATCAGTATCTAGCTTGTCCGTTGATAAAAGAAATCATTGTTTTAGCTGGTAAAGTTACCATTGTACCATCTGGTTGTTGCCAAGAAATAGATTTTTTCAATACTCCAGAAGTTACATATCCTTCCTTAGAAAAGCTTATATCTTTACCACCTGCAAATTCTACAAATCCAGCCATTTCATCGCCAGCTAAACCTGTTTTAAAACCATATGGTCTTAAAAAAGCGTCATCTCTCAAGCGACCATTTTTCACTGAACCATCAGGATAAAAACCTAATTCATATTGGTCTTCAAATGTAATCAGACCATATTTATCTTTATTTACACTTACAGTTACTTCTTCATCAATAGTACCAGATAATACAGTACCATCGGTAGCAAAAGTTACAGGCTTATTGCCTTTATAGCGCACATGAGCATAAGTTGGGAAAGGAATAGAAACACTTGTAAACGGATGGAAAATACGAGGATAGAAAATGCTATTATTACTTTCCTCATAATAATCATTGATTACATTTCTCCAGCCAGTAGGACGAAGTGCAATATCACGATTTAATACACCTGTTATCACTTCATTATTCTCATTTAATTCCACTACTGTACCTTTTTTGAATTTCAAATCATCATTTGCCACGCTAAAACCTTGAGGAACTAATACTTTTGTCTTATCTAAAGTCATAGTTTTTGCCTCTGCCATAGACATAGATAAGCCACAACATAATAAACCTACTGCTAAAAATACTTTTAATTTTTTCATTTTATCACCTCTTATATTTAATATGACAAAAGCTCATCAAAATTGATGAGCTTTTATTTATCTTATTATTTTAGCACTAAAATTATTCTGGTTTTTTAATTACTTCAATGCCACCCATGTATGGACGAAGCACTTTTGGAATTACTACAGAACCATCTGCTTGCTGATAGTTTTCTAATACAGCAGCTACAGTACGTCCTACTGCAAGACCAGAACCGTTCAATGTGTGTACAAATTCAGGTTTTGCACCTGCACTGCGACGGAATTTTATATTTGCACGGCGAGCCTGATAATCGCAAACATTAGAGCAAGAAGAAATTTCACGATAAGTATTATAGCTTGGAAGCCATACTTCGATATCGTAAGTCATAGCAGCTGTGAAACCAATATCACCTGTACAAAGTTTTACTACATGGTAAGGGATTTCTAAGAGCTGTAAAACTTCTTCTGCGTTATTAACCATTTTTTCTAATTCATCATAAGATGTTTCAGGTTTAACGAATTTAATCATTTCAACTTTGTTGAACTGATGTTGACGAATAAGACCACGAGTATCGCGACCAGCACTACCTGCTTCTGCTCTAAAGCAAGCAGTATAAACGCTGTAGTATTCTGGTAATTTATCGCCATCTAAGATTTCATCTCTATGGAAGTTAGTAGCTGGAACTTCACCTGTTGGTACGAGATAATAATCTAAGCCTTCAAGTTTGAACATATCTTCAGAGAACTTAGGTAACTGACCTGTACCAGTCATACTGTCTTTATTAGCGATAAATGGGGCAAGCATTTCTGTATAGCCTTGTTTATCTACATGTAAATCCATCATGAAGTTAATCAAAGCACGTTCAAGTCTTGCGCCTAAACCTTTATAGAAAGTAAAACGTGTGCCTGTAACTTTTGCAGCTCTTTCAGGATCTAAAATATCAAGGTCTGCACCGATATCCCAATGAGCTTTTGGTTCAAAATCGAATTCACGAGGAGTACCCCAACGGCGAACTTCTGGATTATCGCTATCATCTTTACCTACTGGTACAGATTCATGGCACATGTTTGGAATGCGAAGTAAAATATCATGTAATTCATCTTGAATTTCACGGAGCTGTTTATCTAATTGGCTAATTTTTTCACCAACTTGACGCATTTCTAAAATCACAGCATCAGCATTTTCTTTATTCTTTTTCATTTCGCTGATTTTTTTAGAAACAGCATTTTTCTGGCTTTTTAAATTTTCTGTTTCAGCAATGATTTCACGACGTTGTTTTTCAAGTTCCATGAAACGGTCAAGATTCATTGGATTATTTCTGTTTTTTAAATTCTGTAATACTAATTCAGGATTATCTCTGACAAATTTTATATCGAGCATTATTTTAACCTACCTTTTTTTGTAACTAAATATGTAGTAATCTTAATTTTACAACATAATCCATTAAATTAAAAGTTTACCACATAATTATTTCATTTTCTATGGATATATATTTCAAAATCCATCAATATTTATTAGTTTTTAGTTTCTGTTCCCTTGATATCATCTAATAAACTTTGATTGCCATTTATTGGTTTTACATTAGCATATCTAAACAATTGTAAAAATATATCATGCGCTATTGGTGCTGCTACTTGACCACCATAGTACTCGCCACCAGCTGGGTCATTGATGATTACAAGCACTGTGAATTGAGGGTCTTCCACTGGTCCAAAACCACAAAATGAAGCGATATAATGTCCTGGCAAATATCCACCATTTACCATATCAATTTTTTGTGCTGTACCTGTTTTACCAGCAATATGATAACCTTCAATACTTGCTTTAGAACCACCACCTGTGGAAACTACTTGTTCTAATACAGATTTCAAAGTCTTATCCACATCAGAGTCAATACAACGGCGAACTTCTTCGCGTTCCATTTGCTGATATACTGTGCCATCAGCATTATAAATAGCCTTCACAATATGAGGTTTTAACAATACACCATCATTTGCTATAGCAGACATAGCAGTGATCATCTGAAGTGGTGTTACCGCGATACTTTGCCCAATAGAAGAAGTCGCTACGTCAGAAGCAACCATATCTTTTGGATTGAATAAAATCCCAGATTCTTCACCTGGAAGCTCAATACCTGTACGTTCGCCAAAACCAAATTTACGAGCATAATTCATCAAGCGCTCGCCACCTAATTCCAAACCTAATTGAGCAAAACCTGTATTGATAGAATTTTTTACGACATCAAGGAATGTAACTGTACCAAAGCTATCGCCACTCCAGTTTTGAATAGTTCTACCTGAAACTTCAATAGTTCCTGGATCAACAAAAATATCTGTTGGTGATACTAATTTTTCCTGAAAACCAGCAGCCGCTACAATAGATTTAAATGTAGAGCCTGGTTCATAGATATCTGATACAGCTCTATTTTTCCAAACATTAGGATCGTATTTATGGAAATTATTTGGGTCATATGATGGTCGAGATGCCATAGCCAAGATATCGCCATTTTTCGGGTTCATTACTATAGCTGTTACTGATTCAGCACCATGATCCATCATCGCCTTATCCAAAGCTTTCTCAATGATAAATTGATACTGTGCATTGATAGTCAATTGAATATTTTTACAATTAGCATCTACAGGTGAATTCTTCAAAAATACAGAATCCATAATCGGTCTAGCCAAAGCATCTGTAAAAATAGAAGAAGTTTGTTCTTCACCTTTTATCATGCCATCAAATTGTTGTTCAATACCATCTAAGCCTTTATCATCTGTACCCACAAAACCGATTACATTGGCAGCTAACATATCATTTGGATAATATCTTTTACTTTCTTGAATAAAACCAAGACAAGCTACATATTCAGGTTTTTCCTTCATTAAATTTTTCAAAGCCTTCGTTTCTTCCGGTTCCATCTGTCTTTTCACCCAGACGAAACCACCACCTTGAGCGATATCATCTAAAATATCTTTCTCGGTAAGCCCAATCAAAGGAGCTACATCTCTTGCCGTCTGTTCTGGATCTTCCACATGATTAGGGTCAATATATAAAGAGCTAACCATTGTACTTATCGCCAGCTCTTTCATTTCCGCATCATAGATAGTACCACGAGGCACATGAAGCACAGATGACTCTTGAACTTGCGATTCTAAGCGAGATAACATTTCATCTCCACGAACTATTTGCACCCAAGCATATCTAGCCATAACGCCAATAATAAAAATGAGCAATCCTATGAATAAATAAATTATATGCATTTGCACTTTATTTACTTTTTTTACTATTTTTTTATTTTGTCCACTATTTTTATCCATAATCTTCTTAGCCTAAAGACCTACGATAAAATACCTCACTTTCCTTAAACATAACTCTAATTATATCAAATTTTACTATAAAGATATATTTCTAACCTTGAATTATCTAAAAAATTATTTCATAGGCAAACAATCCATTTAATGATAAAATATTAATTGTATCTAAGTATACATATTTACATTTACTAAAATCTATTGAGGTGAGTTTTATGAAAGTAATTAAAACAACTAATGCACCTGGTGCTGTAGGACCTTATTCCCAAGCTATCGAAATCGACAATCTTGTTTTCGCTTCTGGTCAAATCGCTTTAAACCCTGCTACTGGCGAAATGGCTGAAGGTATCGAAGCTCAAGCTCATCAAGCTTTAAAAAATGCTCAAGCTGTAATCAACGCTTCTGGCGCAAAATGGGAAAATGTAATCAAAACAACTGTATTCATCACAAATATTGATGATTTTGCTAAAGTAAATGAAATCTATGCCACTTACTTTACACAACCATATCCTGCTCGCTCCTGTGTAGAAGTAAGTAAATTACCAAAAGGTGCCTTGATTGAAATAGAAGTAATCGCTAAAAAATAAGCTTTAACTTAAAAATAGGAATGATACAAAAATATCATTCCTATTTTTTTATGCCAAATTATATTCTTTTATTAATTTAGCAAGTAACGCTCTACAAGCTTTATCTATATCTGCATATGTTTCATCGAAATTATCTGTATACCATGGGTCTTTTACATCACGATTTTCACCGACAAAAGACATCATTTTATATACTTTATGCTCTGTATCTTCACCGATAATATAGCTTAGATTGCGTAAATTATTATTATCCATCACGATAATATAATCATACATATCATAATCTTGTTTTGTTATCTGCACAGCTTTTCGCTTGCTAAATGGAATATTCATCTCACGAAGTTTTGCTTTTGTGCCATAGTGAGTATCACAGCCGATTTCTTCACGACTTGTAGCGGAAGAATTGATAATAAATTTATCAGCTAAACCCGCTTTTCGCACTAAATCTTTCATCACAAATTCAGCCATAGTTGAACGACAGATATTACCATGACATACAAACATTAATTTTATCAAAATATCTCATCTCCTTATAAATTTATATTATTTTACTCTTTATTAGCTAGTATATATCTTCTGTTTTTTCGTTCTCCTTCTTCTAATAATAAGCCTTCTTTTACCATCTCTTTTAAAAATCGTTTAGTAGTTGATTCTGCTAAAACTAAAATTTGCCGTGCTTCCTTATTTCATATAGAGCCATATTCCTTTACATATTTAATAATCAAGTTTTCTCTATCAAATTTTTTCTCTGTTTGCTTGTTATTATTGATCTTTTTTATCTTAATTTTTTAAATTTATATTTTTACTATACCTTAAAATATATTTATAGTTAACTTTATTTATATTTGTTTTCTAACTTAACTCTTATCATTTCATAACTATATGGCACTCTATAATAATCTTTTAACGACAAACAAAGTGTTTCATCTATATTATGTTTTATTAAATTATAATCATTAGAATTAATATTAAAAGTATATAAAAATTCTATTTTTCTTTTATTATATTCAACTTCCATTATCACTTCATAAGTTCCAATATCCCAAAAACATTCCTTATCCAATATTAATTTTGCATCTTTATATAAATCGTCTTTTTTAAACTTTTTATACGCTTCTTCAAATGAAATATTTATATCACCAATTTTATTTGATAAAATACTCAATTTATCGTTAATATGTTTTAAATGTTGCCATGATACATTTTCAAAAACACTAAATTCTATAAATGCAGTAATTATACCATCTGCTTCTATTCTAAAAGGATGTACCGCTTCCATTGTAGATGCATATACTCCAATAATCTTTTGATTTATTGGCGAACGAAATGTAGACCAATCTAATTTCAATATTTTATCATCTTTTTGTCTAATAATTTTAAGTGCTACATTTTTTACGGATATTGGTTTATTTTTTGCTTCAAATACACCATCAATTTCCACATATGAACCACTTTTATTAATAAATAATATTATATCACCTGTAGATAAATGTTCTAATATTGGTTTTACTACCCATTTTTTCCATATTAATTCTATAATTCGTATAAGAAGTGCTATCACAGATATAATAATTGCTATTAATTCATATATAGACATTGATTTTGAAAAATCTACTATCATATTTTATTACCTTCTCTAAAATATTTTATTATCCCGTTTTCAATTTCTTTATATTAATTAAAAATTTATCTAATCCTTTCCTTTCATGCCATAATAAGTATCACAGCCAATTTTATCACTACTTATAGCTAAAGAATTGATTATAAATTTATCATCATTTATATTGACAATGAATTTTTTACTCACTCTTCCCATCAATCAAAGAAAACCGCTGTTACATGGTTATATTAAACTCTATGTGACAGCGGTTAATACTATACATATTCATTTGAAATTTTAAGTAAATACTGTTTTTGACTTGCTGCATTTGATACTTGATTTGAAAATAATTGCATCAATCTAAATATTTTATCATGTATTTCACAATAACGTGTCTCATCAAGATCCAATAATTCTAAACGTTCTCCATGAGCAATCATATTACGCTTCTGAAGTAAAACTGTATCAATAAGCCTATATGAACTTTCATATTCATCACAATCCAAACCTATTGTCGCCATTATTTCCATAAATATTTCCGAATTAAGATTTGAATTAGTTTTTATTATATCCTCAGCTGAAATTTTAAATTCAATGTCATAACTATTAATTACTTTATTTACAATAGCTGTATGTATCGTCGTTTTATTACTTTTCTCAAAAGATTGAAGACTATATTTTAATTTAACTGCCAAAAAATTGGATTTCAATTGTCCACATGTCAATCCTAACGCAGATACATAACCTAAATAATAAGTAGCTATATTTTTTATTGCTCCTTCCCAATGTGCATAAAGAAGCGCAATTCCAGCACGAATTGCAGTATTTTTTGCAAAATTTCTTGCAGTTGATACATTAGAACGAATAGCAGATAATTCACGTTTACGCCATGCCATTTCAGAATCAATTGCATCCTGAAGCTCATTTATAGTTCTTATCTTCATGGTTTAAAATATTGAACTCCAAACAATGATAAATCTTTAAATCTCGGAATAGATTTTACACCAGGAATTGTGTTTTTTCTAAAAATCTCTTGCGAATACAAAGATTTTATTTTATTAGTTAACCACTTGTTTTTATCTTTAAGTGCAAGTATTTCTGTAATATTCCCATATATTCCTGTTGCAATTGTTTGAAACGCAGCTGCCATTACAGGACCTAAAAATTTAGATCCATTATATTTTTTAAAACAATTCTCTCCCATAACACTATAAAGAAGATCAAATGTTTCAACAAAATATTTTTTTATCTCAACAAAATCTAAACTCATATTACAAAGAGAAATTGTCTCTTTATCCAAAAGCTCTGCAAAATCAGAATACCGCCCTATCTTTTCCCAATTAATATAGTTAGGAATAAGTAATCTTAATAATAATTCAACTCTATATTGTTCATCTGTTCTCCTATCAGAAATTGGTAAACAATTTCTGAAAGAATTTTCTCCATCAAGTTTCATAACAAACTCATAAAATTTTTTATTTGTCATAATCATTAAACAGTTACGAACTTCTTGATCACTTAACAACGCGCCTCCAGTATTTAATCTCTGGAACAGTTCATATTTTGTATTAGGATCACTTTCCTTTTTCATAATAATTACATCCATTCGAGCACGCTTAAAGAAAAGTTGTTGTTCTTTTGTGAAACTTAATTCAGATATACTATTTTCCCATTGTACACCCGCAAAAGATGGTAAATAATCCGTCTTTTGAAGTGTTAAAGGAGGCAACTTATTTCCTTCTTCATCTTTAAGGATACCTACAAATTGAAAGATAGTAGAAAGACGTTGAACGCCATCAATTACATCCCAAACACCATCATCATTTTGACTTACAAAGATAGATGGAATCGGGATATTAAGCATAATTGATTCAATTAATTTTGTTTTTTGATATTCATTCCATCTAAATACACGTTGAAATTCGGGATGAATATCCATTTCTCCATCTCGATACAAATTTATCAGCTCACCAATAGACATTTGATACGATTCACGATATATCTTACTTGCACGAGCATTTATTTCCTCTTGTAAAGACATAAAACTATTACCTCCTATTTATCCTCGTTCTAATCTACGTCTCTGCATTTTCTTCCAAATAATACGACACTTACGACATATTTCAGAATCAATGCCTAAAGTTTTAACAAGAAGCTCCTTATCAATAATATTCAAAGCTTTTTCAATATCTTCACCATTTCTCACAACAGAATCAATATATGATAAAAGCATTTCTTTAAGCTTTGGATTAACAGCTTCCACTTTAGGAAGCAAGATATTTCCCATTTCACTAGGAAGAATTTCTAGTACACCACCGCCATAGCTTCGTCCACAAATCTCTGTAAAAGCAAAAGAAATACTATTATAATAAGCAAGAAGAATATCTTCTGGAGTAACTCCTTCTTTAAATTTTATTCTATGCATTGTATCCGTTGATACAGCACCACATCTATTTAAAACAAATTTAGGATATAAATTACTTCTTCTCAAGAAAAAAGCATCTGGTACCCATACAGACGGAATAATATACCATCTATTTCTAATAGAACATTTATATCCTTTGTTTTCACCATTTTTTTCACCAAGTAAAATATACTTCTTATATATATCAGGATATTTCTCATATGGAATATCAGGAAAACTTATTAATCTCGCACGTTTTCCTATTTTTTTATTTTTTTCCCAATCTTCTTGTGTAAAATATATTCCATGTACATGAGAACTCCTACCAATTAATGGAAAAGTAACATCCGCTAAATTATATTGTTCTGTAGTTTTTTCAGTAATCGAAAAATAACTATTGTTTCCAGTTGTAATACCAACATTAATTAAGCCATACTCAGAAAATTTTATAAATCGATTATCATTACGTAATTGCTGAATAAGAGATATTTCTTCAGCAGTCACAAAATATTTTGTCCATTTTTCTTTAACATGCTGTAATTTCTGAAAAGCAATTTTTTCTAACTTAAGCTGAGCAAAATCATCTATACTATTCATCTCAATAATACGAATACCCTTTTCCTCTTTACCTTTTTCACCAATAAAAACAACTACTTCTTGTTCTATATTTGGAAAAACCAATTGTTTAAATGTAATCAGAGTAATTTTAGCAAGATTGTCAGCTAAATATAAACGCAAATCTTCAGCATAAGCTACCTGAAGAATTTCTGATGGAATAACAAATGCTATTTTCCCATTTTCCGAAAGTAACTGCACACAAGCTACAATAAATGCAACCCATGTATTTATCAATTTATTAGCCTTCATTCCATGAGAAATTAATATCTTTGATTGCATTTCTCTCTGATTTTTTTCCAAATATTGATAACGAATATATGGCGGATTTCCCAAAATCAAATCAAAATTTTCTTTGCCAAGTACGTGGTTATAATAATCAAAAAAATCTTCATTACAAACTTTAACCTGAGCAAAATTTAAATATCGACTACATACTTTTTTAGATTCATCTGGCTCAATTTCCACAGCAGTTACTTTTCTTACTTTATCTAGAAGTTTTAAATTCTTAAGGCTATCAAGAAATACCCCATCACCGCAACTTGGCTCCAATACAGTAGAAATATTTTGAGACGCAAAAAGTCCCACCATAGCATCTGCAATTTGCAACGGCGTATAATATGCTCCTCTCAATTTCTGTTCTGAACTATTCTTTTTGAGTCTCATTGTTTTTACCTCTTTAAAATTCAAGACGATATACTCGTGCAATTAACTCTTGAATTTCATATATTAAACTTTCTTTTTGTCTTTGCAATGTATTTGCAATTCGTTTTGCTGGTCGATTAGCTAAATCTTTATTGATTTGATAAATTATTCTAGTCTTTTTCACTACTTTATCATAAATTGATTTTTGAATAGGATCGTTGAAATTTAATTCTATAAACGGCAAATTAACTAATACAGAACGTCCCCTAGAATAATAACCATTTTCAAAAACGCTTCCAATAATTTGCAAAATTCTTTCTGTATAATCATTTGTTAACCATGCTTGAATATATTCTAATTCATATGGACTTCCATTTTGTTTACAAACAGCACAATATCCTGCAGTATCACCAGATGCAATTAAATAATCATTTGTATCAAGAGCATACATAGGCTCTTTACTTAAAATTCCTACAATAAGTTTTTTTCTATTATTAAATGCTGTTAAAGCTTGATGTCGTCCATAACGATACCAAGTATCTGCCGTCGCATAATTAACATCTCTTTTTCCACCAGAAACAATACCTTTTGGTGCTAAAACATCATAATTAGCTAAAAGATATTTGTATGTACCTGGATAATTAATTTTTAACTCCTTCAATGGTATAATTTTGCCCTTATTATCATAAGGAAAAATAATGTGTTTGTTCGTAGTTAAATAGCTATAAGTGTTTTGCTTTTTTTCTGCTTTTTTTATAGGCTTAAAATAAGGTCGAAGAATCGCTTTTTCAATAGAAAATATCGTGCCATTTCTCTGGATTGTATAACATTTCTCTGTTTCATTAATAACTTCTTCATCAGTAAACCAATATGTGCGCTTCTGTTCTGCACTGGTTTGTATTCCATTAAAAATATCCACATGTTTTGTAATTGGAACTGCTACAGTATCCAACTTCTGAAGCATTCTTAAAAATTTCAAATCAGTAGTAAGTCTCCATGGTAATTTATTTAACACAGCAGTAGAGAGTCCTACTGCATCAATATCTTCACCTGCCCACAACTTATTTACGGAATTAATACTACTATAAGTGAATGTTATTTGCTCTGCTTTACATAAAACTACAATAGAACTATAAATGGTCTTATCTTCAAATAATTGTCTATCACCAAAATCATCTAAACTTACAAGCATTTTCTTTTTAGCAATTAAATTTCGCAAATTTTCTCCTGCACCAATTTTAAAAAATCTATTTGGAACGATATAGCAAATATATCCGTTATCTTTCACTTTATTAATTGCTCTTTCAATAAAAATAAAATATTTATCAAATTGCTTATAAGCACTTACATACTTCTTCTTATAAATTTTAAACTCAACACTAGACAATAATGTTTGCATTTCTGCTGTATTTACATATGGGGGATTTCCAATAATTACATCAAAATTTTTTCCTTTATTAATTTCTTCCCAATCAAACGGAACAATATCTATTATCTGTTCTTTAGTAACACCAGAAATTCCAGTCATTTCTATATGACTTACAAGTGAATTACCAAAATAAATATTACTATTTAAGTTAGGAAGAATAGGTATACTTTCTATAACAGATGATGCCGTTTCATCCTCAATCAACTTTATTAATAAAGAAAATTTAGCAACTTCAACCGCATGAATATCTATATCAATACCATAAATACATGAACAAAGAATTTCTTTTTTCTCTTGAAGTGGCAATTTATATAAATCAACACCAATTTCTACTAAATGATCAATCTGACCATGACTTATATACCACTGTACACAATAATTCTGCAAAAACGCAAATGATTCTTCCAAAAAGATGCCAGAACCACATGCGATATCTGCAATACTAATATTCAAAATTTCTGCTGGAGTTTTGCCTTCACAAACTTTTGAAAGCGTTTTTTCGACCATATACTTAACAATTTCTGTAGGTGTTGTTACAACAAATCTATTCTGACAATCTTTCTTTTGAGCAAGACCTATTGTATTATCATCAAGTAACACCAAATGTTCTGTTAAAAACATTTCATAAATTTTTCCTAATAAATTAGGCTTAATAATATTAAATAGATATGGGCTTTGAGGATAATACAAACCTAAAATCATATCTTTTATTACTTCACAAGAAAGATCAAATATAATATCTTCCCCAGAAAACATTCCAGAATTATACCGTCGATCTGCTGAACGAAATAATTCCTCTAATCTATCTTTCAATTGAGTCGAATCTGTAAGTGTATCTTTTAGTTTATGATACAACGGCAAATTCTTATCTTCACAAATTCTTAAGAATACTATTTGATTAATAAATTCTTGAACAACATCATTTAATACTTCTAAAGACGTATAACGACCACCCTTTTTATATAATTCATTACTAAGTGCCACACGCCATTCATTTATCTGTGAAAGAAATAAAGTATCTACTTGCTGTATATGTCTACCTAATGTTTGAAAATTATTATCTAGATATGAATCAAAATTACCTGAATATACAGCATTCCTTGAAATTAAATTACTAATCTCTGCAAATTTTTTAACATATTCCGTATAATGATATAAACGATATCTAGCTACTGCACAATTATCACCTTCTCTAGCAACATAACAAGTATCATAAATCGCAAGATATTCAAAATTTGTTAACACTGCTAATCTATGTTTCGCATTCCATCCATATTTTCTTGTTTGAATAGCTGGAGACGCATCTTTTATAATATCAATAGCTGGCTTTTTTGCCTCTATAAAAAACTTTGGAACACCTCTAAGTGTAATAGTATAATCAGGGCGATCGGTACGAGTAGAATAATTTTCAGCGACAACTTCTCTATATTGTGGTGACAAACCTTTTTCGTTTGCAACATCCCATCCTAAAATTTTTAAAAACTGATCAATATATTCAATTCTACAAGAATATTCATTATATCCATTTTTCTTATCTTTATAAAATTCTATATTTGCCTGAAAACGATCTACAAGAATTTGTAAATCCTGTATATTAGTCATTGCAGTATTTCACCTTTTTTCTATTGTTCGTAGGCTTTTTAGCATCTTCTGGAATAATCCAAATACGACTCATACGAGTAGCCCCAACAATACGGTTTGCCTTACACAAGATTTGCACTTGACGTGGAGTAATTCCCCATTTGTCTGCAGCTTCCCGAACTGTAATATAACCTTTCAACCCCTAACACCTCGCAGAATATAAATACAAAAACTAGTACAATCATATTCGTTTAAACGAAATTTGTCAAGACAACAAAAAAATTAATTTATAATATAAAAATATTAAGCTATATCTTATTTAATTTCTTCTCAATCTTCATGATATATTTATTCACTTTATTAATATAGTATGAATCATTTTTTTCTTTTATTTTTTCTACAATAAATTTAGCTTTTTCATATTCCTTAGCTTTAATATATAAATCTGGCAATCTAAATAACCAAGTAGCACTTTCAAATAATAAACCTGTCGTATTCCATATATTTTCCCAAAAACTAATTAAACTTTTTAAATCTTTATTCTCCTTATATAATTGCTCTGCTTTTTGTATTAAAACAAGTTGATCATCTTGTTTTTTTAACTTATTAAAACTATCTGGATCTCTTACTTTTAGTAATTGCATAAACTTATTATTATCTTCTTTTATGGTATTGCTTATTTCTTGTAATTTTTTATCAATTATTGCTTTATAATCATATCTATTATCATCATTAATAATTTTATTCATATCCCAAATAGTAAAGGAAGTATATTTATCATGTGAGTGCATATAGGGTACATAAGCATTATCTTGTAATTCCAACTTTCCTTTATCTGTAAAAACATACTTCTCTGTATCCTTATCAATAACAACAAAACCTCTTTGTTTTAAGGATTCTAATACTTTACCAACATTGCGAATACCATATTTATACCACCAATAACCAGGATATCCATTTTTAGGATTAGGATATTTAGAACAAAAATGTAACAATAATATTTCTGGTACATATAATCCATTTTTAGAAGGAATAGACATCTTTTTTCGTTCTTCAAACGGAATAACACATTCCTCAAACATAGTATTGCCATAAGATTTTATTTGATAATATTCATCTGGTTTATAATACTTCTTTTCTGAATTAGGAATACTATCTGTTTCTTTTTTCAAATACTTTTCTGCATCTATACTATTCATAATAATTACCCTCAAAACTAATATAAAATTTTTATTATTTTTCCATATTATATCTTCTTCTATAATACTCTATCGTTCTATACTCTAAAACATCTCTCATATTATCTACAAAAACTTTATTTTTTATAACCTCTTTTAGATTTTCATTTAAAGCTAATGCAAAACCTTCTTTTTCTACAAAGAAGCCTTTCCCTGAAGCTTTTAGATATTTTATCGGCATGGTTTTTGCTTTTGCTAGATGTTGTTTATCCGTTATCTTTAAGTATTTATCATAAGTCATATCACTTGCAAAATCTTTCCAGTTTTTATTTTTACTGAAAAACTCTTTCCATGTAAATAAAATGTCTTCATCTGTTATCGCTAATTTTATATTTCCTTGATTATAAAAAGCATACAATATCGGCATTTTATATACTTTTTGCATATCTGTCGTTTCTATTAAATTGATAAAATCTCTGCCAATAGTTTTATATACTGCTTTTTCATCATCAGACAACTCATTTAAATCATTTAAGAAATCTAAATAATGTCTGAATGGATTTTCTTTTGCATGGCTCATACAGTATTGATAAATACTATCTTCCATATAAGTGAATAACTCCACTCTTGTTGGTCTTTGCTCTAACAATTCCTTGATATGAAAATATTCATTATTTATTTTTTCTTTCATGGTCAAAGTTTTCATATCCATTTGTTTAAATAAATCTATTAATTGCATATCAAAATCAAGGATACAATCATCAGGTAAATCTTTTTCTTGATATACATAAGTTCTTTTGCTTTCTGTTGTACTATCAGTCAATAGCGAAATAAATTTACCTGCTTTTACATAATTGCCGATAAAGTCCAATACATTTAAATATTTTTTACCTTGATAAGTGCGAAGTCCTCTACCTAATTGTTGCAAGAAAATAATCGGCGATTGAGTAGGTCGCAAAAACATGACCATATCTACAGAAGGAATATCCACACCTTCATTAAACATATCTACAGAAAAAATGACTTTTATCTGCCCTTGTTTCAATTTATTTATAGCTTCTTTTCGCTCCATAGCATACTCACCACTTGCTTCACTGTAGACCGCCACCGAAGCAATACCTCGTTTATTGAAGTCTTTCGCCATTATTTCTGCATGTTGTTTAGAACAACAAAAAGCTAAAGCTTGCTTTGAAGCATATTTTTGATAATATTTATAAATCAATTCAAATCTTTTTGTATTAGCTTGATAAATATTTGTGAGTTCTTCTTCATTATATTGACCTTTCACTAAATGCAAATGTGAATAATCTGTTTCGTCATATATACCATAATAATGAAAAGGCACTAATATTCCTTTATTTATCGCTTCTTTTAAAGTTATTTCATAAGGCACATTATAATCACATAGTTCATATATATTTTTCCCATCTAATCGCTCTGGGGTGGCAGTTAAGCCTAAAAGAAATTTTGGCTTGAAATAATCCACTATTTTTTTATACTGAGCAGTAACTGCATGATGAAATTCATCTATGATGATATATTCAAAATAATCTTTAGGAAAATATGCTTCATTTAAGTATTCATCTTTAGCCAATGTCATGACAGAAGCAAAAATCATGGATTTATCTTTATCTTTTTGTCTTCCATAAAAAAGCCCATAATCTTCAGATTTACGAACATTTTTAAAAGCTTCTACTGCTTGATATAAAATTTCTTCTCTATGTGCTACAAATAATATTCTTTTATAATTAACTGAGTCAAATGCTGATAAATACGTTTTGCCAATGCCTGTGGCTGCATGAATTAAAGCTTTTGTCGCTCCTTCATTTCTGCTGTTATTCAAAGCGTATAAAGCTTCTATCTGTACCCCTCTTGGCTGAATTAATGGTGTGATATTTTTATTTTCTGTTTTATATTGTTCTAAATCTTTAATTATTGCTGGTTTTCGCCAGTATTTAGCATATCTATATAATTCTTCATCAGTGATAACAATAGCATGATTATAAAATAAATCCTCAAAAGTTATGAAAAACTGTTGAAAACTATCTTTATCCAGTAAATTATTAAATCTATAATTCCATTCAATACCTGTAGTTAAAGCACTTCTTGAGATATTTGATGAACCTATATATATTTCACTATATTCATCATAATGAAAGAAATAAGCTTTAGGGTGAAATGAATGTGTATTATCATCATAAAATCTTAAATCTACTTGATTATTTAATTCTTGTTTTATCAAATACAACGCTGATGGCTGTGTTATATTTAAATAATTTCCTGTCAAAATCCTTATCGGTATATTCTTAGCTACTGCCTGTTTCAAATCTTTTAGAAGTAAACGCACTCCAGACTCCATCAAAAATGAAACAATGATATCTATTCTTTTTGCTTTATCTATACTGTTTTTTAATTGAAAATATAATTGCTTAGATTTTGTCTGTCCACCAGTTAAAACATTTGTAAAATTTATTATTTCTTCCTTAAGATTAGATTGAGCCATTTTTCATTTCCTCGCTGTGGTCTTACGTCTGCTGTTATCCATTGTTCTTCTACTTTCAAATTCTCTACATTAGCAATCAATTTAGCAAAGCTATCTTCTGTCATATCTGTGAAATATCTGCCATTTCGCTCGCCAGAAAAATCTCCATATTTAAATGATGTATAGATTATGCCTTCATCTTTTAGAGCCTTGCTCATTCGCTTAAAAACATCAACTAAATCATCTAAAGATAAATGCAATATAGAAGAACAAGCCCATATACCATCATATTTATTTACTATAGATAATTCATTAAAATACATATGACGAACTTTTATATTTGTATATTCACTAGCGATTTTGCAAAGTTCTATCGAGCCATCTATCGCATCTACATTAAAATCTCTAGCTAAAAAATACTTCGTATCTCTACCAGAACCACAACCAAAATCTAAAATATAACCTTTAGCTGGCAATTTATTTATAAACTTATCTTGAGTAGCCTTAAAATCCACATTTAAAGTTTCCTCAACAAATTCTTTAGCATTAATATCATAATAATTTATAGTCTTATCCAACATAAAATAAACCCTTCTCAAATATATCAATATATTATTTTATTATACACTATCTATTTAACTAAAAAATTAATAAAAAAAGGATATGACTTTATGCCATATCCTTTACTTCTTTACATATTTTATACTAAAAACAATTTCATTCTAAACATTTTGCCGTTATCGGCAAGTTATTAACTAAAAATATCAATTATTTTTCAATTTTATTTTGCCGATAAAAATAAAAACCAATTTTAAACTACTATCAATAATTATATTATCAATCAAGCTTTAACATACGATAGCCAATCCCTATATGTGTTTGAATATATTCTGGATTAGCTGTATCTATTTCTATTTTCTTACGCAATGTTGCCATAAATACACGCAAAGAAGCTACATTATTATCCCAAGCATTACCCCATACTTCTCGTGTTATATAAGTATGCGTTAATACTTTGCCTATATTTTTAGCCAATAAACATAATAATTTATATTCAATCGGTGTTAAATGTAATTCTTTACCTCTACAATATGCACAACCAGATACATAATCTATCTTTAACTCGCCATTAACAAATATACTATTTTCCTTATGCGGAGTTTGTACATAATTTATCCTGCGAATAGTAACTCTAAGTCTAGCTAAAAATTCTTCTACAGAAAAAGGCTTTGTTATATAATCATCTGCCCCAGCATCTAAAGCTTCAATTTTATCTCTATCTTCACATCTAGCACTAATTACAATAATTGGCATATTTGACCACGAACGAACTTTTGTTATAATTTCTACTCCATCCATATCAGGAAGCCCCAAATCCAATAGCATAATATCTGGTTGATTTGATACTGCTTCTAATAAAGCCTGTGAGCCTGTAGTTGCTACGTGAAATTTATAATTTTGCATTTTTAATGTAGTAGATATTAAATTCCTAACTGCTGCATCATCTTCAACAATTAATATCATTGGCTTATTCATTAAAATTAATCTCCTCTTTTGGTAACGTAAATATAAAAACTGTTCCTTGTGGTTTATTATCTCTTACTTTTATCTCTCCACCATGTGCCATAATAATAGATTTACACAAACTAAGACCTATACCCATTCCTCTTCTACTATCAGCTACAGTAGAATTTGCTGTATAAAACATTTCAAAAAGCTTGTCTTTTGCTTCATCACTAATGCCTTGACCATTATCTGCGATAGAAACTTCAATTTTATCACTTTTTATTTTTGCACTAATAGTAATAGTTGAACCTTTTGGGGTATATTTTATGGCATTATCTATTATATTTATAAATACTTGTACTAATAAACGTGCGTCAACTTTCACCATCATTATATCTTTTGTTTCTTCAAAAACTATATGATGATTTTTTCCTCGACGATATAAATGCTTTAAAGCTTCATTTATAATATCGTCTAATAACTCAGTTTGTAAGTTAATCTTCATCGTCTTATTTTCTATACGCGTAATAAATAAAATATTCTCTACTAAATTAATCAACCACATTGAATCATCATAAATATTATTATATAATTCCTGTCGTTTAACATCATCTATTTTAGCGCTATTACTCAATAAAAAGTCAGCATTACCAGAAATACTTGTAAGTGGTGTTCTTAAATCATGCGAAATTGAACGCAACAAATTTGACCTAAGCTGTTCATTTTTTGCTTGTAAATAAATTTCTTGACGCTTTTTACTATATATTTCTTTTTCTAAAGCTAATGCACATTCACCTAAAATAGATAAGACCAAATTATTTTCAAATACATCTAAATCTTCATTATTAATAGCTATACCTACAACACCATATACATTATCTTTAGAACGAATTGCCAAATACTGACATTTAGCATTATTTAATGTACCTGTTTTTACACCTGCTCGTTTATTATTTTTATAAACCCATTGTGCTACAGCTCTCTCATTACTATTTATCAATTGTTCTGTATGAACATCATTTTTTACATTATAAACAACAGGTGGCAATAAACCTTTTTTATCCGCACTATAATACACTATTGTTTTGTTTAACAATTTTAAAAGTTGATGAGATGTAACTGTTGCTATAGCTGCATCACTGCCTGCTTGTTGCAATAATTGATTTGTCTCTAATAATATTTTAGTTCTATAAGCTAATTTAGCAGACTGTATAGCTTGTTTTTTTATTTTATTAGTGAGACCTCCTGTAACAAAAGCTGATACAAACATTACAGAGAACGTAATAATATATACTGGGTCATATGCCGTAAAAGTATATCTAGGTTCAATAAATAAAAAATCAAATGCTAATACATTCAAAACGGATAATACTACACTATATAATCTCTTAGATGTTTTTAAGGCAGCAATTAATACACCTAAGATATATACTGTCATGATATTAGCTTCTCCTAAATTCATTGAATAAAATAACATACCAATCATACTAGTTATTATTAAAATAACTAATATAGTTATAATATCTGATGTATTACATATCTCTCTTTCATTTACTGATTTCTTCCAAAAATTTTTATAAAATAAAGCTTTATTATCTGGAATTACATGTATATCTAAATTCGGTAATTGTTCAATTAATTTATCGGTAAAAGATTTACGCATTAAACGCATAAATCCATTTCTAGCAGTACTTCTTCCTATAACTAATTTTGATACACCAGCAAGTCTTGCAAATTCTGCTATTTGAAACGGTATATCTTCTCCTACTACCATTTCAATTTTTGCTCCTAATTGCTCTGCTAAATGAATATTTTCCTTCAATCTTTTTTTATTTTCTAATGAAGTTTTTTCAAAACTTGATGTCTGTACAAATAAAGCTGTAAATTGAGCTTTAAAAGCATTTGCCATTCTTGCCGCTGTACGAATAATTTTAGAATTTGATGGCGATGATGATAAACATACTAAAATATGTTCATTCGTATAATAATCTTTATTATTTTCATTTTTAACCTTTAAAGATATTTTATTTACTCTATCAGCCATGCGACGAAGTGCAATTTCTCTAAGCGCTGTTAAATTTTCAACAGTAAAAAAATTACCCAATGCCCTATCAGCTTGTTCTTTTTGGTAAATTTTTCCTTCTGATAAACGTGTTACTAAATCCGATGGTTCTATATCTACTAATTCCACTTGCTCAGCTTCATCAAAAATTCTATCTGGTATACGTTCTCTCACAATTATTTTGGTAATTGAAGCCACAATATCATTTAAACTTTCTATATGTTGTACATTAATTGTTGTATATACATCAATACCTGCTTTCAATAATTCTTCAATATCCTGATAACGTTTGATATGACGACAACCATCTGCATTTGTATGTGCTAATTCATCAACTAAAATTAATTGTGGATTTCTTTTTATAGCTGCATCTAAATTAAATTCATTTAAAGTTATATCTTTATGATTAATCACTAATGGTGAAATTACTTCTAAACCATTAACTAAAGCTGCAGTTGCTGGTCTTGCATGAGGTTCTATATAGCCTGCTACTACATCAATTCCTTGTTTTTTCGCTTCATGTGCAGCTTCTAACATAGCATAAGTTTTGCCAACACCTGCTGCATAGCCAAAAAATATTTTTAATTTTCCTTGTTTTGATTCATGCTCTTCTATATGAATTTGTTCCAAAATTTTCTCTGGCGATTTTCGTATAATTGGCATATAAGCCCCTCCCAATTACATATATGTTATAAACCAATATACCTCCACATCAAAATATATTTGATATATATTTGACGTGGAGGTTATCCCTTTAAAATATTAAATTATCTTATCTAACATTAAATTAACTTTTAAAACATTTACTGTTTCTTCACCAAATAAGCCTAATACTTTATGATTAGTACATTTATCGATAATAGCATTTACTTCTTCTTTAGTCATATTATTTTCACGAGCTAATCTTTCTACTTGGTATTTTGCTGCAGCTACAGATATATCTGGATCTAAACCGCTACCAGAATTAGTAACCAAATCTACAGGAATAGGCTCATTACCTTTTTCTGGATTAGCTTTTCTGATTTTTTCTACACGCTGTGCTATTAATTTTTCATAATCTTCACTTGCAGGACTTAAATTTGATGGAGCTGCATATGCTAACTGATTTCCCTCAGTATCTTTATAAGTACTAACATCAATTTTTGTTATACGACCCCACATATATCTATCACTTGTATATTGTTGACCTAATAATTCACTACCATATTTTACACCATTTACTTCGATAATTTTGCCGTTTGCAGAGTTTGGAAATAATACCTGACAAATACCTGTCATTACCATTGTATAAATAAATCCACAAAAAACAGTGAAAGTAATTACTGATAGCAATGCTTTTTTGAAATTATCCATTACAAACTCACCTTTCTTAAACTAGACCTAGACCAACTAATATAACATCAATAATTTTTATACATATAAATGGCACTATAATACCGCCTAAACCATAAATCAAAAGATTTCTTTTTAACAATTCCCCTGCGGGTACTTCACGATATTTTACACCTTTTAAAGCCAAAGGAATTAATGCCACAATGATAAGTGCATTATAAATTATTGCTGATAAAACTGCAGATTGAGGACTGTGTAAATTCATGATATTTAATGCCGATAATCCAGGATATAAAGATAAAAATAATGATGGTATTATCGCAAAATATTTTGCTAAATCATTAGCAATACTAAATGTAGTTAAACTACCACGAGTCATTAACAATTGTTTACCAATGCGAACTACTTCAATTAATTTTGTAGGTGAAGAGTCTAAATCTACCATGTTACCAGCTTCTTTAGCAGCCTGAGTACCTGTATTCATTGCTACTGCTACATCTGCTTGAGCAAGTGCTGGAGCATCATTTGTACCATCACCAGTCATTGCTACTAAATGACCTTTAGCTTGAAAATCACGTATCATGGCTAATTTGCCTTCTGGTGTAGCTTCTGCTAGAAAGTCATCTACACCTGCTTCAGCGGCTATAGCTGCTGCTGTTAATGGGTTATCACCTGTAATCATAATAGTTTTAATACCCATTTTACGAAGGTCAGCAAATTTTTCTGCTACACCATCTTTTACAATATCTTTTAAATTAATAACACCTAATATTTTATAATCTTGAGCTACAACCAATGGTGTACCACCTATTTGAGCTACACGTTTCACAGCTTCCTCACACTGTGCAGAATAAATACCACCATTTTCTATTACATAAGATTTTACTGCATCAGCAGCACCTTTTCTAATTTCATGTCCATCATAATTTACACCACTCATTCTAGTTTTAGCAGTGAACGGTATAAATTCCATATGATTTTCCTCAATATTTCTACCACGAATGCCAAATTTTTCTTTAGCCAAAATTACAATACTACGACCTTCAGGTGTTTCATCTGCTAAAGAAGATAATTGAGCTGCATTTGCCAAAGTTTTTTCATCAATTCCATCTACAGGAATAAATTCAGAAGCTTGACGATTTCCAAGTGTTATTGTGCCTGTTTTATCAAGCATTAAAATATCAACATCACCAGCAGCTTCAATAGCACGACCGCTCATTGCTAATACATTAGCTTGATTTAATCTACTCATACCAGCTATACCAATAGCTGAAAGCAAAGCACCAATTGTCGTAGGAGCTAAACACACAAGTAAAGCGACTAAAGTTGTTATTGAAGAAGGATTTTCCATACCTGCTTGTTTAGCAGAAAAATCAGAGTAAGTATATAAAGACATTGTTACTAAAATGAAAATAATAGAAAGAGCTATTAAGAAAATCTGCAAAGCCATTTCATTTGGAGTTTTCTTTCTCGCAGCGCCTTCAACCATAGAAATCATTTTGTCCAAGAAAGATTCGCCACTATCACAAGTAACACGAACTACAAGCCAATCAGAAGTAACAGTTGTACCACCTGTTACAGCACTACGGTCGCCACCACTTTCTTTAATAACTGGAGCAGATTCACCTGTTATTGCTGATTCATCAACAGATGCTGCCCCTTCAATTACTTCACCATCAGCAGGAATTTGTTGACCTGCTTTAACAATAACAATGTCTCCTTTTTTTAATGAAGAAGATACTACTACCTCATAATTTTCTTTATTATTTGCATCATGAAGTTTATACGCTTCTACATCTTTTTTAGCTGCACGAAGTGCATCAGCTTGTGCCTTACCCCTGCCTTCAGCAATAGCTTCAGCAAAATTAGCAAAAATACAAGTTAACCATAAAATTATAGCAATTGCTAAAGTATAACCAGATGAAACATCTTGTACACCACTAAGTGATGCTACCCAAAGTAAAAAAGTCAAAATTGCTGAAATATATACTAATAACATTACAGGGTTTTCAGCTTGCACTTTTGGACTTAATTTTATAAATGAATCTTTAATAGCTCTTACAAGCATTTGATTATCACTGAGAGCTGATTTAGTTTTTATCATTATTTTTAGCACTCCCCTTATGAAATCATGCTGAAATATTCAGCAATAGGTCCCAAAGATAACGCTGGAAAAAAGTTTAGCGCACCTACTAAAATTACAATAAATATCAACAAGAACACAAACATTGCATTACTTGTAGATAAAGTACCTGCGGTAACTGCCACTTTTTTCTTCTGTACTAAACTACCTGCTATAGCTAAAATACCAACAATAGGTAATAAACGTGCAAAAATCATAGTTAAACCAATACTAGTATTTAAAAATGGTGTATTCGCATTAAAGCCAGCAAATGCAGAACCATTATTGCCACCAGCAGAAGAATAAGCATATAACATTTCAGAAAAACCATGGGCTCCTACATTATTTAAACTGTCTGCTACACTAGGCACTATAGCTGCAATGCCACTTGCTACTAAAATACCAATTGGTGTTGCCAAACATACAAGTACAGCCCATTTCATTTCAAATGGTTCTATTTTTTTACAGAGATATTCTGGTGTACGACCAACCATTAGTCCAGCAATGAATACTGTTAATATGGCAAACGCTAACATACCATATAAACCACAACCAACACCGCCAAAAATAACTTCTCCTAATTGCATTTGAAGCATTGTAACTAAACCGCCAATAGGTGTATAGCTATCATGCATAGAGTTTACTGAACCATTTGATGCAGCTGTTGTATAAGCTGCCCAAGTAGAAGATTGAACTATACCAAAACGAGCTTCTTTACCTTCCATATTTCCTCCAGCTTGATAATCCGTACTAACAATATCTACAGCACCATTTTGAGCAAGCTGTGGAGTACCATTCTGTTCATTTATTGCTATAATTGATAAAAATGCTATCAACATGATATACATAGCTGCAAAAATAGCAATGCCCTGTTTTTTATCTCTTATATTACGACCAAATGTAAAACATAATCCTGCTGGAATTAATAATAAAGCAGTACATTCAATCATATTTGTAAGTGAGTTAGGGTTTTCTAATGGATGCGCGGAATTTACACCGAAGAATCCACCACCATTTGTACCTAATTGTTTAATAGCAATCTGGCTTGCACCAGGTCCCATTGGCACGAATTGTTTTGTAACAATTGTCGCACCTTCTACTTTTTCGCCATCAACAAATACTACATTATTATCTTTATCAATAGTAGCATTTTCAATGATATTACCTTCACTATCTACAGCAATAGGTTCAACTAATTGTACAGCTTGTCCTGGAGATAAATTCTGCACTACACCTTGAGAAGCTAAGGCCATAGTAACTACCACACTTAATGGTAATAAAATATAAATTGTAGAACGCGTTAAATCCACCCAAAAGTTACCAATAGTATGTGATTTTGCTCTAACAAATGCACGGATTAAAGCGAATAAAACTGCTATACCAGTTGCTGCTGAAACAAAGTTTTGCGTAGTAAGTCCCATAAATTGAGAAAAATAACTTAATTGTGCTTCACCACTATATGCTTGCCAGTTTGTATTTGTAGCGAAACTTGCTGCTGTATTAAAAGATAAGTGCCAACTCATAGCATCAATATTCTGTGGATTAAATGGCAATTTATCCTGAAAACATTGAAAAATATATAAAAAACCTAAACCAATAAAGAAAAACCATATTACAGATGATAAATATGTTTTCCAAGTCATTTCTTCATCTTTTTTTACACCTATAATTTTATAAATAAGATTTTCAATCGGTGATAATATTTTAGACAAAAATACATGTTCTCCATTCATTACTTTTGCCATATAAGTACCTAATGGAATAGAAAAAATAACAAGTACAATTAAAAATACAAGATATTGTATGATGATATCTACACTCATTATTGTTCATCTCCCTTCATAAGTATGTAAAAATAATAGATAAGCAACAATATAGCGACTACGCCACTTATCCAAATCCAAATTTCCATTTTTATTCCTCCTTGCATTTTTATATCTTACTATAGGAAAAATAAAAATAGTGTTATGAAATATAGCTACTATATTAAGATTGTATTAAGATAAAAAAACTGCACTTTAAAGGCTTTTTACCTTTAAAGTGCAGTTTTAAATAAAAATTATTTTTTTAGAATTTAAATGTTACATTCGCAAGCCATTTATTAGCTGTTGTGGAATCACTATCTTGATATTCATAGCTGATACCATAAGCAATTTTATCACTTTCTGCTTCAACACCTAATTTATCTAGTAATTATCTTTAATTTGCCAATAAAAAAATAGTAGATACATTTGTACTTGCTATTTTTATTTAGACTATATTTAAATATTTTCCAAGTTTTTCTGTTTAGTTTCTACACCTAAAGCAAATACTGCTACAGCAATAATGATAAATACACTAGCAAACATATAGAAAACAGTATGCATATCTCTTCCAGCTTCTATCATCATACCTACAACAAGTGGAGCAGCCATACCACCGATACGACCGACACCTGCTGCCCAACCACTGCCCATAGCACGGATAGCTGTCGGATAAAGTTCTGGTGTATAAGTATAAACAACACCCCATGCACCAAGATTGAAGAAGGACATCACACAGCCCCAGAAGATAATCAATTCTGCACTTTGAGCTTGTCCGAAGAAATAACTTGCTACACCACTCATACATAAGAATAAAGATAATGTATATTTTCTGCCTAATTTATCCACGAGCCATGCTGCACAGAAATATCCAGGAAGCTGAGCAAAGGTAATTAAAAGCACATATTCAAAAGTTTTTACAAAGGCAAAACCTTGCTGATAAACGATAGCAGGAAGCCATGTAAAAATTCCATAATAACTATAAACGATACCAAACCATACAATCCAAAGCATGATTGTTCTTGCTAAATATTTACCAGACCATAAATCTTTTAATTTTGGTTTTTCTGTAGGTGTATCATCAGTTGTTACTTTTAAATCGCCTTTATATTTAACACCAAGACGCATTTCCAAATCATCTACGATTTTTTGAGCTTCTTCTACTTTGCCTTTAGATAATAAATATCTTACAGATTCAGGCATATGCAAACGAATGAAAAATACATAGATAGCAGGTAAAGCACCAATGATAAAAGCATAATGCCAACCATAAACAGGAATGAATAAGTAAGCGATACAAGCAGCTGCTATCCAGCCTACACCCCAAAAACTTTCTAATAAGACGATAAATCTACCACGTAAATTAGTTGGTGCATATTCAGACATAAGTGTCGCCGCTACTGGAAGTTCACCGCCTAGACCAAAACCAACGAAGAAGCGGAAAATCAACAAGGATTCATAACTCCATGAAACTGCACAAAGTCCTGTGGCTATACTGTACAAAATTACTGTTGCAGAAAATACAGCTTTACGACCGAATTTATCAGCGATAGAGCCTGCGATTACTGCCCCTATTGCCATACCAACAAGACCGATAGAGCCGATAGCCCCCATCTGCCCAGCAGATAAACCCCATTCTTTACCAAGTACAGGTAATACGAAAGCGATAAGCCCTGTATCCATTGCATCAAATAACCAACCAAGACCTGTGATAACTAATAATTTATAATGGAAACTACCTACTGGTAAAGCTTCCAATCTTTGTAATAACATTATTTACACTCCTTAATTTATAATCAAATTCTATGCAAATGTTTTAACGATAAATCTAAAATTGGTGCTGAATGAGTCAATGCACCACTAGAAATGAAGTCTACACCGATTTTAGCTAATGCTTGTATATTTTCTTTAGTTACATTTCCAGAACATTCAGTTTGAGCTTTTCCGTCTATGAGTTTTATGGCTTCTTCCATCATATCTATGCTCATATTGTCAAGCATGATGATATCTGCTCTGGCTTCTAGAGCTTCTTTTACCATATCTAAATTTTCTGTTTCAACTTCTATTTTGCGTACAAATGGAGCATATGCTCTAGCTAATTCTATAGCTTTTTTTACACTGCCAGCAGCTCCAATATGATTATCTTTTAATAAGATACCATCAGATAAATTATAACGATGATTATTTCCTCCACCTACTGTAACAGCATATTTTTCAAAAATACGCATATTCGGTGTAGTTTTTCTCGTATCTAATAATTTTGTTTTACTGCCTGCTAATAAATTTACTACTTGATTTGTATATGTGGCAATTCCACTCATTCTCTGCAAATAGTTTAATGCCACACGTTCTCCTGACAATAATACTCTGATATCGCCTTTTACTTTGGCAAGTAAATCGCCTTTGTTCACTTTATCGCCATCTTTAGCCATAAATGTGATTTCGATATCTTTATCTAATAATTCAAAGGTTCTAGCAAATACATTTAAACCTGCTATTACACCTTCACCTTTGCAGATTAAATCCACTTCACCTAAAACTTTTTCTGGCATAATGGCATTAGTTGTTACATCCTCGCTAGTAATATCTTCTTGCAACGCCATCAAAATCAATTTATCTGCATTCATTTTCATTGTTATTTCATTCATCTTGCACTTCTCACTTTATCCATTTCATTGAAAATAGCTTGTTTATATTCTTGCGCTAAGATTATTTTTTCTCTATCTATATTTTGTTGTACATTATTTGCTAATTGAGCAAAATCTATATCGTATTTTTTATGTTGTGCATTTTCATCATCATGGATTTTATTAACTGCTCTTTTGGCGAAGACCAATCCTTCTAATAATGAATTACTAGCTAATCTATTTGCTCCATGAACTCCATTACAACTTGTTTCACCAACGGCATATAAATTATTCATTGTAGTTTTGCTGTATTTATCTACATGGATACCACCCATATAATAATGCTGTGCTGGTACAATCGGTATCCATTGTTTAGTTACATCAAAGCCTTCTTCAAGACATTTTTCATAGATATGAGGAAAATGGTTTAAAATCACATCTTTACCAAGAACTGTCATATCTAACCAAACATAAGGTGTTTTATCCTTTGCCATTTGTTTTTTGATTTCAGCTGTCATCAAATCTCTAGGCAAAACTTCATTTGCAAAACGTTTTCCATCTTTGCCATATAATTTTGCTCCTTCACCTCTTACCGATTCAGAGATTAAAAAACTTCTACCTGGTTTATTTGTATATAATGAAGTTGGATGAATTTGTACATAATCTGGATTTTCAAGTTTTATATTATGGCGAAGTGCTATCGCTATGGCATCACCTGTCAAATGAGGATAATTTGTGGAATGTTCATATAATCCACCTATACCTCCACTAGCTAAAATTGTATTATCTGCTTCAATGGTCAAATACTCATCATTTTTATCCTTAGCTAAAATACCAAAACAAGTATTATCCTGTTCTATTAAATCTAACATAGTGACATATTCTAAAATATGTACATTAGGTAATTTCTGTACTGCTTTTAATAAATTCCTAGTGATTTCTTTACCTGTAATATCTTCATGAAATAAAATTCTAGCTTTAGAATGACAACCTTCTCTTGTATAATTTAATTCACCATTTTCTTGTTTAGCAAAGTCTACACCATAGCCAATCAATTCATTTATGACTTCACGAGAAGAACGTATCATTATATCTACAGACTCTCTTCTATTTTCATAATGACCAGCTTTCAATGTATCTTCCATGAAGCTATCATAATCATTTTCATCCCTTAAGACACAAATACCACCTTGTGCTAAGAAAGAATCACTATTTTCTACAGCATCTTTTGTTATCATCAATATATTTTTATCACTAGGACAATGTAGTGCTGCAAATAAGCCACTAGCACCAGTACCTACAATCAATATATCTGTTTTATAATTTTGCATATTTACACCTTCATTATTTTGCTAATTCTAACATTTTTTCAAGTGGTTTCATCGCTTTGATACTTAACTCTTCATCAACTTCTACCACATATCTTTCATTCACTAAGCTATCTTTAACTTTCGTTAAAGTAACTTTTTTCATGTCATCACAATATTGTCTAGGTATTGCTGGCAAAAATAACTTATCTGGATTTTTTTGTTTCAATTCATACATAACACCATTTTCTGTACCAATGATGAACTCTTTTGCCTCAGAATTAGTGGCAAACTTTATAATTTCTGATGTACTGCCTACAAAATCAGCTAAATTCGTTACTTCTTCACTACACTCTGGATGAACTAAAAATAACGCATTTGGATGTGCTCTTTTCGTTTCAATCACTAAATTTACACTTATTTTTCTATGTATTGGACAATAACCATCATTGCAGATAATATTCTTTTCTGGAACTTTGCTCGCTACATATGCTCCTAAGTTACCATCTGGAATGAAGAAAATATTTTTATTTGATAATTTTTTCACAATCTCAACTGCGTTAGAAGAAGTTACACAAACATCAGAGACTGCTTTTAATTCAGCTGTAGAATTTATATAACAAACAACTGCTAAATCTTCGACTTGCTCACGCATTTTTTTTACTTTATCTACGCTTGCCATATGTGCCATTGCACAATCTGCATATCTATCTGGCAATAATACTTTCTTTTTAGGATTTAAAATTTTTGCACTTTCACCCATGAAAGATACTCCTGCAAATACAATTAAATCAGCACCAATATTTTTCGCAATCTTACTTAAATAAAAAGAATCTCCTATATAATCTGCGACTTCTTGAACATCATCAGGAACATAATAATGTGCTAATATCACAGCATTTTTTTCTTTTTTTAATTGCTCTATTTCTTCTTTTAAAGACAACATCAAGATTTCTCCTTCACAGAATATTTTTTGATATTATACATCAATTATTAACAGCTGACAAGACAGTAATATATACAAATATTTTTCACATGTCAATAAGAAGTCGTTTTTACTGCTAAACGAAGCAGTGATTTTACTCGATTATGATATAATTAAGCCAATATATTTTTGATAAATTTGTGAGGTAATCTTATGTTAGAATTCATCATTGGCAGAGCAGGAAGTGGTAAAACCACAGCTTGTTTAAATGCCATTAAAGAAAAATTAATCCATTCACCGACAGGGAAACCTCTAGTTATATTATTGCCTGACCATATGACTTTTGCAATTGAACGTCAATTAGCTTTGGAGTTAAAAGATTATGGCGGTTTTACTAGAGCTTATGTCTTGGGCATGAGCAGACTTGCCTATCAAGTATTAATGCGTTGCGGTGGGATACTCCATCCACATCTCAATGAAATCGGCAAGGAATTATTATTATCTAGAGTTTTAAGTTCTACAAAACTCTCTATCTTAGCCAAGGCTGCTCGCCAACATCATTTCACAGCTTCTGTATCGCAAATCATTGAAGAATTCAAAACTTCTGGTATAAGCGTTACTACTTTGCAAGATATTTTAACGTTTATTGATAATGATTCACTCAAACAAAAATTGAGCGATTTAACTTCTATTTACGCTGGTCTTGATGAACAGATGGCTGGTCGCTATCACGATAGCGAAGATATGATGGAACTTGCGATCAAAAAATTACCTGAATGTACATGGCTTCAAGATGCCGAAATTTGGATAGATGGTTTTGATGCTTTCAATCCTCAACATTTTCGCGTAGTCGAACAATTATTAGCATTAGCCAGTGATATTCATTTAACGTTATGCATCAATAATTTAAATGATATTGAACATGAAGCACCTACTGCTTTATTTCATCACCAATTCAATGTATTTCAACAGATAAATAATATGACTAAAAAATTAGCTATACCTACAAAGATAACTACACTTACAGCAAATCACCGCCATAAACAACAAGATTTAGCCTTTATCGAAGAGCAATTATTTAAATTTCCTTTGACGAAAAGAAATTATACTGGCGGTCTTCAAATAGTCGAAGCACCTAACCGCCGTTTGGAATGTGAAGCTGTCGCCTGTGATATTTTGCGTCTATGTCGCGAAGAAAATTATCGCCATTATGATATCGGTATTTTAATCCGCAGTAGTGAAGATTATAGCGAATTATTGCAAGCTGTCTTGAATGATTTTAATATTCCTTATTTCAGCGATAGTAAGCGACAAACTGCTCATCATCCTCTAGCTGAATTAATCCGCTCTAGTCTAGAATCTATTTCTACATGGCAATATGAACCATTATTTCGAGCTTTTAAGACTGATTTCTTCAATGATAAATATTTGCAAACGCTTAAAAATCTCGAAGAAAATACAGATGAAATAAATTTTAATTTGACAGAACAAAAAGCTATCGCTCGTAAAGCTATTGATAAATTAGAAAATTACGTCTTGGCTTTTGGTATTCGCGGTCGCAATCGCTGGTGTGAAGAAAGCGATTGGCGTTTTTCTCATCATAAACAGATTGACTCTATGGGTACAGATCTGGAAGAAGAAGCTAATTTCACTGCTATAAATCTAACTAGACGCAGTTTAGTCGCTCCTTTAGAAAAATTCTACACTGCTTGCCAAAATTCGCAGACTATCGAAGAATATACGCTTGCCCTATATGATTTTCTGCTTGATTTACAAATACCGACTCAATTGCAATTATGGGAAAAAATAGCCCAAGAACAAAATGATATTGCCCTTGCCAAAGAACATCATCAAATCTGGGATAATATCATTGAATTGATGGATCAATTAGTGCAGACATGTGGCAAAGATTATATCAATCTTGAAAATTATTTAAAATTAATCAATGATGGCTTAGATAGTATCCAGATTGCTTTAATACCACCTGGCTATGATTATGTTACACTTGCACCATTTGAGCATAATACTTTAAACAACAAGAAAGCTATTTATATTTTAGGTGCTAATGAAAAAATCATGCCTCGCCATAGTAAAACAGAAGGTATCTTAAGTGATGCTGAACGTTTATTGATGGCAAGTCTAGGGCTGAATATCTCTAGCGGTACAATGGAAGATAATTTTGCCGAAAGATATCTTCTCTACAAAGGCTTTTCCTTAGCTACAGATTATCTTTGGGTATCCTATGCTCTAGCTGACGGTGAAGGAGCTGGACTGAATAAATCCATCTTGATAACTAGATTGCAAAAGATTTTGCCTAAAGCAAAGTTCACAGCCATTCCTCTAGATAAAATAATCTCTTATCCAAGTGATTTTACGCTAGAAGAAAATCCTTTAGATAGCTCATTTGCGATAAAGACCATGCAAGTATCTTCAACAAGAAAGACACTTAGCCATTTGACTTCCGCTCTTCGCCAAGCTCGTGATGGTGAAGATTTAGCGTCATTTTGGCAAGATGTCTATAATTATCTCTTAACTGCTGATGTGCCTTTATCTACAGCACTACAAAGTATTTTCGCCCAAGCACCAAAACCTGTATTGCCATCTGATTTAGCTAGTAAATTATATACGAAACGCAAAACACTTCGTGGCAGTGTAACACGCTTTGAACAATTCTTTAATTGCCCATTCAAACATTTTGCTCATTATGCCTTAAATCTACAAGAACGCAAAGAATTTAAATTTGCCGCTCCAGATTTAGGGATTTTACTCCACGCCATCATGCACCAATTTGGAGAAATCCTCGTGAAGCGACAAATATCATGGCAAGATGTAACTCATGAACAGTGTCAACAAATCTGCAAACAAATCATCAAGACAATTGCTCCTAAATTACAAAATGAAATTCTCTTAAGCTCCAATCGCTATAGACATCTTTTGCAAAGAATTGAGCAATTATCCATTGATTCTTTGATGCGTCTAGTGGAATTTGCCAAACACAGTGAATTTTCACCTAAAGCTTTAGAGCAAGATTTCGGTGCTAATAGCTCCATGCCTCCTTTATTATTCACAGATGAAGATAATCACAAAATAGAAATCATTGGGCAGATTGACCGCATTGATTTTAATGATAATTATTATCTAGTCATTGACTATAAATCAGGCAATGCCTTTATTAATTTACTACAAGTATATTATGGCTTGAAATTACAGCTTTTGACGTATCTTTTAGTAGCTCAAAATACTACTTTGCAATTATATAATATGGAAAATGCCATTCCTGCTGGTATTTTATATTGCTTTTTAAAAACGCCTATCATCACAGGTACTAATAAATTATCCGTTCAACAAATTAAAACAGAAATTGAAAAGAAAATGCGTATGCCAGGCTGGATACTAGCAGATCCAGAAATCATCAAAAAAATTGATGACTCTTCTAATTTCATCAAAGTACGTTTAAATAAAAATCAAGATGATATCTCCGCTCAAAGTCGTTCCTATGTAAAAACAGCAGAAGAATTCGATTTATTGATGAAACATATCGAAAATACTTTAAAAGAAGCTGGCAGTGAAATCTTAAAGGGCAATGCTGATATCGCACCGTATAAATTAAAAGATGAAACGGCTTGCAAATACTGTCCATATATCGCTATCTGTCGCTTTGATAAATTTATCTCCGGCTATAATTATCGAGAGATAATTCAACTCAATGACGAGGAAATCATTGAAAAATTAAAACAGAAAGAAGGAATTCCATGCCTTGGTCAGCACAGCAACAACAAGCTATAAATACTTATGATAAAAATATCCTCGTAGCCGCAGCTGCTGGCTCAGGGAAAACTTCTGTATTAGTAGAGCGTGTAATTCAACGCATTGTAAATAAAACCTGCGATATCAATCAAATACTAGTCGTTACCTTCACTAATGCAGCCGCATCTGAAATGCGTGAACGTATCGCCAGTGCCATCACAGAGAAATTATCCGATAAAGATAAAGAGCGTCAACTCGTATTATTAAACGCTTCTTCAATCTCCACACTTCATGCTTTTTGTCAAAATATCATTCGCCAATATTTTCATCAATTAGGTTTAGATCCTAAATTTCGTCTTGGCAATCCTCAAGAAATTGAATTATTAAAACTTGACGTACTTGAAGAACTCTTTGAAACGAATTATGACAAAGATGATAATGAAGACTTTCTAGAATTCACTGACACCTATGGCAATGAACGTGGCGATGATAGCACCTATGATATCATCTTAAAGCTATATGAATACTCTCGCAGTCAGCCTTTTCCTCTACAATGGCTGAAAGCTCTACCTTCATATTTTCAAATCAATAATGCTGATGAACTCAATGATTGCCCATGGCTACAGATAATCAAAAACAATGTCAAATATGGTTTAAATATAGCCATAGACAATAGCCAAAAGATGTATCAATTAGCTACAGATTTAAACTTACCACCTTATGCAGATATCGCCAGTGAAGATTTAGCTTTTCTTTATGATTTAAATAACTTAATCGACACTTCATGGCAAGAATTTTTTAATTTAATCAATGAATTTAAATTTAAAGCTCTGCGAATTTCTAAAAAATTCTCTGTAAGTGAAGAAGATAAATCTACCATCTCCGCTCTTCGTGATGAAACTAAAAAAATCATCAAACAATTAAAAGAGCATTATTTTACGCAAACTATTGAAGATACACTCTCCGATATGCCTCAATTGTATAAACAAGCCAGTAGCTTATGTAATATAACCATAGAATTTTCTCAAGCTTTTAGTAAAGCTAAAAACGAACGTTCTTTAGTCGATTTTTCCGACCTTGAACATTTCACTTTGAAATTACTCGCTGAAGAAAATTCCACTGCTGAAAAACTGATACCTTCACCAGTCGCCCAGACATTACAAGAAAAATATGTAGAAATCATGGTCGATGAATACCAAGATACAAACGGAGTTCAAGAAGCTATTTTAAAATTAATCGCTTCACGCACTAAACCAAATTTATTTTTCGTCGGCGATGTAAAACAAAGCATTTATAAATTCCGTTTAGCTGAGCCAGAATTATTCTTAGCTAAATATCATCAATACCCTCATGAAGAAGATTGTCTTCGCATTGATTTAGCCCAAAACTTCCGCAGTCGCAAGGAAATCCTCGATGGCGTCAATTTCATCTTTTCTCAAATCATGACTATAAAAGCTGGAGAATTATCTTATGGTAAAGATGAAGCCTTATACTGCGGTTTTGATTATCCTCAAAGTGAATTTTTGACTTTAAAATCACCGATTGAATTAACATTATTGGATAAACAGCAAAAATTAACTTTAACTGATAATGATGATAGTGATAATGAAGACACTGTACAAGGCTTTCAAGCCGAAGCTAAATATATTGCTCTTCGCATAAAAGAATTGATGAATAAACAGCCTTTAGTCTTTGACAAACATACAAAAACTTATCGCCCTATAAAATGGAAAGATATCGTTATCCTACTGCGTTCTGTTCAAGATAAAGCTAAGATATTAGCTGATGTACTTCGCGAAGATAATATTCCTGTATATGCCACTATCGAAACGGGATATTTCCAAGAAACAGAAGTTCGCATCATGCTTTCATTATTGCAAATAATCGACAATCCGCAACAAGATATACCACTGACTGCGATTTTATATTCACCTATATTTAATTTCACCGTTGAAGATTTAGCTCATATCCGCCTTATCAATCCGCAATTAAATATGTATGAAACTTTATTATTCATGACATCTATTAATGAACTACAAGAACAACTACTCCCTGTAGATAAAAAAGTATTTGCTAAATTGCAGATTAAAGTAAATGATTTTCTCACCAAATTGCATTATTGGCGAGATTATGCCCGCAGTCATAGCGTACCTGAATTGATTTGGCTATTGCTCAATGATACAGGATATTATGATTATGTAGGTGGCTTGCCTGAAGGCTCTGTACGCCAAGCGAATTTAAGAGCACTCTATGATCGAGCTTTCAATTATGAGCAGACTTCTTTCCGTGGTCTTTTCCGCTTCTTGCGTTTTATCCATAAAATGCAACATATGGGAAATGATTTAGCTGTAGCTAGAAATCTAAGTGATAGTGAAGATGTAGTGCGTATCATGAGTATTCATAAGAGCAAAGGTCTTGAATTTCCTGTAGTAATTCTTGCTGATATCGGCAAACAATTCAATCTTAAAGATGTTCAAGAAAGTGTTCTCTTTCATAAAAAACTCGGCTTAGGTCTTTATGTAAATGATGTCAAACATCACTATCGCTATCAAAATTTATCTCGCCAAGCTATCATTCAGCAAATCGTCAAGGAGTATAAAGCTGAAGAAATGCGTATATTATACGTAGCTATGACTAGAGCTCGTGAAAAACTCATACTCACAGGTACTGTTCGCAATATGGAAAAATTTGCTCAATATGCTTGTTCTCAATTGCAAACGACGACAAAAACTCTACCTGATTATTTCATCATGCAGGCAAAATCGTATTTAGATTGGCTAGCTCCTGCTATCGCTCGCCATAAAGATGGCTTAACTTTACGTCAATCAGCTACAAATGAAAGTGCTGTTTTATTAGATGATCCTTCACAATGGCAAATTTCTCTAATCAACTCATTAGATATCACAGATAAAACTATAATTTCCACTGTAAATGAAGATATCATCAATAAAGTAAAAAAATTACAACCATTGCCAGCTACAAAGCAAAAAGACAATATTGATAAATTATTGAATTGGTCTTATCCTCATCAAGAGGCATTATCCATTCCAGCAAAATTATCCGTTACTGAAATCAAACAGCAATTTGCTTCAACCGATTATGTTCCTCAAGATGATAATGCTCAAATGCTATTTGCGGAAACTAGCTTTAAACGACCACAATTCTTACAAAAACAAACAAAAATGACTGCTACAGAATATGGTAGTTTAATGCATACAGTGATGCAACATTTAGATTTTCATGGCGATTTATCCGATAAAGGCATATTAGCCCAACTTCACAATTTAGCTGATAGAGAAATAATTGACAACCAGCATATAAATAAAATCTACCGCAAAAATATCCGTGAATTTTTATTTTCACCGCTAGGTCTACGCATTCAAAAAGCAAAATCACTGCAAAGAGAATTAGCTTTTAACCGCATGATTAATGCTAAAGTCTATTATCCTCAAGCTGAAGATAATGATACTATCTTTATCCAAGGTATTATCGACTTATTAGTCGAAGAAGATGATGGCTTGATTTTATTGGATTACAAAACAGATAATTGCACACAAGCAGAAGCTAAAGCAAAATATGCCATGCAAATAGAACTCTATGCTCAAGCAGCCAGTGAAATCATGCGAAAACCGATTAAAGAAAAATATCTCTATCTTTTTCATGATGCTAGCTTGATAAAGATGTAGATTTAGTTATACAATTAACTAAATCGGATAACTATAAACGTATAAAAGGAGATTTTTAATGTATAAATTAATAGCCCTTGATATGGACGGCACTTTATTTAATTCTGACAAGCAAATCACTGATAGAACAAAAGAAACTTTAGCTCAAGCTAGAGCTTTAGGTGTAAAAATTGTCCTCGCTTCTGGTAGACCACTTGCTGGACTTCAACCACCACTTAAAGAATTAGATTTAATTCATGAAGGCGAATATGTTTTAAGCTTCAATGGTGCTTTAATCGTTGATGCTAAAACTGGTGAAGCTGTATCTAAATGTATTTTAAAAGGCTCAGATTATAAAAAATTATTTCAATTAGCTCAAGAATTAGGCGTACATTGCCAAGCATTCTCTCCTAGTCATGGCTTAATCACTAACGAAACTAGCCAATATACAGAACATGAAGCTAGTATCAATCAAATTGATATCAATATCATCAATCCTTTAACAGATATTACAGATGAAGAAGATATCATCAAAGTTATGTTCATTGATCCACCAGAAATTTTAGATGAAGCTATCGCAAAACTTCCTGCATGGATTAAAGAAGATTTCAATGTATTTAAAAGCGCTCCTTTCTTCTTAGAAATCACTCATAAAGATGTCGATAAAGGTGCTGGATTATTACATCTTGCTGATTATTTAAATATCAAACAATCCGAAACTATGGCATGTGGTGACCAAGGCAATGATTACACTATGATTAAAGCTGCCGGTCTTGGCGTTGCTATGGAAAATGGCATTGATAAAGTAAAAGCTATCGCCGATTATGTAACTGATACAAACGATAATGATGGTGTAGCTAAAGCCATTGAAAAATTTGTTTTAAATAGATAAAATAACTCAAAATAAATAACCCTCAACAGTTATCCATAAAACAACTATTGAGGGTTATTTTCTATTAATCATTAAATTATAAATTCATAATTATGCTCTACTTGTTAAAATATCATCATGTGCTCTAGCATATTCTACGATTTGTATAAAGCGCAATCCACCGATGGAATCACGGCTAACTGTAATCCATGTTAAATACATTGGTGTATCAGTCCAACGGAATTTATCCTTTTTCGTATAATAAGATTCATCACCAAAACAAATAGAAGTCTGTTCTATATTCAACTTACATTGAGTGATTGTATAATAATTAAATTCTGAAGACATTGGCACATTATTTATTTTCTTTTCCTGATAAATAATGATATTCTTATTGATAGAACCGTCTTCATTTCTTGCATATTTTATGCTATTTGTATCGAAGGCATAATTATAATCTTCTGCAGGTCCAATATCAAAGGCTTGCCAATTATATGTTTGTGTATTTTTTTCTTCACTTTGAGCAAAAGCTACACAAGTATTTACAATCAATAACATCATCAATAAATAAATTACTTTTATTGTTTTATTCATTAAAAATCACAACCTTTTATTTAAATTTATTAACTTAGAAAAGAGGTATTTTATGGCACCAAAATCAACTTGGGAAACTTTTACCTTTGTATCCGGCATTGGTTTTCACTTTGTAATCACTATTGGCGTTTGTATTTTCTTGGGGCAAAAAGCTGATATCTACTTTAACTCTACACCTATTTTCACTTTAATTGGCATCATCTTAGGTGTAATCACCGCTGTTTACACTGCCTATAGAAAAATCAAAGATGTCAATAAATCTTAAGGAGTATCTATGATTAAATATATCGTTAAAGCAGATATCAAAGAACAATTAGCTAAAGATTACTTAAAACGCCATGAAAATATATCTTCTACATTATGGAAAAAAATCAAACGACAAGATGAATTTTTCGTAAATGGTCAAAAAGTTCGCGCTACACAGGCAATAGTAAAAGCAAATGACATCATTGAATACAATCTTCCTGTAACTTCCAAAGTAGAAGCTATACAAATACCCTTAAATATTGTCTTTGAAGATGATTATTTCTTAATCGTAGATAAAATAGCTGGTATGCTCACTCACCCATTGACATTTGAAAATACTTATACTCTAGCTAATGGCGTGATGTATCATTTTGCTAAAACTAATCAAAATGTAGGCTGTCATCCACTTTATCGCCTTGATAGAAATACTTCTGGCCTCGTCGTTTTTGCTAAAATGCCACAATTACAACATCAATTAGCCAATAACCACCAAAAATTTCAAAGATATTACTATGCATTAGTTCATGGAAAACTCTCACAAAAACAAGGGCAGATAAATGCACCTATTGGTAGAAAAAAAGATAGTATCATTCTGCATGAAGTCAATGATGAAGGCAAACATGCCATCACCAATTATCGCGTAATCAAAGAATTTGAAAATTATTCTTTAATTGAACTATGGCTAGAAACAGGGCGAACACATCAAATACGTGTGCATATGTCTTATCTTGGTCATCCATTATTAGGAGATGACCTCTATGGTGGCAAATTAGACTTAATCGCTCACCATGCTCTTCATGCTTATAAATTAAAATTCCCTCACCCTTTTACCCATGAAAAAATTTGTATCTCAAGTCCTATGCCAGATGATATGGCAAAATTAATCATAGATTAGGAATTTGCCAATTTATAGGTTTTTCCCCCACAGCTTCTAAAAAAGCATTTACCTTAGAAAATGGTCTACTGCCGAAAAATCCATTAAATGCAGATAATGGACTTGGATGTGCAGACTCTACGATGAAATGTTTCGGATTAGTAATCATTTTTTTCTTTTTGCGAGCAGGTGCTCCCCATAAGACAAAAGCTATAGGTTTTTCACGTTCATTTAAGATTTCAATAATTCTATCTGTGAATTTTTCCCAACCCATATTGCGATGAGAATTCGCTTGATGTGCTCTCACTGTAAGTACAGTGTTTAGTAATAATACACCTTGCTGTGTCCATGGTTTTAAACAACCATTATTTGGTATTTCACAGCCTAAATCTTCTTTTAACTCTTTGAAAATATTCACAAGTGAAGGTGGAGCTTTTACTCCAGGTTTTACAGAAAAACTAAGTCCATGTGCCTGACCATCACCATGATAAGGGTCTTGACCTAAAATCACGACTTTTGTATCATGATAACTTGTGTAATGGAGAGCATTGAAAATATCATACATGTCTGGAAATATCTGTCTTGTTTTATACTCATCTACTAAAAATTTACGAAGTTCTAAATAATATGGTTTCTTCAATTCTGGATTTAAAAATTCAGCCCAATCATTATGAAAAATCTCCATAAATTACACCTCTTTCTCATTTAAATATCATTATTTTTATTATACCAAAATATTAACAATAGGAAAAACAACGGAGGTATGCAATGAGCAATCATTTAAAAGGTATTTTAATGGTATTATCTTCTACTGCGATGTGGGGTCTTGTAGGAATTTTAGTTCAATATTTGATAAGTAGTGAATATTTCACACCTGAATGGCTGTAATTGGGCTTTTAGGTTCACAATATGGCTTTTACATCTGCATAAATCACAGCAATGCGCCTACTGCCACTATTTTAGTATTTCTTTTACCTGTATTTATCATGCTCTACACTTTATTAGTAAAACATAAACGACCTTCCGGTCTTGAACTCATTTCTATTTTATTCGCTATAACAGGTACATCTTTAATAGTTACTAAAGGAGATTTTTCTTCAATTATTCTTTCCCCTATAGCCCTTATGGCTGGTATCACTTCTGCACTTTGTTGTGTATTTTATACACTTCAACCTCGCAAAGTATTATCTAAATACTCCGCTTCAAAAACATTTAACTAAACTTAAGAAAATAGGTAAATTTAGCTATTTTAAAGAAGTAGGTTCGCAAGCTATTCAAGATATAACTCAAAGAATAGACCGTGCTTATAAATTGTTTTTTAGAAATTTGCTACAAATGTAATGGGTTGGAGTATGCTCTTTGGTGGAATATTTATTTCTTGTTTTAATAATCCGCTAGATATACCAGGAGAGATAAATTTATATACATTAAGTGCAATTTTAAGCATGATTTTATTTGGCACTGTATTAGCATTTTGCTTTTACTTAAAAAGCCTTGATTACTTAAGTCCAACTGAAGCCAGTATCTTAACTGTGGGCGAACCACTTTGTTCTATTATTCTCTCTTTAATCTTCTTAAATGTCACTTTCTCCTCTATCGAACTTATAGGAGCAGTATTGATTTTAAGTACAGTATTATCTTAGCTAAAGCAAAATAAGAGGCTAATTTTAGCCTCTTATTTTTATTTTCATCTATATTTTTCTGTTTTTATACCCCAAAACAAATAAATAATATGTATTATCCAAACGGTAATCATCACATATTGTACCCAAAAGAATTCAGCTGGCATAAAATAATAACCTATGCTCATTATTACTGTTACCATAAAAAACACTTTGAATTTTGCCTTTATACTCATTGTTCGCTTTTGCACAAAATCTGCCAAATGTTTTTTATATAAATCAGTTTGCCTAAACCATTGATGTAATCTCTGTGAACCTTTAGAAAAACAATATAGAGTTAACAAATAAAAAGGCACTGTTGGTAATAATGGCAATATAATCCCTATAGTTCCTAATATAAAGCTTATACAACCTAAGCTTATCCAAAAATATCGTATTAGAATTTTATATGATAATTCCACTTTGCACCTCATTAAATAAATGATAACAATTTTCAATAAAATTATATCATAATATACTGGAATTATCTTCTATTATTTAGCAATTATCCTTTAATTGTTTTTCTATTATCGTATTTAAAATAAATCATACTTGCCACAGTAGCTATTACAGCTATAATACCTTCAAGATAAAAAGCTATATTTAGACTATATATTTCTGCGATATTGCCAGCTATCATTGGAACTATTGTCATTCCCACTGCATAAATAGCCTGATAATATCCCATAGCTGTAGAACGTTTTTCGATAGGAACATTCTTCATTGCTTCTGAAGTACAAAAAGAAAAAACAATTCCTGTAGATAATCCCGCTAATATTTGAATAGCAATCAATAAATTAGGTGAAAAAATATTAGGTACAGCAAAACAATATATAGCTAAAACGAATAAAATAAAAGGTATCCAAAGTGATGAACCTAATCGTCTGGCAAAATTACTTGCTGAAAAATAAGAAGCCAGCACTGCTACAATAATATATACGATAGATAATAAACCAATTTGAAATGCACTCGCATTTATTTCATGAGCAATCTGCGTTGTAAAACTCATACAAGTAGCCATTAAGATACCTTGTTGAACTAATGCCAATATCGAAAAGAAAATCAATCTTTTATCTGCATAAACTTTTATTAAATCTGATGTTTTCGGTACTATTTTTACTGTCTTTGTCTTTTGCTCTTTAATACCAAAAGATAATAATATCGCTGGCACACCACTACAGATACTCAATAAACATAAAAAATTCATACCTAAATGATTATAGCTCAAGGTACTTAAAACAAAACCACCTAAAACGCCTATATTATTAGCAGCCATGATAAGACCCATTGCTCGCTGTAGATTTTCACAAGTGAAATAACTAGCATATAAAACCATGAAAGAAATCCACATAGCTGAAGCAAAACCAGACAATATATTTCCCACTAAAAAACCTGTTTGCGGTTCTAAAATAATGCGAAATACCGAAGCTAATGCTGAAGCTGTAACTCCTAAAATGATAAATAATTTATGACGACCATTTTTATCTGCCATAATGCCAATGGGCATTCTCAATACCATTTGTGAAAACCCATATATGCCTATGATTATGCCAATCATACTAGAAGAAACCTGCATAGTTGATAAATATGGTGTTTGAAAAGGCACATATACATATTGAGCAAACCAAAACAGTACAACTATTATCAACAACAAATTTTTCTGGTAATTTAATTTACTTTTGTCCATGAAAAATCTTTTTACTCCTTTCATTTTGGATTAAAATTTTAAAATAAAAATCGCCTTAGATTAAGGCGATTTTTTTATTTATAAATTATACATATGATTTAAAGGGCCACTGCCTTTTCCTAAATCTAAATTAGCTTTTAATGCTCCTGTGATATAATCTTTAGCATTTTTAATACTTGTAACTAAATCATGACCAGCAGCTAAATTAGAAGCAATCGCTGATGATAAAGTGCAGCCTGTACCATGAGTATTTGGATTGTCTATGCGTTTACCTTCAAACCAATGAATTTCTCCATGGTCCCAAAGCAAATCATCTGCTGTATCTTCCAAATGACCACCTTTAATTAAAATAGCAGTCGGTATCTTTTGCGAAATAGTCTGTGCTGCTTTTATGCAATCTTCTTTTGTCTTGATAGCAAAGCCACATAAAACTTCTGCTTCTGCTAAATTTGGTGTAATCACTGTAGCTAATGGCAATAATTTTTCAATTAAAGTATTTGCCGCATCTTCTTCCATCAAACGACTACCAGCTGTAGAAACCATTACTGGGTCAGCAACGATATTTTTAGCTTTATATTCTACTAATTTATGGGCAATCATTTCAATGATTTCTTTATTTGCCACCATACCGATTTTGACTGCATCAGGATAAATATCCTGGAAAATACAATCCAATTGTCTGCCAACAAAGTCAGCCCCTGCATCTAAAATGCCGCACACACCAGTTGTATTTTGAGCTGTAAGAGCTGTAATTGCACTCATTGCATACATTTTATGAGCAGTAATTGTCTTTATATCTGCTTGAATACCTGCTCCACCACTACAATCTGAACCTGCTATTGTCAAAACTTTTTTCATTTCATTCATCTCTATCATCTCTTTTCATATTTAGCCATAGCTTCTAACTGTTCACCAGTCATATTATAAATAGCATCGATTAAATAATTTCTAAAGCTAGCATTGCCATCTAATTCACTCATGCGTTTTTGAGCGATTTCGCCTGCTACACCCATAGCACAAAAAGCTGCTACTGTAGCCATCAATTTATTATTTTTATTCGCTGCTAAATAAGCTGTAGTAAATGCTGATAACATACAGCCACTACCTGTAATTTTACTCATGATTTTATGTCCATTATAAATCACATAAGCATCTTTACTATCAGCCACAATATCAATGACACCACTAATAGCAATAATAGCATCCATATTTTTAGATAATTGCTTAGCAAATTTTACATATTCTGTTAAATTTTCTTCAGTAATGCTATCTCTTATATCAGCATCTACACCACGAGTTGAACCACTGCCATTTGCTAAAGTTTTTATTTCAGAAATATTACCGCGAATTACATCAAATTTTATATTTTTTACTAATTCAACAGCAGTGCGAGTGCGAAGTTCTGATGCTCCTACACCTACAGGGTCTAATAAAACTGCATGACTTAATCTATTAGCCATCCAACCTGCTTTATGCATAGAATTAATTGTTCTTGAATTCAACGTACCAATATTTATATTTAAACCATTACAAATGCTGGTGATTTCTTCTACTTCATTAATATCATCAGCCATAATAGGTGATGCTCCACAAGCTAATAAAATATTTGCACAATCATTTACAGTAACATAATTAGTAATATTATGTATTAATGGAGAATTTTTACGCACATTCTCTAAACATTCTTTCAACAAAATAATCAGCCTCCTTTTTATTATTTTCATTCTACAATATTCACAAAATGCCTGCAATGAAAAAGCTTTTTGTTTAACTTGACTCCATTAAAATTAACTTAATTTACAGATTTAGCTTTTACTAAATTTAAATTAAGTATTATTATTGCCGAAATAATACATATCATACCTAATATCTTCGTTAAATCAAATACTTCCTGAAAAAATATCAATCCCACTATAGCTGATACAATAGGTTCAATCGTAGCTAATATTGAAGCTTTTCCTGCCTCTAATTTTTTTAGCCCTGTAGTATAAAGTAAAAACGGCATTACTGTACAAAAAATAGCCAATCCAATTGTAGCTATAATAGCTTGCAAATTCAAAAGCTCATTTACATGATATATAATTCCAGACAAAGGAATACTTCCGATAGCTGCCACTACAAAAGTATACGTAATAATAGTTACTGCTTCATATTTATCTATTATCATCTTGCTAAAAATGCTATATAACGCATAACCAAAACCTGCACCTAAACCTAATAATATAGCCTTGCCACTTAAAATTACTTCTTGAGAAAATGCTCCTGTAATAAAACATAAACCGATAATAGTTATAAACAAAGCTAGTACTTTTCGCTTATTCAATTTTTCATGAAAAAAGAAAAAAGACATTATCATCACAAATATAGGTGCCATATACAATAAAAGTGCAGGAATTGCCACACCGCCAATAACTTCAATCGCTTCAAAATAGCAATAATTAAAAAAGATAATACTCAAAATACCTGTACCTAAAAAATAAATTATATCCTTAAATTCAATTTTTAATTTACTTCTATCAAAAATACTTAAATAAATAACTAAACATAAAGCTGAAAAGAATACTCTTATCGCTACACATTGCAACGAATTAAAACCTAAATCTTTTAATAAACTGATAAAAATAGCAATAATTCCCCATAAAATGCCCGCACTAGTAATACAAACAACACTATTCACTACATCAACTCCTTTATAAATTCAAAATTATAAAAGCCTTCTTCTCATTATTTTACCTAAATTACAGATTAAATATCAAATTGACATAATGCTTATACTTGCTTAAAATTAACTTAACGAGCTAAGAAATTGTGGTGATTATATGTATCAAGAAGAACGTTTATATCAAATCATGAATTTATTACGCAAGAAAAAAAGTCTGTCTAAACAAGAAATCATGTCTACATTCAATATTTCTCGAGATACAGCTAGACGCGATATCATCTGTTTAGTAGAACAAAAAATCGCTTTACGCACACATGGTGGTATCACCTTACCTACAGTGCAACTTCGTCAAAGCTTCAAAGAACGAGCAAATTTAAAAAACTCCAATAAAGATTTATTAGGCAAAGTAGCTTCATCATATATCAAAAAAAATGCTATTTGCTATTTAGATACATCAACAACAGTTCAATATATGTGCAAATACATCAAAGAAAAATCTACTATATATAGTAATTCCATTGACATCATTGAACAATTAAAAGATAACGCTGCTTTAGATTTACACTTATTAGGTGGCAAACTCAATCCTGTAAATCGCTATTTCTATGGCAGTGAAACATTGGCCACACTTGATAATATCCGTTTTGATATCGCCTTTTTAGGTGCTGCTAGCATTACTGAAGATGGATTTTACACCTTTGAAAATGAAGATGCTGCTATCAAACATTTGATTGCCAAAAATTCTACACTTACTTGTGTACTTGCAGATTCTGGTAAATTTCTGCTACAACCTGCTTATAAATTTGGTAAATTAAGTGATGTAGATATTGTTTTGACTACAAAAATGCCACCAAAAGCCATAGTTACAGCATTAGCTAAAGCTAATTGTTCACTATTTTGGGATTTCAATGATAAAGTTAAAGGAGAAAATATTTTATGACTATAAAACTCATTGCCTTAGACATGGATGGTACTTTACTCAATCGACAAAAACTTGTTCCTGAAAAAAATGCTTTAGCCATAAAAAAAGCTATGGATAAGGGTATCTATGTAACTATAGCCACTGGTCGTATGCCTGCATCTGCTTCTTATTTTGCTAAACAATTAAATATGAACTGTCCTGTAGTATCTTGTAATGGTGGTGTTGTTAAAGATTTAAATACAGGAAAAAGCATCTATGAAGCTCATTTTTCTAAAGATACTATAACTGAATTAATATCTATTTGTTATCAAAAAAATTGGTATATTCGTTGGTATATTGGCGATACAATTTATGTTCGCTATGTAGATATGGATATGTTCCCTGCTTATAAAACTACAAAAGGGTTAAACATAGTAGAAGTTGGCGAGGATTTTGAAAAATATACAGAAAATGTTACGCAATTAGTTGTTTGTAATTTAAATGGAAAAATTCAAGAAATTCAAGACGAATTAGCCGATATATTCAAAGATAGAATTGGATTACAACAAAATACAGGATATACTATGGATATAACACCTCCTGGTATTGATAAGGCAGTAGGATTAAGTAAATTAGCTCAATATCTACAAATAGACAAAAGCGAAATCATGGCTTGTGGTGATGGTGATAATGATTTAGCTATAATTGAATATGCCGGTTTAGGTGTTGCTATGGAAAACGCTATTGATGATGTGAAAAATATTGCTCAATTCATTACTAAAGATTGCGATGAAGATGGTATAGCATACGTTATTGATAAATTTATATAATAAAAAAGCTTGGCGATAGCCAAGCTTTTTTTTATTTTTCCAATCCATATTTTTTAATATAACGATATAAAGTAACACGACTTACACTCAAAAGATTAGATAAACGGCTTACATTTCCGCCAGCTGCTTTCCATGCTTTGAGGAATATTTCTTTATCTGTTTTCCATTTATTATCTGGTTTTACGCTACCCATTAAATTAATATCGGTAGGATAGATTTCATGTCCACTTGTATTGAAGAATGAATATTCTAATACACTTTGCAATTGTTTGATATTTCCTGGCCAATCATATGTTCTCAACACTTCTAAAGACTCTGGTAATAAAACTTTTGGCTCCATTTGATGTTGTTTAGATAATTCTTCAATTATATTAATAGCTAACATTGGAATATCATCTCTACGAGAACGAAGTGATGGCACACGTATAATACTGCGAGAAATTATATTAAATAATTTTTCATCGAATTGACCTTTTTCAGTCAAACGTCTTAAATTTGCATCACTTGCAGCAATAATGCGTACATCAATACTGCGTTCTAAGCTTTCACCAATACGATGAGTTTTCTTTTCGGATAAAGCTTTAGCTAACATTTTAGCAATAGAGCTTGGTAATTTTTCGATTTCATCAATAAATAAAGTACCTTTACTTGCTAATTCTAATTTACCTGGATGACTAACATCAGAATCTGTAGCTGCACCAAAGATATCTTGTTCCAATAATTCTGGTGTAGAATCTGCACAATTTATAGAAATCAATGGCCCTGCCATACGCATACTAGCCATATGAATACCATGAGCTAAACGCTGTTTACCAATACCAGCTTCACCTTGTAATAAAATATGATTTTTATTGCGAGCTACACGATAAGCGCGTTCTTTCATCTGTACAAAAGCTTTGCTTTCTCCCACCATAGAAGATAAGCTATATTTTGCTGTATAACCAGAAGCATGAGCTACTAAAGTACGTAAATCTTCAATTGGCATAGATACTGTAACTACACTTTGTACATCTTCATCATCTTCAGAATTTTTCAATGGCACAACAGTAGTAATATCTTCATATGTTTTATTATTAGTAATCCATGTAGTTTCACGATTATAGCAAGAAATACCTTGGAAACCATCATAAATAGGAGTATGTGTATAATTTAATACAATATCTTTTAAATGAGCTGTTTCTTTATTTTCATTTATAGCATTAATAGCGGATAAACGTTCTTCACCCATGCGATTTGCATAAACGATTTTATCTTCAGACATAATATGATATACAGCAAATGGCGCTGCATCTAAAATAGCTTTTTGAGCTTTGATATTCAAAGATTGTCTAATATTTAATTCTAAAGCAGTTTTTAATGTAAATAATAATGCTAAAACTACATCTTGAGGAATTTTTTCATATTCCATTACAGTTAAAGATACGATATATGTTAATTCCCCATTGACCATAATTGGCACAGAACCACTATTCATTTCATGTAATTCTTCAAGCCAAATTTCTGGGCCAAATACCCAAAATGGTACTTTATGCTCTTTTACAATATTGCAACTAAGTGTACCTACGTTTTTCGTAGTTAAGCTTACGCCTTCCAATCTATCAATAAGTCTTGATGTTGGATTGGCATATTTTTTTAGTACAGTACATTCTGAATCCATGATAGTTAAACATAGATTATATTCATGTAAAAAGTCCACAATACTGTCAATAAAATTATCTAAATACTCAATAGCATCACTGTGTTTACTTTGTAATTGAGCTAATTCATATGCTGATAATCTAGCAGTTGCTAGAATTTTTTTAGGATTAACTTGATATTGCTTAGATAATTCCCATGATTCTTTTATCCATGGATGTACATTAGGGTCAGTTATACCTTTATTTATAAAAATTTTGTAATAATTTATTAATTTTTCTCGATTTCGATGTTCTCTAATCATAATATTTATAAACCTCTATTCTGTAAAGTTTGTCGCCTAAAATCTTTAAGATACTAACTATTTTAACAAGTGTGTAACAAACTATCAATTATTTTCTAAAAAAATAATAACATTTGTACAAAAAATATTGTTTATTTGTTAACTTGTGAGCTAAAATTATATTTGTTATACTTTATTCATAAATTAAAATGTTGAGGATGGTTTTTTCTATGGCTAGAATGAGTAAACGAATTAGTAATAAAATTACTAAAACAAAAGAACAACAAAATGCACCTAAAGAACAGAAAAAGTACGGTAAAGATATTTGGTTAATCCTATTAATCGTCATTAACTTCTTATTATTAGTAACTATGTGGGAAAGTTTAATTTTAGCTCCAATAAGCTTTGCTACTTACTTAGTTTTAGAAATTGCTTTAGTAATTATGTATGCAAATCGTCATGCAAAAGTGTCTGATAATGTTAGAGAATGGCTCTATAAGGCACAGATTTTCTTTATGGGTATTATTTTACTTTTATTCTTATATACAGTAGTTGCTTATATATTCGGTTAAAATAAAATATAAAACAAAAAGGCTAGTTAGATATAATCTAACTAGCCTTTTTTATAACCGAATTAATAATTATTTGCTTTAATTTCAAAGAATGCTTTTGGATGAGCACATACAGGACAAATTTCTGGAGCTTCTGTACCTTCATATACATGACCACAGTTTGAACACATCCAAATCATTTTTTCATTGCGTTTGAAAACTTTATCTTCTTGAATATTTGCTAATAATAAATTGTAACGAGCATCATGTTCTTGTTCAATTTTAGCAACCATTTCAAAGAGGTTAGCAATGCGAGTGAAACCTTCTTCACGTGCTACTTTTGCGAATTCTGGATACATAGAAGTCCATTCTTCATGTTCACCAGCAGCTGCTGCTTTTAAGTTTTCTTCAGTAGTACCAATTTTATCTACTAATTTAAACCAAATTTTAGCATGTTCTTTTTCATTTGCAGCTGTTTCTTCAAAAATTTTAGCAATCTGAACATAACCATCTTTTTTTGCTTTAGAAGCATAGTACGTATATTTATTACGTGCCTGAGATTCACCAGCAAATGCCGCCCATAAGTTTTGTTCTGTTTTACTGCCTTTTAATTCCATTCAAACCGCTTCCTTTCCAATTTACTTTCTTACTTTTTAAGTCTAACTAAAAAAGAATTATTATTAATTAATATTATATACTATTTTTCTTGATAGTCAAGATATTTTCATATATTTAAATATAATTTGTTTTAAAATATATATTGTATACATTTACACATTTACACTTTTTGTTATATAATAGATTTCATAATTGATATTGAATGTATCAAATAATGAATTTATTGCTATTAATATTTATGTCAAAATTATGTATATATTTGAGAGTTTGGGAGTGTAGCTTTGAAAAATATTATTTACTTGAAAACACAACGTTGCAAAGGCTGCGGTATTTGTGTAGCTTTTTGTCCCAAAAAAGTTTTGCAATTAGATGTATTAAATCACTGTCAGATTGTCAATGCTGATGCTTGTATAGGTTGTGGACAATGTGAATTACGTTGCCCAGATTATGCTATTTTTGTAGATAAGGAGGAAAATTAATGATTAAATTAATGCAAGGCAATGAAGCGTGCAGTTATGGTGCTTTAGCTGCTGGTGTGCGCTTTTTTGCAGGTTATCCAATTACACCATCTACAGAAATCGCTGAAACAATGGCTAAATTATTGCCTAAAATGGGCGGTAAATTCGTTCAAATGGAAGATGAAATCGCTAGTATGGGTGCTGTTTTAGGCGCTTCTCTTGCTGGTGATAAAGTACTGACAGCCACTTCTGGTCCTGGCTTTTCTTTAAAACAGGAATTAATCGGTTATGCTTGTGCTGCTGAAATTCCAGTAGTTATTGCCAATGTACAACGTGTAGGTCCATCAACTGGACAGCCAACATCTCCTGCACAAGGCGATATCATGCAGGCACGATGGGGAACACATGGCGACCATTCCATCATTGCGCTTTCTCCATGGAGTGTGCGTGAAACTTTTGACGTTACTGTTATGGCGGTAAATTATGCAGAACGCTTTCGTACACCAGTTATTTTATTGATGGATGAAATTGTAGGTCATTTACGTGAAAACATAGATGTTCCTGAGAAAGACGATATAGAAATTTATCCTCGTCGTCAACCAAAGATGGCACCATCACCAGAATATAAAGCATATACTCCTAACACTGACTTAGTGCCAAATATTGCTGATTTTGGTAAAGGATATCACATTCATGTAACTGGTCTTATTCATGATGAAACAGGCTTCCCATCAGGTAGCCCAATGGTTACTAAAGAAGTCATTGATAGATTGCATAAAAAAATAGATATTGCTCGTGATGAAATTTGTCATTATGAAGCATATAATATGGAAGATGCACAATATGCAATTGTAAGCTATGGTGGTACAGCTCGTACAGCGTATGAAGCTATGCTCGAAGCTCGCAAAAAAGGCTATAAAGTCGGCATGGTACGCCTTATCACAATTTGGCCATTTGCCGATAAAGTTATTGCAGATTTAGCAGACAAAGTTGATGCTATTTTAGTCCCTGAACTTAACTATGGACAACTTGTACATGAAGTACAACGTGCAAGTGAAGGCAAATGCAAAGTAGAATTCTTAGGCAAATACGATACACAGATTTTCACTCCAACTGAAATTGAAACAGCTATTATTAAAATGTGCGAAGGAGGCAATAATTAATGAAACCTAGAGTTTATGAACAACATTTCCGTCAAAACCGCCTTCCGCATTTATGGTGCCCTGGTTGCGGTAATGGTATTGTAATGAAAGCAATTGTAGAAGCTATCGTCAAGAAAAATCTCGATCCAGATAAAACAGTAATCGTATCCGGTATTGGTTGCTCTTCACGTGCATCTGGTTATATGGATTTTGATACACTTCATACAGCTCATGGTAGAGCTATTCCATTTGCAACAGGTATAAAACTTGCTAGACCAGAGCTTAATGTAATTGTAATCACAGGTGATGGCGATTGCATGGCTATCGGTGGCAATCACTTTATTCACGGTGCAAGACGTAATGTAGATTTAACTGTCGTATTATTCAACAACAATATTTACGGTATGACAGGTGGTCAGGCATCACCTACTACTCCGCTTGATAAAAAAGCGACAACTGCTCCATATGGTTGCGTTGATAATCCATTTGACCCATGCAATTTGGCAGCAGCAGCAGGTGCTACATATGTGGCAAGAAGCACAGCTTATCATGTACCACATTTGATCAATATGATAGCTGGCGGTATTGAAAATAAAGGCTTCTCCTTAATTGAAGCTATAGTACAATGTCCAACAGCTTTCGGTCGTAAAAATAAAATGGCAGATCCTGCACAAATGATGATGTGGATGCGTGATAATGCAGTTATGAAGCCAGCTTTTGATAAATTAGCTGATGATAAAAAAGTAGGCAAATTCCCAATTGGTCTATTACATCAACATCAATCTATTGATTATGACCATGCCTATGATAAAGTTATCGAAATAGCTGGAGGTGTTGAAAAATGATGAAACAACTCCGTTTATCCGGTTCAGGCGGTCAGGGCGTTATCACAGCAGCAATTATCTTTGCTGAAGCTGCTGTAAGTGAAGGCAAACAAGCTGTTCAATCTCAATCTTATGGTCCAGAAGCACGTGGTGGTGCTTCTAAAGCGGAAGTAATTATTTCCGATAATCCGATTTATCATCCTAAAGTTATAAATCCAGATATCGTACTTGCTATGACACAACAAGCAGCTGACAAATATTATGGCGATTTAGACAAAGACAATGGCTTATTAATCGTTGATGAAGACCTTGTACCAAATGCACCAGATTTTCCACATATCATTAAAGTGCCAATCACTAAAATGGCTTCTGAAAAACTCGGCAAATTGTTATTTGCCAATATAGTTGCACTTGGCATCATGGTTAAACTCTCTGGCATTGTTTCGCTTGAAACAGTAAAACAATCTGTGGCACATCGCGTACCACCACATACAGTTGATAAAAATATGCAGGCATTAGAACTCGGTTACAATGCTGTTTAAAATAAAAACTCCCTTTAATTAAAGGGAGTTTTTATTATTATACAAATTATTTTTAATTATGCTTTTGAAATAGCTTCTTTCATAGATTTTACATAATCAACTAAATATGGTGTAGCCTCTTTGCCATATTTATCAATAATACGAATAACGGCACTGCCTACAATGACACCATCAGCAATTTTAGCTATATCATATGCTTGCTGTGGTGTTGAGATACCAAAACCTACAGCAACTGGTTTATCTGTATATTTACGAATAGTATTTACAATACTTTGTATATCTGTTTTTATTTCTTTTCTAACACCTGTTACACCTAAAGAAGATACGCAATAGATAAAACCCTGTGCTTCATTAGCTATCATACCTATGCGATTTTCTGAAGTAGGTGCTATCAAAGATATTACTTCTACATCATTTTCATTAGCTTGGGCTAAGATTTCATCTTTTTCTTCAAAAGGTAAATCAGCCACAATAACGCCACTGATATTGCATTGTTTACATCTAGCAAAAAACTTATCTTTACCATAAACGAATATAGGATTTATATAAGTCATAAATACAAGTGGTATATTCACTTTTCCCTTTAAATTTTCAGCCATATCAAAAATATCATTTGTCGTCATATTGCCACTTAAAGCTACTTTACTAGCCGCTTGAATAACTGTTCCTTCTGCCACTGGGTCAGAAAAAGGTATCCCTATTTCTATCAAATCAGCTCCAGCTTCTGCCATTTTTAGAATAAATTTTTCTGTAGTTTCTAAATTCGGATAACCTGCCAATACAAAGGGAATAAATGCTTTCTTATTTTTAAATGCTTCTTCTATCTTAATCATTGATTTTCACTCCTCTATATCTCGCCATAGCTGCTACATCTTTATCTCCTCTACCAGATAAGCAAACAATGATGATTTCATCTTTTTTCATTTTCGGTGCAATTTTCATCACTTGTGCTATAGCATGAGCACTTTCAATCGCTGGGATAATTCCTTCTGTTCTTGATAAATATTCAAACGCATCAACTGCTTCATCATCTGTAATCGCTACATATTCAGCTCTACCACTATCGTGTAAATAAGCATGTTCTGGCCCAATACCTGGATAATCTAAGCCTGCTGAAATAGAATATACAGGAGCAATCTGACCATATTTATCCTGACAAAAATAGGATTTCATACCATGGAAAATACCTTCTGTGCCTTTAGAAATAGTAGCTGCATGTTCTTCTGTATCAAGACCTTTTCCAGCTGCTTCACAACCAATCAATCTCACTTGTTTATCAGGAATAAAATTATAAAACATGCCCATAGCATTGCTACCGCCACCAACGCAAGCCATGACTACATCTGGCAATCTATTTTCCATGTCTAATATCTGTTCACGAGCTTCTCTGCTGATGATAGACTGAAAATCACGCACAATAGTTGGAAATGGATGTGGTCCCATAACAGAACCTAAAACATAATGTGTATCATCAATTCTTGAAGTCCATTCGCGTAAAGCTTCATTTACTGCATCTTTTAGTGTTCTTGTTCCTTTAGTAACACTATGTACTTTTGCTCCTAATAATTCCATGCGATAAACATTTAATGCTTGTCGTTTCGTATCTTCTTCGCCCATGAAGATTTCACATTCCATATTCATAAGTGCTGCCACTGTTGCTGTAGCTACGCCATGTTGACCTGCACCTGTTTCTGCAATTACACGAGTTTTTCCCATGCGTTTTGCCAATAAAATCTGCCCCAAAACATTATTGATTTTATGAGAACCTGTATGATTTAAGTCTTCTCGTTTCAAATAAATCTTTGCTCCACCTAAATCATTTGTCATCTTTTCCGCAAAATATAAAAGTGATGGTCTACCTGTATATTTTCGCTGTAAATCCTCTAATTCTCTGACAAAATCAGGATCATCTTTATATTTTAAATACGCTTCTTCTAATTGATTTACTGCATTCATTAAAGTCTCTGGCATATATTGTCCGCCATATTTACCAAAACGACCTTTTTTATTTATCTTATTCACGTTCATATTTATCCTACCTTTCGCAAAAGTTCACTTATCGTCTTAACTTCATTTTCATCTTTATGATTATCTCTTTCTATACCACTACTGATATCTACTATATATGGTTTTGTTGTTCTTATCGCTCTAATGATATTTTGCTTATTTATACCACCAGCCAAGATAAATTCACCTGTAAAATCCTTAAGCAAATCCCAATTAAAACTCTTTCCTGTGCCACCAGCACTATCTTTTACATAAGCATCAAACAAAATCATATCGGCAATACTTTGTTTCGCTCTTTCTATATCAACAATATCTTTTACTTTTATCGCTTGCCAAATCGGCAAATCGAGTTTATTTTTCAATGCTTTGATAAATTCATTATCCTCATCACCATGTAATTGAATGATATCTAAAGAAACTTTCTGAGCTATCTCTTCAATTTGTGCTAATGAAGCATTGACAAAGACACCGACTTTTTTAATTTTTTCATCTAAAATTTTAGCTAAATCACTCGCTGTTTGCATACTTACTTGTCGTTTACTTTCAGCAAATATAAAACCCACATAATCTGGAGTATATCTATTTATGATAGCTATATCTTCTCTAGTTTTCATGCCACAAAATTTTACTTTAGGGCTTATTTTCTTTCCATATAATTCCTTAAGTGCTAAGACTTTATCTTTAGCCCTCATAAAAGTTTCACCGATAAGCACGGCTTGCACTTGATGAACTCTTAATTTTTCTATATCTTCTTTAGTTTTTATGCCACTTTCAGAAACAAAAATCACATTTTCAGGCACTAAAGACCTTAATTTTAAACTATTTTCTACATCTACAGTGAAATCTTTTAAATTACGATTATTCACACCGATAATTCTCGCTTGTACTTTCAAGGCTCTTTTTATCTCATTTTCATCATGAGCTTCCACTAAACAGGATAGCCCTAATTTTTCAGCTAAGGTAAAAAATCTTCTAAGTGTTTCATCATCTAAAATCGCACAAATCAATAAAATCGCTGAAGCTCCTAAAATTTTCGCTTTATAAATCTGATATTCATCAATGATAAAATCCTTACATAATACAGGAATACTGACATTTTGAGCTATTTCTTGTAAATATTTATCTTCACCTAAAAAATAATCTGGCTCTGTGAGTACAGAAATAGCACTTGCTCCTGCTAATTCATATTCTTTAGCGATAGTTAAATAAGGAAAATCCTGAGCTATAATTCCTTTTGATGGTGATGCTTTTTTCACTTCACAGATAAAATTTATATCTTGCTTCATCAATGCTTTTTCCAAAGGAAAATCTCTATTTTGAGGCAAAGCTTCTGCTTCTTGTTTTAGCATAGCTAATGATTTTATCTGTTTTTGTTTAGCTATATTGATTTTTCGTTTCTCTACAATTTCATCTAAAATCATTTAACATACCTCATTTGAATATTTGATAAATCGTTCCATCTGATATTTAGCTTTGCCTGTATCTATCGTATCTTTGGCTATATTGATGCCATCTTGTATAGATAATCCATCTTTTGCTAAATAAATACTCATACCAGCATTTAATAATACTGCATTGCGTTTTGCCCCCAAAGTTCCTGCTAAAATATCCCTTGTGATTTGAGCATTTTCATTTTTATCTCCGCCAACTAATTCAGCTGAATTTGCATATTCCATGCCATAATCTCTAGGGTCTAAAGTATATGTCTTTAATTTTTTATCTTTGATTTCACATACTAAAGTTTTATTACAAGCTGTTATCTCATCTAAACCATCATAACCATAGACAACAGCACCTCTTTTTACACCGAGATTAGCTAATACTTTCGCTAATGGCTCTACTAATTCTTCTTGATAAACGCCCATCAATTGTCGATTAGCATTTGCAGGATTAGCAAGTGGCCCTAAGATATTGAATACTGTTCTAATTCCTAGTTCACGTCTAACAGGACTAGCATATTTCATAGAACTATGATACTTCGGAGCGAACATAAAACACATGCCTATTTCATCTAGCATCTTTTCATTCTGCTTAGCATCTAATTCTAATTTAGTACCTAAAGCTTCTAAACAATCAGCTGCACCGCATTTACTAGATACACTGCGATTGCCATGTTTAGCTACTTTTATACCACTAGCTGAAATTACAAATCCTGCTGTAGTTGAAATATTAAATGTATTTGCTTCATCTCCACCTGTGCCGACTATTTCAAATAAATCATCTTTATAATCTATGCTTTGAGCTTTTTCTCTCATGACTTGAGCAAAAGCTGTTATTTCGTCTATCGTTTCGCCCTTTAATCGCAAAGCAGTCAAAAAACTAGCAATTTGAATATTGCTTGCTGTTCCACTCATAATTTCTTGCATAGAAACTATAGCTTGCTCTGTTGTTAAATCTTGCTTATTACTCAATTGATATATTGCTTGTCTAATCATTTTGATTACCTCTTATATCCAGAAAATTTCGAATTAATTTCTTGCCATTATCACTTAAAATTGATTCAGGATGAAATTGCAATCCATAAATAGGATATCTTCTATGCTCTATTGCCATAATTTCACCATCATCAGTAGTTGCTATTATCTTTAAATCTCCGCTTAAAGTTTCTCTTTTAATCGCTAAAGAATGGTATCTTGCTCCCATAAATTCTTTATCTATACCCTTAAATAAAGGTGAATTTTCCATTATCTTTAATTTAAAAGCTTTGCCATGAACTACTTCTTTAGCATAACTTACGACACTTTCAAAAACCTCAGCTATAACTTGATGACCTAAACAAATCCCTAAAATCGGTATCTCACCTTGAAAAACTTTCACGATTTCACTGCAAATTCCAGCTTCACTAGGTTTTCCTGGCCCTGGAGATAGTACAATATGACTTGGATTTAGTTTTTTTACCTGCTCTATATTTAATTCATCATTGCGAATGACTTTTATCTTTGGATTTATTGAGCCAATTAATTGATATAAGTTGTACACAAAACTATCATAATTATCTACTAACAAAATCATATGTTTCCACCTCCTGTGCTTTTGTAATTGCCTCTATCATTGATTGGGCTTTATTTATCGTTTCTTGGTATTCATTTTCAGGTATGCTATCTTTGACTATTCCGCCACCTGAACGAACAAATACTTTACCTTGTTTTGCTACTGCCATTCTTATACCTATGCACATATCCATATTACCTGCAAAATCGATATATCCCACAGCACCACCATAAATACCTCTTGGGCTTTTCTCTAATTCATGAATGATTTCCATAGCTCGTATTTTTGGCGCACCAGATAATGTTCCTGCTGGCAAAGTAGCTACGATAGCATCTAAAGCATCACAATCATCTTTGATTTTTCCTTTTACAGTAGTTGTTATATGCATCACATGAGAGAAAAACTCTACTTTATGCATATTTTCTACTGTTACTGAATTGAATTTACTGATTTTACCGATATCATTTCTGCCCAAATCCACTAGCATATTATGTTCTGCCAATTCTTTTTCATCACTTAATAATCTTGTTTTTAATAAATCATCTTCTCGTTCATCTTTACCTCTTGGCATCGTGCCAGCTATCGGAAAAGTCTTTAATTCTTTATCCTCTAATTTTATCAATGTTTCTGGTGAAGCCCCTGTCAGCTCAATTTGCTTAGAGCTTAAATAAAACATATATGGCGAAGGGTTTATCGTTCTTAATATACGATAAGCATTTAATAAACTTCCTGAAAAATCAGCTTCTATGCGATTGGAGATGACAGCCTGAAAAATATCACCTTCTTTGATATAACGCTGTGTCTTTTTCACTACATCTATATATTCATCTTTAGTAAATTCTCGTTTAAAATCAGATAATAGTTTTCCTGAAGGTATTTCTTTTTCTTTGCCATAGATAATAAGTTTTGCTAATTTTTCTAAATCATCAATGGCTTTAGCATAATTAGCTTTTAAATTATCAGTTTTTATATTCACAATTAAAATTATCTTTTTCGTATAATGGTCAAAAGCTATTACCTTATCAAATAACATCAAATCTACATCATTGAAAGAAACTTCATCTTTGTTTACTGTTTCATCTACAAAGTCCAATTTACTTTCTTGATAACGCAGATATTCATAAGCAAAATATCCAACCAATCCGCCAGTAAACGACGGTAAATATTCAAATTTAGGGCTTTTATATGCTTTTAAAATCTCTCTAATCTCTGTATTTGGATTATCTGTCTTAATTTCTTCTATTTCATTATTGCTAGCTTTTTTTATCTTCAATAAATGATTTTTACAACTAATCTCTAAAGAAGGATTAAAACCTAAGAAAGAATATCTGCCCCAATGATGTGTATTCTCCACACTTTCAAATAAATACACATTATCACTGATATTTTTCAAGATTTTCAACACTTTAATCGGTGTTGTAAGGTCAGCAAATATCTCTTTACTCACTGGCACTATTTTATATTCTGTTTTTATTGCTTCTAATTCTGCCAGAGTCGGTTTGTACATATTCTAATCCTCCTTTATAAATCTATTTGTAAGCAAATAAAAATACCCGTCCTTGAAAATAATATCAAGGACGGGTATCTATATTTCTATATAATTAAATCACTAAAATTATATATTATACTCTACTCGCGGTACCACCTTGTTTGAGCAAATGCTCCTCTTTGCAGGATACTAACATATCCCTCACAGTTAACGCTTGTGTCGCGTTGCAGAATACTAAGATTATCCCTAATCTGTTGACTGCACCCTCAGTGGTCCATTTAATATGCTGCGTACTATAGGCTCTCAGCTCCCCTACTCTCTGTAAGTGCATTTCATATTTTTATCTCCACCTCATAGGTTTCATTAAGGCAAGTATTAAATTTTTGAATTGATTTGCTCATATTATTGCACATCAATTATTTTTTGTCAATATTAAATTGTAAACTTTACACTATAAAATAAAAGCAATAACCACCGATATTGTTTTATGGTATAATAATTATACAAATTTTCACCCTGGAGTAAATTAATCATGAATGATGATAAATGGCAACGAACCGTTGCTAAACGAAGAAGACAACGTCGCATACAAAATATATTTGCTTGTTTTGTAGTTTTATTAGTATTATTAATTTTATCGATTATAGGAGGTTATTACTATTACCAGCGCACTAATTCTCCTGAATATGCTTTAAAAGAATTGCAAACAGCCTTTGAACATCGTGATATTGACACTATTCATAAATACGTAGATTTAAAAACTTTATTACCACCAAATTATAAGATTTTGACTAATGATATATTTATCAATGACAAAATCTATACGGAAAAAGAACATAGTATTTATCAAACATTCTATGCCCTCATTGAACCTATCATTATTGATGGCACAATTCAAAGCATTGATAAATATATTCAAACTGGAAATTGGCAACGTTTCAATTATGATTCTATGCTTAAAGGTCGTCAATTAGGTATCGATTATACAGAATTAATCAATCGCTCTTTGTTATTCAATATAAGTTTCAAAGAGATAAAATCCATAGAAACTATTGATGATAATTCAGTTATGGCAACGATTTTAGTTGCAGATAAATATACAGATACTAACTTTGATTTAAAATTGAAATTAGTCAAAAATGAAGAAGGCATTTGGCAAGTCAGCGAAGTTACGAATTATCAAGATTATCTAACTATGATATCTAATCTTTATCGCCAAGATATAAATACGTATTTGACTAATACTAAAGCCGATTTAGATAGAAATAATGCTCAATTCAAGCAATTACAAAGCGAATTTATAGTTTTAGCTGAAAACTTCAAAACTAATCCTTCATCAAGTCAAAAAGCATTGTTAAAATCTTTTATTGATAATAAAATAGTGCCAACATATCAAGATTGGTATAATTATCTACAAAGTTATCAAATACCTACAGGTGCTCGTCATTTACATGAATTGCGCATGGAAAGTACGACATATACTATTCAAGCATGGAAAGCTTATGCTATCGGTATTCAAGATAATAAACCAAAAGATTTAGCTAAGGCTGAACGACTACATCGAAAAGCTATGGAAACAGAGCAAAAAGTTACTGATACGATTAATAATATGCCTGCTTTATTTATGCCTACAGTTGATTAATTTTATACTTCGCGTAAGCGAAGCGATTTTTTTGAAAAAATTGCATAAAAAAAGGAGTACAACAATTTGTACTCCTTTTGTTTTTATCTTTGTCAAAATTATTTAGACATAGCTTCTAATAATACTTTGTTTTCTTCTTGAGTCAAAGGATATTTAGAAACACCATTTTCTATAGGTTTTACATATGTGCAAGAATCTTGACGTCCAAAAATAGAAGAGAATATCACACCATTATTTTGATTATCAAGCAAAGCTACAGCATAACTCAAATCGCCACCCATATCAGCAAAAGCACAGAAACGATGTACTGCTACTTTTTGAATGGATTTTGTAAATAAAGATTTCATTTCTGCATAATCTGCATCAATTTTATTATTTTTTACTACAAGTTCATTCATTTGAGCAATATTATCAGCTATAATATCCTCTAAACTTTCACCTGTTGCACCATTTACCAATGAATTATAACGTTTTTTAGCTTTGCTTAATTTTACAAGCATCACTATTGATAAAATTATTAATAAAACTAATAAGACTACGATTACAGTTAAAATAATTGATAAATTATCTTGAAATATCTGATTTAGCATTGAAAAATCCATAAATATTCCCTCCTAAATTCTGTTAAAAAAGAATTGATTATTCAATAAAGACTATTCTTTTTAACGTGCAACATTATAGCATTCATGTTTTTATTTGTAAAATCAAAACAGCATTTACTAAATGTTAAAATCCTTAATAATTCTCGATTTGTTCATCTGAGGACTTTCTTGTTTTTCCATCAATAATTCAACTAATCTAGCTAAATCATCATCATTATAAAATTCAATTTCTATGCGAGATTTCTTTTTACCTTGCTTTATATTTACATTTGTTCCCAATATTTGTTTTAATCGCTCTTGCACATCATTTAAATACATCTTAGCTTCTTTTACTTGTTCAATCTGCTCGATGACATTATCACCTGCTAAGACTTTTTTGACTAATGCTTCAGCTTTTCTAGCAGATAATTCTCTTTCAATTATCAAATTAGCTAATTTTACTTGAAGCTTTTCATCTTCTATCGCTAAAAGCGGTTTTGCCTGCCCCATATTGAGTTTATTATCTTGTAATAAGCACTGTACTTCTTTTGCTAAATTCAATAAGCGTACAAAATTCGCTATATGCGAACGACTTTTTCCCACTTTTTGCGCTACTTCTTCTTGTTTTAAATTAAATTTATGTAATAACAACTGATATGCATTTGCTTCTTCAATAACATTTAAATTACTACGTTGGAGATTTTCAATTAAAGCTATTTGTGCTACCTTATCATCATCATAATCTTTTAAGATAATTGGCACTTTATCTAATCCTGCCATTTTAGCTGCACGAAGACGTCTTTCTCCTGCAATCAATTCAAATTCATCATTATCATTTATACGCACAATTAGAGGCTCAATTATGCCATATTCTTTTATCGATTTTGCTAGTTGAGCTAATTGCTCCATATCAAACTCCTTTCTTGGTTGAAATGGGTTTGGTAAAATTTCATCAATATTTAAAAATTCCATGTATTTCTCCTTTAAAATATTATAATAATTATTTTAACTTATTACTTTTATAAATTCATTATAATTTAAAACTATAATCAATCATAAAAAATTAATTTAACTAATAACAGTATAATTATACTAAAATTTATGATAAAATTCTTTTCTAGATATAATTATAAACACAAAACATTAAGGGAGATTTTACCATGCCTAAATATAATGCTGCTTTAATGTCCATTGACCCTAGTGAAACTAGACGTTATGCTGGACTCAATAAAGCTCCTAAATTCAATAAAAAAACTATTTTAGAAGCATGTCGTGAAGTCTTATATATTTCTGAACCTAAAGGAATTTGGGAAGTATATGACTATGACGCTAAAAATGGCATTGTACTTGCAGATAAGCCCTTTAAATTAGAAGGGAAAAAAGTAACTAAACATCTTTGTCGAGCTACAAAAGTTGCCATCATCGCTGTTACAATCGGCGAAACTGTTGAAGAAGAAATCTCCCATCGTTTCAAAGATGGAGAATACACGCTAGCTGTTTTGATGGACGCTGCTGCAACTACAGCTGTTGAACATGTTGCTGATGGTATCGAACAAGCCATTGACCAAAAATTCAATATGCAAGGATTAGTTCGTCGTTGGCGATTTAGCCCAGGATATGGAGATTGGCCTATACAGGCACAACCTGAAATGCTCCGCTTAGCTAAAGCTCACGAAATAGGTATTAGCCTAACTTCATCATTAATGCTTACACCGCGAAAATCTGTTACTGCAATCATTGGACTTATACCTAAAACACAAGATGTCGAACCTGAAAAACAATCTTGTAAATATTGTCCAAACCCTAATTGCAATTTCCGCATAAAACCATTTGACCCTGAATTATTAAATAAAAATTCATGATAATAAACAAATACATTTTATCTTTTTGGCTTAATAAAAATTTCTAGGAGGTATCTTCTATGATACATATATTTGATGGTGCTACTGGCACTATGTTACAAAAATCTGTATTAAAACCAGGAATGTGCCCTGAATTATTAAATATCGAAGCTCCAGAAGCTATTCAAAATGTTCATCGTGCTTATGTAGAAGCAGGTTCTAATATTGTTGAAACAAATACATTTGGTGCTTCTCGCATCAAATTAAATGAATATAACTTAGGCAATAAAGTAGAAGCAATAAATATCGCTGCTGTAAAAAATGCCAAAATCGCCACTGCTGGCAAAGCAAAAATAGCTGGTTCTATGGGCCCTACTGGTGCTTTTATTGAACCTTTAGGCGAATTGACTTTCGATGAAGTTTATGAAAATTATTATGAACAAGCTAAAATTTTAGCTGACGCAGGTGTTGATTATATCCTCATCGAAACTTGTATTGAAATCCAAGAAATGCGTGCTGCTCTTCTCGCTGCTAAAGATGCTTGCAATTTACCCGTAATCTGTCAATTATCCTTCAGCGAAGATGGCAGAACTGTAACAGGCACAGACCCACAATCAGCTGCCATCATCTTAGAAGCTATGGGCGCAGATATCATCGGTGCCAACTGCTCTTTAGGCCCTGAACAATTAGTTCCTATCATAAAAGAATTAGCCGATAATTGTTCTTGCCCTATCAGCGTACAAGCAAATGCAGGTATGCCACATTTAGAAAATGGTCAAACAATCTTCCCACTCACTCCAGAAGATATGGCTAAATGGGCACCAAAACTTGTAGAAGCTGGTGCAACTTATATTGGTGGTTGCTGTGGAACAACTCCTGCTCATATCAAAGCTATCAAAGAAGCTTTAGCTGACGTTTCCGAACCTATCCGCAAAACACCAAATCCTAATCTTGCCCTTGCTAGCCGTTCTAAAACTGTATTTATTGGCAAAGATTTACCTACAAGATTAATCGGCGAACGTATCAATCCTACTGGTCGTAAAAAATTAGCCGAAGAAATAAAAAATGGTTCATTTATCTCTGTAAAACGTGAAGCTATTGAACAAACTCAAGCTGGTGCTCAAATCCTTGATGTAAATATGGGTGTTGCTGGAATTGACCAAGCAAAAGCTATGCACAAAGCTATCACTGAAATTTCTCAACTTGTAAATACACCACTTGCCATTGATACAAGCGATGTCAAAGCATTAGAAGCAGGGTTAAAAGCATATCCTGGTAGAGCACTCATCAATTCTGTAAGTGCAGAACCTGATAGATTAAAATATTTTATACCATTAGCTAAAAGATATGGTGCTGCAATCTTATGCTTGCCATTATCTGATGAAGGTATCCCTAAAACAGCTAAAGAACGTCTTGCACTAGCTCAAAAAATAATCGCTGAAGCTAAAGCTCAGGGCTTAAAAGATAACGACTTTTTACTTGACGCGCTTGTAATGACTATAGCTGCCGATAAAAATGCTTGTAATGAAGTATTAAACACTTTAAAACTTTATCGCGAACATATTGGTGCTCCTTCCACTATGGGACTTAGCAATATATCCTTTGGACTTCCAAATCGTCCACTTATCAATAGCACATTCTTCACTATGTGTTTAGCAATGGGATTAGATGCTCCAATCATGAACCCTTATGATGATTCTATGCAAAATGCCTTGAGTGCTTCTAATGCTCTTTTAGCTAAAGACCCTAATGGTCGCGATTATAGTCTTAATCATTCCGGTCAAAATATCCCTGTAGCTAAAGCTAAAAATGCAGTATCTAGCGGTGATATCATTGAAGATATAAAATCTGCTATAATCAGTGGGGAAAAAGAATCCATTGCTCAAATGGTAGAACAAGCTTTAACTGAAGGACATAAACCAAATGAAATTACAGATAAAGCTTTAAGCGCAGCAATGAATGTCGTTGGCAAAGATTTCGGTGCGAAAAAAATCTTTTTACCACAAGTTATGTTATCCGCTGAAGCAATGCGTGAAGCTTTCATCAAAATCAAAGAACGTATTCCAGCTGATAGCGTAAGTAATAAAGGTACTATCGTCATTGCCACTGTAAAAGGCGATATCCATGATTTAGGTAAAAATATCGTATCTGCACTTTTAGAAAATAACGGTTTTAAGGTTATCGATTTAGGTAAAGATATAGATAAAGAAGAAATCATTAAAGCAGCTATAGATAATAAAGCCGATATGATCGGTTTATGCTCCTTGATGACAACTACTATTACACAGATAGATGAAGTCATCGCTGAATTAAATAAAAGCGAGTACTCCACAAAAGTCATGATCGGTGGCGCTGTAGTAACTCAAGAATATGCTGATAATGTCGGTGCTGATGCTTATGCTCCTGATGGCGTTGAAGCTGTAGAAATTGCTAAAAAACTTATTAATAAATAAAATTGAGGATAAATTTATGCAATATAATTATCATAATATTATTTTTGATTTAGATGGCACATTGATTAATTCTGGACCTGGTATTATTCATGCCGTACAATATGCTTTAAAAAAATATGGCATAAACGAAACAGATATGACAGTTTTAAAAAGTTTCGTAGGTCCGCCATTAAATCAGCAATTTATCAATTGCTATAATTTTAGTCATGAACAAAGTCTTGAAGCTGTAAAATATTTTCGAGAATATTATACAGATAAAGGTATTTTAGAAAATGAAGTATATGAGCAAATACCTGAATTATTAAAGACTTTAGCTGAAAATGGTTTAAAATTGTTGATTGCTTCTTCTAAACCTGAAAAGTTTGTAAAAAATATTTTAAGTCAACATGATTTACTAAAATATTTTGCCTTTGCTGGCGGTAGTTTGCTTGATGGCAGTCGTATAAATAAAGATGATGTATTAGCTTATGTTTTAAAACAAATGCAAATTACAGATTTAAATGACTGTATAATGGTAGGCGACCGTAAATACGATGTCATTGGTGCGAAGAAATTTAATTTGAAATGTGTTGGTGTAACATATGGATATGGCAGTCTTGAAGAATTAAAAGATATTAATGCCGATTTTATTATTGATAAACCTTTAGAATTATTGAGTATTATCAAATAAAAATTGCAGAGCGTAAGCTCTGCAATTTTTTT